>CEUS01166626.1_pt1 | contig 71809 bp, 63 predicted proteins | sample 427031 | NCBI WGS metagenome assembly CEUS01 (sample SAMEA2622837, study PRJEB7988) | marine metagenome | biome: marine biome (ENVO:00000447); feature: marine epipelagic mixed layer (ENVO:xxxxxxxxx); material: "saline water (ENVO:00002010), including plankton (ENVO:xxxxxxxx)" | depth 140 m
AAGCTGTACGGGACCCTTTTGTTGTTGGTAGCATCGCTGATTGGGAGGACCCAAGATGCCTATCTTGAAACCCTCGAAGAAAACGTACGAGCAGTTCAAGGGCTGGCTGATATTCTCACCGAACGTATCGCGCCAGTCTACCAAAGATACGCCACCGCCGCAGGACTCGGCGAGGACACCTTCTCAGGATCCGCCAACTAATGGGGAAGAGGAGGTTAAGCCATGACCAAGGACAGTAAGGACACCGGCGAGACCTCTACAAGAAAGCGTAAACGACTTCAAGGAGGTACCTGATGGTTCGAGTCACTTATTTAGGCTTACAGACATCACTGGAGGGCGTGCCTCAGACGCAGTTCTTCTTAACCGGAAAGAACTTACCAGGGCCCTCGAAGAAGTTCTCGGAGCAGCCGAAAGAGGCCGAGTCGGTGACCCCCGAGCAGGATCCGCCAACTAATGGGGAAGAGGAGGTTAAGCCATGACCAAGGACCATGAAGAGTAGCGGTCATCGCACGCTTAGTCGGGATGGTGGCCTCTCGTGTCTTTGGACACGGGGGGCTTCCCGTCTCCATCTACCACAAGCAAATCGGAGATACACTATGAGTAATTCTAAGAATGAACCGAAGGTGGCGGTAAGGGACTTACTCCAGACGGAGTGGAGCGAGGAGCAGTGGGAGAAGCTCGTCGCCTTGTTCCGCCGGAAAGCACAGAATTTAGAGCAGGTTTCGAGCCAGACGAACTCGCTAGAACCCTCGATCAGGTCCGCGCAGCAGGAGACGAGCCAGACGCCTTCAGAGCTAGGAGACGTGTCCTCCGCGACAGAAGACTTGCCAGCAGTGGTGCCGCCGGAAGGGTTTTCAGCAGAGGAGTGGGAAGAACTGGGTCGTCTGTACTAGGCGAGACCCCACACACCATCACACCCAGCACCGAAGAGGAGATGAATATGGCGAAGGACAATGGGACGGAGTCTTTGAAGTCGCGAGAACTGAGGCCTCCTCCGCCGATGAAGTTTCTGGACGAGTCGCATCCGATTTTCTCGAATCCCAGCGTAATAACGTCCGGTTTCAGGGGCATCATGGGGCCTTCCGACCCTTGCTCAAAGATGCAGTTTCAGTTTCCTCTCCTCCGTCGATCCTCTTAGGAACGATATTAGTGGAACGGGGAATTCAAAATGCGACATAACAACATGCCTAGCTTCACTATCGCAACCCTAGTCACAGACGCAGAAGAGTACGCCAATATGCAGCGTTCCTTTAAGGAAGGGGGCTTCACTGAGCCAGACTGTGAATTCCTGACCTTAGACAATACGGGAACCCTACAGACGTCGGCCTATCTAGGGCTAAACCAGATGCTGGACGATGCAGCCGGTCGCTACGTACTACTCTGTCATCAGGACGTTCGCCTTATTGAGGACGGGTACGACCGTCTCACACACCTTCTCGAAGAACTTGAGAGTCACGATCCCACCTGGGCCGTCGCAGGTAACGCAGGTGGCCAAGGACCAGGCAGGATAGCCATACGCATTAGTGACCCGCATGGAGAAGGCCAGCATCTAGGCAATCTGCCAGCGAAGGTTGCTGCTCTCGATGAGAATTTCATGGTTGTGAAACGTGAAGCGCGTATCGGTTTTTCCAGGGATCTAGATGGATTCCATATGTACGGAGCGGACCTATGTCTGGTGGCCCATACGCTAGGCTACAGCACCTACGTCATTAATTTCCACCTTCGACATCTGAGTGGTGGAAACATCTCGCCAGACTTCCTTAGGTCTGAAGCTGCCTTCCGGAAGAAATGGTCAAGGGCGTTTCGGCCGAGATGGATTCAGACGACGTGCACTCTAATCTTCGTCTCAGGAAGTCGTCTTAGTCGCTGGCTGCCATGGTTGTGGACTGGAGGCCGAAAGAAGTTTCTTCTTAAAATCTCCCCACCCACAGATGAGTTCGAGGGGGAGGCATGATCCACTGACGCTACGTAACCGGAACTTGCTAACACCAGAAACACCAGTGATACGGTGGCCGGTAGTAAGTGATCAAGCGGCCACAAATAATAATCCCTACCCAACAGGTGAGTGAGACGGCCGCGGCGAACTTGGCTGAAAACGGAACGTCAGCATCGGAAGGAATTGTTTTAACTGGCCCAAAAACGAAACATCGGAAACAATTCGATCAGATCGACGCGGAGTTTAGAGAAAGAATCGACCGAATCGACGAGGAGCCAACGAAGTCGTCGAAGATATTCGAGTTACTACGGAGTCTGTAGTTTCCGACACTGTTTTGCGCGTCCTGAGTTGCGGGCCTGGGTAGGGCCGGCTGCTTTCGCATCGTAGCCCTACCCGCTTTGCATCCCGATTGCATCTCAGAAAGCGGTTAAAAACGGTTATGGAACGTCTTCTGACCGGGCAAGAACGGAGGGAAAGGCCATATTCTAGGCGAAAAGCACCGGAATCGGGTATTCTTGATCCTGCTTTGCAAGCAGGAGGTCATCGATTCGATTCCGATTGGCTCCACTATTCAGTAATAGGAGACTGTCATGTTTCGCGTGAAAATGTCGTTCCGGTTCTTAGCTCTTGGTCGAGGGCCACTATTTCTTGCTCTACTGGGTGTGGCAGCGTGTTCGATGGGCGATGAGGGTCAGCCTGTGGGAATGGCTTCTGCGACCATTTTTGAGGGCGCGCGCCTCATCGCGGGAGATGGTGGTCAGGTCATAGAGGATGCCGCCTTCGTCATCGAAGACGGTCGATTCACACAGGTAGGGAGACGTGCTGAGGTCAGCGTCCCTCAAGGCGCCGGTGTGGTGGACTTAGATGGCAAGACCGTTGTCCCAGCTTTCATCAATGCTCATATGCATCTGTCCGACACGCGGGAAGAGCGCATATCTCAACTTAGGCAGAACGCCTACTACGGCAGCGCTCTAGTTGTGAGCTTAGGATCAGATGCGGGTGACGTAGCGTTTAGCGTTCGCGACGAGACGATTCCTGGTGTGGCCCGCTCCCTGACGGCTGGGCGTGGGATTACAAGGCCAGAACCGGGGCGGTCCGAAGTCCCCTATTGGATCAACACTGAAGAAGAAGCCCGGGCGGCAGTTCAGGAACTGGCTGAGCGCGGCGTCGACATCGTTAAGATTTGGGTGGATGACCGGTCAGGTCAGTATGAGAAGCTTACTCCGCAGCTATACGGCGCGATCATTGATGAAGCTCACCAACATGATCTCCTTGTAACAGCGCACATCTGGAACCTCGAAGACGCGAAAGGTCTCCTGCGAGCAGGAGTCGATGCGTTCGCCCACGGCGTCCGAAACCAGGATGTGGACGAAGAATTCCTGAGGCTGATTCAGGGACGTCCTGATCTGGTCTACGTCCCCAACCTTCCGGACCCCGGTATCGCCAGAGACTTGAGCTGGTTGAGTGGGACGGTCGCTCCCGACGCATTAGATCAGTTACAAGCGTCGACGACAGACCGGCCAGAGGTTCAAGAAGCGTTTGGGATTCAGGCCCGAAACCTCGCTCGGGTTAACGAAATTGGGGTCAGGGTCGCTTTCGGAACGGATGGCAGTTCGCCCTGGGCAGCTCATCTAGAGATGGAGGACATGGTGTCGGCCGGGATGACACCGGCAGAAGTCATTGTGGCAGCGACCCAGAGTTCAGCTGATCTAATGGGGCTCGACGACTCAGGGACGATTGCGGTAGGCAACTCAGCAGACTTCATCGTTCTAGACGGGAATCCTTTGGAGGATATAGCGAATACCAGACTGATCTCCATGGTCTACCTCCGTGGGTTAGAGGTAGATCGCCAAGGCCTGAGCGCTCAACTTCTGGCTGCGAGCAATTCCGGGGGATGATCATTTGCCAGCCGGAGGGGTGGAGTGCTGGCGCGGAACGCATACGTTAAGTAGGGTGGCGCGGGTCCAGCGTTTCCCATGGTGGTTATTGGATCCCCATCGCCGTTCAGAGCCAACGGAGGTCAAGTGCAAGCCAAAGTAGCCGCGATTGTCATGCCCTTGGTCCTGCTATCTGTGTTCTTTGTCGTCAATCAACGTCCTGTTGCATTCGATGCTCATCGCACACTCGAAGAGCGGATCGCACCGTTGGATATGCGTGCTGCTGATGCCAATGATGTCGTCCAACAATATTGCGTCCGTTGTCATAGTGACCGCCGAATGACGGGTAATCTTTCACTCGAGGATTTCGACTTTGCTTCGGTCCTGACCAGGGCGGAAACAGCTGAGCGGATGGTGCTCAAATTACGTGCCGGTATGATGCCGCCGCAGGGAGCAAATCGTCCTCCTGCAGACACACTGCTTTCACTCGTCGAGGTGTTAGAACACACGCTGGACTCGGCAGCGGCAGTAAATCCTAATCCAGGCATCCGCTCATTCCAGCGTCTTAACCGAGCGGAGTACGAGGCCTCGATCCGGGATCTGTTGGACTTAGACATCGAAGCTTCCGCGTTCCTGCCTCTCGATACGAAGAGCGCGAATTTCGATAATATTGCGGATGTTCAGCTGCTCTCACCGACCGTGTTGGACTCTTATCTGCGAGCCGCAGATGAGATCAGCCGTCTCGCGGTTGGTGTGCCGAACCCGTCCGCAAACTCGATCACTTACACGAATTCAGGCTACGTGTCTCAGTGGGACAGGATTCCGGGTGCGCCGCGCGGCACCCGAGGCGGCATCTCGGTTGTCCATAACTTTCCAGCCAACGGGGAATACCGTTTTCAGATGTGGTTCGAGCACACGACGATGGGTGAGATGTTCGGACGCATAAAGGCGGGTGAGCGTATCGATCTGTCGATCGATGGTGAGCGCATTGCTCTCATGGACGTCGATAGATGGCTGAGCACATCGGATCCAAACGGTGCGAGCATGGAGACTGAACCGGTTTTCGTTTCTGGTGGGCCACATCGGGTATCAGCGGCATTCATTAAGCAGGCAGATGGACCTGTCGAGGACCTGACGTCACCACATGAATGGTCGCTGGTCGACAGGCAGGTTGGTGTGAACGGGTACGGGATTACGGCCTTGGCTCACCTGAAGGATCTTGTTGTGCTGGGACCCTATAATTCGAGTGGTTTGTCGGACACTCCGAGCCGCCGTGCCATTTTCCACTGTAGGCCGACCTCTCCAGACGAGGAACGGCCGTGTGCAGAAGAGATTGTTACCAGACTCGCCGCGAAGGCCTTCAGGGGTTTCCCGAGTTCGAGCGCGTCTGGGACGCTGATGGGCCTCTACGATGAAGGTGCAGCCAAGGGCGGATTCGAAGAGGGTGTTCGCACGGCGCTTCAGGGTATCCTGGCCATGCCCGACTTTGTGTTCAGGTTTGAGGACGCACCAGCCGGCCTCGAGCCGGGAGAGACTTATCGCATACCCGATAACGCACTCGCCTCGCGCCTCTCGTTTTTCTTATGGGGTTCACCTCCGGACGAAGAATTGTTGGAAGTCGCCCGCTCGGGCAGGCTCCAAGAAGCGGACGTGCTGCAGGCTCAAGCACGCAGGATGCTGGATGATCCTCGGGCATTTGCACTCGCCTCGCGTTTTGCGGCTCAGTGGCTGAGGCTTGAGGACTTAGACAAGGTGCATCCTGACCGACTTCTGTATCCTGACTTTTACGAGCAGGTCGCGGATGATATGCGGATGGAGACGGAGATGTTCTTCCACAGTCTTATCCGCGATGACCAGAGTATCCTCGATCTGTTCTCTGCAGACTATACCTTCGTAAATGAGCGGCTGGCACGGCACTACGGTTTCGATGGCGTCGTCGGCGAAAACTTCCGAAAAGTTACATATCCGGATAGGACCCGTCGTGGCCTTTTAGGTCATGGAAGTATTCTGACGCTGACTTCGCATGCCAATCGGACCTCGCCGGTGCTACGGGGCAAGTGGGTAATGGAGGTGATGCTTGGCACGCCGCCACCGCCGCCACCACCGGACATCCCGGCACTCGAAGAGACGGAGGAGGTTAGGGATGGGCGTATACTCACGACTAGGGAGCGCCTCGAGGCACATCGTGCTAATCCCACGTGTGCCTCATGCCATAACATGATGGACCCGGTAGGACTCGCCCTCGACCAGTTTGATGTTACCGGTAAATGGCGCATACGAGAGAATGGAATGCCGCTGGACACGAGGGGCGTCTTCTATGACGGGACCCCGGTCGAGAGTACTTCGGACTTGGAAAGGGTGCTCCTAAAGAGGCCGATTCCCCTTGTCCGGAACTTCACGACCAACTTGATGGCATATGCACTCGGGCGGCGACTCGAGTACTTTGATATGCCCCGTGTAAGGCAGATCACCCGCGCTGCGGAAGAGAATGATCACAAAATATCCTCTTACGTAATGGGAGTGATTATGAGTGACGCTTTTCAAATGCAGCGAGTACCCGATGCGGATTCCGCAAATATGGGAATGAGAGACTGAAAAGGAGCATAGGACGATGACCTTTCTGACTGGCAAGCGCATTGAGCGACGGGTCTTTCTCAAGGGCCTAGGAGCGACGGTTGCGCTTCCGTTCCTCGACGCCATGATGCCCTCGGGACGACGGTACGTCCCAGCGGACCTGGATAAGACACGTCTCATAGCGATGGAGATGTCTCACGGAGCTGCGGGCTGCAATGTCTGGGGTGCGACACAGAACCTTTGGTCCCCGGCTGACATCGGGAGCAATTTCGATCTAACGCCTACGTCCCTTCTTCCTCTTGAGCCGTACCGCGATCACCTCACCATAGTGAGCAATACGGATGTGCGGATGGCTGAAGCCTTTGTTGCTCCTGAAGTCGGCGGTGATCATTTCCGGTCGACCGCAACATTTCTGACACAGGCTCATCCGAAGCAGACTGAAGGTTCCGACGTTTACGTCGGAACCTCGTTGGATCAGCTGTTTGCTCAGCGTTTTGGACAAGATACGCCGATTCCATCGATGCAATTGTGCGTGGAGAACATCAATCAGTCTGGAGGGTGCGCCTACGGGTACACATGCGTGTATACGGACTCGTTGAGTTGGGCTTCGCCGACGGAGCCTCTACCCTTGATCCGCGATCCACGGGTAGCGTTCGAGCAGTTGTTCGGAGCTGGAGCGACGGGGGAAGAGCGGCGCGAGCGTCGTCTAGCGAGCCGAAGTGTTCTGGACGCCATAGCTGGGAGGGTTGCCGAACTCGAGCGTCGCATCGGACCCGCTGACCGCAGCCGCCTTGATCAGTATCTGACGAATGTCCGCGAGATCGAGCGTCGCATCGGAATGGTTGAGGCACGTAATTCAACCGGGGAAACCAGGGAGCTTCCCGAGGCACCAGCGGGCGTGCCTGACTCCTTCCGCGAGCACACTGAACTGATGTTCGATTTACAGGCGCTCGCGTTCGAATCTGATATGACGAGGGTTTTCAGCTTCAAGATGTCCCGTGATTCCTCTGGGCGTGTGTTTCCGGAGAGCGGCTCGGAGAAAGGCTTCCATCCTGCATCGCACCATGGCGCGCTTGAAGAGGAGATCTTGGAATTCCAGAAGATCAACACGTATCACGTGAGCACCCTGCCTTACCTTCTCGATAGGTTGAAGGATGTTCAGGAGGGCGATAGCACGCTGCTTGAGAAGACGATGATCATCTACGGCTCCCCGATGGGTGATCCGAACGTGCATAACCACCGACGTGTCCCGTTCCTGCTTCTCGGAGGTGCAAACGGGAAGCTCAAAGGCAACATGCACGTCAAAGCACCGGACGGAACACCGCTTGCGAATGTCATGCTTACACTTCTTCACGACCTAGGGCTGGACGACATGAAGAGTTTCGGCGACAGCACAGGAGAGTTCACGCTGCCGTCGACGCGATCGATCTAGGGAGAGGGCACATCATGAAACACTCGAGTGGCAGGCGTGAGTTGCGGTTTAGAGTCGTGATGTCGGCTACAGTGATGTCGCTTCTATGGCTCGGGGCGGGGTCAGTCGATGCACAAGTTGCAGATGTAGCTATGAATGGTGACGTGGCCGGGGTGAGGCAGGCTCTCCGTGATGGAGCCGACGTGAATCTCCCGCAGGGCGATGGTATGACAGCACTGCACTGGGCAGCTGAAAATGGCGACCTAGAGACTCTCCAAATGCTGATCATCGCTGGTGCCAATCTTGAGGCTGTTACGAGAATCGGTGATTACACACCGCTCCACGTAGCAACTGAGGCAGGACATGGAAAGGTCGTGCATGCGCTATTGGAGGCGGGAGCCAATGTCGAAGCCAGAAGGGCGTTTGCTGGGACGACGCCCCTCCATCTAGCAGCCGCAGCGGGCAGTGTCTCTTCGATCGATGCGCTTGTGAGTTTTGGGGCGGATATCGATGCCCGAGAAGACGAGTGGGGACAGACCCCACTTGTCTTCGCAGCTTCGCGGAACCGCGTGGAAGTAGTTGAAGCGCTCCTGGCTAAGGGAGCGGACCCATCGATTACGACCAAGGTGCTCCAACTCAGCCGACGCGCGGAACAGGACCTTCTCGCACGTGAAGCCCGAAATGCCATGATGAGGACACTACGCGGAAACTCTTGGGATCCCGTCACGTGGGTTCCAGAACCGGCGGAAGTCCGGGCCGCAGTCGCAGCGGCAAGCAGGTACGACGTGCTCGAGGACGAAGAAGTCACGCATATCGATTGGGATGCGCATCAACTGGACGGCAAAACACTGAGGTTCCCCGACCTCGTGGGATATCAAGGGGGATTGACTGCCCTTCTCCATGCAGTCCGGGAAGGGAATGACGAATCGGTAATGGCTCTGCTCAAGGGCGGTGCAGACATAAACCAGCCGAGTGCTGGCGACCTCACGACGCCTCTATTGATGGCTATGATCAATGGTCATTTTGATTTGGGAATAGAGCTCTTCGGTATGGGTGCGGATCCGGAGCTCGCGAGCGACGCTGGAACCACGCCACTTTACGCTGCACTCAATACTCACTGGGCGCCGAAAGCACGCTATGCCCAGCAGCAAGCGTATGGACAACAGGAAATCGGTTATCTAGAGGTAATGGAGACCCTCCTTGAAGCCGGGGTCGATCCGAATGTTCGTCTGAACAAACATCTCTGGTACATGGAGTACACGTTCGTCCGGCTGGGACTAGACACGTGGGGCGCCACACCATTCTTCCGGGCGGCTCATGCTCTCGATGTAGAGGCGATGGAGCTTCTCGTTCGCTATGGCGCTGACTCCACGATACCGACCCGCCGACCCGCGGGTAGGATGCAGTATTTCATCGACATGCCTGCCCCCGAGGTCGAGAATCTTCCCGATCATTCTGATTTGCCGCCGATTCCTCCTGGAGGTGCTGGCGTCTACCCTATTCATGCGGCGACCGGTTTTGGAGGAACTTCAGTTGCTCGAGCCGGCAACTCTCAGCGCCATGTACCCGACGCTTGGCTCCCCGCGGTGAAATATCTTGTTGAGGAACACGGGGCCGACGTCAACGTTGCGGATTACCTTGGCTATACGCCCCTTCACCACGCGGCAGGACGAGGAAACAACGACCTTATCCGTTACCTAGTGGAGATGGGTGCCGATCCAACAGCAGTATCGCGTTCGGGACAGAGCACGGCGGATATGGCCAACGGGCCTGTATCGCTCGGTGCGGCACCATTTCCAGAGACCATAGCGCTTCTGGAGGGTTTGGGTGCAAAGAGAAATTACGATTGCGTCTACTGCTGAACGCGTCTTCTCTGACCCGAAGCATTAACTGACAAGCGCTGGAAAAGCAGCGTACAGCATAGCCCGAGCGTGGCAAAACCCGCGAGCACTCCAAAGAAATACTGATGGCCTAAGGCGCCTGGATAGGTGTCGGTCAGATAACCCATAAGCGGGCCCATGAAGATTTCAGGTGTGTAGCCGATCGTGCTTACCAAGCCCACGGCGGTGCCGGTTAGTGCCAACGGAACGCCCGCATCGTTGAAGATCGCGAAATAGAGGCCCCTCAGACCGTAGACCCCCGCGCCGATCGCGATCACCGTAGTGAACAGCATCCACGTAGCAGTTGGCTCTAGGAATCCGAGAGCCACCACCAGGTCACCTACGATCAGCAGGACGAAGCACACTGCGATTGTGCGTGGGCCGCCGATCTTATCACCGATTATACCAGCGCCCAGCGCGGCCAAGGGCCTCACCCAAAATGCGAGCGTGGCTACCTGAGCGGCCTGGACGTCGTCGAAGCCGTACGTGTCCCGTGCCAGCAGCCCCAGATCATCCATCCCCTTATAACCCGTGTACGCTGCCACCAAGATCATCCCCTGAAGCCAAACCGCAGGATTTTTCAGCACTATTCGGATTTGCTGCCACGAAAGCGCGGACTTTCTAGCGACAATTTCACTATCATTTTCGTCGGTTACACAGAACCACACTGCAACACCTGCTGCACAAGCCATCCCAGTAAAGATCAAGATGACCTGCTTCAAGGCTTCAGTTCGCTGTTCTAGAGAGGCTAACGCCTGATCTCCAGGCAGTAGCGCCGCAAAAACTGCGACTGTGGCTGTGGCGATCAGCGCCGCAACGAGCCCGCGGCCCCCGTCTAGAATGCCGAACGCCTTTCCTTGGCTCTCATACCCTCCCCAACTACGGGTGGCACGGATCATAGGCGCCCAGAAGATAAAAACGGTTGTGACGCCCCAGAAAGCGAACATGACCCAAAGTCCGACCATCCCTGGCACTGTCGCGTAGTAGGTGCCACCAATCGCAGTCATGAACAGTGCGACGGTCATCATCCCACGTGCGGAGAAACGATCAGCCAGTGGCCCTCCGAACAAGTAGGCAGCCATGGCCACAATGCCGTAGACGGACAGCCCCGTGCCAAGCTGAAAATTGGTGATCCCAAACACATCGAGCAGCGTAGGTCGAAAGATCCGCGCTACCAGAAAGGGAAGCCCGTAGATCGCCTCACCCGCGAACACGAGTGCAACCATGAACGCAATGCGCTTCAAGTTCGGTCCACGCGTTGTCTGCGTATTCAGATTCATGTCGTGAGTCTCCGCTACCCCGCTCAACCCCGCAACTCTGTTAGGGATGGAGGGACGTCGGATCTCCGATAGGGCCGCGCACCCTTGCTGCACTTCTCAGGGACACGATAGGCTGCCCACAAGTCGGCTAGAGCCGCTATCACGATCTACCCGTGTCTCAGGTCCGGTTGGACCGACGGACGCCAACGCCTGGAGGTCTCGTGGAGACGATCATTACACGTCTATTGGAGCAATTTGAGCAGGGGAAACTGAGTCGTAGGAAGCTCGTACAGAGCCTGGCCCTCACGGCCACTGGAGCTCATGCGCTCCAATCCGCTGCGCCTGCTGCTGCAGAGAGCACGAGTGCCGCCGTGCTGCCTAGGACCGCGTGGCTCGATCACATCTCCTATGCGGTTGCCGACTACGGCAGGACTCGAGACTTCTATGCGGATCTACTGGGTTGGGAAGTCACAGCGGACGATTCCGAGCGCGGTGAGGCGCGACTGCGAATCGGGGAGGATCAAGGTGACATCATTATCCGGAACGGCACTGCACCAGCGGAGCAGGGCCCAACGGGTGTGGTGCACCACATTTGTTGGGGGCTCGATACCTACGACACAGACGCGGTCCGTGAAGAACTGGAGAGCCGAGGGTTGAACCCGCGTCGGGACCAGGGTGGGCGCTACGATCCGCTCGACAGCTACCACGTCCTAGATCCTGACGGTTGGGATCTTCAGCTAGCGGTCAGATTGCAAGACTAAGATTCTGGGGGCAGGTAGCCTTTCCCTTCTGGCAGAAGGGAAAACGGGAACTCACCTCTAGTATTCCACGCTGCGTCGAACCGACAAAAGAAATCCCCGCAGGAATGTTCATGTCCCGAGGGGATTTCTTTGCAAGACTGCTATGTAAGTAAGTCAGGCTAGTACACCGACCTGAGACAGCAGTTGGAACATATCGAAGTAATTACGGCTCTCGCAGACCTTGTCCCCTTCGAACGTCATAACCCAGCAGCCGTGGGTGACGTGACTCTTTCCTGTCGGAGGCACTGCGCCGTCAGGTGTCTCTAAGGGCCCGTCCATGGTCCCTTCCCACGTCACCTCTACTACCACGGTGTTACCGGTCTCATACGTGTTACTAATGGTTCCAGTGACATCGGAGTTGAATGTTTTCCAACCTTTCATTGCCTCTATAAGCTCATCTGGTCCGTGACAAACACGGCCCGAGGCTCGCTCATCGTAGAATACGTCAGGGAGCACGGAGGCACGTACTCCATCCCAGTTATTCGTGTTGAAGAGTTCTATTTGGGCTTTAGCCAAGTTGGTCAGGTTTGAACTTTCCATGAAAGGCTCCTCTTGGAAGGGATGACTCATCGAAATTGAAAGGACGTTGATGGGAGCCGAAATAGGCGGTGCTTTTCGATTAATCTCAAGACCTGAAAACACGCAGTAAGTTCGTACGCCAGTGTTTAAGTTCAGGTGCGTGATTGATGCAGCGTTCCAGTTTCTGCGATCCCTATGGTTGGCTCCGAGCACTGGATGCTACATCATTCTTCCTGATAGGTGGCTGCTTGGCCTCCTACTCCTGAATTGTGTCATAGGGCCCAGCCTGACGATCGGCCCCAAAGCCCAAGAAGAAGGCTCATGCATCGGTTTTCATATATCGTCCTGACCTGGACTTTGGTCGCAAGCGTGGACCTCCAGGCCCAACAACCCCCGACTGCACGTGCGGTAGCCATAACGAGTGCACCTGTCATCGATGGTCGACTCGACGATGATATGTGGAGCCAGGCCGAGATCATCTCTGGTTTAGTGCAAAGAGAGCCGACGGAGGGACAACCGATCTCCGAACCAACGGAGGTTCGGATGGCTTACGACGATGAGGCGCTCTACGTAGGCGCGTGGCTCTTCGACAGTGAACCAAACTCTCTCGTTTTCGGTCAAACGCTCAGAGACGCCTCACTGAACGAGTCGGATGCATTCCTAGTTGTGCTCGACACGTACCTCGACAGGCAAAATGGGTTCGTATTCGCGACGACTCCTGCCGGCATCGAATTCGATGGACAGGTCGCGAACGAGGGTCAGGGTAGCCGCGGTGGTGGTGGGCGGGCTCCGACCAGTACCAACCGACAGCAGAGGGGCTCGGGAGGCGGGTTCAACCTCAATTGGGACGGGAGCTGGGAGGTCGCGACCACGACTGATGAACGTGGTTGGTACGCCGAGATGCGCATCCCGTTCACGACCCTGCGCTACGGGGCGGAAGGTGCTCAGACGTGGGGACTGAATTTCGAGCGGCGTATCCGGCGTAACAACGAGGAAGCAGTCTGGGCACCAATCCCTCGTCAGTTCAGCCTCTACCGCGTCTCGCTGGCTGGTACGTTGGACCTTGTAGCGCCTGCCAGTCGAATAGCCACGGCCAGCCCCTACATACTGAGTGACGGTTTCAAGGACTACACTGTAACGTCACCGAATGCTGAGTTTGGAGCAAAGATCGGTGGCGACGCGAAAATCGGCCTTAGTCAGAGCCTGACCCTCGACTTAACGGTCAACACGGACTTCGCCCAGGCAGAGGTTGATGATCAGCAGGTCAACCTGACACGCTTCTCTCTGTTTTTCCCGGAGAAGCGTGCTTTTTTCCTCGAGAACGCTGGCACGTTCGCCGTGGGATCGGGTCGATCGGCCGAACTGTTTTTCAGTCGTCGGATTGGTCTTTCTGGCGGACAGGAAGTCCCCATTCACACAGGGGCGAGAGTGACTGGCAAGGTCGGTGACGTGCAGCTGGGCATGCTCAACATCCAGACGGGCGACCTCAGCAGCCTCGATGCGGCGACCGGCGCTGCCCAGCAGATCGCTCCCGACAACAACTTCGGTGTCGTGCGGGCATTTCGGGAGTGGGAAAATCGTTCACGCATCGGTGGGATTTTTGTATCACGACTGAATACCAACTCTACGAGCGACTACAATCTGACCTACGGTCTCGATGGCCGGCTCGGAATTGGTCAGTATCTCACCTTCGACAGTTGGGCCGGCCTTACGACTACACCCCTCCCGTCTGGCACGCCCGATCTACGTCGAGGATTCAACAATGGTGAGTACGGCTACGCAGGCACCGGGGAGTTCTTGACCCGAGACTGGCAAGTATCGACCGGCTACCGTCAGATCGGTAGCGAGTTCAATCCTGAAGTCGGCTTCGTGAACCGTAGCGCGTACCGCTACGGCGAGGCGCGAGTCCGGTACCACATCCGCACGGAAGGTGTGGACTGGTTCAGGGAGTTTCGCCCACATATCAACGGGAACGCGTTCTGGTCACTCGATGGCTTCAACGAGTCGTATTACCTCCACATCGATAACCATTTCGTCTGGGAGAATGGTGCCGAGATTCATCTTCCAGGTTGGAATTTTACGGGTGAGGGGCTCGTCGCCCCGTTCCAGATCCGTGACGAGGGTGATTTGCCCGATGGTGGGCGTGGGCCAGTCGTGATTCCACCCGGCACCTACGAGAACCAAGAACTACTCCTACGTGCGAATACGAATCGAAGTGCGCCGCTCTCGCTTTCGGCAGGGATATTGTTCGGCGGCTTCTACTCTGGGACCCAAGTTTCGCCCCAGGGGACCCTTGCCTATCGGTTCCGTGACCGGCTCACGACTGCATTAAGCATGAACTACTTCGACGTGGAGCTGGCCGAGGGGAGTTTCACGACCTCAGTCATCAGGTTCATGGGATCGTACTCCTTCACACCGCGCATCTACCTGCAGGCGAACCTCCAATACAACGACGACTCAGAGGATCTAGGTACTAACATCCGTCTCGGATGGCTCGACACCGCCGGCACGGGGCTCTTCATCGTTTATAACGATACAGAGTTTTTGGGTGAGATGGATCGTCTGGGCTTCCGGTCGGGCCCCCGCCAACGTCAGCTCGTGATCAAGTACACGAAGCTTTTCAATCTTGCGGGGTAGGTCACGGTAGCCAGGATTGCCGCCAGTATTGAGACGCATTACAGGACGTTTTTCTGGGAGCGCATGTATTCTTCAAGCAAGACCTCTTGGGAAGTTTGGAGAAGACGAATGTCGGCAACAATGTTCGCGCGAAACCCTCACGAAGAATATGATCCATGAGCTGGAACGCATTGCCTGATTATTGAGGAGGCCAGCTTGATGAAGAAGGTCCTGTTCTCATTGACGATCTTCGCCGGTTTCATCTCAATGGCACAGGCTCCAGCCCGGGATGTCGGAGCTTCGCAGGTGCCGAGAACACCTGATGGGCGTCCAGATCTTCAGGGTAATTGGACGAACATGTGGTTGACTCCATTCGAGCGGGAAGAGGGTAGGGGCCCGTCCTATACAGCGGCGGAAGTCGCACAACTCGAGCAGCCATCAGGGGATTGTCCGGCTAGACCAGGGACTGTCGAATGCGGGAGGGATGACAATCGAACAGATGCGTCATTGAATAATGAAGTGAGACTGAGTGGTGCGGAGTACAATGAGGTGTACTGGGACCGTGGTTCGTTGGTCGCGATAGTTAATGGTGAGCCGAGAACGTCGTTCATTACGCGTCCGAGTAACGGGCGTCGCCCGCCGCTCACGCCCGAAGGTGAGCGCCGCGTCCGGCAGGACCGGGCCTTTAGGGAGCAGTTCGGCGCCTACGACCACCCGGAACTGAGACCACTTGGTGAGCGCTGCGTGGTCAACGGATCCACCTCCGGACCTGCAGGCCCTCCTATCGTTCCCAAGACTTCATACAACGGCAACTACACAATCGTGCAGACGACTGATCATGTGATGATCATGACGGAGATGATCCATGACGCCCGGATCATCCCTATTGGTGACGGCCCACCACTTCCTGACCACGTCCGCCCATGGTTCGGCGACTCACGGGGCCATTGGGAAGGTGAGGTGCTGGTGGTTGAGACAACCAATCTCAATTCCCTGCAGACACTTCAAGGGATTTCACCCTCGGAAGAGATGAAGGTGACGGAGCGCTTCACACGGGTCGATGAAGAGACGATTCTCTATGAATTCACCGTCGACGATCCGACCGTGTACACTGAGCCTTGGGGTGGGGAGGTTCCATTTCGGCGGTTCAACGATCTGCTCTACGAGTACGCTTGTCATGAGGGTAACTACTCTTTCAGTGGTGTTCTGGGTGGTGCTCGTTACCAAGAAAGGTTGGCGGAAGGTCGCTGAAGGAGAGACTGGACCTACCCCTGAGTTCTATACTGGGGATGTCTAAAAAACTGACCATATGGATACAAGTGGAGGTAATAGCATTATGGAGTTTGAACCTGGAAAGCCTGTTTCACGGCGGACTGCATTAGGCGGTATGGGCGGAGCAATGGCATTACCGCTTGTCGGTTCCAGCTCGGCCCAATCGGCACTGAGGCTGGAAGGCAAGGTCGCTATTGTGACGGGCTCGGGCCGTAATCTGGGGCGTGCCGGAGTGCTGGAATTGGCCCGCCGGGGTGCAGATGTGGTTGTAAATGCGCGTAGCAATAGAGAGGAGATCGAATCTGTTGCTAGTGAGGCCCGGGCGCTGGGCGCGAGAGCGCTGGCGATTTTGGCGGACGTAGGTGATCAGGAGCAGGTCAACAACATGGTCGACCAAGTGCTCGCTGAGTTCGGTCGTGTCGATGTGCTCATCAACAACGTCGGTTTTCGTCCACTCTACCCCTTCACGGAGATAACTACCGCCCAATGGCGAGCCGTGATGGCGGCCAACTTGGACGGTCCCTTCTTTGGTGCGAAGGCTGTCGTGCCCAGCATGATCGCCAACGGAGGCGGTAGCATCATCAACTTGTCGGGCGTTGCTTCTTTCGCGGGAGCCGCGGGGAGGACTGCCGTTTGTGCTTCAAAGGTGGGTGCTTTGGGTTTGACGCGTTCTTTGGCAGTGGAGCTCGGTCCGCACAATATCCGGGTGAATTACGTGGTGCCGGGAGGTTGGGACGAAGCAGCCACGAGTCTTGAGGACATGGAGCCTGAGTCGCGGAATCTGGACCGGATCCCGCTCGGGCGCTTAGGGATACCGCAGGAGCTCGCGAATCTCTATGCGTTTCTGGCATCTGATGAATCGAGCTACATCACTGGCCAAACTATCCACATAAACGGTGGCCAGAATCGATACTAATTACTCCTCCAGTTCGTGAGGATGCCCAAGAAGCGCATCGTCGTCTCTCCTCTCTGCTTTCTGATTGCCAGCCTCAGTCTCAGCGGGGTCTCAGCCAGTGCACAGCTCCGTCAACCGACTGCGGAACTGACGCCCACTGTCGAGCAGCGAACGATCCAGCCTGGACAGACTGTGACACTCGTACTTCGGGTCGAACTTCCAGAGAACATTCACGTACAGTCGGACGAGCCTCGGGACCGGTTCGTTATCCCAACTCTTCTTACTATCACGCCACCCGAAGGCGCTGTCGTGGAAGAGATTGCCTATCCGGAGCCCACAGATTTTCTACTGGAGGGGCAAGAAGAACCACTGGCGGTCTTCGAGCATGACTTCACGATCGACGTGCAATTAGCATTGGAGGCAGATCTGTCACCGGGCGAGATTGTTGTGCCTGGGAACATTCTATACCAGGCATGTGACGACCGTGTTTGTTTCGTGCCAGCGACTGCAGCTGTCGAGTGGCATGTGGACGTCGAGTCTCCGGAACACCGCTAGTGGTCTGCCGCACCAAATTTCGGACAGTCGAGGTCCCTCTAAGTCGATTTCCTCAAACCGGGGTGCCTACAGTCACCGATCGGAAAATATCATGAGACAGTTCAAGATTTTGTCCGTAGCCTTTCTGCTAGCCTGCTTGATCTCGCCGTTTCCCGTGGTTGGCCAGTCAGGGAACCTTGTTTCAGAAATGAGCGATCTGGCTTGGGCTGGAGAAGTTGATAGGGCCAGAACTGTCCTCGAGGCGAGACGGGCCGAGAGTGAGCAACCGACTGCAGAATGGCTTGCCGCTGTGTCTTGGTTAGCACGTGGAGCGAGTTTTGCGGAGCGGTGGGATCTCGCAGAGCGGTATGCGACCGAGGCTTACGAGGGCAGCCTTGAATTGATGAAAGAGCGCCCACTGGATGCCGAACGTTTCCTGCCCACAGCTCTTGGGGCCGGCATTGAGGTGCTGGGTCACACATATGACGCCCAGGGGGAGCGTACCCGCGCAATCGGTTTTCTGAGTGCCGCACGGCAAGAGTTTGCGGGTACATCAATCGAAACTCGAATTCAGAAGAACTTCCTTTTGCTCAGCTCGGAAGGGAAGCCATTTCCTGCTCTCGATATCGACGAATATCTCGGACCGCAGCCACCGACGCCTGACGACCTGAAAGGCAAAGTGGTACTCTTCTATTTTTGGGCTCACTGGTGCCCGGATTGCAAGCGCCAGGAGCCGGTACTGAGGGCGCTATACGAAGAATACCACGACCTGGGTCTAGTCATTGTCGGTCCGACGCAGTTCTACGGTTTTATCTCTCGTGGGCAAACAGCGGCACCTGAAGAAGAGCTCGCTTACCTCAGCGGTGACTATGCGGCAGAGTTTCCGATTCCCCCGTGGATGGGTGTACCGATTAGTGGCGATAATTTCCTCAACTTCGGTGTTAGCACGACGCCGACGCTCGTACTCGTAGATCGCGATGGCATTGTTCAGCGCTACAACCCAGGTGACATGAGCCACGAGGAACTGGCAGCACTTATTGAACCGTTGCTCGAGTAACCGGATGAGCTCACCGAGGCAGTATTCCTAGCACACCTGTTGAGCGGAAAGAGTTGGCAAAGGCTTCTCTAGTCGTGCGAGTACCGACCAAGAGTATTCACAGGTTGATGAGTAGGGTATCCGCGATCTTTCATGGTGAGGTCACGGTCGGTAGCTTCGGGGGGGTGCTCTTGTTGCTGCGAGTAGTGCATCGACAGGCATAACGTGAGGAGGGACGATGATTGGTCGTACGTCGCATCCGAGGGCGGCACTCGGATTCCCACACGCCGCTTTCCTTTTACTCTTGCTCGGCTGCCTATTTCCTGGATTGGTTGCCGCGCAAAACGTGACTTATGCGGACGACGTCGCGGCAATTGTTTGGGAGCGATGTGTCACCTGCCATCGAGATGGTGGTAGCGCGCCTATGTCCCTCCTTACTTACGACGATGCGCGTGCGCGTGCCCTGCTGATCAAACGAAAAGTGATGAGCAGGGAGATGCCTCCATGGCACATGGACCGGAGCATGGGGATCCAGGATTTCAAGAACGATCCTTCACTTACGGACGAGGAAATTGCTACAATCGTGCAGTGGGTCGATGCAGGAGCGCCGTCGGGTGATTTGACGACGCTTTCTCCTCCTGACCTGCCCGATTGGGCATCGGCCTGGCGACTCGAAGACGAATTCGGGCGGCCACCTGACCTCGTTCTTCCATCTGTTCCATATGCCGTTCCCCCCACTGGTCAGGATCAATGGCCCAATCTCTGGACACGAGTGGAGGGTCTGACTGAGCCCAGGTGGGCAAGAGCCGTGGAAATCAAGCCGGCAGATGCCCCGAGCGGCTACGTCTTTCACCATATGAATGTTCGGTCAGAATCACCTGATGGACGATCTCAGCTACTCTCTCACTCGAATGTGGGGAAGTGGTATGACATATACCCAGAAGACACCGGTCGACTCATCTATCCAGGAGAGGAACTCATCTGGGATATGCATTTCTTTCCCTTGGGTGATCGTGAAGTGGAAGCCCAAGCTCTTTTAGGTGTTTGGCTGTACCCGTCAGGATATGAGCCAGAGCTGGGGCCGGGCGTCGAGGAGATATTCTACATCGACACTGAGCTTCCGAATCTCACGGATAAGCTGAGGGGCCAGGAGATCATGATCCCACCGGACGGTTTTATGACGCTCCAGGGTCTCCATGTACTAGATCGACCTCTCCGCATCCACAGCACCCAGATTCACATGCATCAACGGGGCAAGTCGATGACGTTAGAGGCTCTCTATCCGGATGGTCGTAGAGAGTTGCTGAACCGGCTCCTGCACGACCATCGTCGGTTGACCACGTATGTCTACGAAGACGATGCGCGACCACTGCTTCCCAAGGGCACGGTACTGATTCTGACCGCGCAGTGGGACAATACCGCTGATAACCCGAATAATCCCGATCCGAATCAATGGGTGTTTTTCGGTCGGCGGACCGTAGACGAGATGTCGCACATGTGGATTGGCACGACCTGGCTCGATGACGAGCAATATGAGCGGATGGTGCTTGAGCGGGAGCAGGCACGAGAGAGGGTGCGCGCTGTCAGTGGTGGTGGATGAGGGCTAATGAGAGGTAATCAAGGTCTAGTGATCTCGGGGACGAGATGTGCGCGCCGGTGGGCAAGAGGTGCTGCGATTGCTGGACTTTTGTTTGTGATCAACATGCCTGTAGGGGCACAGAATCCCGTGGAACAGACGGACTGGGTAGCCCGCTCACTCCGTGCGTCAGGCCAGCCGGTCATTCCCGCATTTGAAGGTTGGTGGCAAAATACCGACGGGACCTACGAGTTATGCTTTGGATACTTTACGGCCAATACTGAGGAAGCACTCGACATACCGTTGGGGCCGGACAACTTCATAGAGCCCAGCGAGTTTGACGGTTTCCAGCCGACGCACTTCGATCCTGTGCCGTTCGACCATCGTCGATACTTCTGCGTGATGACGGTCAACGTACCAGAGAGTTTTGGGTCTGGAACGCAGGAGGTGGTTTGGACCTTGCGCGTTGATGGTCATACGTATTCGGCGCCCGGCTATCCCAGAGTAAACGGATACATCCTAAACGAACCCGACGCACCGGACCGGGCTGCTGCATGGGACGAGTTGCTAGCTCGTGCAGGGCCCAATGACGACGTCACGAGCCTAGGTCGTGGAAATGCTCAGGGATCAACGGCTCCGTTGCTTCGCTTCCTTGATCCTCCTGGTCCAGAAGGGAGAGGTCGAACTGGGATTTTCGGACAACCTGTTTCGGTGACACAGGGAGTGCCATTACCCCTTTCTGTTTCAGTGCGTGAGGCAAATGACCGGCCTTCCCAATGGTGGGTCGGTTGGTTCAAGCATCAGGGACCGGGTGATGTGCGATTCGGTTCACAAGACCTGGTAGCGAGCCCGACCAGGGTGATCACGCAAGCCAGTACTACCGCTATCTTCAGTGAGCCAGGGAATTACTTCTTACGGGTACAGGCGATTGAGAATATCAACTCATTCGAACGTCATTGTTGCTGGACAAACGGCTATCTGGAAGTGATTGTAACGCCCTGAGCCAACTGGGTTGTCTGCTTTAATACGGTGAAGCTGCATAAGCGATTATGCTCCCGTGCAGATTTGCTACGGTGTCCTGTGCGTTCAGTATGATTTTCCTGGCCAGGTTGCAGGTTGGCTAGGTATTCAAGCAGAATTAGGACTCAAGTACTGATTTTACTAGGGTTTTTGGAAACCCCAATGGTCACCCCAATAGAAATACAGATGGACCGTCAAGGAGGAACTATGTCATCTTCAAAAGCTTCAACTCTCACACTCTTCACCGCGATCGCAGTTGTGTTCGCGGGCTGCGCGGATAGCTCGAATACCGCGAGTATGGCTATGGCTGGAGACAACTACTATCCCAATGCAATCACCGGTGAGGGGATTCCAAACCCGAATCCCACGCGGATTGGAAGTTGGGCTAGCCTTCCCGAAGGTCGTGAATGGGGCTCAACCGCAGGGATGGATACCGATCCTACAGATGGCCATGTTTGGGGATATGAGCGCTGTGGCTCGGGCTCGGCTGGAGGCCCCGGCGTCAACTGCGACAACAATCTGGTTGACCCGATTTTCAAGTTTGACCGACATACGGGAGATGTGTTGGCGAACTTTGGGGCCGGCGTTTTTGTGACACCACACGGAATTTATGTGGATGATGATGGCAACGCATGGGTCACAGACTTTGCGGGTAACGCGGAAGGCACAAAGGGCCATCAGGTCCACAAATTCAGTCCGGACGGTGAGTTGCTCATGAGTCTCGGCACAGCTGGTCAGCCAGGTAACGACCCTGCGCGTCTCAATCAACCGAATGACGTGATTGTTGGCCCTGATGGAAGCATCTTTGTGGCTGACGGACACAGCGGCCAAAACATGACGACTGCTGAACAAATGGCCGAAGGTCGTGCTGCTGGCCTGACCGGTCGGATTGTCAAGTACTCGGCTGATGGTGAATACCTCATGGAGTGGGGTGAGATTGGAACAGAGCACGGTCAATTCCGTACTCCCCACGCACTTGAGTTTGACGCACAGGGTCGCCTTTGGGTTGCAGATCGGGGTAACCATCGGCTCGAGATCTATGACCAGCAGGGTAACTACCTAGAATCACGCTACCTCTATGGCCGGATCAGCGATCTATTTATCACAGATGATGACATGGTCTATGCCATCGACTCAGAGTCCAGCGAGGCCCGGCATATCAACTGGAGGAATGGTGTGCGTATTGGGCCGGTTGATCAGGACTGGCTCGTGGGATTCATCGGTCCTTGGGAGTCAGCAAGCCGCCCCCAGAATGGCGTGACAGGCGAAGGCATAGCAGTGGATGCCGATGGTAACGTCTATGTGGCAGAGGGACCGGCGTCTCTTTCTGATGCAGGTTCAGCATTTACGAAATACGAGGTCGGCGGTATGTAGAGCGACTTCAGTTTCAGCTGCCTGCTGTTAAGGAAAAGCCCTGCAGTGCCGGACGGCACTGCAGGGCTTTCTTCTTTTCTGATGCCAGAAACAAGGGCAACTGATAACGCATTAAGTCAGAGTGCTTCAAGAAGGAACGAAGCTGACAATTCTGAGAGGCCCCCCGCTCCCTCCCTCTATTTTCATTGGAAGTGCAACTATAAAGGCCCCGGTCGGAGGGAGCAGGTGGAGGTTAGTAACATTCTCGAACCCCGAAATATTGTCTGCGTAGAGGATCACGTGCGCTCTAAAGTCTGCTGACTGACCGTAATCAATGCTGGGCGTATCAATCCCCACGGCGACTAAGTTCCGGTTGGCTATGAGCCATGCGGCAGCGTCAGCACCGATGCCAGGGAAGTGCAACTCAGGTACAGCGCTTGGACCAGTGAGGTCAGTGCCAAGGTAGGCGGTCCTGTCTTCCCAGCGCTCAGCCCATCCTGTCCGAATGAGTAATATGCCACTGTGGGGGAGCTGTCCGTGCTCTGCTTCCCATGCGGTCAGGTCCTCTACCGTGAGCAGGTAGTCAGGTGTAGCTCGACTAGAAATGTCGACGACAGCTGCTGGTCCCATCAGCCCGGAAAGTGGAATTTGCTCGTTTGTAAGCCGACCCTCAGCAAAGTGCACAGGAGCATCCAAATGGGTGCCACCATGCTCCGGAGAGGCAAATGCGTAGGACGCATAGAACCAACCACCCTCGGTCGGTCCAAATGCCAGCTCCTGAAGTTCGAAGCCGGTAGTATCTGTCGGCCAATAAATTGTCGACTCGGAAAATGAGTGGGTAAGATCAACCCAGTGGCCAGCGGAACCGTCGAAGACGCCTGTATAGTCAGCCGGAGGTGGCTGACAGGCAGCGACGAGTATTAAAGCAAAATACGACGCACGACGGACCATTCTGGCCTCCGGAATCGGCGGTTTTGAGCTGGACTCTTTAGCGTGTATGGGTCCTGTAAGAGGTGCAACGCGCTGGGCGCGAACGAAAGTTGAGAGACAAAGACTTCCTTAAGACGTTGGTAGAATAAAGAGCCGTTCGACACAAGTCTGTTGAAGCAGTCGACCTGGTGCGGGTTGTGTAGGATCGCTGGTCGGTTCGAATTCAGCTTCATGAGCGTAACAAAAGCTGGCTCTGTATTCCCCTTCGGGGCTTGGGCGGCGCATCTCACAACTGGAAGTGGAATCGATGATGCTGTTCCTTCCGTCCCAAAGGACCTCAACGCTACTGGAACTTGTATTTCCCCCGATCTGTTGAATCATCGGGACAGCCGCTCCGCAGACTACTGCCCGTTGCCCACAGTTCTCGACCTCACAGCGCTCGTTCAAGTAGATGCGGTCCGTTCCACGGTACACCCGAATCCAACCCGGCTGACCGTCCTCATCATTTAGTGATACGTAGACGACATTTGTCGCTCCAGAGGATAGCCCTAGAGTGAATCGAACCATGCCTGAAGGAAGTGATTCGATGCGAGGGTCGATCTGAGCGAGTCTTGAGGATTCGTCTCTTTCAGTTTCAGCTTGTCCGCTACTGCCAGCACACCCTAGATGGAGCGTGACGATGCACACGGTGACAGGGATTACTAAGCGATTGAGTGTGCTCATCTCAGTTAGGCTCTAGTCTATTCGGGTAGCAGTTCTGGAGGCGGTGGACAGAATGCCACTTCCCTGTTTGGTCCTGCGAAAGAAGCGCCATCACTACTGAGGAGCCCTGAGAAACTGAGGTGACTCCAGTCATCGTGATCGCGTAGCACGTCGAAGGAGCCGTCTCCCGAAGTGCCTTCATTACGCCACGATCTAGTGATGTCTGCGACTAGGTGAACGTCCGTTTGATCACCATCCTCATTCCAATCCCAACCTCTAGCTGAACCGCAGATTCCATTCCTCTCATCAAGATCGTTCTCATCCAGATCTGGATTTACTCCATGGGAGTAATCCACCACGCCGTCTCCAATAGGTGTGCAGTTGTTATCCACACCGTAGAACTGGTAGTTGTAGTTCATAACTGAATTGTAGTTGGGCTTTCGGTTTGTGGGCATGTTACCGCCGTGACGTAGATTCAGGTTATGTCCTAACTCGTGCTGGATTGTCCCGGCCACCCTTAAGTCGTTGTTATAGAAACCCAAAGTAGCATTGATCAGGTCATCACCGTTGATCTCAGCGAGACCTGAACTATTGCCATCGTTATAGCGATGTGGGTGAAGGGCATAGTGGAAATATCCATTTCGGTTCGCATCAAAGTTTGCCGATTTGTATTTGTAGAACTCCGGTCCTAAACCGTCGACGTTTCCATCTGCGTCAGCAATAAAGTTTCCGCCTACAAAAGGTGTCGGACCTTGGCCGTAGTCGTGTATTACTTCTATGCCTTGTGCTGCAAAGGACGCTGTAACTATTCCGAGTTGTGTTGCTGTCGGACGATGTGTGTGACCAGAGTCATCAAACCAGTCGTATTCAATAAGAATGCTCGGCACCAGAGGGCTCACGCCAAAGGCTGGTAGATCAAGACCATCTTCAGTACCTAGCACCTCGTCGCCGTCAGAAATCCCGTCTCCATCTGTGTCCCAATTGTTAGGGTCAGTACCCGTGTCAGTAGGATTTAAGAAGGTTCCGGTGTTAGTCTCGACGCAGTCTGGGAGCCGGTCTTCATCTGTATCGGTTGCATTGTCTAGCGAGCAAGGCTGGATGGCGAGAGACAACTCTTTTTCTGCGGATTGCAGTCCATCCTCAACCTGAACTGTGAAAGCAGACGTCCCAACGACTATCGGCATCCCAGAGATCACTCCGCTAGTCGAGAGTGCGAGTCCTGCGGGAAGCTCGCCTGACACCAGAGACCATGTGTAGCTTCCAGTCCCACCACTAGCGGTGAGTCCGTGAGGGACATAGCTAGCGCCCACGGCTCCACTTGGGAGAGATGCGGTGGTCACTGAGAGCCGAGCTGCCAATAAATAAAGGCCCACCCCCTCAATCGTGGCGGAAACAGCATGGGAAGCACTGTCAACGGTATTATCGCTCATCAGTAGGTACTGCCCGCCCAGTAACTGATGCAGTCCGAGCTGCTCTTCGGCTATTTCTGGAAGCAGGTCATTCGGATCGTACGAGATCGTCAGTTGTACAGGCTCATTGAAGACGACAGTGGTCGGGCCTAAATCGAATGCGGTGCCTGGAATATGGCTCGACCCTGGCGGGAGGGTTTCAGCTAGATCGATGGTCAAGAACACCGGTTCGGTGAGGGACCCTGACGGCAGCGCTAAACTGACGATGCTGTCCGCACTATTTGCCTGTCCGCCGTCAGGTCCGATCAAAATGCCTTGCGCGATACTGACGGTTAGGGTGTCCCTCAGCATGTCTCCTTCAGTGGCGACTGCTACTGAAACAGTGGCTGAACCACTTGCTAAGGCCCTGAGAAGACCAAGGTCATCGTCGGGATGAAAATCCTTCTCGACCGTTAGCACAGTTCCATCATTTGATGACCACTGGACTCCCGAGTTCAGTATTTTCGATCCCCCACTATCGAGCACTGACACTGCGACTGTGACCGTATCGCTAGGCCCCAAGAGGTGGATAGCATGTGCTGAAAGTGAAATTGAGGAGGGGACTTGATGCACGTTAAGCATGACTGCGGTATTTGCTGACCCTGAAGTCACTGTGACCGTCGCCGTACCGTTCGCCCATGCCGTAACCAGGCCCTCCGAGGAAATAGTTGCCACTTCTTGATCGGACGATGACCAACTCATCGCTGCACCGACCATGACACCCCCATTCTGATCGAGGACCACGGCGTTGAGTTGCTCCGAGTCTCCCAGTGCCTCAAAGGTTAAGATGCCGGGAGATACGGTGATCATTGTTGCAACTGGTGCAGGTGCTGTCGGTAGCGACGAATCACTAGAGCAAGCTGCAAGAAGTAACAGAGCAAGAAAACAACAGAGGCTCCGGTGTGATAATACCCGGTGCGGCATCTTCCACCCACCCGAATACAGATAAGTCATTCCGATATACGGCGACCGTCTAGATCCATGTAGCCAACAGATAAGTGAGTAGACTGCGAATGATGTGCGTGGCCACTCCACATGTGTCGGGTAGGCGCTGCCATTTAATACTCTGTAGGAGAGGGTGAATCTACCAACTTACGTTACTGTCGAGCGTCTGGCTGAACCGCTTTCATGGTTCACCTGCCCCTAGAACTCAGATTAGATTCTAGCTTTCCGGCTGAGCCGTGGAATGATGTTGGGCTTGAGTTGCGAGGCTATTGTCATAGGACCTGCGTGTGATTCAACGAAAATCCCTACTGCTCACTGTTGCTGCTGTTATCGCAGTGATTCTGACTTTTGTTTTGGGTTCAGAAGCTGATCGAGATCCTCCTCCCAACTTTGAGGGTGTCTGGAATTCCGCAACGGCCACACCCCTTCAACGTCCGCAAGAGTTGGCGGACAAGCCGTTCTTTACTCTAGAAGAAGCGGCAGAATGGGAACGTCGATTTGCGGAGAGGAATGCGGAGCCTCCGCCCGGGTCTGCAGCCACGCGTAGGGGCACCGGAACGTTCAACACGGTTTATCGTGAGTATGGCACTCAGGTCGTAAAGACTCTCCGTACTTCAATCATTACGGATCCTCCCGATGGCCGCATTCCGTCTCGTACGCCAGTAGCAGCTGACAAAAGACGTCAAAGCATTGAACGCCAGAGACGTATGGAGAACCCAGAAGACCTTTCCCTGCAGGATCGTTGTGTCGCATTCAGCACGTCGGGACCGCCCATGCTTCCGTATACCTACAACAGTAATTATCAGATCATTCAGACTGGTGATGCCGTTGTAGTACACTCGGAGATGATCCATGACGCTAGAATCATCCATCTAGATGGTCGCCCTCATCCGCCGGCTAGTATCAGGCTCTTGTCAGGGTATTCTGTCGGTCGCTGGGAGGGGGACACCCTGGTTGTGGATACTCAGAACTTCGATGACTCTGGGGGGTTCTATGGGGGCGCTGGTGGTGATTTCAGTTGGGACCGAAATCTTCATATAGTCGAACGGTTCAGTTTCTATGACGCGAATACACTCCTATATCGGTTCGAGATTGATAATCCCACTGCTTTCACTCGACCCTGGAAAGGCGAACTAACACTAACAAGGGGAACGGGTAATATTTACGAGTACGCGTGCCACGAAGGGAATTACTCTCTGACGGGTATGTTGAGAGGCGCCCGCAGTTCAGAGCGGAGAATGGGTCGATGAAGAAGTTCTTGAGTTTATCTAGAGTAGCATTCCTCTTTTCTCTGATTATTGGTATTGGGGGATGCGTGAGTGCCACCTTCGTCCCGACACAGGGTGGCATGTATCCGCCCAAGAATGCGTTCTGTGCCATCCAGGTGTTCAGCTCAGCGGCACCAGATCAGGAGTACGAGGAGATAGGTATCGTGGAGGGGGAGGGAAGTGCATGGAAATCTGACCTGGAGGACGTGCTACCCAAAATGATGGAGGAAGGGTGTTTGGCCGGAGGAGATGCTCTGATTATGGGGTCAAGCGATACATTCTCGTCAGGAGGAAGAGACGGAGTTCCAGTCCAAAGGATTTCTGCAACTGTGATTAGGTGGAGCAGCGAATAACATACGCGTCTACTAGCTCTTTTATCCTCTATGAATCTTCTCTAAAGACCCATAAAGGTCCGAAACTCCGGCTTTGTTTCTAGGAGGATCTCAAGCACGGCGTCCCGGTTCTCCTCCGTGAGATGAGAGAATGTTTCTCCCGCTTCTCCTTGAGTTAAGATGGACGCCAATCGACGGTAGACATATGCGCGCGTCGCGGTGGGCAGCCCATCAAAGGCCTCTGAGTAGATGACGTAGCTACATGGGTAGCGGAATAGTCTCGTCGAAAGTTCTAGATTTCGCAGCGTCCTCCCGGTGCTGTCCCAGGGCCCTTGCTCAGGGAAGTTCTCAGAAAAGCTGGAGGTGCCTGATATTGCCCCATTCAGGCCCGGTTGTCCGACCATGAGCAGGGCTTCGACGAGCGGTTCTGCGAGTTCCTCGACCTGTGCTTGCATGGGTGATGGCAGGCTGTCGAGGGTATCATCATCTCTGTGGTCAGCCAGTAGTGTGCGCGTCTGGAAGTTCGTCCTAGTTATGACGTTCTGGATTCTCGTTTGATGATCAAACACTAAGAGAGCTACGATGTCACTATGTCCCTCGAGGTAGGGCCTAGTGTCTATGAGAGCGGAGAGGTCCGTCAGGTTTCCGGTCCGCGTGAGGTCGATGTCTCGCAGCTCTTCAGTATCACGGATGATCCAGTTGCCCATATGGGTTTGAGAACCGTGTGTTCCCGTTACGTACCAGCCGCCCCACCGGCGTCTAAGGGGAGTGCGGTCGTCGGTGAGGATCCAGCCTTCATGTGAGATTTGCTCACCTTCGTCATCCGTAAAGCCTGAACCCACTATGAAGCGCGGTACACCACCGCCTGTAAGGGAGTACGAGTCATGGCAGCTCAGGCACTCATCCATCTTCCGCTCGGGACGGATATTTGCACGTTGCTGCTTGGCTAGCGTGTAGAAGACTGGTCCTATGTCCGGGTCCATTGCAGCGATCTCGAAGTCTTTTGCACCCGGTGGTGAAGCCACGTAAACGTCATCCGCGTAATAGATGGCGCGGGGTGTTTCTGGTCTGATGAACTCGATCTGTGCACTAGTCCTTGAGAAAACTAGCAATTGGGAAGCGGGATCTATACCGAGTTCGCGAAGCAGTGACGGTAGATAGCTTTGTTCTGGACCAGAGTGAGTTAGCGTGCTCTCATTTCTTTCTAGCCGTTCCTGGAGTCGAGCAACCGGATCAGTTAGGCGAGTCCTAGAGTAGTCCATCACTGGATACTCTGTATCGTAACGGTGCTGAACTGACTGTACGGTCGGCCTAGGATACGACCTGAGTGCAAGCAGGTCTGGGGTGAACGGACCGATTCCCGCAATGGACAGGATGCCTAATTGTAGGAGCCTCGTCCCAGTCATGGTTGGGATACGTCGCTTCACTCTAGCCGCCTACCAATTACAGACTGTTGCAAGGGGTCCTGAGACGATACTCAATCCATCTATAACAAATGACGCTGAACGTTCCAGCGTTGATGCAACGAAGCTTTCCGTTTCGACTCGTGAGAGGGCGACGACGAGGTCACGTCCGTCTGCTAAGTAGCGATGTGTGCTCTCCTCTGCATCGAATTCCCACTCTTCTGTGGTCGTAGTTTCACTGCCCGCGTGGGTTCTGAGTTCAACCTCCTCATTCTGGAAGTCATCTCCCCACTCCACTCTCACTTCCGTCCGTTCAGGAGTGCAAGAGACGCGTAGGGTGGCCCTCGCTCCGGCCCTTGTCCGCATCCGCACGCTTGCTTCCGGAGAGGGCTCATCAGGTTCATAACTAACGAGCTCCCAGGGGCCTTCTGTTGCTAGACGACAAGCCTGAGCGATACCGCCTCGGCATGCGATGCTAAATAGTTCTCGCGCCCGAATGTCGTCCTCTTCAACTCCGTAACCCCTTTGGTAGAGCACTCCGAGGTTGGCACAACCGAGAGCGTCCCCACCGGTACAAGCCTCGTCTACATACTCACGCGCACGTTCAAAATCTTGCGGGACCCGAGACCCATCCAGGTAGAGAACACCTAGACTCGTGCAGGCATCGAATACGTTACCATCACACGACTGCTCGAGTAATCCGAGGGCGCGCCGTGTATCCTGGTCCACCCCCTCACCTCGCTGGTACATCGTTCCTAGGGCAGCACATGCGGGCATAGCTCCTTCGTTGCAAGCGCGTTCTAGGTATACCGTCGCCCGCATTGGGTCACGCTGAACCGAATCTCCCGCTCGGAACATGGCTCCAATTTCATAACAAGCGAGCGAGTCTCCCGCGTTGCACGACTCCTGCAAGGAAGCCAGTTCTTGCCCGTCGGCTGCGCTTGGCGAGCTGAAGAGAGTGACCAGAACAAGAATAAATATTGGCCTCATGTTCACTTAGGCTCCTGAGCATCGATTCGGACTGGTATAAACTACCGCTACCGCCTTTCCTACGCTTTGTTCGTTAGTCGACTTTTCTCTTTCAGGGTGCAATCCTAAACCGTTGGCGAAGTAGCGACGCGAGTTCCGAAGCTCTTTGGACTGGACCGTCCGCCTCAAGAAGCCCCTGTCTTTCTGTTGGTTCAATGGGCGCGACAAGTGATAGGCCATCGATCACCTCCGCATCCGACATGTCAGAGGACGACAACTGGGCATTAGGAAATGCGGTGCGGAAAACTTCTTCGAGCTCCTCTCGACTTTGAGGCAGTAGCGAATGCTCGCTCGTCGGGACGCCATCTGAAACAGCTTCCACATGGGCGATTCGGTAGGTTTGATCAGACTCTTCGCTAAGAATCTGGAACTTTGTGAGGCCTCCCAGAACGATATTGTAGCGTCCATCTGGCAGCTCTTCGGACGCTATAATCACTCCTGCACACCCCATACCATAGATTGGCGGACGCCCCTCGTACTCTGATTCATAACCCGGCTGTAGGAGCACCATGCCAATGATGCTGTCACTCTCAAGAGCGTCAGCAACCATGTCTCGATATCTAGACTCGAAGATGTGGAAAGGCTGGGTGCTATTCGGGAATAAGGTCACATCCTGGAGCGGAAAGATTGGAATGGTTTGTGGCAGCGCCTCAAATTCCTCGGGTATGGCTTGTGCTGCCGTTGTACTCGGGACCCAGAGGACGATGACAGCAATGCCGATTACCCCTCGTGTTGTGATCAATTTCATACGTCCTCTCAAGGCCAGAGCATCCGCCATTCCGTCGAATATTCGGCTTCTCCCCAAGCAATTCGCAACGCACCTGAGGGAACACTACCTTCCTCCACAGGAAACACTGGTTCCAGGATAATGGTCAGGCTCTCCTGAGCCTCTGAGAGTTCCCGTCGCTGGACACGGGTCTTACCAAAGTCACGACTAGGGTCGTAGTCGGTGCCCCAGTGGCGTGTCTGTTCACTCACTATTAATTCACCGCCGTCCCGGCGAGGAATGAAGAAAAGTGTGTAGTGTCCGCGAGGGACTTCGAGGTCTCCAATACGTGTGTCGAAGTCGAGGTCCATGCTTGTGGCCCAGTTGGCCCCCAGGCGCCAGACTTCATCGTAGGGCACAAGTTGGCCAAAGATTGTCCGGCCCCGTGCATGTGGCTGACCATAGTCGATGATGATTCGCGACGGACCCGAGTGCGCCGGTGTGCCTGGGAACCAACCTCCTTGGAGCGTTACACGGCCGTCAAATGTCACGCTTGTAGTGACCCGACCACTTGGGGCCACATTTGGGCGTGGCTCAGACTGTTGTGCGCTGACAGATGCTCCGGTCAGGGAGAGAAGCAAAGCCAGCAAGGTCGCAGAGTGGCTAGGTTTTAGGGACATGTTATTAGGGTCTGGATTGTTTGTATGCGGCATAAGCTAATCCCCAAAGACCGAGGCGATACTAACGGTGTCAAGTAAACTTGATTGACCCGGAGGGACTGAATGAATGCTGTAAGTACTAGATCAGCCCTTTTGGGCTGGCGAATTTGAAGAGGAGAGCACCACTGCTAATTACCTTCAGCGCCAAGCTACCCATTACCTAAGGTAGTTCGAGTAGTAGCGACGCTACTACTGGGTAATGGTCAGAGGGATAGCGTCCATTAGAGCTATTTACGACCGTCTCAACTCTATCCACGGCGATCGGTCCTCCTACCAGGAGCCAGTCAATTCTACCCTCCCACCCCTGACGGGGTGCACGGAATCCGTTGGCTGTAAGAGCGGGACCTTCCCGATGTTCGGCGACTAACCAGGCGTCTCGCAGACCGTCTGAGGTTGCCACCTGCCAAGTCTCACTCGTTTCAGCGACCGCGTTGAAGTCCCCCATAACGAGAACAGCACTGCCACGGGGCAAGTCCGCGATGTGTGCATTAATCTGAGATGCGGACTGAAGTTGCCGCTGACCTCTCCGAAGTGTGAAATGAGTATTGTAGACGTATACCTGCTGGCGCGTCTCGAAAAGATGGAACCTCGCCCAGGTGACTATCCGCGATACGCGGCGCCGCTCAGTAGGTGGGTTTGGGTCGTCTGAAAGCCAGAATGTACCCGATTCTATGGGCGCCATTTCTCGATACTTGTAGAAGATTGGGGTTGCCTCGCTGAGACCTTCTCCGCCATTCAGTCCCCGGTCCACTCCAATCCATCGATACTCTGGCATCTCAGATTCAAGAAAATCGATCTGCTCAGCCAGTGCTTCCTGCAGGCCGACGATATCAGGGTCAGAGTCCAGTATTGTCTCAGAAACGAGATTTTTCCTAAACGGCCAAGAGTTATCTCCGTCACGGCCGATCGCCGTTCGGATGTTGAACGTCATCACATCCAATACAACCGACGAAATACGGGTAGTCTCGAGACCTTGGGCCAACAAGGCTGTGGGAGAGAGTGCGATTGCAGCTACCAGCACAGCCGCAGGTTGGTAGAATCGCGGTATAGCGGTCATCTGCTGAGCACATCCCTTCGCCGTAATGTTATCAAGCCAACACGTTTTTATGAAATGTGAGGAAGCGGTATGCCAAGAACTTCTCTCTGAGGCCAATCTCAAGCGCGCGACCTCCAATCATGTTCGCAAAGAATGGGATGCGTGCGAGCCCGAGTGTTCGAAAGACGGGCCCGAGCAGGCCGATGGCGCGGTCACGAGGGCGCCCAAGCCGAATGAGCGGCGTCAGATCGGTATTACTAGAAAGTATCAGTCCCGCCTTTTCAGCAGCACGCACACACGAGTCAACAGAAGAAAGGGCATTTAGGTGCCATCCCATTTTTAAGTCAGCGACAATGCCGCGTTGTCTAGTATTCAGACCCTGAGGTTCTACAAAGTCGTCTACCATCAGCAAGTGACTATTTGGGCCTAGGTGTTCAGCTGCTGCTGAAAAGAATGCATCCGGTGCTTTTGCGTGTGCGTAAGCCTCGATTGTCACGACAGCGTTTGCTATTACCCCAAGCCTTGCCGACTCAAAGTCGCCTAGGTGAATCTGGCATCGGTGCCCGAGGCCTTTCTGAGTTGCAAGTCGCTTGGCTATGTCTGACTGCTTTGGGCTGATCGTGATTCCATGCAGCCTGGCATTTGGGTAGATCTCGGCTAAATGGAACAGTGTCCCTCCGACTCCACATCCCATGTCGAGAATGGTCGCATCATTCTGTAGACTAACCTCTTTAAGCCGCTCAGCGACAAGCCGATTGATGTGGCTAGTCGCTTCTGAGGTCGTACTTATCCCAGGCGCCCATAATTGCCTATGGATGCCATGGGCTGAGCCTCCTCCTCCAACAAGGAGAAACCTACGGGTATTGCTGTCGTAGTAGCGCGTGACGGATCCAGCTGCTGGTGTCTTTTGCATAGATGGGCCGCAGAATCCCGACTATGCTCCTGGGCGAGCCCCATGGAGCATGTCACCAAGCCAATGACCCGCACGCTGGACCTTAGCTCGAACGTAGGGGAGGTTATAGCGGTTGAGCTTCCCGTGCAGCGGTTCTCGACCTAGTACTCTAATGCCTCCTTCTTCGAGCGCTTTCACCTTATCTGGATTGTTGGTCAGAATCCGAACCCGCTCGATGCCCAGATGCTTAAGCATTCCGACAGCGGCATCGTACTGACGTTCATCGTCGCGGAACCCTAGCACGTGGTCCGCGTCGACGGTGTCCAGCCCATCTTGCTGCTGCAGTGCGTAGGCTCTGAGCTTATTACCCAAGCCGATTCCGCGACCCTCCTGCTGCAGGTAGAGCAGAACTCCGCCTCCGCCGGATGCGAAAGACTCGATGCTGCCTCGAAGCTGAGCACCACAGTCACACTTAAGACTGCCAAATAGGTCGCCTGTTAGACAGGCAGAATGGAGTCTAACCGGAACAGGCTCAGACCAACTCTCTTGGTCTCCGATCAAAACTGCAACGTGCTCAAAAAGCCCATTGGCTTCACGGAAAAGCATGAAGCGAGCATTCTCCGCTCCCTCTAGCGGGACATGCGCGTCACTGACGCGCATAACGGTTATACTCGCGCCAGGCGCGGCAGCCATTTCCCTAACATGGTCTGCTGTAACCTTCAATATCTCACCGTCATCGAGAGCACTGACTAATTCTGGTAGTTGCAAGTCAGCTGAGACTGTAACGACAGCCGGCAATAACCGGCCAAATCTCACTAGTTCGAGTGCCGCTGATTCAGCTTGGGTGGCTGGGTGTGCGTCGAGCCCGGTCGCGTCGAAACCTCGAACAGCGCTAGACAAGCCGAACAGTTCGGCCGCGGTCTCACCGTTAAGCTCGATGCCGACGGGGTCAGCCCCGGAAGAACTCCAGCTCGCATCAACTCCCATTGTCTCTGCACGGTGCTTCGTGACGATCAATCGCAGAGGCCCTGATCCAAGCTTCTTCAGTTCTGATAACCTTTCTGGATCTAGGGCTTCGACTGCTATAGAGAGGCTTGGTTTTTCATGGTACGCCTCTGGTGGCGTAACTAGGAGGGGTAGCCCTCTTTGAAGATCGAATAGTCCTCGCCCCGCTTCGTGCATCCTGGCGGTTTTCCTCTTGGCTTGGGGGTATGGCCGAAGTTCCGGCGGTAGCCGAGTCTCCGATGGGGTCAGAAGTATACTACGTCGGCGGAGGCTATGCCCTAAATCGGTGCTACTAGAGTATTTCACGATGGGGATAGCCAACAATAGACCGGCAAAGACTGGTGTCATCCAGAAGACAAATGCTGGTGCTAGCACGGCTATGGCTGCCGCCCAAGCGAGCCCGATGGCAGTGACTCCGGCTGCTCGACTCGAGGCTTCTCTCCATCCGATGATTCTGCCTGCTCGAGATTGCGCACCCCAGTCTACATCGCGTCCCGCTAGGATCGAAAGGACAAAGCGAGTGTGGTAGATCATCAACAGAGGTGCTATCAGGATTGAGAAGATCGACTGAAGAATAGTGCTTGCTGCGAGTGGTAAGGCCCCGCCGAATCGCCCACGCTTCTTTATGAGTGCGAGCCCTAGCCCTAGCCCATTTGGCAGGAACAGTACGAGTGCGGTAAGGCTTAGGAGTGGAAGTACGGAGTTGATGTTGCCTAAGTACCATTCTGTTGGCAGGTCTACCTGTTCCAGATTCAGCCCCGCAGGGCTCAGTGCTGAGAGGAGTACGTAGGCTGTGCTGGCCACCAGGATCAGAAGCCATAGTAGAGAGGCTAAGTAACCCATAGCTCCGGTAAGAAAATGAAGTCGGCTAAGCCAGTTAAGGTTAGGCAACCGGAGCAGCTTGAGGTGCTGTAAACTACCTTGGGCCCATCTACGGTCGCGCTTAGCATAGTCGAGCACATTGGTAGGGACCTCTTCATAGCTGCCGCCGAGGTCTGGCATGAGGTATGTGAGCCAACCTGCTCGTCTTAGAAGTGCTGCCTCCACGAAATCATGGCTGAGAATGCGCCCTCCCAGTGGTGGCTTGCCGGATAGGATGGGCAGGTGCGCGTGATCGACAAACGGCTGAACGCGGAGAATGGCGTTGTGGCCCCAGTAGTTTGCAGTGTCGGCCATCCAGAATGCCTGTCCAGTAGCAAACATCGGCCCGTACAGCGCACCAGAAAATTGGATAATCCGCCCAAAAACAGTGTTCTGTCCGAAAGGGATTGGAACTGTTTGTATCAGTCCCGCTCTAGGATTCGCCTCCATCTCTCGGACTAGTGTGACTAGAGTCGGTCCGCTCATAATGCTATCGGCATCTAGCACGACCATGAAGTCATAACCCGACCCTGATTTTTTACAGAAATCAGCGATGTTGCCAGCTTTGTGCGCTATGTTCCGGGCGCGTCTCCTGTAGTGCAGGCGGCCTGGTCGCGGGACTCTTTCTCGGAGGTCCTTAAAGGCGCCTTCCTCGATCAATGCGAGTTCAGTATCAGTCGTATCACTCAGGAGATGGATATCGAAATATTCGGCGTGACCTGTATCCTCCAGTGAGTGGATTACCGAAGCTAGGCCATCCATAAGACGCTCAGTGTCCTCATTACAGGCCGGCATCACCAGTGCGGTCCTGCTGCTGATTGGTGCGTCAGTGCGGGCAGGTATACCGGAGCGCCGCAAAGATATCGGGTCCAGGTTTGCGATCTGGAGTGCGAACCCGACTACTGCGTTCCAAAGGGTCAGTGAGATCCATCCGAAGGTGGGTACGAAAAGCCCAATAATTCCAATTTCGAGCGAAGTTACTCCCCCTGCACGAACAATATCGAACATCATCAAAGAGCCGAGCAGGGTTGTCGCGCCGACAAGCCCGAAGAACAGCCACCTTCTTGCCGCTATGTAAGGTGTCTTCATTGGAGTTCATCCGGATACCAGACGTACGTCCATGTCTCGCTTACCGGTCCCTCCAAGCTGGTGAGATAGAGCCGCATATCAGCTGGCTGTTCAGCATCAGGGACCAGTCTAAATGAGACGCGCCAACCGAGATCGGACGGGAGCAGTGCGACTTGAAGGTCTGAAATAGTGCCAGAACTCGTGTCGAGTACGGGGTGAATTTCTTCATAAGATGCAAGACTATCCAGTAATCCTCCCGCAAAGTCGACGATAAAGCGCCTCTGACTGCGGGGCACTGGTGATGCTTCGCCAGGAAGTGCGTCTCGTCCTATCCCAGTGCGCTCGACTTGAGCCAGTGTCTGCTCGTCGAGACGTTTGCCGAACGTGGTCAGTCGGTAGCTGTAGTGCCTCTCCTGCCCCGCTTGGAAGGGTGCATCGGGTATCCATGCAATCGCAATGTTGTCACGAAATTCCGAATTTGTGGGCAGTTCGAGTAACTCAACACCACCACCACCCCAGTCTCCTTCCACTGGGTGGACCCAGTAACTTGGTCTGCGATGGTAAAGTGCTTCGAGATCAAGATAGCTATCGAAGTCCCTAGCCCGCTGTACCAGTCCAAAGCCCCTGGGCTCGATATCTCTCAGAGACGTCGTCCGAGCGAGGCGACGGTTAGATAGAGGCCGCCAGATCCACTCCTCCTGACGGGTCTGCATTAGAAGACCGTCAGAGTCGTGCACTTCAAGCCTGAAATCGTCGTATTCCCTAGCCCGATTTGGTCCGTATAGGAACATGCTGCTCATGGGTGCTACACCGAGCTTGGACACATCATCACGTGCGAAAAGCTGGGCGTCGACTTTCAATACGGTCGTGTTTTCTTCCGGCACAAGCTCGAATTGGTATGCGCCCGTCAATGAGGGGCTATCTAAGAGCCCATAAAACGCGAATGTATTGTCCCCTGGTTCCGGTTTGACGAGCCAAAACTCTTTGAAGTCCGGAAATTCCTCAGCACCGGGGCCACCCATTCTTACGGCGAGCCCCCGTCCTGAAAGTCCGTAGGCATGACCCGGCCCTAGAAGTCGAAAATAAGAGGCTCCCTGGAAGACGATGACTTCGTCTAGAACATCTGGATTATTCAGCGGATAGGTAACCCTGAAGCCAGAGTAGCCAAGGTCAGTTGCTACCTCTGCAGCCGCTTTCACAGTTTCGTTGCTGTACTCGAACAAATCTGAGTTGAAAGGTATTTCAGCTACTTCTGCATCGACCATGTGGATGCGAACTCTCTCTTTGAAGAGAAAGCCCCGATGAAATAGATGGACCTCGAACGGACTCTCTCCATTCCAAATTGCTGACTCATGATCGAAACGGATCGCCTGGTACTCACTGTAGTCTATATCTGTGAGATCTGCCGGAAGGCTTGTATCCGGTGCTGAGTACTCGATGAGAGCAAGTGCTTGGGCCTTTGACAGGACAAAATCATAAAGGTTGGCGGGTATGGGAGGCTCTAAATTGAGATCCACACTCTCGCTTGGGTTGGCCTCTTGGCTGTCCGACCGTAGTGTGGATCCCGGTTCCGACGTGCCGCACCCCGTCGCCAGCAGCATGAAAGTGACTATGGGAGTGAGGAGGGGGTGACACTTTGAACCTGACATGCGACTCCAAGGATTGCGATTTGTACAAACGAGCACGCACACTGGTGCTAGTGAGACAGAGGCCGAGAGTGAGAAAACAAATTTGAAGCTTTTGAGGCTGTCCGCAGCTCTGATCCTTGTCAATGCTGCCCTCCTAGTTCCGTGGTGGGTCCTAACCTCAGGCTTTAATCCACCGTGGCTTGCTTTTGAGGCTGTTTTTGTCATCGGGACGTTCATGATTTTGCCCCGAAGTCCATGGTTGAAGTACTTGGCTAGAGCAGCCGGCCTTCTCGTCCTTTTTTTTATGATTGTCGGCTTGGGTGAAACAACGATGAGGCTTAGCCTTGGCAGGCCTCTCAATCTGTACGTCGACTATGAACTTCTGAGTTCAGTGTGGAACCTGCTCGTAGGGACGTCTGGATATTTACTAGCAGGACTAGTTCTCATGACCACGTCGGTTGTCTTACCCCTTTTGGCAGTGATTATAACCCGTCTGCTGGTATCAATACGGGTCGAGCGCGACAACTTTTCTGTTCGAGTTGGAGGATTGTGGCTCATCGCTTTGATATTTGCTGGCCTTTTCCTCGAGTCGGTGCCTCTGGTAGCTACGGTGGTGGACTTCCCCACGGTCAGGATCGTGCGCGATCAGGGCTCTAACCTAGTCGCAATCATTGATGAGCGGCGGCAGTTTGCGGAGGAACTCGCGTCTTACCCGGACAGCTATGAGGAGGTGCCTGGCCTGCTGTCCAAACTCGGTGGCCGAGATGTGATTTTCGGATTCATAGAGTCATATGGTGTCTCAGCCATAGATGATGTCCGTTACTCGGAAGTCGTAGGTCCTAGGATTGACGACTTCCAAAAGCGGATGAATGCCGCAGGACTGCATCTAGCGTCCGGCAGACTGGTGGCTCCTAGTCAAGGTGGTCAGTCTTGGTTCGGACACGGCTCAGTCCTATCCGGCGTGTGGTTGGATACCCAATTCCGCTACGACATGATGCTAGCAAGTGGTCGAGAGACGCTCATTGATGACTTTCAGCGCATCGGTCACCGGACGGTGGCCGTCATGCCGGCTATAACGGAAGCTTGGCCAGAGGGTGATGAGTTCGGTTACGAAGAGATCTACACCCACGCAGATATCGATTACGCTGGACCGCCTCTTAATTGGGTAACGATGCCCGACCAGTTCACGTGGTCATTTTTCGAAAATCGTATCCGTGTGAATGATGAACGACCTCTTTTCGCAGAGCTGGCCCTCATCAGCAGTCATGCACCCTGGACACCCATCCTTCCGGTTCTTGAGGACTGGAATGGGATCGGCAATGGCTCAGTCTTTATGAGGTTCGCTCACAGTGGAGAGTCTCCTGCCGAGCTATGGCGAGACGTAGAGCGCGTGCGTGATCACTATGCCATGTCCATCGAGTATGCCGTCAACACAATGGTTTCGTACGCTGAACGTTACGTTGACGAAAGCACGCTCTTGGTACTTTTAGGGGATCATCAGCCAGCTTCGCTGATTACCGGCGAGGGTGCGCCTTGGAACGTTCCTGTGCACGTAATCAGTGGTGATCATGCACTTGTAGAACCCTTTATCGACTGGGGTTTCGTAGAGGGTGCATGGCCGCCGATCGAGGCGGAATCTGAGACAATGGGCGTCGATTATTTCCGTGACTGGTTTATTCACGCTTATAGTGGACCATGATTGGACGGGTCCTGGTGCGTGCGTCTGAATGGTTTGGGCTGGTAAGGTCGTTCGTCTTGTACTGGCGTCCTGGGCGTCAGCGGGGCCTTCGACGTCTATACTCGTTCTTTGTTACTCGGGGTGATCTCGTATTCGATATCGGCGCACACCTTGGAGACCGGACTATAGCCTTTGCTGCACTCGGAGCTCGGGTGATTGCGGTAGAGCCTCAGCCGAGGATGGCGCGGTGGCTCCGGCGTATTGTGGCGTGGAACAAAGGAATAACTGTGCGGACGGAGGCTATTGGTGCCTTGTCCGGAACAGGAAGGCTCGCCATCAGTAGGCGCACACCTACGATGTCGACGTTATCAACAGGGTGGCGGGATGCAATTCACAAGTCGAACCCGCTGGCGCGCAAAGTCAGGTGGGAGGATGAGATTGAGGTGTCTGTGGTGACTCTTGATTCTTTGATCAAGACATATGGACTGCCTAAATTCTGCAAAATCGATGTCGAAGGATACGAATCGGAAGTGCTGGCCGGGCTCAACCAACCAGTGGCAGGTCTATCCATCGAGTTCGTGCACGGGGGCCTAGAGTTGGCGGTCGCCTGCGTTAGGCGGATCCAAGAATTAGGGAGCTACCGCTTCAATGTCGTCTTTGGAGAGCAGAGGAACTTCAGTTTTGATGTTTGGGCCACTGCGGACGAAATGATTGATTGGCTGGTTGCAGGGAAGGGAGGCGCTTCCTCAGGAGACATGTACGCTCGACTCGAATCCCTGCCTCCCTTGGTCGATCTCAGTTTAACTGATGAAAAGAGTGCGGAGCGAGTTCGTGGCTGACAGATCCGCTCGTGCTTGGCACTTGATGACGAGTTCAGAGGCTGCTGCTGCAGCTTCTGAGGATCCGGTTGTGATTATGCCCCTGGCGGCGATTGAGCAACACGGGCCTCACTTACCCCTCTCTACCGACCTCGACATTGCGCTGGGACTGATTGAGCGTGCCTTCGACTTCTTACCGAAAGATGTTGCTGCTTGGACATTGCCACCCGTTTCAGTGGGTACGAGTGAGGAGCACATGACGGCACCCGGAACACTGAGCCTCAGTCCAGACCAACTCATTGGTGTCATTGTAAGTCAGGGGGCCGCACTCGCACGGGCTGGTGTGCGGCGGCTAGTGTTGGCTAACAGCCATGGGGGGAACCGACATGTTATGAATGAGGCTGGCCTGATGCTTCGAGCAAAGCATGACATGCTAGTCGTCAAAGCCAGCTACTTTCTCTTCTCGCCGCCCAAAGATGTTAATTTGCCGGATTCCGAGTGGCGTCACGGCCTACACGGTGGCGCTATAGAAACTGCTATGATGCTCCATCTCCAGCCCGGCCTGGTTCGGTCTGAAGCGATCACTCGGTTTTCTTCGCTCGGTGAGGACCTTGAGGACGTCATGCGTAGGCTTGGTCCTGAGGGTCAAGCATCATTCGCATGGCTTGCGGAAGACTTAAACCCCGAGGGCGTTGTCGGGGATGCTGCCCTTGCCTCCGCCTTTCTAGGTGAGCGACTTGTAGAACACTACGCGCGGGCCTTAGCTGATGTGATCCTGGATGCTTGCGAGTTTCCAATCGATCGGTTGGGTAGTGCTCACGGGTCATTGTGAACAATATGATCGACGAAGAAATCGCGTGGAGGCTCATCTGCAGTGTGACTCCAGGAGTGCGCCGGACGATCCTGGAAGGTGATCCGAGCGTGTGGCTCGAACTGGATGAGGCTGGAGCGTGGACTACTTCAGCTCAGTGTGGGGAAGGTGTTGGGGATTCCTTCGATATCTATCTGCCACTGCAGACGAGGAGGACACTCGTTATTGGCCAGCTCGGTCAGAGCCTAGACGGTCGTATCGCAACTGAGAGCGGCTCCTCACATTTTGTCACAGGCCCGGAAGATATTGAACGACTGCATAGGCTCCGCGCTATTACGGATGCAGTTCTCGTAGGTGCAGGCACGGTGGAGGCTGATGATCCGGCGCTCACGGTCCGCCGTGTCGATGGCGAGAACCCCGTGCGTGTGGTACTTGATCCGTCGGGGCGCCTTGAGTCCAACTTGCGCGTCTTCAACGATGGGGAAGCTCATACCATTGTCATCCACCACAATGAATCTATAGGCTCAGATCAGGTGGGAGAGGCAGAAATTCTTAGGCTACCCGGAACGTCACCTCATAACATCGACCTAGAGGTCCTGCTTGAGAATCTCAGCCTCCGAGGCCTCAGGCGAATCCTTGTAGAGGGCGGTGGCCTCACCGTGTCACGTTTTTTGGAGGCAGGGTTGCTTGATCGACTCCATATGACGGTAGCACCCTTCGTGATTGGTTCGGGGCGACCATCGCTTACTCTGGATACCGTGCCGACTTTAGAGGAGGTGCCGCGCTACCCTTGCCGGCAGTTTCGTCTCGGGGAGGATGTACTTTTCGACTTCGAGCTTCAGTCAAAGTTAGAATGAAGATGGGCACCCCAGGCATTGTGGATACAAGTACTAGCAGGCCGTAGGCGACGGAGATTGCCACACCCTCTTCTGGTGCAAGACCAACGAGGCTCCAGAGCATCGCAGCCGCTCCCTCCCGGACTCCCCATCCAGCAATCGTGAACGGAATAAGCATCGCCATCAGGACTGGAGCTACAAGAGGCAGAAGTTGAGGTATAGGTGTGGTGACACCCACAGCGCGCGCGGTAATGAGGTATAAGATGATGTATAAGCCTACCACGGAGATCGCAGTCAGAAGCTGGACTGGAAATGCTTTCAGATTGAGGAAAGCTCTCCGCATGTCCGACCAGGTCTGGCCAGCAATTGAGGTAGGAGTAGCTTGACGGAGACCCAAGAGTAAGAAGCCTCCAAGCGCTAGTAGGCCGATGCCCGAAGTCAACGCACGCGCGAGTCCTGATCCCATTGGAAGAAATAACAGTGAAGCAAGCGCAACAGTCGTCATCACGACCTGAGCCGATGCTCGCTCAAGGGCCACCGCTCGCACAGCCGTGCCAGTTGATGCTGATGAACGAGCGAGCCTCCATGCCCTAGAGATGTCGCCAGCAACTCCTCCCGGTAAGAGTTGGTTGATCAGGACCCCCAGATAGTATTCGCTTACAGCGACCCTGAGAGGCAAGTTGATGCCGAGTTTTCTCGCTGTGTACCTCCACCGCCACGCCAGAATCAGCATTTGAAAGACAGTGATTACCAGGGCCAGAGCTACCCAAGAGAAAGCGAGGTCGGTGAAACGCCTTAAAACTGTGCCGACATCTAATACACTTAGGATCACGGCTAACAACATCACGCTGACCGTGAAGCGGCCCATGGTCCTCAGGAGCAGCCTAGCTCTTCGCGGGTTCAATGCGAGGGCAAGCCCAGGAGGTCGATGTGGCCAACCCGGAGTTCGAAGTTTCCAGACGCAACCATGGCACGGCGGCGATCTGCCCAGGCCCAGATCTCAGCTTTCTGGTCTGGCATTTGCTCTGTAGCAGCAGCTTGCCAGCCGGACACGAGCTCAGATACCAACTCGGAGTCTTCTGGTCCTAGTCGCCATGGAGAATATGCGGTCCAGGTCTGGAAACCGAGATCGCACAGTAGTGCCTCCGCAAAATGACTCGCTGTTGGGCCCAGAGCAGACCCGAGCCCTTTGTCTCGATGCTGATGCTTGTTTACCGCGGCCATCACGACCGAGTCAGCTGGGTCCATGTCATGAGTAGTCCACTCAATCGTGCCATCGTAAGTGAGGCTAAAGAGGACAGCACACCTAGCATCAGCACATGTGTTGGCGAGTGCTTTCAGCCATTCAGCAGATACAAGGTCCAGCAGTGCTGAAGCAGTAACCACATCAGCGTTATGGATGGACGAAAGATCCACCGTGGCAAGATCCCCAACGAGAGAATTCAGCTTGATCTGGCCAGGCGGCGCCCTGACCTCACGGAGGAGTTGAGGGTCGTGATCTATGAGGGTCCAATCTTGCTGTCCGGAGAGATGGGGAGCTAGATACTGGAGGTTGGAGCCCGTGCCGCTGCCCAGGTCGATGACCCGACTCGCTGCGTGCGATGTCCACCACTCAGAGAGGATCTTCACTAGGTCCTCTGAACGGGATTGATGGTCGACTCTTCTCCGTAACGCCAACCAGTGAGAGTCAAACGTTTCCATGTCGCGTAGTCAGTTGGTCAACAGCTGCAGCGAAGCTACAGACAGCTTGGTCCCAGTTTGGGAGTTCGGCGGCATGACGACGGGCTCCTTCGGTAAGTGACCTACACAGGCCAGGATCCTCCAAAAGCGAACGCACGGCGTTCGCGAGGGATTCGGGGTCTCCTGGCTCGACTAGGATGCTTGCTTCCTTGGGCACTGTGAACGGGATCGCGCCACCCGTCGTGCTCACGACCGGGAGTCCATAGGCCAGCGCCTCCGTCAAAGCCATACCGTATCCCTCAAAATAAGACGCTAGTACAAAGATCGAGCTGAAACGGTACAGATCCTGAAGACTACTGGCATCTTGTTCGCCGACGAATCGGATACGTCCCGTCAGTTCGGCTACTTCAACCTTTTCCATTACCGATTCGGTGTGTGACAGACCTCGCTTTAGACTCCCGGCGCAGACACATGTCCATTCCCGATCACGTAACTTCTCGAGAGCGGCGATGAGCACGTCGTGTCCTTTTCTCGGGGTCACGCTAGCTACGCAGATCAGTTGTGGTGGGGATCCAGGGAGTGGACCATCAGATGGCTCTACTGGTTCCGTTCCAGGAAGCACTGTTCGTATTCGCTCCGGCGGCACGTCATAATTGGAGAGTCGAATGGCTGTAAACTCGCTAGTTACGACGACCCCGGTGGCTGCTCGCAAGGCCTTTCGCTCAGATGACTCGAATCTCTGTTGCTCCTCTATCGATAGCCCGGTTTCATCAGCGAGGGGATGATGCACCAAGGAGAGGACCTGCAGACGTTCCGAGTGAGAGGAGACCAGGTCGGGAAGCCCTCCCATTGCTAGTCCGTCAATCACGACACGGGTGCCATCGGGCAGAGAATCCAGAGCGGCACTCAGACTCTTTACTGCTACGTCATCAGCATCCGGAAATGAGCCTGAAAGATTATGTACGGGCACTTCCCAGCCAAGGCTGCGTAGCCCAGAGACAATGTGAGAATCATATCGGGACCCCCCCGTGCATTGATCGAGCGGTCCCGGAACCATGAAATGCAACTGCTGAGGTTTCAAAGCTTTCCTTCGTAGCTTCCCCAGGCCACGTGTGATTCGTTGAGGGTTACGCAAATCGACGATACTCCGCTGCCTCCTTCTCCTAACTCACCCGCTTTGGCCACTGTGGCTAATCTTTCGAAGATTTCACGGGCCAGAAACTCGGTAGTTGTGTTTTTCCCCGTGAATTCTGGCTCTTCGTCTAAGTTTCGGTAGTTCATGGTATCGAGGACCCTGCGCAGCGCCTCGCCGGCAAGTGCGATGTCCACAACAAGTCCATCTGAATCCAACTCACTGCGACGAAAAGTCACGTCGACCACGTATGTGGCACCGTGCAGCCGCTGAGCAGGGCCAAAGACCTCTCCCGTAAAGCTGTGGGCTATCATGAAGTGTTCTCGGACGTTGAGGCTATACATGTCTAACCTCCCTTCGGAGGGGTGTTTTGGGAGTGGGGTATCGGATGCGGTGGCATAAAGTGCCACCTGGTCTTCGGCTTAATCGTTCCATGACTTTTGGTAGATCGTCGAATGAGCTTTCTCCACTGATGAGCACATCTAGGCTCGGATCGACCAGAAGGTCGAGAGCTGCCTCAAGCCGGGCACGGTGTGTCCATTCTGACCTGCGATGAGGAGGAATGCTACCAACCTGACTGCTCTTGATCGTGAGTCGGTGGGAATGAAAGGCCTCACCTAAGGGCAGCGTAATTTGTTGATCCCCATACCAGCTTAGTTCAAGGATAGTGGCGTCGCGTTCGGCAATAGAAAGTGCCTGTCGTAGGCCTTCTGGCTGTCCGCTAGCATGGATGACCAGATCGACTTTTTCCGCAGGAAGGATTTCAGTGAAGCGCAGTCCCAGTGCTGCCGCAACTTTTGCCCGGTGTGGGTCGGTATCGTAGATGAGGGGCTGCACACCTCGTGTGCGCGCATACAACCACCCAGTCAATAGGCCCACTACACCGGCACCGATCACGATCATTGATTCACTTGTGTAGTGCTCAATATCCCAAACAGCATTCAATGCTGTTTCCGCGTTAGCCCCCAAAACCGCGCGTTCGGCCGGCACCCCTGATGGGAGGGGTACTACCTCCGTTGCAGGAACACAGTAACGATCCTGGTGCGGATACAAGCAGAATACGAGGGTGTCAGTTAGAGTGTTGGGTCCGTCGGCCACTATCCCCACACTCGAATACCCATACTTCACTGGACCCGGAAAATCACCTTCCTGAAAAGGTGCTCGCATCAGCTCTCTCTGCGACTCCGGCACTTCACCACGATACACCATTGACTCTGTACCTCGGCTGATTCCTGTGAACAGCGTGCGCACCAGTACTTCACCCTCTTGCCTAGGAGGTAGTTGGGCCGCCACGATCCTTCCATACCCGGGCGACTGGATCCAGAACTGGCGCGCAACTTCTGTTTTCACGTCGCTCCTCTTCAATTCCTCTCGGTCTTTGGCGCGAACCCATGAAGTCAGCTGCTTCGCGCTCTAATCCGTCACTTACTGGTTCCGGCAACCGCCGTCGCACCTTTGGCGACTTAGTGGTGGGACTGTTGCTGGCCATGGGAACTGCGGTTGCAACCTGGTGGCTTCTTGGACTCTCTGCCACCTACTTGCTGACGGCTTTAATCATCTACGCCATCATGGGGCTATTGGTTGTTGTGTCAGTTCCCACCGACCTTCCTGGTCCTGGCCTAGGGCTGGCTAATCGAGTCACCCTCGGACGGGCGGCTTTAGCTATGCCGATAGTCGCTCTCTGTGTGCCACCGATTCCTCTCGGGGTTTTAGGTAGTTGGTGGGTGATCTTCCTAGGAACGACGGTGATGATTCTAGATGGAGTTGACGGAGCCGTTGCCAGACACACCCGCAGGGAGTCGTCATTCGGTGCCCGCTTCGATATGGAGTTCGACGCCGCACTGATTATGGCTCTGGCCGTGTTGGTTTGGGCGACCGGGCGGGCTGGTGCGTGGTGTCTGTTGATTGGTCTTATGCGATACGTCTTCCTCGCGGCCGGATGGATCTGGCCGCAACTCCGTGCTGAGCTCCCCGAGAGCTACCGTCGCAAGCTCGTGTGTGTCGTCCAGGGGGTTGTTCTGCTCATTGCCCTGGGGCCTATCATTCCTGATCTCATCGCCATGGTTGTTGTGGCGGCTGGCCTCGTCCTACTTCTCTACTCCTTCAGTATCGACGTTTTTTGGGCGCTTACCAGTAACGGCCGGTGATTGTCTAACTCTTTTGATGCTTGCTTAAAGGGTCACGCTACTCCGAAGCCAGGCCACAATGTGGCGAGAGTATACCCCACTATGACTAGGGTAACGAGCACGAGAAGGGAGGCCATCAATCCCTTGCTTGCCATCGTTCGCAAGTTCACCCCATACCCAGCTGCTATGGCCGGCCCACCCGCCGATGAGGGGAGTATGAAGCCACAGTTCCCAATTACTGTAACCATGTAGACGAAGGGTACTGGATTCAGATCTAGTGACTGGAATGTGCTGATGGTGATAGGGACTACAATAGCGATCGAGGCAGTGTTACTAGTCACCTGTGTGAGGACCATAGTCATGACGGAGAAGACCAGAACCGCGGTGAACCCACCTGCACTTGCATAGGGTGCGATTGTATCGGCTAGGGTTTGGGCAGCACCTGATCCGGTAAGGATACGACCGAGGGCGATTCCTCCTGCGAACAGGTAAAAAAGACCCCAATACATATTGGCTTGGGCGAACTGCCAGGTAATTAAAGGGCCTTCTTTCGTTCGGATCATAAAGCTCACCACGGCCATCGTGACGAATGCAAAGGCGGGGGTAAGTCCAGGAAGTGCATCGGCATAAAGCGGTCTGCCAAAGGCAAGACCGACCGCGATCAAGAATAGACCCAGACCCCAGCGTTCTTCTTGGGACATCGGCCCTAGTTCTCTTAACTCTGATTCCAAGTAGTCTTTTGAACCTGGTAGCCCGGATGCTTCTGGTCGCATCGCCCAGCTCATGAAGAGAAACATCACGAGCACGATCACCAATGTGATTGGCGCCAGTCTCGTGACCCAAGTTAGGAAAAGGAACTCTTGGCCCGTAATTGACTCCTCGATGAAGCCAACTGTCAGCAAATTTGGGGCCCCGCCCAGTGGTGTTGCCGCACCACCGGCACTTGTGCCCCAAGCCACCGCAATCACCAGAGCAGTTCCCACACGACTATTCCAGAGGTCTTCAATGCCGACAGAGCGAAGCATTGCAACAACAATTGGAATCATGGTTGCTGCGACAATCGTATTCGGCAGAATCGCAGAAAGGGCTGCGCTCGTCAGGAACCAAATGACGATCTGTCTTTTAGTATCAGCACCTACCTTGAGAAGTGATGCAAGACCAATCCTCCGATCTAGGCCCCAGCGGACCCAAACGCTTGTGAGGATGTTTGCGCCGAGTAGCAAAAGGATGGTGTCTTGTGAGTAGGAGGTCGTGACGTCCTCTATCGGCGCGAGCGTAAAGGCGGACGCCACCGCGAGCGGAAGAAGTCCAGTGACAGCGAGATGGACAGGCCTGGCGATCCACCACCAGGCCATCCACACCAGGAGCCCTAAGGCACCGCGGGTGTCGAAAGGGAGCCCGGCAAGCGGAGTGAGCAGGATCATGGCAAAAACGAGGGGTCCCCCCAACAAGTGCATCAGCTGCTTTTGTTCAGGCGGATTCATAGGTGCTTCAGGTTGTAGGTTCATGCCCTAGTTGGTTATAGCTACCCATAGTAGGCGAATGCCGGGTGTTTTCAGTGACTATGTGGGTAACCGAGCCCCGTAGGGCATCGCGGGAACGAGGGTGGCTCCTCGTGCCCAGCCACGAACGTCGACGAATCGCGATCGCTCAGCGATTTGGCCACTGGCCAAGTCCTGGACTGTAACGGTAAGCCGGTACCGCCCTCTCTCGAGCGCTGATTCGACGTGACGAAGTTCGCCGAAAGAGTCATCGTCTCCCGCTGAAGAGGTTCCGGAAAATAGCGTCCGAACTGAGGGTTCCTCCTCGTCAGATTCTCGCACGCGCTGAATAGATATCTCAGTCTCGTACTGGTTGCCTGCAGGTAAATTATAGACTTCGTAATAGATATCGAATGAACTTTCGGGAAACTGGCTTGTGGGAAGTAGGGCGAGAGTCACCCCTCTCCGTCGCCATCCTACGTTTGCTCCGGGTAGTCCGAAGGCAATATCGCTCAAAAGCAGATTGGACCCGCTATAGTCTGGGATTAGAAACGGGGAGTTGTAGAGCTGGCCGACACCGGGACGGGCAGCATCTGTGACGACGAGACGCTGGACTGTTGTTGAAGAAGGGGGAGCTCGCACCTCGACGTGTGTATGCAGCAGGTGTTGTCTCCGTAACGGGCGCGGCACACTCAGAAAGACAGAATCTTCGGTGTTGGATACTGAACGCCGAGCTGTGTCCGCGAGAACCAGCCGTAAATCAAAGCGGTAGTTCACTTGGTTTTGGCTACGCTCCCTCCTAAGCTCACCCACCGGCACCGCGATCGTCGCAACAATCGTCGTAGTGTCTTCATTGCCGCGGAAGGTGTATAGATCGTAGAAGAAGGGCAGAGGCCGCGCGGTGATCTCATCGGGTGGCGAAAGGGTACTGGATTCAGGCCTATCCATTGCTAAACCTGTGCTTAGCATCAACAACATGGCGGCGAGGCCCCGAGTAATCATTCGGCAGTCTTATAGGAAAGATGTGCTATCAACCTGTTCACCATGGGCAGCCTGCACCTCCTTCGCAACAAGATGATGGATGGCGCATCGCAGTCGAAACGAAGATCATGATTGCATGACGCTGCGCTCCTGGGACCCTGAAGCTCTTTCCGCCTGGCTGAATGAGTACGCGCCTTTCAAGGGTGCAGGCGTTCGTATTACGCATATTGCTAAGACAGCCGATGAGATTCATGTGGAGATGCCACTGACTCCCGGCAATACAAACGTCGTGGGCACACATTTCGGTGGCAGCCTATACTCAATGGTCGACCCGCATCTTATGCTGCTTCTGATGGGGCTGCTCGGACCGGAATACATCGTCTGGGACAAAGAAGCCAGCATTAACTTCCATCGGCCTGGTATCGGCGTAGTGCGGGCTAAAATTTGTATCACAGAGGAAGAACTAAAGGAGATTCGGGCGGCGACAGCGACCGGGGACAAACATTTTCCTAAATGGAGGCTTGCGATCTTGGATGAAGATGGTGAGCTAGTCGCCACAGTGGCAAAGACGCTCTACGTGCGCCGTAAGCATGAAGTTTCAAATAGACCCATAAGGCAGTCTGATTTATGACTTCTCACCAGGGACCTGTGATCCTCTACGATGGGTCCTGTGGCTTTTGTGATCTTATGGTTAGAAGTCTACTTCATTTTGACCGGCGTAAGATTTTTCTGTTCGCACCTCTCCAGGGCGACTTTGCTCGTAGAGTGATTGCGGACCACGAATCCCTTAGGGACGTGGATTCACTCGTGCTAGTTGAAGCATTCCACGGAGTAGGGGAAATAACAGTATCTCTACGATCAGCGGCTCTGTTAGGCATCGCTCGCCAACTTGGGGGCGCATGGTGGGGTATCTTGCTGCTTGGACTCATTCCGCGAGGTCTTCTCGACCGCATGTACGACATGCTTGCCCAGAACCGTTACCGGCTTTTCAGCCGGCATACTAAGTGTCGAAACCCACCTTCGGAGAGTCGCTCGCGTTTCTTAGGCTGAAGACGTCTAAATGCTAAGGGGAGACCTGTTGCACGTATTCGTGCATCTGGTATCAGAGTCCCGTATGATTGGGCGTTCCGCGGTGTGGATAAACCCACGGTGGGAGGAGGAAGGCGTGATTTCCGGCACATGTGATGAGAAGCTCTTGTGAGACTGCCGGTGAGTAACCGAAGTTGGGGTTATTTAGTCGCTATGCTTGTGATGTCGGGATGCATGGGTTGGCAGTCGGCAGCAGTCCCTCCCAGGCCTCTGATCGAGGAAGAGCAACCGGAAGAAGTCCGGGTAAATCATACTAACGAATCGCGACTATTTCTCCGCCCGTGGATTGAAAACGATTCAATCCACGGCTGCGAGCAAGACCCGGACTATGAGTGCGCCCTTGCCGAATCGATTGCTCTGGAAGATGTCGCAAGAGTGGAGGTTAGATATTTCAGGCGCCGAGCTACCCTGGGGATGCTTATGCTCTCGGCTGTGCCCTTCTGGCAACTTGCGTCACTCTGGGGAAACATCAGGTAAGACCTGGTTAATAGACCTGACCGTAGTAGCTGGATCACCCCATGCCCCCACCTTATGATTGCAGCCCCCTACCATTTTAGGAGAGCCAGGATGGTCATGTGCCATAGGCTGATGGGACTCATCGTGAGTACGGTGACTCTGCTGGGAGTTAGCGTTGCCCTAGCGATCGATGCAGAAGCACAATCGACACGACCTGCCGGCGAGTGGCACGCGACTGGTGGAGATCATACAAACACCAAATACTCTCCGCTGGACCAAATCACTCCGGAAAACTTTCTCAATCTGGAGGTCGCCTGGCGTTGGACATCTATAGAGACTGAGGTCACGGCCCAGAAAGAGGACCTCCGTCCACTAGAGTTCAAGACGACACCGCTGATGATCGACGGACTCGTTTACGCGAGCACCTCCATCGGGCAGGTGGCTGCAATTGATGCTGGAAGTGGCGAGGTCGCCTGGAGCTACGATCCGCGTTCTTACGAACGCATGGAGCGGCCTGGCAACATGGGTTGGCATCACCGTGGCGTGGCATACTGGAAAGACACGCAAAGCGATGATGCCCGTATCGTTATCGCTTTGCCTGACTGGCGCCTTGTGGCCCTTAACGCCAAGAGCGGTGACCTCTATCCGAATTTCGGACATGGCGGCTGGGTTGATATGTCACAGACCGTGGGGAGAGAGATCAACCCTGCGCGTTACACACATTCATCTCCGGTGGCGATTGCGCGGGACATTGTCGTAGTTGGAAGTATCGTTCAGGACACGTATCTGCGTTACAAAGAGGCAACTCCGGGTAACGTACGTGGCTATGACGTCCGCACTGGCGATCTGAAGTGGACTTTCAACACCATCCCCCAAGAAGGGGAGTTCGGCGTTGAAACGTGGGAAGATCGTTCTTGGGAGTACAGCGGCCATTCGAATGTTTGGGGCACGATGGCTGTCGACGACGAACTCGGACATGTCTACCTGCCCACTGGCACTCCGACTAACGACTACTACGGTGGGATGCGACGTGGAGACAATCTTTTTGCTGAGAGTATTGTAGCAGTCGACGTTGAGACGGGTGAGCGCGTCTGGCACTTCCAAGCCGTGCATCATGGTCTATGGGACTACGACTTTCCTACTGCGGGAAACTTACTCGACATCACAGTCGACGGCCGAGAGATTAAGGCTATTGCTCAGACCAGCAAGCAGGCTTTCACGTACGTGCTCGATCGCGTGACCGGTGAACCAGTGTGGCCGATCGAGGAGCGGCCGGTGCCACAGGGTGATGTGCCTGGAGAGTGGTATGCACCTACGCAACCCTTTCCGACCAAGCCGCCGCCGTTCGATCTCCAGGGTGTGACGGAGGACGACCTGATCAATTTCACCCCAGAGCTACGGGCTGAGGCGCTTCAAATCGTGGCTGAGAACGCTCGTTTTGGCCCTATTTTTACGCCACCAACTTTGCGGGGTACACAGCTTCCGGTAATTCAGGCACCAGGTACAGGCGGGGGGATCAACTGGCCGGGCTCGGCAGTTGATCCAGAGACGGGCCAACTCTTCGTTCCATCGCAGACGCGGCTCCGAACGGTAGAACTCATCCCTTATGAGGCACCCGCGACTACTGGTTACTTCACAGATCCGTGGGCGGAGCCAATTCCTGGCCCAGACGGCCTTCCCATAGTTAAACCGCCCTACAAGCGGGTAACTGCATTCGACCTCAATAGCGGTGAGCAACTATGGATGACTCCACATGGGGATGGCCCCAGAAATCATCCACGACTAAGGGGTCTTAATCTTCCAGCTCTTGGTGGCGGAGCCGGCATGCATCACGGCGGGGCTCTAGTGACGAAGACTATGCTTTTCGTAAACTCCGGTGGCCGTGACGTGGAGACGATGGATGACGTCGGGCCGACCCTGACTGGCTACAATAAGGACACCGGGGATTACCTGGGATCTGTTGATTTGCCGTCAATGCCTGCAGGAAACCCGATCAGTTATGAGCACGAGGGCAAGCAATACATCGTGTTAGCGATTGGTGGGCGGAGGGATCTTCCTGAATTGATCGCGTTGGCTTTACCGTAGCTGTGTACAGCTGCTTGTTGTCCCGCGGGCGCCATATTGTAGGGAGACCTATTATCATTTTTCGCTTGTCATTGCGGATGTTGAATTTGCCGGGCGTAGGAGTCGAGAGATGCTGAGACCGTCCATCTTCTTACTGAGTGTTGCTCTGCTCGTGCTAGCGCTTCCCGATGAGTCACTGCAGGCGCAGAGTGGGCGAGAAGACTTCGTCCGAGTAACCGATCAGATGCTCCAGGATCCTGCTCCGGAAGACTGGCTAATGTGGCGGCGGACGTTGGACAGCTGGGGGTATAGCCCGCTTGATCAAATTAACCGGGAAAACGTGCGCGGGCTCCGCATGGTCTGGACCCGTGATTTGGAGCAGGGGACTGGTGAAGTCACACCTCTAGCCTATGGGGGCATTCTATATGTGCCTCAGGCGCAGGACGTCATACAGGCACTTGATGCAGTCACAGGTGACTTTATCTGGGAGTACGGACGCTCGATTCCCGACGACTTGTACCAGATGGTTGGTGGTAATGCCCGCAACAACCGCAACGTTGCCATCTACGATCAGATGATCATCAACACTAGCGATGATAATCACGTCTTCGCGATCGATGCACTGACGGGCGAGGACATTTGGGAAACTCGGATCTTCGACTATCAGGTAAACTCTGCGACTCACAGTTCCGGGCCGATTATTGCTGAAGGGCGTGTCATTTCAGGGCGAAGCTGCCGCCCTTGGGGAGGTCCTGAGGCATGTGTGATAGTTGCGCATGATGCTCGCACGGGAGAAGAGCTTTGGCGTCGGAGGCTGGTGCCGGCACCCGGCGAGCCCGGTAATGAGACATGGGGAGACGTTCCGTTCGAAGGGCGGCAGCATGTGGGTGCCTGGATGGTGCCGAGCTACGATCCGGAGACTAGGCTTATCATCATGGGTACGTCAGTAACGTCACCGGCGCCCAAATTTCTCCTCGGGGGCACTGATAATACTCACCTTTACCACAATTCCACGCTTGCCCTGGAAGTAGAGACGGGTGAAGTCCGCTGGTACTACCAGCACCTCAATGACCATTGGGACCTCGACCACCCTTTCGAGCGGCTGATTGTAGAAACACCTGTGGCACCCAATCCCGACGAGGTTGAGTGGATCAATCCCTCTATAGAGCCGGGCGAGATTCGGAAAGTCATCACGGGCGTGCCAGGAAAGACCGGCCTCGTCTACACCCTCGATCTAGAGACAGGTGAGTTTCTGTGGGCGACTCCGACTGTTTTCCAAAATGTGATCGCCGACATCGACGTGAACACCGGGAAGGTGACAGAGAACCCAGAAGTGATATTCGAACAACTCGAGCAGGAGGTTTTTGTTTGCCCTACTTGGGCTGGAGGTAAGGACTGGGAGGCCGGAGCGTACAGCCCTCTGACTAACACCATGTATTTCCCCCTCCGGAATACGTGTGCGCAGATGCTTGCAACTAGCAATTTTGAGAGCGACCGAGCACGCGCATTGACCGCGGGTGGCCAGGGGGGGCTTGAGATCTACTCGCTTGCTGCACGTCACCAGATTGCACCGGGCACGGAAAACCTAGGCACGGTACGGGCGATTTCGGCTGAGACGGGTGAGACGAGCTGGCTGCATGAGCAACGGGCCGGCACTTATTCGCTCATGACCACTGGAGGAGGGCTTGTATTCGGTGGTGACCACAACGGACGCTTCAGGGCGTTCGACCACGAGACTGGCGAGGTACTGTGGGAGGTCAACCTAGGAGGGATAGTGAGTGGCTACCCAGTTACCTATGCAGTGGAAGGAGTCCAGTATATCGCTGTGAATACCGGTGGAGGTTCGATGAACCTCACCCGGGAGATTCGACCAAGCCGGGGCAGTAACGTGTTCGTCTTCGCACTACCTCAATAGGTCAGTCTAGAGTCTCTCGTATTACTCAGCCGCAGTCAGCTCATCGAAGACATTCTGAATGCGGACTGGAGCGAGTGGCCAGTCAAGGTCGCTCGTGTCGACTCGGGAAGCTATGTCAGCTCGTGTGGCCCCATTCGCGATCTCTTCGCGCACGCGGTTGATAACGGTCTCCAGCTTCGTTCGGAAGGTCCTTATATCTGCTCGAGTCATGATTGATCCATGCCCCGGGATCACCATATCGAAATCAAGCGTCAAGATACCACTCAGCGTTGCTGGCCATTCGAGTACGCTTCCACCGTTACCAAAGTCCCAGAACGGGGAGAGTGTGCTGCCATCAAGCCGCTGCCCATAGATGAACAAGTCTCCGGTGTGTACTATGCCTAGATCTGGGAAGTAGGCCACTGCGTCCCCATTGGTGTGGCCACGGCCGAAATGGTGCATCTGGACTTCAGCACCGCCTAAGAAGACGGCAGTTTCGTCAGTGAACACCAGACGCGGAGCTCCAGGCTGTTCATTACGGATGATGTTGATGCGAGCGTTCTTGTGCGCGATCACATCTGCAGAATCCATGAAGTCTGCATTGCTACCAGAGTGGTCATCATGGTGATGAGTGTTGAGCACATAGCGGATGGGTTGACTTGTAACGTTGGCTATTTGTTCTGTGATAAAATCGAAGCTATATGGGAATTTATTGTCGACGACGATGACACCTCCGTCAGTGACCCGCACAGCTACGTTTCCACCAGACTGTCCTCCATCAAAACCCGGGATCAGGTAGAGCCCGTCCACTATTTCCCTGATCCTGAGGCGAGCCTCCTGCTCTGGCGTGAAGGTGGGACGCTGCTGAAGGGCTGCCATTGTTACCATCACGCACATGCCAACTGCCGCCAACAACCCAAGCTTCTGAAAAGCACGCATAGGAACCTCTTACGAGGGAGTACTCGGTGAACCTGGCCCAAGGTAGGGAGAGGTCGCGGGTACCGCAGGGCTTGGCTGATCCGGGGTCAACCGAAAGGATGGCAATAGGGATCATAATGGAGCATCAGCTTGCGATCCTCTGCAACAGGCATTCCTCTAGGGTCTCACCCAGATGACTTGAGGTCTGAACGATGAAGGCTAGTGCCGTCCTTAGTGCTTTAGTCGCGGTCTCAATAGCTAGCTCTAACGTGGCTGCTGAGGTGCAGGACTATGTCCCGGTTACTGAGGACATGTTAACTAATCCTGCTCCAGGCGAGTGGTTAAATTGGAGGGGCAACCGGGCTGGGTGGGGCTATAGTCAACTCGACCAGATCACTACGGAAAATGTAGGCCAACTACAACTCGTCTGGTCATGGGCGATTGACGATACAGGTGGTCTTCAAGCCGCACCTCTGGTACATGACGGTGTCATGTACGTGCCCGGACCGCGAGGGATAATACAGGCGCTGGATGGGGCTACAGGTGACTTGATCTGGGAGTACCGACCCGGCGTTACTCAGACTATTGGTGGGGGGGCGACCACCGACAATTCAGGCATTCCCGCCGGAGCCTTCGCGGGAGTCGGGCGGGGCATTCAAAAAAATATTGCCATCTATGGGGATATGCTTTATTCGGCGACGGGGAATGCGAGTATCGTGGCAGTAGATGCACGGACTGGCCAACAGGTTTGGGAGACCCAAACAGCTGACCCCGAGCTTGGGTTCATGTATACAGCTGGCCCTATAGTAGCTGATGGCACTCTCGTCACCGGTGTCACAGGATGTCAGTTCTATAAGGAAGATCAGTGTTTCATTGCTGGTCATGATCCCATAACGGGAGAAGAGCTCTGGCGTTTTCTAACGATCGCTCGTCCAGGAGAACCTGGCGGTGACACGTGGGGCGACCTTCCTCTAGAATTCCGAGCTGGCGCTGATTCTTGGCAAGCTGGGAGCTACGATCCTGTGACTGGTCTTGTTTACATGTCGACCTCACAAGCGAAACCCTGGGCTAGATCGCAGCGGGGAACGGCAGGTGACGCTCTGTATACAAATTCAAGCCTGGCCCTGCATCCTGCAACCGGAGAACTCGAGTGGTACTACCAGTACCTGCCGGGCGAGACGCACGATATGGACGAGACCTTTGAGTCCGTATTGATTGACTTAGACGGACGAGAACAGCTTTTCAAGATGGGTAAGCTAGGTATCCTATGGCAGGTTGACCGAGCAACAGGTGAGTTCATCCGGGCAACTGATGTCGGTTACCAGAATATCTTAGACGTTGACTCTAATACCGGCGCCATCACTTACCGCCCTGGCATGATTCCTGAAATCGGAGTCGAGATCAACATGTGTCCGAGCACGTCCGGATTTAAAAGCTGGCGTGCGATGGCGTACAGTCCTCTCACGAACATCCTCTATATCCCCATAACTCTCAATTGCGAACTTGCGACGTTTGGGCCTGTAGACCAGGTCGTAGGTGGAGGAGGCAACGGTCCGGTCCGTCGGATCAATACCTTGCACCCTGATTCAGACGGTAACTTGGGGGAAGTTCTGGCCATTGATGTATCGACTGGAGATGTGAGGTGGCGCCATCGGACACCGTCCCCAATCAATACCGCTGCATTGACGACAGCTGGTGGCTTGGTGTTCGCAGGAGATTGGGACCGCCACATGTACGCGTACGATGCCATGAGTGGGGAGGTCCTCTGGCAGACGCGTTTGCCGACCTCTACACACGGCTTTCCAATGTCCTACACAGTAAATGGGAAGCAGTACTTAGCGATACCGGTTGGGACGGGTGGAGCCAGTTGGTCCTCTATGCTTCCGCGGGATCTCGCACCCGAGATCGTTCGTCCCAACAATGGGAATTCGATCCACATATTTTCCTTGCCTGATTCATGATTCGATACTCTGGTTTCACGCCTATCACACTCCTTGGTGCGGTCATGGTCACCGGATGCGCGGGAGGCTCCGCCGTAACTGGCGAAGTAAGGGTTCCGCTCCCGGAGACAGACTCTAACTCAAGGGTATGGACCAATGTGTGGGACGGCATCTATACGGTCGCACAGGCAGAGCAGGGCGCGAAGGAGTACGAGAATGCCTGCTCTTCATGTCATTCTGCCAACCTTCGTGGGAATAGCAACTCTCCAAGCTTGATTGGTTCGAGCTTCCTCTTTCTATGGGAGAATCGTCCACTGGAGGAGCTTTTTACGAGTATCAGGACGCAAATGCCGACAAATGCGCCGAACAGCCTGTCCGCACAAGCTTACATCAGTATCCTGGCTTTTATTATGGACCAAAACCAGTTCCCGCCTGGTGATAGTGAGTTGGTGCCTGATCCACAGACTCTAGCACGGATCCGTATCACGGATCGTCCGGGCCTCTAAAGGCTTATGGTCGCCTGCGTAAAACGGTTCATCTAGAAAATCGCTATGAAATCTGCGACGAGATTGCCTGGACTATGGTTCATTATTGCCTTTTTTATTCCTGCATTTTCATTAATGGCTCAGCAGTATCAGCCTCGCCTTACGACGGACGGCCATCCCAACATCCAGGGTAACTGGAGCAACGCTACGCTCACTACGTTCGAGAGAAGCTTTGGACAGGGTCCTTTGTACACCCAAGCCGAAGTAGACCAACTCGAAGGCCGACGTGCAATTGAGGTCACTGTTGGTGCTCAGCCGACCGATCCAGACCGCGCACCGCCCCCGGTTTCCGAACAGATTGGCCGGAGTTACAACGAGGTTTACTATGATCGTGGTGACCGCGTTGCGGTCGTAAACGGTGAGTTCCGCACTTCACTTATAACGTTTCCTCCCGATGGCCGTATCCCCGCGCTTACGTCTGAGGGTCAGCGTCGGAAGGACGAGTACGAAGCCTTTCGGGGACGATTCGGAGCGTTTGACCATCCTGAGCTTCGTCCAGCAGCCGAGCGTTGCATTGTCTTTTACGGCTCAAGCTCGGCAAGCGTGATGGGGCCACCCATGACGCCCACCAGGGGATATAACAACAACTTCACGATCGTCCAGAATTCGGATCACGTCTTAATCCAATCTGAGATGATCCACGATGTACGGATCATTCGTTTGGGTGAGTCAAGTAGACTGTCACCTGACGTCCGACCCTGGTTTGGAGATTCTCGGGGGCGGTGGGAAGGGAATACTCTGGTAGTAGAAACAACGAATATGCACCCTCATCATGGGCCAAGGGAGCAAACCGATCACATCCTCCAGTCATCTGAGGCTAGGGCTATCGAGCGTTTCACGGTCATTGATGAAAACAACCTTTTGTATGAATTCGAGATCCATGATCCCAACACATATGCTGAGGTATGGGGCGGGCAGGTGCCCTGGCGTAGGTCCGATGAGCAGCTGTATGAGTACGCATGTCATGAAGGGAACTACGCTCTGTCGGGTATCCTTCAGGGTGCTCGCTACCAGGAAAGTCAGGTTCCGGGCAACCCTTCCCATTGAGCTTTAGGTGAGGACATTCTTCTCTTAGGGCACGATCTCCCTTATCACTCCATCCCACTTGTTCAGCAGAAAGATGCGTCCGTCGTGGCTGCGTCCGAAGTGTAGGTCGACTCTTGGTGTCGGCTCTCGGCCCTGCTCTGCGTTCTTCTCACGCACTAGTTGTAGGAGTGTTTTTGTCTCACCGTCGTTTCGGAACAGCACGCGACGTACGGATGACTGCCCTCCTCCTTCGAGGCCATCCGCTGGCACGTGGAAGACTTCGCCGCTTGGAAGGTCACCCCAAATCACGCGATCAGTTAGTTGAGGAATTGCATTATCACGATATGCAACCACACCCGTAGCGGCTGAGCCTCGTTGGAGCAGGGGATCCTGTTGATCATATTCGGCTAACGGGTAAGTAATCCAAGGTTCACCACGTGGATTTGAAGTGTCGACACGGGTCTGGCTGGCGTAGATGAAGCTGCCTTCCCAGGTATTCCACCCCAGGTCGGCGCCAGCCGGTACGCGGTTCAAGGTCTCGACTACACTTTGGCCGATGTCTGCCAAAAGCAGGTCGCCAGTCACTGAATCCCAGTCAAAGCCTTGTGGGTTACGGACCCCAGAGGCATAAATCTCCCCAAGAGTTCGGTCGACGCCGTCTCTCGCATACGGGTTTTCAGCGGGCACACCGTAGCGACCGTTAGCACTGTTAGATCCTAGTGGGTGGATCCGGAGCACTTTACCGAAAAGCGAACCTAAATTCTGGGCGACATCGAGTTCGTCGCCTGCAGCACCACCATCGGCCATACCAATGTAGAGGAGACCGAAGTCCGAGTCTCCGGGTTCAGACAGGTGATTAAACCCGATCCTTCCGCCGTTGTGATTGTCAAAGGGCTGCTCGATACGCATCAACTCCCGTGGTGGGCCGCCATCGTAGGTGGATGAGTTTGGATCAACAGCAGTCCACTCAAGTAGGACGAGGTCGTGCGTGTCCTGTCCGCCTCCGGGAACGAAATCTGGTTCGGGCCTGGTGTCGTCCGTATCGAGCCACGTGTAGAGCTTCCCATACCCAGCGGTACCTGAAACGGAGAATTGGGGATGGAATGCGAAGCTCTGCAGTCCCAGTTCCATAATGAGAGCAACCTCTGGTGGTGATTCAACTAACACACCCCAACCTGGCTCTCTGATGTCCAGGTACTGTGTCACGCCGCCGTCATAGCTTATGGAGTGCAGTATGCCCCACATGTCATTGACGAAGAAACGGCCAGACCCAGGCTCGTCAACGAGTACCATCGGTCGAGCTGTTGCCCCGTTCACGTTCGGTAAGGTCGTGAATTCTTCCAGTCCAACTACGATTGCGCCCTCCGATACTGGAATAGGTTCGGGGAAAGGGTCATTGGTGACCTGTGCACCCACGGATGTAGATACGAAGAGAGTAAGAACGACAGAGCGAATCATGTGCATGATGATCTTTGAGAATTCGGGGGCCATGAGGATGTCCGTAAGACCGTGGACGTGCAAGCTAGAGGTCAGCGTGCTGGGAGGGTTCCATCTATAAGCTCGGCGATGATTCGGTCGGCATCATAGGCGTGCGTGAGGGCAGCATCGATCGCCCGTACGTCGACCATAACATTTCGTCCTTGCTCAGGAAGATAGATGTAGTCCCGGGTCAGCCCATTGATGTTGCGGTCGAAATTTAGCCCTACCAGAGATAGGTCACGTGTTACTGCTGGTGAGCCAGAGTTTCCACCATAAGTATCAGCGGTGGAGACAAAGTTGATAGGGGTTGCTAGGTCTAGTCCATCCGGCGGTAAGGCCCATCGCTCAGGAAGCCTCCAGTCGATGGTCTCTCCGTGTCCAAAGGCTCGGTCATAGACTCCGAAAAAAGTAGTGTAAGGAGGAGCTCTGGTTCCGTTGTAATCATAGCCCTGAACGATTCCGTCAGTGATCCGAGGAGAGAACGTACCGTCTGGTGGAATGTTTTGGCCGAACACATCAAAGCGAGTTCGACCAAGGTCGATTGTGATCTCCCCTTCCTGTGAGCTTAGAGTGTTCCATTCTTGAGCGAAGTCGTTGTATGCAGGCAGCAGGGCTGCGCCCAGCTGAACGAGCGGATCCTCGAGCGTCAATGTCCCCGCACTGACCGCGCTGGCTGTGGAAGATGCGCTCCTCAATTCCGACTGCCTTAGCAGCGCTTCTGCTGCAGCTTCGGGAGTGCCATAACGGGCTACAAAGCGGGCTGCCGGATGGTCTGTTTCAAAGTAGTCGGCAAAATCTGTCAGGCGGTTTTCCAGTAATCCGCGCTCAAGCACAGGTGGCATATCCTGAATCTGCTGCAGCTGGTCTAACCTCTGTTGGCTATTCGTTGCGCCGCGTGCCTCAGCCTCAAAATAGGAGAAACTAAACATGGCCCGTTGTACGGTCGCTGCTGAGAAGGTGGGGTTTGTAATAGAGAGGAATGCGGCATAGGCAGCTGCCAGCCCTCGCTTCTGAACTTGGATCTGGGCCACTCTGTCCAGGAGTTCAGCAGCTGTGGTTGCTAAGTCCTCCCTCACAGCCGTCGAGTCAATAAACTGCTTTTCTCCAGCTGCCTTTCTTCCTACCACCTCAGCATTTTGCAGTGCCGCCATCCGCCCTCGTGACGCCTTTAGGGCATTGGATAGGCTGAACATTAGGTCCCGGACGCCCATGGTCTCAGCTCGCTGAGGATCAGCCTCGTAGTAGTCGCTGAGGGCACGGTGTGTACTTGCATACCAGGAGATTTGAGCAGGAACAGTGACTTCTCCCTGGAACCGAATCTGCTCCATTGTGGCCAGTCGGTTAGTCTGGCCAGGGTTTCCAATCACGAAGATCGCATCTCCCTCCTCCACGCCTTCTGCACCCCAGCCAAAGTGATATTGAGACTCGAATGGTTCATCATCCTCGTAAATCCGTAGGAAAGCGAAATCGAGAGCGTAACGCGGGTAGGTAAAATTGTCGGGGTCGCCACCGAAGAAGCCCATTTCTAGCTCGACTGCGAAAACCAACCGCACGTCCGTGTACCGGCGAAAGACGTAGACGGAATAACGACCCCCTCCGTAGAGGTCGACGACTTGTACAAAGAGTGAGTCAGCCTCCGAAGCGTAGCGTGCACGAGCGCGAGAAATAATTTCATTCGTCACTGTCTCTCGTGCTTCTGCTCTTTCAGCGTCAGTGGCTGCATCGTCTAACGCACCAAAGACTTCATCGCTAACGTCCTCAGCCACGATAAGTTGGTCGGCATAAAAGTTTGGTATTGAACGCTCCTGCTCGAGGGTGGTGGCGTAGAAGCCATCATCGAGCAGTTGTTCTCCCGGCTGCCCAACCGCTGCTACCGCGTCACGCACACAATGGTGATTGGTTGCTACAAGGCCGTGTTCTGAGACAAACGAGGCAGAGCAACCTGGAATCCGGAGAGCGGAGAGGCGCGCGCGTTCAAACCACGCGTCATCAGCCTGAAACCCGTACGTATCGGTGAAGTAGGTTTTGGGGGCGTACTCGAATAGCCACATCTTCCCGTAATCGAAGCGCCCAACCTCAATTGTGTCGGCGTCGAAATCGAGCTGCTGTGCAAAAGCCGGATTGGCAAAGGTGGCAGCCATGACGCCGGCAGTAGCAATCATCCTTGTTCGCATTGTATGCTCCTGTGGAGTCTTGACTCCGGCTTGTGCTAAGCCGGCGTGCTCAATTCGGTTGTGTGGAATGGGTTCAGTGTGTCTATGGCGTCTACAGGTTGGCTGTTCACGTCCCACCCAAATAGCCTTACGGTGATTCCGTCTGGCGTGAAGTCCACCAGAGTGAATCCGTGATGTTCCCGCGGAGGAGCTATTTCATCCATATCAAGATGTGCTGGAGGAGATGATCCGATCCCCCTTACAGCGGATGGGAATCCTCCCGGTGACGTGCCGACGGGCCCGCTGAGCACTGCCGTAACTGGATTTGCTTCCAAGTTTAAGTTTCCCGTGCGGAGCATTTTACCGAGACCGATCGCATGCAGGTCACCGCTCACAACCAGCGGCGTACGGTCTCTCGTCCTCGCCATAGCATCTACTAGGCGGTCGTGCTGACTGAGCCAGCCTTCAGGCCAGAATGGCTTTTCCACGGACGTCGTAAGTCTTCCGGCCTCCCTATCGAGAACATCCGGGTACCATTCGCCCCATTTGCCCGCGCTCCAGCCCATTGGATTAGATGGGGCATGGACCAGGTGCCGCACGCCTGGAGCACTCGTACGACGGAGCAACCATTCTTCGACGATCGGGTCAATGAATACGGCCATCGGTCCTAGGGACATCGTGCGGCGGACATCGTAAAGCAGCACCTCGGCAAGGTTGCCATAGCGGATCGTACCAAAGCTTTCTGATAGGTCTCCCCGGTCGCTAACTGAGGACCATGGGAGGTTCGCCGGCCTGTTCGGGTCAGGCAGGAACTCAGGGTAATAGAGTTGTTGTGTCGCGCGGGCCATTTGAAGTTGAAACCAAGGCACAGGGAATACGCCGGCCGCATCATTTTCCCAGTGGTCGTGGTCATCCTGCAGGAAGAAGACTGGAGTTGAACGGAAGTCAGTCCCGTATACCGGTACAATCTGAGGCCCGGCTGCCAGGTGGAGCGCCGCTTCGTTACTCGTCCCGTAGACCGAGGCTGCAAAGTCAAAGTTCGATTGTTCTGCTCTGTTACTAAGAGCTCCGGTGAGAGACCCGCTCCATGTATGCAAATCCCAATAGACGTGATCACCGTTTGCGACGGCCACATCAGGGTTAAAGGAAAGTCCTCTTCGGAGGATTCGATTGCGGATTGCGGTTGGAAGATTGCCGCGCCGGTTACCGATGCCTGTGTAAAAACCTTCAGGCCCACCAGCACACGTGAAGAAAAGCACTCGGAAGCTCTCCGGCTGGGCGTTGGGTGTCGGAAACGTAGACAGGGTCCAGGGTTCACATAGCGATGTGCCACTAGATGTGATGAGGGACAGGTCGTGAACTCGATCCGGGTCTAGATTGGTGGCATGGAATTGCCAGAATGAACTGTCTGTGCCATTCATCTGGCCGGTAAAATCTCGGGCGCCGACGCGCAGTATGGGCGCTCCGGATAGTGGCTGCGTAAATGAAGCTTTGATGAGGATCCTAGAATCGCTCACGGTAGGTAGAAGGTGACGGACTGAACCGGTATCCCAGAGGGACTGCTCTGGCGGGCCGTAGTTGGTGAGCAAATCGAAGGGTGCGTTCCCCATAAAAGCTGCCCCTAATGCACCCGCGCCTCCGGCCAGAAACTTGCGCCTTTCTATGGCATTTCTTTGTCGCATGGTCATCTCCCCGAGAGCTATTCAACCGATCGTGCTCGTCGGTTGCGTCCTGGTCAAGTAACCCAGATAAATCGAGGTCTGGTTGCCGGTGTTATGTAGGGATGGGATACTGGCAACCAATATGACTTTAGCGTGCGAGACCGCCCAATGCTCAACTCTATTCGCATCGACTCTGCCCTCAGCCGCCGCCATCTGTTCCGTGGCGCAGTAGCGGCATTAGGCGCTTGGGCGCTACCAAGCAAGCTGCAGGCTGCTGTGGTCCGCACTCAGACACAAGATCAGCTTCAGGAAATCGGACCCTACCCATCTGAGTGGTTGCCGGATGGACTGAGGTCGCGATTCGTGCATGGGATTAATGGGCTTCGCCTTCATGTGCTGGAGGCGGGTTTCGAAAGTCCCGGTAGACCTGCGGTCCTCCTACTTCATGGCTTTCCGGAGCTTGCTTATAGCTGGCGTAACGTAATGGTGCCTCTCGCAGAAGCAGGGTACCACGTTATTGCTCCGGATCAGCGTGGATACGGGCGCACGACTGGATGGGAAGCCGATTACGACAGAGGCCTCGATTCATTCCGGCGCCTGAATATAGTACGCGACGCGCTTGGCCTCGTTTCGGCATTTGGGTACCGGTCCGTAGCTAGTGTGATCGGTCACGACTTTGGTTCCCCGATAGCAGCGTGGTGCGCAGTAACAAGACCCGATGTCTTTCGCTCAGTCGCCCTGATGAGCGCACCGTTCGGGGGTACACCGACGCTTCCCTTCGATACAGCTGAGAATGAACCGCAACCCGTAGGAATAACTGGCCCTAACATCTACGACGATCTAGCCTCGTTATCACGTCCCCGTAAGCATTATCAGCGCTACTATAACACGAGGGAAGCCAATCCTAATATGTGGCATCCTCTGCAGGGTCTGCACGCATTTTTAAGAGCCTACTACCACTATAAGAGCGCAGACTGGAGTGGAAATCGTCCGTACCCACTTGCTGGAAGAACCGCAGAGGAATGGGCTAAGATGCCCACCTATTACATCATGGATCTCGCTGATGGCATGGCAGAGTCAGTAGCTCCATACATGCCTTCAGAGGCGGAGATTAATTCGAACGAATGGCTTTCCGAGGCTGCTCTAGCCGTCTATAGCAACGAGTACGGGCGGACCGGCTTTCAGGGCGGACTCAACTGGTACCGATCAGGAGGGATAGGTGGTCCTGAGATGCAGCTTTACGCTGGTCGCACTATTGACCAGCCGTCCATGTTTATAGCGGGTGTGAGTGATTGGGGCTCGTACCAGAGTCCGGGCGCTTTAGAGCGGATGCAGAATCAGGCCTGCACTGATTTCCGTGGACTCCATATGGTGAGCGGGGCCGGTCATTGGGTACAGCAAGAGCAGCCTGAAGAGACTAGCAGACTGCTAGTCGATTTCCTAAGAGACGTCTGAAAGCTTGGTGGCCTGGAATCGCTCGATTTCTTGGAGTGGCTCCCTCAGATCGACTGCTCGATCTAGAACAAGCCGGGTCTAGGTGCGCTCTCGCTGTAGGATGAACTGATGTCGCTCAACGGTCCCCACGTTGCTGGACGGTTTCCTTTCTAGCGCCCCAACTCTGCTGCGATCTCATTATAGAGTCCAGCAATACTCCTCGACATAAAAAGACCTCTGGGTTCGAGTGTCCAGCTGAGATCTTGTGATATTATGCCTTCGCCGACATCGCGTCGGAGTGCTCCGTTCCGGATTAGTACAGTCATTCTTTCCCGAACTGCCTCCATCTGGTTGCGGAAGGCCACCACGTCATCACGGTCCATGATTGAGCCGTGACCGGGAATAGCGGTATCAAAATCCAGCTCTAGCATGTTGTTCAGGGTAGCCACCCAACCGCGGCTGCTTCCGCCGTTCGCATGATCGATGAAAGGGGCGACCTCGTGCAGCAGGTCACCGCTCTGCAGAGTGCGAAGATCGGGATAGTAGACGACTGCGTCCCCGTCGGTATGTCCTGTTCCCATATAAAAAGCTCTTACTTCCACGCCACCTAAATACACGGCAGTTTCATCTGAGAACACTAGACGTGGAGGCGCATCTTGGTCATTACGTAACATGTTGTCACGCGCGTTCTGGTGGGCGATTACCTCGGCAATATTGATGTACTCGATATTGCCGCCCGAATGGTCTCCGTGATGGTGTGTATTGATTACATATTTCACTGGCTGACTAGTGACTGTGCCGACTAGACGCTGAATTTCCTGGAAGTTCCGAGGGTATTTATCATCAACGAGGATCACACCCTCCGAAGTAATACGAACCCCTACGTTTCCACCGCTTCCGAAGATGGTATAGAGGCCGTCTTTCACCCGCTCGATTGTGAGCGCGTCCTGAGCTTGCGCGTTGGTTGACGTACCAGCTATCAGAGTAAGGGTCAGGGCTAATCGGCGTAACAGCGTAATCATGGTTCCCTCGTGCTCGTAGATGATGTCAGCGTAGAAGACCGGTGGCTTTCAAAAGGCGCAAGGGTCAGAGTTAGTTTTTGACTTTGTTCGAGTTCTCTGAGTGTCCTAGAGTACTTGCGGTGACTAGCTTGCGAATAAGACGTTGGTCCGATCTGGTTGCGCCCAATAGGAGGTGGAACGTGTGTCGCAAACTCATCACGATGCTGGCTGTCTTTATGCTCGCCGGCTGTGCTGCTGGCGGACAAGCCTCAAGCGCAGGGGATCTGGAACTTGTCATTCAAAATGAGCGCCAAGAAAGGATGACAGCTTACGTTCAGTGGTATCAAAGCCGTGAAGTACGCTTGGGTGACGTTAGGGCTGGCCGGGAACGGACCTTTGAAGTACCGATGCGAGGCCGAGAGGTGCGAGTCACGTTCGGAAACACTTCCAGCCGAAACGGGCAGGGGTTTACTGACTTCGTTCAGGTCAATGCTGGAGAATCGTGGGAGTGGACGATTACAACGGGTAGCGTCTTCTTCCGTCGGCTCTCGCAGTGATTCTGACGACCGCCGTCATTGAGCACGGCTTTGGGTGTCCCTACTGCGGAGAGCCGATCACGATGGTTCTGGACCTGAGTGAGTCCGCCCAAAGCTATGTCGAGGACTGTGAGGTGTGTTGTAACCCGATTGCCCTTACCTATTCAGCATTGGGCGACAGGGTGATTAGCTTCGAAGCTAGGGAGCTCTGCTGATTAGCCCAGTGCTTCCGGCCCGACTCGGATAGGTATTGTGAAGACGGCCTGGGATCGGTACTTGTCGTATTGTTCCAATTCCTCGGAGAAAAATGAAATGCGCAAGCGACTCTCGACTTCTCTCCTCCTGCTCTTCCTGAGTGGTGTAGCGTCAAGTTTGGTGATGCCGGTAGACGCTCAGGTCACCCCTAGAGATCAACCTTGGGACTCAGATTATGAGCCGCCTAGGAATGAATTCGGTCAACCGAATTTCCAGGGAAATTGGAGTAATGCAACCCTAACGCCACTCCAGCGCCGGTCTGGTCTGGAGCCGGTTTATAGTTGGACAGAGTATGAGGCTATTGTGAGCCGGGAGGCTCAGCGTTTCGTCGACGGGGCTAGGCCGAGCGACCCCAATCGTCCGCCTCCAGAGCCCGGCAATCTTGGGGCGTATAACCAGGTCTACTTCGACCGGGGAGACGGACCGGTGATTGTCAACGGCGAGCCTCGGACTTCACTCATCACGTTCCCGGCCAATGGCAGAGTTCCTCCACTATCAGCTGAGGGGCAGCGCCGTAAGGATGAGCATGATGCTTTCCGTGCCCAATTTGGGGAATTCGATCATCCCGAGTTAATGGCTTTGGTAGATCGCTGCATTGTTTACTACGCCTCGAGTCACACAGGAACGATGGGTCCACCTATGAGTCCCACGGGTGGCTATAACAACAATTTCCAGGTCATTCAGACAGAAGATTTTGTCGTACTACGCTCTGAGATGATTCATGATATCAGGATCATCCGCCTCGGTGATCCGGACCGCCTACCTTCACATATCCGGCCTTGGTTTGGAGAAACCTGGGGCCGCTGGGAAGGCAACACGCTTGTTGCGGAGACGACTAACGTGAACCCTGGACATGGCTTCAATGAGTCGTTCGACAAGGTTCCGTTCTCCGAAGACTATAAGGTGATCGAACGTTGGACCCGGGTAGATGACGACACGATCCTCTATGAGTTCGAAGTGGATGATCCTAGGACCTACTCAGAGCCTTGGGGTGGGCAAATCCCCTGGGAGCGCTTCGACCAGCAAGTTCTTGAGTATGACTGCCACGAAGGAAATTACGCGGTCGAGAACTCTATGCGTGGCGCTCGCTACCAAGAGTCTCAAGCAGTCAATCGCTAAAAAGGAGCTGTTGGGTGATCCAGCTAAGGCTGAGCGAAACCGAGGGACTCAAACTGAAGCGTCCTGCGCTCCTAGGGATTCAGGAACCTCTTCAGTTCCCAGAAATCGCCCAGACTCGCTCAAGGCCCCGAATCATTTCCTAGCCCTCGCCTAACGTGGGACGTAGGGCTGTCCCACTAGAAGGGCTGGGTTGGCTTCAGGCAGAGGTACAAACTTCTGGATGCGTGCGTTTTGGTTGTCGGCACCGTAGAAGTTGCCTTCTGGATCGACCGCGATCGAGTGCATTTCGCGGAACCAGTGGGGCGAGTCCTGGTCCGGAGCGTACCACGTGTAGACGGGGTTGCCGCCTAGGTCGAACATCCGGATCCTTGGCGGGCCAACATCGGATACAAAGATCCGATCGCCACTCACGATGACGTCCAGTGCGAGTGCCCCAGTCTGAATCTCACTGATGTAGGAGTAGTCGTCATCGCTGAAGATCTGCACACGACGGTTGTCTCGGTCCGAGACTAGGATTCGACCGCCTGGTGCCATAGCGATGCTGTGCACGACCTGGAACTCCCCTGGCCCGTCTCCGGCGCTCCCGAACTCCGTCAGGTAGTTCCAGTCCTCGTCGAGGACCATGACCCGAGAGTTCTCGTAACCATCAGCGATGAGAACACGTCCATCTGGCAGAAATCCCACGTCCTGAGGGAGGTTAAAGTGTGTCTCGTCCGTACCAGCTACGTTCTTCTCGCCGAACGTGTGTAGCAGCTGATCACCATCGTTGGAAAGTACGAAGATCTGTTGGCCCGTCTCATGCACAATCCATATACGACGTTCCGGGTCATATGGGCTTACCCTGATCCGGTGTGGACCCGGTCCGTCAGTCCCCTCGAACAAGTAATCCCATTGGTTCCAGACCTCGATCACATTGCCGTCCCGGTCAAGGACGTAGATGCAGTTCTGCCAAGTGCGGCCGCGACCCTGTAGCACGTTCCAACCGAGTGATCCTGCCCAGCCGTCGAATTCCGGGGGAACCGGGTCAGGAAGGCGTGTCTCGCCTCTCTGTAGGACGATGATGCGATCGGCCGACTCAGCATAAACCCCCGAATTACCACCGAATGCGAATCCTTCTTCAGCAAAAGGCTTAGCCCACCCTTCGACGATCTCATAAGGCATAGGTCCGACTGGACCGATGTCAGGATCTTGGGCAGAAGCTGTGCCGGCAAGCGAGCCGATAGTGAGTTGGGCCAGCAGCGCTAGCCCCGGTATACGCATTGTCGAATTGTCGAGTAGTCTAGCTATTCGAATGGTCATCTGGATTTTCTTTCCCTAATTCGCGTAAGGATTCACGTAGCCTTCCGGTAACACTTTGTCTGGGTCCGGACGAATACTCAGATAGGTTACGTGATCTTCGACTTCATGCCAGCCATGGAATACGCCAGCCGGGATAACTACAAGATCACCCTCGGAGATCTCACGAACCTGACCATCACCACGGGCGACGGCGCCGAAAAAGCTTTCACCGACAATGGTCGTGACGATGGGATTGTCTTCAGGGTCAGGAACATCCCGCCGATTAGTAACGGTCCCGCCTGTCACCAACACACCGGAGCCTGATGTTACATAATAGACTTCGGTAACCAGGGTGTGCACGATTCCTCGCACCGGTTGGTCGGAGACGGGCACTTGACCACGGTGCAGGACACCCACTGCCACATTGGATTTGCCAATATCCACAACCTTGACCTGGCGATCGACGCCACCTTCCGGTGCGTTTAACACAGCCTGCCATTCTTCCAGCGTGATATCCGTTGCTACATCGATTGAGTTTTCCTGGGCAAGGAGGCTGTTTGCTGTGAGGAGGTAGATTCCGAGCAAAGCTATGGGTGAGAGTCTGCTGATTCTTTTCACATTCCTACTCCGACGTTAGACCTTGAGCCAAAAGTGGCCCATTCCAGAAACGGAGCAAGTACAAACCCTGGTTTAGAGAGGAGGCCTGACGTTTCCAAAGACACGAGAAAGCGATATTCCCACCGTCATTATCACTGTAGGATTTTCGTTGGGGGTGCAAAAAGGTCGAAGTCGTGTCACATTAGGGTGTGGCAATGTAAGACCTCCACCCTTGGAGTACTCCATGAAGCTTGAGATTCGTGCGTATTGGATTGGTGCTTTGGCGTTGGC
>CEUS01281611.1_pt1 | contig 70557 bp, 62 predicted proteins | sample 427031 | NCBI WGS metagenome assembly CEUS01 (sample SAMEA2622837, study PRJEB7988) | marine metagenome | biome: marine biome (ENVO:00000447); feature: marine epipelagic mixed layer (ENVO:xxxxxxxxx); material: "saline water (ENVO:00002010), including plankton (ENVO:xxxxxxxx)" | depth 140 m
TCCATTAAATTATCATCGGCTTCTGCCACCATTTCAATCAGTGCATCCCTCGCGGAATTAGTCGCAGTCACCGATGTTTCTGGGATTTCCATTTCAGATGGTTTTCCGCTATTTGATTGGAATGAAAGTGCTTTCATTCCAACGATATCAACAATGCCAGAGAAATTCTTTTCTTCTCCGATCGGAATCTGAATCGGCATTACTTCTCGACCAAAAGCGTCGCGGAGCGAATTCAATGATCGTTCCAAGCTAGCTCTTTCTCTATCAAGACGATTCAGTACGAGCAGGCAGGGCAAGTCTAGTTCCTTCGCAATTGCCCACACTTTTTCAGTCTGAACCTCAACCCCTGCTACTGCATCCACGACAATAATGGCGGCGTCGGTTACCCGCAAAGCTGCCCGTGCTTCACTAAGAAAATTTGCTACTCCTGGCGTATCGATAAAATTAATTTTTTTCTTGTTCCATTCAGCAAATGCAACACTTGCGGAGAGTGTATGTTTTCTAGAGATTTCTTCTTCGTCGAAATCCGTAACGGTATTGCCGTCATCGACTTTTCCTAAGCGATTGACCATGCCGGCATTAAATAACGCTGCGGAGGTTAGCTGCGTTTTACCTGCACCACTGTGGCCAACCAAGGCTACATTTCGAATATTTTCTGACGAGTAGATCTTCATAAGGTGCTGACCTTTTCACTAACGTAGGCGCGAAATTGCACGAGTCTAGCCTGTTCAACAGGAACAGGTAACCGTTGAACGTGGATTAAACCTCTAAAAGCTTTTTTGCCGAATGAGCTTATTAAGGTTGATAATACCTTCCGGCAATTAAGTCACCATCGTAATCGACTCAACGCACGCACTCAAGTCCTATTTAGTAATTCTTATTCATGCCGCAGGGCTTCAATAGGGTCTAGCCCTGATGCTCTGATCGCTGGAAAAAGTCCAAAAACTATACCAACCGATGCGGAGAATCCTATCCCAAGAGCGTATGACCACCATGGTAGTGAAATCGGGAAACCAGTCAAATAATGCACAGCTAATCCAAGTGAGCTCCCACAGAGAATTCCAAGAGCGCCGCCAATAGCGGTTAGCATGATTGCTTCTAAAAGAAATTGCCAGAGAATTTCTCGGCGCCGCGCACCAAGGGCTTTACGAGTTCCGATTTCACGAATACGTTCTGTGACAGAAATTGTCATGGTGGCCATGACACCGATGCCACCTACTAATAAAGCGATTGAAGAAATAGATACGAGTGCTAAATAAGTTGCAGAACTAATTTGATCCCATAGTCGCACGGCTGATTCTTGAGTCAGAAGATCGAAATCGTTTGGTTCGTCTACGCGGAGTCCGTGTCGTATCCGCATTATCGTTTCCATGTCACGCATTGCGTCGTTGCGATCAATGGTTGGATGCGGGACAGCCGCAATCATCACGCTGGCGATACGTCCTCCCATGGCGCGTCTAATTTCGATGCCAAACTGTTTTTGGTAAGCAGTGTGAGGAATAACTACAAAGTCATCTTGTCCGACTCCTAATCCTCCTGGACTTGGACGTGGTCCCAGCACTCCAATTACCGTGTACGGTTTTCCACCAAGCCGAATGGTTTTTCCGATCGGATCAGTAAGTGGGAATAACGCCTGGTACGGGGTCTGACCCAAAACGACTACCGATCTTCTATGGTTCAGTTCCCCTGTTGTGAAGAATCTTCCATTCGCAATGTCTATCTGGTACAGGTCAGGGAAACTTTCCGTTGAACCGAGAATGTTTAACTGTTTAGTGCGTCTGTTCTTGTATTGAAGCTGTGCTTGGGTAGGTGGGCCACCTTCGCCAAGAATGATACTGATATTCGCGATTGATGGTGCTTGTCGCTCGATAGCTTTAGCATCTGCCGGAGTCAAATTTGGGCGTTGCATTAGATCAAATAAGTCGTCGCCGCTGGACAAACTCAAGCCAGAGAATTGAATGAGAAAAATAGTGTTCGGTCCAATGGTTTGGATAGTGCTTCTTAATGACTCGTCAAAGCCTCTAACAATGGACGTCATCCCCACAATAGACGTAACGCCAATTAAAACTCCTAAAATTGTAAGGGACGAACGCATCTTCTGTTTGCGAACGGTGTCAATTGACATCCACACAATCTCGACAAACAGACCTCTATTCATAATCGGTTATTCACCTCGTCCAAGCGCCTCAATGGGATCTAGTCTTGCTGCTTGACTTGCGGGGTAGAGCCCAAAAAAGAGTCCGACAAAGGCTGTGGTCGAAATTGCTAGCAGCACAGACCATCCATGCACTACAGCTGGTACAGGAGCATAATTGTCGATCATTATTGCAGCACCAAATCCGATCAAGGCACCTAACACTCCTCCGGAAAGTGACAGAATGACGGACTCGGAGAGTACCTGCCAGAGGATGTCTCGTCGTCTTGCACCGAGTGCTTTACGTAACCCAATTTCGCGAGTTCGTTCAGATACGGCCATGAGCATAATATTCATGATCACAATCCCCGCCACCACAAGAGCAAGACCGACAACTCCAATGAGTACAAAAAATATTCCTCCGGTTGCTTGATTGTAGATGTCCATAACCGTATCTGCCGTAAATATTCCGAAGTTATTTTCTTCACTTGGACGCAGGCGGCGTTTGATTCGTAGAGCGACGGTCGCGTCATCTATAGCTTGATCAAGAACCTCTGGAGTTGTTGGTCGTACCATTAAGGTCAGGTCACTGCGACTGCCGAACAAACGTTGAAATGCCCCAAGTGGAATGAGTGCGAACTCATCTTGTGATTGCCCAAACATAGTGCCTTTTTCTTGACTGACCCCGATTACGCGGAAATGAACACCTTCGATAGTGATGGTTCGATCTAATGGATCGCCTGTTCCAAATAATCGTTCTGCCGCGGATGATCCGAGGACAGCCACGTTCCTTTTTCTGGTGATTTCACTCGGAGTTATTAGGCGTCCTCGCATGACATTGAACGTAGGAAAACTAGCGAATTCACTGGATACTCCTTGGACTGAAGCACGTTGAAGCAATTCGTTTCGATAACGTACTTCACCAGATGCTTGTCCCTGAGCGATGGCTGCGCCGATGTGATTACTAAATTGGTTGATTGACTCAAGATCTGAAAGGCTAATCTCAGGATAGCCTCTGCGTCTACGCCATTCCTCCTCGCTCCTGACGAGTCCTGTCCTATCGATAAGAAAGGTATCCGCTCCCACTTCGGTCAAGATAATTTGAGTGACTTCTTCATTAATACCCTCAATGAGAGACACTAGTGTCATGATGGAAGCAACTGCAACGATGTTTCCCAATATTGTGAGAAATGATCTGAGGGGATTTGACCAGATCGCGGTAAATGCAACCCTTACCATTTCGCCAATGACACGTATCTTCATGGTGTTAGCTTAAAGTCTTTAAATGGTCAGGAACAAGATGTCTAAAGAGCACTGTTTATGGTGAAGTGTTGTTTGTCTTCCGTTGTGCACTCCTGATAATTACAATTTGTTGAAGGCGCTCGCCTATTCAGTGAAGATAATCACCTGGGGGGACCCCGCCGACCGGTAACGGCACCTAGTGCACCTCCTAGTGGTCCTGTTCGATTTGCAGGACCACTTTGATCACCGAGATTTCTCGACGACACCTGTGCGTCATATGTGATGAGGTCACCATCTTTAAGTGTTCGAACGACATCAAAAGGGCCCGTAACAACTAAGTCATTTTCGTCCAGCCCGGACAGAACTTCAAAGTATCGTTCACCGGCGATTCCAGTTTCAATTTGCACAAATGAGACTCTTCCGTCACGCACTACAAACGCACCTTCGATTTCCTCAAATGAGTCCACTAGCTGCTGACCGTTTGCAGAGAGAGAGGTGCCGCCTAGTTGGTCTTGACGAAGTGGTATCTCTCGTACGGTAGTTGCCTGAATTGGGACAGCGATTGCGTTTGTACGCGTAGCAGTAGTAATGTCCGCAGTAGCAGTAAATCCAGGGCGAACGTTAGGAACATCATCATTAAGTGTAACAACGACTTTAAAGTTAATGGCTTGAGAACTTCCTGTGCTTGTGTCTTGGATTGGACTGTTTCCAATTTCTGTTACAAATCCATAGTGTGCTTGTTCCGGTAGAGCATCGATCGTAATCTTTCCAGCCTGATTCAGCGTAACAGATGGAATATCTGTTTCATCCACTTCGACGTGCGCTTCCATTATTGAGAAATCTGCAATTGTCAGTAATACGGTACCGGCGTTGTTCATGGTTCCAATAACGACGGTCTCTCCTTCTTCAATGTTTCGTCGCGTTACGAGACCATTAATTGGTGATGTTATTGTGACTTGGCTTAAATCGTACTGCGCACTGTCTAATGTTGCACTTTCTTGTCTGATGCGTTGACGAGCCGTTGAGATCTCTACCTGACGTGATTCAAGTTCTGTTTCACGAAGTTCAACATCTGCACGAGCTTGGTCATACACCTCGCGAGAAATGAGTCGCAGTTCCCACAATTCTTGCTGTCTCTTAAGGTTGTCTTGCGCAAGCTCCAAATTAACCCGGGCCGTTTCAGTAGCGACACGAGCTTGGTCGAGACCTGATCTTGTGGCCTGAAGAGATGCTTCGCCACGGTCGACAGCGGCCTGTAAATTTTCAGGGTCAATTTCGAGAAGAAATTGCCCAGCCGTTACGCGGTCACCTTCGTTAACAGCTAGTCGTGTGACACGTCCCATTACGCTTGAACTTATATCTACAGAGAGTTCTGGTTCAATGGTTCCAGATGCCGATACGATCGCTTCTAGGTGACGACGTGTGATTCGTTCGACATCAACTTCAGGTATATCGGATTGTTGAGAATACCAACGAAACCCGATTATTGTTGCAGCGATAACGGCAACAGTTACAACTACTGATAATATGGCCTTAGAAGACATTAAAATATTTTAGCCCGAGAGAGCCCTTAATGATGAGTTAAGTTGTTCATCTTGACACGATTAGGCCGTTTTCACTACGATTCGCATCTATTTTGATTACCATAAACCACTCCTTCATAAGCCTGAGAGATATAAAGTGTTAGGTTTCGTTCCGCAGCAATTATTTTTTACAAAAGGAGTTGGCAAACATCGAGAAAAGTTAACCTCGTTTGAGTTGGCTTTACGTGCCGCCGGTATTGCGGCGTGCAACCTTGTCCGAGTGTCTAGCATTTTTCCTCCGGGCTGCAAGATTTTGTCCCGATCTGAGGGAGTGCAACTTCTCAGTCCTGGTCAAGTAACGTTCGTTGTGATGTCAGAAGCAGCGACGCGTGAACCCCATCGATTGGTCGCAGCGACTGTGGGTGTAGCAATTCCACGCGATCCTAAACTTTTTGGTTATCTTTCAGAACATCACAGCTTTGGAGAGAACGAAAAAACCGCTGGCGATTACGCTGAAGATCTCGCAGCGGAAATGCTTGCAACTACCTTAGGATTAGATTTTGATCCAGATAAGAGCTGGGATGAGCAAAAGGAAGTTTACCGTTTGTCAAATCAAATTGTTAGAACACAAAACGTTACTCAGACTGCCGTTGGGAACAAGAATGGTTTATGGACTACCGTAATTGCAGCGGCGGTGTTTACCGGATAAGTAACCTGTTATTCATATCTGCATTTTATCTTTAGGTGGGACGTTCCGGGCTTGTACTGCTACCGATTCTTAATACTTGTTTCGCTTATTGGAATAAATACTGCAGAGGCGCAGCCATTTGAAGCGCTTGGTGTGAGAGCTCTTGGTATGGCTGGGGCTTTCGTTGGTGTGGCAGACGATGCTACAGCTGTTTATTGGAATCCAGCCGGTCTTTCTACCGGGCATTTTTTTAGTCTCCTTGCGGATCATTCAGATAATAGTTATCGGCAGTCGAACAATCGTAACGGGTTTCCTAAGATGAGTTCTCCAGGAACTATAGTTGGTTTATCAACAAACGATTTGGCGTTTTCTTATTATCGATTATCAATCAACAAGGCCATACCACTTCTCGTTAATGTTGCAAATGACGATTTTTCCGCCACTCAAAACGACATTTCTATTAATACCAATTTGGTTACGCAGAATGTGGCATTTACAGGGTCAACGTTTGTTCATTCCGCATTTAGGGTTGGTACAACATTACGTTACGTTAGAGGTTCCATTGGGCTAGGGTCTTCTGGTTTATCTGGATCGACAGCACAGATTTTCGACAGGACTGACGGAATGGAAAGGATCGGCCAAAATAAATTTGATGTGGATATTGGGTTAATGTTTGGTTCTGAAATGATACAAATTGGCATTATTGGTAGGAATCTTCTCCAACCAGAGTTTGTTGATTCTATTGGAAGAAGAGCGGCTAGACTCGATCGACATTTTCGAGCAGGAATCGGTTTTAGAACGAGAGCCGGACTTTTAGTTTCTTCAGATATTGATTTAAGCGCTATAAAAAATGATCCTTTAGATGGACAAAGACGAAACGTGGCAGTTGGTCTGGAGCATTGGTTCACGGACTGGTTAGGTATTAGGGGTGGCTCTCGCGTTAATATTTTGGCTACTACAATTAAGCCTGTTGGGTCGATTGGACTTAGTCTGGCGATTGTACCTGGTATATTTTTAGATGGACAGTTTACCCACGGTAGCGGTTCGATTGAAGAAAGTTGGGGTATAGCTGTACGAGTTGGTTTCTAGTAAGTCTTGGTGAGATTCTTTCGGTCTACATATTGTGAAGGTTGATATTTCAATAAGTTAAGATAGGCAGTGGGAAATTTGTGGAGAGAAAGCACATGCAGGATAGTAAAGGTTTTACCCTTATTGAAATTCTTATCGTCGTAGCGATTATAGGAGTCTTAGCCGTAATTGCCGTGCCAGGATTGCTTACTTCAAGAAGGGCTGGGAACGAAGTGTCTGCGATAGGTTCTTTAAAAGCAATAAATACCGCACAATTGACGTTTGCTGCGAGTTGCGGTCATGGATTTTATGCGCCGAGTCTGTCTAATTTAGCGACGCCTCCTGCGAGTGTGTCAGGGGAGGGTTTTATTGGACCCGATCTGGGCTCTGACCCTTCCTTGAAGAGTAGCTACACTGTAACGTTAACTCCTGGTGAAGTGGTTCAGGGTATTCCGCTCTCATGCAATGGGGCACCGGTAGTTTCATCTTATTTTGTGAGTGCTGCTCCGACAGCTGGTGGGGGAGTCAGATTTTTTGGCACGAATCAGGGTGGGACTATCTTTCAATCAACAAGCACTGTTCCTGTAACGCAATCCGGAGTTCCTTCCGGCTCGAGTCCTGTCCAGTAACTAATGAATTCTGGCAGTAGCAGAGAGTGCTATTTTAAGGATTCAATCCTCCTAGTTGTGCACCCGTTGGATTAATATGGTTGCAATGGTTGAACAGATGCAGCTAGCGGTAGTGATCGCAGCAGGATTGGCGTTTGGAAGTTTCTCGTGTGTTTGTATCTGCCGTCTACCACGTGCCAGATCAATTGTCTGGCCAAGATCTGCGTGTCCTGGCTGTCACAAAAACCTGATATGGTTTGATAATGTGCCAGTTATTTCTTATCTCTTGCTTGGTGGAAAATGTCGATCATGCAGGAAAAAAATTTCTTTGCTTTATCCATCTGTTGAACTGACGATTTCATTATTGTTTTTATTCCAGTATTGGTATTTAGGTTGGCAATCTCTATTGCTCGTTCGGTTGGCTTTCGCATGTGCCATGGTCATATTGTGTGTGATCGATTGGCAAGAAAGGGTCCTGCCAAATGTTATTACTCTACCAGGTATTGCATTTGGTTTAGGCAGTAGTGCCTTCTTAGATCCTGGATTTCTTGATTCCTTCATTGGCTGTGTGACTGGCGCATTCCTGCTGCTAAGTGTCCGCAGTGGCTATTATGCGTTTCGGCGCGAACATGGTCTTGGTATGGGCGATGTGAAGATGCTCGCAATGATTGGTGCATTTCTAGGTTGGCAACCTGTGTTATTAGTTTTGTTTGTGGCCGCCGTCGGTGGGTCAGTGATAGGAGTATGTTTAATGATAACTGGCACGGTAGGTTCTAGATACCCGCTTCCATTTGGTAGCTTTCTTGCTGTTTCGGCACTTGTAGTCAGTATTGCCGGAGAGGGTGTTCTAGATTGGTACCTCTCGTGGTATCTATGAGTTCAATTGTTTTAGAGCATATTTCTAGCCCTGATCAATTGATTCAAAATTTTTAAAGGGTTATCTGCCTTTCGGCACACCAATCGTTACGATAGCTTCTCGAAGCTCTGTTTCATTGAGATCATTTACGATGGTTGTCTCTCCTAAGCGGATAGGTAGTACCATGTGAAGCTTACCCTTAATTATTTTTTTATCCCGATGGATAGCTTTTAACAATGCCGATATAGACAAGTCACTAACCGACGGGAGCGGGCCCATTTGGCTAATCAGTGAAAAGAGTGCAGCATGGTTTTCTGATGAAAACAGATCCCGTTTCATCGCTATGTATGAGGCGGCGAGCATGCCGTAGGCTACGGCTTCGCCATGTCGAAAGCGTCGATATTCAGTTACTGCCTCTATTGCGTGTCCCACTGTGTGACCAAAATTTAATATTCTTCTGATTCCGCTTTCCCGTTCGTCTTTGGAAACAACGTCAGCTTTAATTTGACACGATTCCGCGATGATTTTTGAAAGAACTTCAGGTTTACGATCAAAAACTTGATCAAGTCCATCATGAATTTGAGTGAATAGACTTTGACTCGCGATGACACCGTACTTGACTATTTCATAAAGTCCCGCACGGAATTCTCGACGGGGTAGGGTTTGCAGAAAAAGCGGGTCGGCGATAACTGCAATTGGTTGATGAAAAGCGCCAATAAGATTTTTTCCAAGTTGGTGATTGACGCCAACTTTTCCGCCTATTGAACTGTCAACTTGTGCTAGCAAGGTCGTTGGAATATGAACCAATCTAATTCCTCGGAGAAATGAGGCTGCAGCAAAGCCTGCGACATCTCCTAGAACACCACCCCCGACGGCAATGATGGTAGTACTTCGATCCGCACCTAATTTAATAAGGCTCTCGTAAATTGTGGCAATAGTGTTGAGGTTCTTTGCTGTTTCACCGTCCGGTATTAGTACAAGGTCAGTTTTGCCAAGCGCTGTTTGTATTTCTGAGCCGTGAATGCTCCAGATAGGTTGACTAGAGATAACTACGTGACGTTCGGAACTACCAGATTCATTAAGTATTTGGTTGAGATTCTTAACGAGCCCTTCACCGATGTGAATAAGGTATTTTTGTGACGTCGTTTTTACGTTGATCTTAGTTACTTGAGCCATTTTGCTTAGTCTTGGACGTTTTGAAGGGAACTGTCGTGTAGGATAACAGTAAAACGTCTCTGAGGGGAATTTGGCAGTGGCGAAGCGTCTTGATTGGAGCATGGGTGGAAACGCTAAAGTGTGACTTTTTAATTATCGGTAGTGGGATTGCGGCATTGCGTGCTGCTATCGAATTATCAGGTGCCGGACAGGTTCTTATTTTGACAAAGGGAGAGGCAAGTCAAGGTAGTACTCTCTTTGCTCAAGGGGGCATCGCTGCTGCTGTTGCCGAAGAAGATGACCCGAGTGTGCATGCTTTAGATACGGTCGCTGCAGGGGCTGGGCTCTGTCGGGAAGATGCCGTTAAAACATTAACGGATGATGGACCGATTTATGTAAACGAGCTTATTAAATGGGGTGCGAAATTCGAGCGTCATCCTAATGGGAAACTTGATCTGGCGCAGGAAGGAGCACACAGCATCAGGAGGGTGCTCCACCATCGTGATGCTACTGGGAAGGAAATCTGTAGGGTTTTATGGGAGCAAGCGGACAAAGCTAAAAATCTTAGGATACTAGAGAATGCATTGGCCGTAGATATCAAGGTGATAGAAAATCGGTGCTTTGGCGCTCTATTTCTTGATTCTCAAGGGCGATTAAATGATGTCTCAGCTAATGCCACATTGTTAGCTACGGGTGGTTCAGGGCAAGTTTATAGTGAGACTACAAATCCTTATGTTGCCAGTGGTGATGGGGTTGCGATTGCCTATCGTGCCGGTGCCTACCTTGCTGATTTAGAGTTTGTTCAGTTTCATCCGACCGCATTAAATATTAAGGGCAAGCCAAGATTTTTGCTTTCTGAAGCTTTGCGCGGTGAAGGCGCCGCTTTGGTCAATGATGCTGGAGAGCGCTTTTTGCAGAAAATAGACTCTCGTGGAGAATTGGCACCTAGAGATCGAGTTTCTAGAGCGATAGCCACTGAGATAGAACGTACCGGTGGCAACGTTTATTTAACTCTTCAAGCTCTTGACTCTCGTTTTGTCCGAAGCCGATTTCCTGTAATAACCCAAGCTTGCCGCAGTGTAGGTCTGGATTTAGCGCGGGATCGTATTCCTGTTGGTCCGGCTGCTCATTACATTATGGGTGGTGTGGACGTGGATCTTGATGGACAGACATCGGTGTCAGGTTTGTTTGCCGCGGGAGAAGTAGCTTGTTCAGGAGTACATGGAGCTAATCGATTGGCCAGTAATTCTCTCTTAGAAGGGTTAGTATTTGGGGCAAGAAGTGGGCGTGCCATGCGTAGGCAATACAGTAATGAGAGGCCGATCACCGCAGTGACTATTGATGATATCGGAAAGAACTGCAGTAACCATAAGGTTCCAGTTGCTTCGGAAACAGTTGTTCGGACACTCATGTGGGAAAAAGTCGGTTTATTTCGTAATAACAGGGGACTTAATGAGGCGATCCGACGACTTGATGATTTGGCAATTGAGCTTGATTCATGTGCTTGGAACGCAAAGGTTGTTCGTATGGCAAACATTGTTACCGTAGGCCAGTTAATTGCGAGGGCGGCTCTTCAAAGAGAAGAGAGCAGGGGAGCTCATTTCAGAACAGATTTTCCAGAACGTAACGATACCGATTGGACTCGGCATATTAAAGAGTTGAAAGGTCAGGTGACAGGGATTGATGTCGGCGAAACAGAATTCATTCGTAACTAACATTACTCCTCGTTCAGAGGATTTTTCTCGATGGTACACAGATGTAATCCGGCGTGCAGAGCTTGCAGATTATTCACCGGTTAAAGGAAGCATGGTGATTCGGCCCTATGGATATGCGATTTGGGAGCTTATGCAGGCGTCCCTAGATGCTCGACTTAAAGCTACGGGTCATGTTAATGCGTACTTTCCCCTTTTTATTCCAGAAAGTCTTCTGCGTAAGGAGGCTGCTCACGTTGAAGGTTTCGCTCCTGAAGTTGCTTGGGTTACACACGGTGGGGATGAAGAGCTAGAAGAACGCCTTGTGGTACGGCCTACATCGGAAGCAATCATAGGGACAATGTATGCAAAGTGGATACAATCGTGGCGCGATCTTCCTTTGTTAATTAACCAATGGGCTAATGTTGTGCGTTGGGAAAAAGTTACTCGTTTGTTTCTGAGGACAACGGAATTTTTATGGCAAGAGGGGCATACGGCTCATGAGACCAAGCAGGAAGCGGAAGAAGAGGCACTCCGGATGCTTGGTGTTTATAAAGAGTTTGCAGAGACAGAGCTGGCGATGCCGGTTCTTGATGGTAGAAAAACAGAGAGCGAAAAATTTGCTGGTGCTGAGGTTACCTATTCTATCGAAGCTCTTATGGGTGATGGGCGCGCTCTTCAAGCTGGCACCTCCCACATGCTCGGCCAAAATTTCTCAAAAGTATTCGATATCACTTTTCAGGCACGTGATAAATCCGTACAACATGTGTGGCAAACCTCTTGGGGTATGACTACTAGGTTGATCGGAGGCGTAATTATGACCCATGGTGACGACGATGGTTTGATATTACCTCCGCGAATTGCCCCTTATCAGGTAGTTGTCATACCGATTGCAAAAGGGAAAGCAGGCGATTCAGTATTGGTTAAGGCTCAAAGCGTAGTAGATTCTTTGAGGGCTGTTGGAGTCAGAGTTTTTTACGACGACCGTGATACATATACTCCAGGTTGGAAATATTCAGAGTGGGAAATGCGAGGTGTTCCTCTTCGTTTGGAGATTGGCCCTAAAGATTTAGAGAAATCTCAGGTGATTCTGGCAAGACGAGATACTCGAGAAAAAATAGCAGTTGGTTTTGATGATTTAGAATCAAAAGTAAATCAGCTCTTAAAGGCAATACAAGATGGTTTGCTTGAAAGAGCTTTGAGTTTTCGTAACAAAAAAACACAACAAATAAAGTCAAGAGAAGAATTCATTAATTTATTTGAAGAACGTCCTGGATTTGTGATCGCGTCATGGTGTGGAGAAAAAGAATGTGAGGCAACGATCAAGAAAGAGACACAAGCGACCATACGAAATCTTCCCCTTGAACTAACGCCGTCTAGCGGCAATTGTATTTGGTGTGGTCAAAATGGGCTCGTGGATGCCTGTTTTTCTAAGGCTTACTGAAAGAATTCCTACAAGGCTAAGAAAGCAATAATTTCATCAAGAGTATGAGAAAAGTCACACTTACGCAGTGTTTCTTCGTTGACAGACCCAAGCAATGATTATGCTTAGACCGTACAGGACAATCATGGGTGCGGCCATCATGGTAAGAGTTACGGGATCTCCGGTTGGTGTTAGAACGGCAGCAAAAATAAAAATGAACAGGATGGCATATTTGGTGTTTCTAACTAAGAAGCCGGCTGTTACTACTCCAACCCTTGCAAGAAAAAATACAAGCGTTGGCATTTGAAAGACCGCTCCACACGCAAGCAGCAATTTTACGTATAGCGAAAAAGCTGGTTGTATTCTCGGAAAGAACTGCATGTAGTCTGTTGTAAAACCCGCAAAGAATGACCATGCCCAAGGAAACAGAAGGAAGTGAGAAAATAACGCTCCCAAAATAAAGAAACTAGAGGCAAAAAATACAAACGGGATGGCAAATTTTTTCTCTCTTGCGTACAAGCCAGGTGCTACAAAACGCCACAATTGGTAAAAAATTATAGGAATTGCAAGAATGAGTCCCGCTAAAGCAGCGATCTTTATATAGAGAAAGAAGGCTTCGGTCGGTTCAGTGTACACAAGGCGACCATCGCCAGGAAGTATCTCTTGAAGGGGGCGCATAATAAAGTCAAAAATTGGAGAGATAAAGGCAAAAGCGATTAGAAAACCTACCAACAGTGACAAAACCGAAGCAACTAGTCGTTTTCGTAATTCATCAAGATGGTCGAGGAAAGACATCTTGCCACTAGTTTCGTTAGCTATATCTTCTTCGTTTTTAGGTACAGAGTCAGTATGTTGGACGAGCGCCATAACTATTTATTGATTTTGAGGATAGAAATTTGAAGTTACTCTGTTGTGGTTTTCGGAAGCAGAATAAAGTCTTTAAACTTTACAGCTTAAGTTATTAGACGCTACTGTTGCTACTTTCTGTCGCTGGTTCCGATTCAGTCGTTCCGGTTGTTTCGTCAGGTTTCGTATCTTCCACCCGTATTTCTTCATCTAGTGTGTTCTTAAGATCATTAGACGCGCGCTTAAATTCGGTCAAACTTCGACCAAGAGAGCGGCCAAGTTCCGGGAGTTTCCGTGGACCAAAAATTATTAACGCAATTACAAAGATTATAATTAATTCTGGCATGCCGATTGAGCCAAACATGGTATTACTCCTTAATATCTGGGCATCTACGGTATACCCAGTCGAATTATAGAAATGCTCTGGCGGTCGGTCAAGCCTTGATTGATGTCAGTTTCTGCCGAAAGTTTTGCTAGAAGAGATCATGTCTGATAGCATGCCGACGTGCGTTCAAAATATACCGTCCCTATTGGGCTAATTACGATTGTCTCGTTTGCGTTTCTTGGAGGTCTTTTTGGGGGGCGTCTTTTAGCAACCCAAGAAAATATTCCCCAGTATTACGAGCAATTTTCTACTGCTCTTGCTGCCATCGAAGCAAATTATGTCGAAGAGGTAGATACCGAGAATCTTGTGTATCAGGCTATTGGCGGTATGTTACAGACTCTGGATCCTCATTCTAGTTTTATGGATCCCCAATCGTATGCCCAAATGCGGGAACGCCAAGAAGGTCGTTATTACGGGTTGGGGATTTCAATCAATGTCATTAATGGTGACATTACGGTAATGAGTTTATTTGAAGGTTCGCCAGCTTATAGAAGTGGAATTCGAAGCGGAGATGTAATAGCCAGAATTTCCGGACAAAGTGCAAAAGATATGACTAGTGAAGAAGCTGTAAGCCTTTTGCGAGGACCAAAGGGTACAGCTGTAAATATTTCTCTTCGACGAGTTGGCTATGACGATTTTATTGAAATGGCAGTTGAGCGGGATGAGATCTCCATAGCTACCATTGAGGCTGCTTTTTTGGCTGAGAATGATGTCGGATACGTAAAGCTTGGAGATTTTTCAGAAACCACAAATAGAGATTTGACAGCTGCCCTAAAGATGCTTCGCGGTGCTGGTATGAAGCGCCTTCTTTTGGACCTTAGGAATAATCCTGGTGGCCCTCTTGATCAGTCAATTAAAGTGTCCAACCAATTTTTGCCTAAAGGGGATTTGATTGTTTATACGCGCGGTCGTGTTGAAAATTCTGATCAGGATTATCACGCGACAAGGGAAGGTGAATTTACGGATATTCCATTGATAGTTTTAGTCAACCGTAATAGTGCTAGTGCTTCTGAAATAGTAGCCGGTTCTATTCAGGACCATGATCGGGGTTTAGTTGTAGGTGAGACCACCTTTGGGAAGGCTTTGGTGCAATCTATTTACAGAGTGAGTCATGGCGCGGGTCTTGCGTTGACGACTGCAAGATATTACACGCCAAGTGGCAGAATGATTCAGCGTCCTTGGGATGGAACATTCGATGAGTACCTTACCTATTCAATGAGAGATCAGTCTCCACCAGTACATTCTCCGGTAGATCGCAAGTACACTGACGGTGGGCGTGTGGTTTACAGTGGTGGCGGTATTGAACCTGATCATCGGCTATCTGGTCCTATTGAAGGATTTGATCCCTCTCGGTTGGGTCGATTACTTGCAGCGCGCCAAGAATTTGCAAGCTTTGCTCGATGGTTCTCGGCAGCAGCTGATTTACGTGTTTCAACTGAAGGTAAGGGCAGAAAATTGGTATCTCCTGGGTTTGTTATTAATGACAAGTTATTTCAAGAATTCAAAGAACACGTGCGAGAGCGTGGTCTTACTATTAATGACGAAGCTTTTAATGAGGATTTAGATTTTGTTGACGCCATGATGCATTTTTATATTGACGAGGCGGTATTTGGAGTAGAGGAAGCACGCCGAAATCTGTTTAATGTCGATCCCCAGATTCAAAAGGCAATTAGCTTGTTTGACGAAGCGAGATTGCTTTTGGAAGGTAGCGATAGTACATCACTTGTGGCCAGCCGCTAGATGATTCATCAATGGATAATCGTGAAAATTATTGATTGGTCTTAGTTATATTGTGACTTCGAGCCGCTCGACGGGGAGAGGATAGAATCAACCTGGTTGAGTGGTTTTTTTGTGTACTGGTTTAGTCTTTGGAAATTAGTTTATGCATTTGAGCAATCTTGAAATTTTTGGATTCAAAAGTTTCCCTGAACGGGTCGAGCTTGTGTTTGATTCTGGTGTGACGGCTATTGTAGGTCCAAATGGTTGTGGAAAGAGTAATGTGATTGATGCGATCACTTGGGTTCTTGGAGAGCAAAGTGCCCGAAGTCTTCGTGGTGATCGGATGGAAGACGTTATTTTTAGTGGCAGTGATGCGCGGCGACCTACCGCCACAGCTGAAGTAAGGTTGCAGTTGTCACAAGTTAATTCATCTTTGACAATTTTAGACAAAAGCGACTTAGCGGAAATTCAGGAACCTAAACCAAAAGAAGGTGCCGGGCAGGACAATTCTCTTAGTGTTGCTCCTGTACATATTTCACAGAATGGAAAAAATCAGACACTCGGTGACGGCGAACGCAGCTCTGATTTTGTACGACAGATTGAGGTCGGAAGAAGATTGTTTCGTTCTGGTGAAAGTGAATATCTTTTGGACGGAAAGATTTGTAGATTGCGTGACATTCAAGATCTGCTAATGGATTCAGGTGTTGGGATTAAAGCCTACGCAGTGATCGAGCAAGGGAAAATAGGACAAATTCTTGGTGCCAGACCGATGGAGCGTCGTCAATTATTAGAAGAAGCGGCTGGTGTTACGAAGTACAAAAGTCGAAGACGCTCCGCAGAACTTAAATTAGAAGCGGCGCAGCAAAATTTGACCCGGGTGGACGATATTGTTTTTGAGGTCGAAAAACAGAGAAATGCTCTTAAGCGGCAGGCTTCAAAGGCAAGACGGTATAGGAGATTTCGTGAAAACCTTCGATGCTGGGAAAAAATACAGTTTGTTCGAAGAAGTGAAAAAATTATTCAGGCCGTTACTGTTTCCGAGGAAAAACTTCGTGACGTTAGCCTGATGCAAGAGGAAAAAGTTGGTCAACTTAGGCAACTAGAAGATGATCATAAGAAGAAAAACATTGAAGTATCTGAGGCAGATAAGTCTTCAAATGAAGCTCGGGAGGCCATGCATTCTCACGAGCTTGCCGTTGGTCGAAGTCAGCAGAAGTTAGAGTTTGATAAACAGCAGGAAGTATTTTTGTCAGAATCTTCGACAACTGGTGAAACTGAGGTTAGCGCTCTCAGTAATCGTAAATCGCCGCTCCAGGATGAGCTCAAGAAGCAACAAGAACTTTGTCGGCAGTGCGAGAGTCAGTTGTTAACAGCGCGTGAAAAATTCAGAAATGCGGAGTCCTCTTATTCTGAGGCCCAAACTTCTATTACAGGTATGGAAGACAGGGTTGAAGCTTCTCGTGGTGAAGTGTTTTCAGCTGTCAATTCTGCAGCTTTACTTGAGCAAATTATTGGTAATGCTGTTGAGGCGAGGCGTCGAGTCGATGCTGAAATTGAAAAACTTGATTCTGAGTTAACCGATGCTTTAGCGGAAAAAAACAAGCTTGAGAGTTCCCGCAAGAGTGCGAATGATGTGGTGACCAATGTGCGTGAGACACTTGCAAGCACGCGGCTCTCAAGAATGGGTTGCGAACAGTCTTTACAAAAAGCCAGTGAGCAACATGATGAACATAAAATAGAAACACAAGCTCGAGAAACTGAGGTAACCGTTCTTTCTGCCAGACTCCAGTCTCTTAAAGAAATTGTTGCAGCCCGAGAAGATTACAGTGATGCGGCCCGAATACTGTTAACGCAGACTGACGAAGCTCTCAAACATTTTGGTTCAGTCGCGGACCATCTTGATATGGATCGAGAATACGAACGTAGCGTTGAAGCTGGGCTTGCTGATCTATTACAGTTCATAATTGTCGAAAGTTGGCAAGACGCATTGTCGGGTATCGAGCTGACCAGTAATCATAAGGCGGGACGTTGTGGTTTCTTGGTCCTTGATCTTTTTGATTTAAATCTAAATGCACCTCGCTTGTCTTTAGCTACAGGCTTGCGCTCATTTGAAGATATCGTGCGCGTTCAGGGACCCGCTAAGAAAGCGGTTCGATCTTTATTACGGCGATATTGGCTCGCCGATTCAGTTGATGACGAAGTCATAAAAGCGAATGTGACTAATGCAGTAATTGTTACTCCTGAGGGAACCGTGTATCGAGGTTCGGAAATAATATATGGTGGTGGACGAGTAGAATCTAAGGGAATTCTTGGCACCAAGGGAGAAGTCAAAGAATTAAATGTAAAGATACTTTCCAATAAGCAAGTACTAGAGAAACTTCAAAGAAATGTCAATGAATGTGCATTTTTGGTTAGCCAAGAAAAAGGAAAATTAGAGACGTTACAAAGCGCAGAACACACTCTTGAGAAATCATTGATTGAGGCAGAGCTAAAGACAGAACAGTTCGATCAGGAATTGGATCGACTGAATCGACGTCACGATATTATACAAACTGAGCGGCGGACATTTCTTGAAGAACGAGTTTCTCTTCAGTCAAAAAGAGAAGAAGCTCAAAATTCTGTTACGCGGTTGGAGGCGGAACGGCAGAATGCGGATCAGGCGTTTATGGGTGCCCAGCGTCAACTGAGTGAGACTCGAGAGTCTTTAGATCTTTTAAGTCAGAACGTAATTGACGCGAAGACAACCTATGTGGCGCTTGAAGAAAGGGTCAATGCCTTTAACGCAGATATTAGACGTCTTGAAGATGCTTTAAATGATTTAGAGCAACGTTTAAATTTAAGGAAGGTAGATAATCAACGAACTAAGGCACAGCGAGCTCACTTGAAAGAAGAAATTACTGAGTCTGAACGTCGACTGAATTTGGAGAGAGAGCGGTCAGACTTACTGCGTGAAACATTAGTTAAAGATGAAAAAAAAGCAGCGGAGTTGCGTCTTGAAATTGAGAAACAAGAAAATGAGGTGCAAGTAATCCGCCAAGATGTTGATTCCGTAAGTGACAAAGTACGAGCCCTAGAAGTGAGTCATGCGACTGTTAAAGCCGACCAGAGTAATTTGTCAGTATTGAGTCGTGAAACATTTCAAATGGATTTAGATGCTCTTCGTTTAGAGGTTGAAACGTTAGAACGAAGCCAAGATCGTAGCGCGGAACTTAGAAAATACTTGTCTAATACAAGTTCTGACGATCTTGATGAATTAGATGGCGAGGATGTTCAGGTAATCGGTGCTAGTTCTGAGTCTTCTGACGGTCGCGATCCGAGTGCTAACGATTCGGAAGATGTAAGAACTGATGATGTTAACGCCGATTTTAATTTAATCAACGATCAATCTACTCAGAGAATGGTTGCGGAAATCAAACTTCGGATCGAGCGCTTGGGTCCTGTGAACATGATGGCAATTGATCAATTTGATGAACTAGAAGAGCGGTATGAGTTTTTGACCGTTCAACGCAAAGATTTACTTGATGCAATTCAATCTACTATGGCTGCCATCAAGAATATTGATACGACTACAAGGGAGCGATTCCGTACAGCTTTCACTGCAATTAATGAGCATTTCCAAGACACGTTTTCAACGTTATTCGGAGGAGGGCGCGCCGGACTAGTATTAATCGACGAGACTGATTTATTAGAAAGCGGCATCGATATTATTGCCCAGCCACCCGGGAAGCGCCTTCAAAGTGTTCAATTGTTATCTGGTGGAGAAAAGGCTTTGACGGCTATGGCTTTAATGTTTGCCATTTTTAAATATAAACCTAGTCCTTTTTGTTTGCTTGATGAGATTGACGCTCCACTGGATGAAGCAAACATCAGTCGATTCATTACCATGCTTCGTGGAATGCAAGACGAGACGCAATTTGTCCTAGTTACCCACAATCGAAAGACAATGGAGATTGCCGATCGTTTGTACGGTGTTACGATGGAAGAACCTGGTGTTTCGAAGTTGATTTCCGTTGGTCTCAACTAATGGTTTAAGCCAACTGATGACTTTATCTTAAGAGCATGGGTTTTTTGAAAATGACCAGAGAAAAAGCAGTTAGACAGTCGTTATAGACTTACCTGATTACGATTTTTCTTTGTTTTGAGCTATTGTTTCGTTCTCTATTATCCCCGCTTTTTCATGGTTGAGATTTTTCCTTGTCGTTCCCGGGCGTAGTATTTTTAGGATCAGGAACGGGAAGAAGAGCCTTTCGACTTAGACGAACCTTTCCGGATGGATCTACATTTATAACCTTCACTAGGACCTGATCACCTTCTTCAAGTTCATCTTTAACGTTAGCGACTCTGTAATGAGCAATTTCTGAGATATGTAGTAAGCCGTCGATTCCTGGAATGATCTCAACGAATGCTCCGAAATCAGTGATCCGTTGCACTTTACCTAAATATGTTTTATCGACTTCAGGACTGGCTGTTAGCTCTTCAATAATTGTGATAGCTTTCTGCGCAGAATTTTCGTCTGACGAAGAAACATTCACTCTCCCATCATCTTCGACGTCAATTTTAACGCCTGTTCGTTCTACGATACTACGAATCGTTTTCCCTCCAGGGCCAATGACATCTCTAATTTTGTCAACAGGAATAGTAATGGTCACAATACGAGGCGCATGAGTAGAGATCGTTTCACGCGGCGTTTGTATAGTTGAGTCCATTTTTTTCAAGATATGTAATCTTCCTGCTCGAGCCTGCTCTAATGCTTCTTGCATGATGTCGGTAGGCACGCCGTCCATTTTGATGTCCATCTGCAAGGCAGTGATACCATCGGCAGAACCGGCAACCTTAAAGTCCATGTCCCCGTAGTGATCTTCTGCTCCAGCAATATCCGACAGAATCGCATGCCTATTATTGGCAGAATCCATAATGAGTCCCATTGCCACACCAGCAATAGGTGCTTTGAGAGGAACTCCAGCATCCATTAATGCTAAGGTGCCGCCGCAGACAGTAGCCATTGATGAAGAACCGTTGGATTCCAGTATGTCTGAGACTACCCGCACGGTATATGGAAATTTGTCCTCATCTGGGAGCATCGGATTTAAACTACGCTCAGCTAAGAATCCATGTCCTATTTCTCGTCGTCCAGGGCCACGGAGAAACTTGACTTCACCGACTGAAAAAGGTGGGAAATTGTAATGCAACATAAACCGTTTATGAATCTCACCACCGAGTTGTTCAATTTTTTGTTGGTCGTCTTTAGTGCCGAGGGTTGCCGTCACTAGTGCCTGCGTTTCCCCACGTGTAAACACGGCAGAACCATGGACTCGAGGCAATAAGCCAACTTCACACCAGATATCTCTGATTTCATCAAACTTTCGACCATCGAGTCTGTGGCCTTGTTCCAATACCTCCGCACGCAAAACTTTTTCTTTAAGTTCTGAAAAAATATTCTTTGCGTCTGCTTTGCGTTCATTTTCTTCTTCGGGAAGAGATGTCAAAAGCTCGTCTAGAACTCGATCTACCGCAGCGTAGTTTTCAAGCTTATCCGGCAGACGCATCGCTTCGGTTAATGGATCAATGATTTTCTGCTCCACTTCTTTATAAAAATCTTTATCAATTTCTTTGGTCTCAACTTCCAGTTTCGAATTTCCAACAGATTCTGCGAGTTTGTCAATTTCTGACACGATTTCTTTAATTGCGGAGTGACCTTTTTGGAGTGCTTCAAGCATGTCTTTTTCGGATACTTCTTCGGCGCCTGCTTCTACCATTACTATAGCGTCATGGCTGCCAGCGACCACTAAGTCTAGTTGACTCGTTTCCCGTTGCTGGTAGGTCGGATTGATGATGAATTCTCCATTTATCAAGCCAACTCGGACGGCAGCAATAGTCTTTAAGGTAGGTATTTTTGAAATAGCTAACGCGGCAGATGCACCGGTCAGAGCTAGAACGTCAGGGTCATTTTCATTATCAGCTGATAGAACTAGAGCAATAACCTGAGTCTCTCTGTTCCAACCTTGAGAAAATAATGGACGAATTGGACGGTCAATAAAGCGACTGGTCAGGACTTCCTTTTCAGTAGGTTTTCCTTCGCGTTTGAAGAAACCTCCAGGTATACGACCCGATGCATAGGTATTTTCTTTGTAATCAACCGTCAATGGTAAGAAGTCAATACCTTCTCGTGCAGTTGGTGTAAAGCACGCAGTTACCAAAACGACGGTATCACCGTATTTAACAATGACGGCGCCATCCGCTTGTTTGGCCAGTTTTCCAGTTTCTATTTTTAAAACTTCGTGGCCTACGTTCAGTTGGCCTGAATTCATGAATCTATCTCCGTTTAAATGAGAATAAAGAGAGCAGAGAGGAGGGGGTAAAAACCAGGAGAGATATCACCTTTACTTACGGATACCGAGGCGTTTGATTAAACCTAGGTATCGTTCTGTGTCCTTGCCCTTAAGGTAGTCTAAGAGTCGACGACGTTGCCCAACAAGCTTAAGTAGTCCCCGACGAGAATGATGATCCTTGGCATGAATCTTGAAATGTTCAGTAAGGTCACCAATTCTTTCACTCAGAATGGCCACTTGTACCTCTGGCGATCCTGTATCAGAGTCATGGGTTCGATACGAACCGATAACTTCAGTTTTTCTCTCCTTTGGCAAAGCCAATTTCCTGCGCCTCCAGTAGTGACTGCATCGGTAAACCGAGTAACTTACGGTTACCTGGTTTATTTATCAGTCCCGTTAAAGTGTTTTTTCTCCTGCGATTAACCTCGAATGTTACACCAAGACTATTCTAGGATGCAAAATATCGCCTGGTCCTTGCTCAGCAATTGCGAGCAAAGTTCCCGTTTGACTAAGAACTTTGATTCGGCCGTTACTGTCTCCAAGGCCCTTGCTTTCTTTTCTTTTTGGAAGAAAAGAGCTGATCTCATTTTTGCTCACGGTGTTCCCATGAGCAATACTGCGTGAACCATTGTCGGTCACTACGATCATCGGTAGTTCAGGAAGCAGTTCGTTCATTGGAATTATTTTTTCAACTGGAAAATTAATTTCATTCTCAAATTCACTGAGAAGCACGGATTGTTGAAGGGTGAATACTCCATTTTTGGTTCGGCGGAGCTGTTCGAGACAACCTCCACATCCTAAGTGTTGTCCAAGATCATGTGCTAACGCTCTCACATAAAACCCACGTGAGCACGATATTTTGCAGAAGAGTCTATTATCGCGAAAGGCAGTAATTTCCAATGCATGCACACAAACCTCTACTGGGGATAGTTGAACTGTTGCATTTTTACGCGCAAGTCGGTATGCACGGGTTCCGTTAACTTTCTTTGCTGAATAGGGAGGAGGTCGCTGAAGAAAAATTCCGGTAAATGACTTCGCCGCTGCTTTAATTGTTTCAAGAGTTAGGTTCTCAGCGCGGCATTTGTTCTGTATAGATTCGTCACTCGGTGACCCAGTTGCATCATAGGTATCAGTCGCTATTCCGAGATGAATGACAGCTTCATACGATTTCTTGCCATCTGCTAGTAACGATGCAAGTTTTGTGGCCTTTCCAAGAACCAGTGGAAGTACTCCAGAGGCCATTGGATCAAGTGTTCCAAGATGGCCCGTTTTCTTCGTTTTTAGCAGGCGACGAATTCTTACGACCACATCGTGGGAAGTTATGCCTTTTGGTTTGTCTACAATCAGTACTCCGTTCATTGCTATTTAGGTGTTTAGTCTTTTTTGCTCTTGATGGCCGATAGCACATCCTCGATTATGATTTCTTGAGTAGCTTTGTCAGAGCTTGGGCAATTAAATCCTGCTGCATTGCGATGGCCGCCTCCACCAAATCTTGTTGCTACTATGCGTACGTCGATCTTACCTTTTGAGCGCAAACTGACCTTAACACCGTCATTGAGTTCTTTAAATAGTACGACAGCCTGGATTTCCGAAACGTCGAGAGGGAGATTAACTAATCCCTCTAAATCACCGATTGAACATCCGGTGTCCTTTAGCATGTTTTTACTAACATTCAGAACGGCAATTTGACCGTTTCCCTGCAGTTCCATCCGATCAAGGAGAAGACCGGTCAGGCGAAGCTTTTCTAGGCGTTCCTGTTGAAATACGATGTCCGACACTTCAGCAGGAGACACTCCTGATGCCGAAATAGCTTTACAGATGTCGAACGTATGTTCAGTTATATTTGAATGACGAAAAGAACCGGTGTCTGTCAGAATCGTTACGTAAAGTAACGTTGCGATATCCTTGGTCAAAGGAATCCCGAGTGCCGTAATGATACGGAAGACCATTTCTCCGCACGCCGCAGCTGTTTCGTCGAACCAGTTGACCGCACCGTACATGGAATTCCCTACATGATGATCAATGTTAATTAAAAACTGTTTATCAAGTCCTTCAATTTCAGTCCGTTCTAAAGAGCCGCACTCTAGCACGATAACAGCATCAAAAGTTTCCTCAATGGAGTCAGTGAAAATAATATCTGACAGTCCAGGTAGTAAGCGAAAATACGCTGGAGGTTCGTCGCGACACACTACTTGTGTAAGTTTCCCAATTTGTTTTAATGCATAGGAAAGCGCAAGTTGAGAGCCAATTGCGTCGCCATCTGGTCTAGCATGCGACACGATTAGGAAGTGTTTCTTGGATGATATTGCTTCTAAAACTTGATCAAAATCTGATTTTTTGTTTTCGTCGTTTTTCATGAGTTTTTGTCATTTTGAGATAATTCCACTGCAATTTTATCTAGTAAATGAGCTACGCGATCCTGTTTTTCAGCGGCGTCATCAAAAAGAAATTTTATTTCTGGCACTTGACGTAGGTCTAGACGTGCTAAGTGTCGTCTTAAAAACGGTCTGGCACGGTAAAGAGCTTTCGATATGTCACGTTTGTCGACATCAGCATGAGGCATTAAAACGTAAAAAACGGTTGCCTGGGATAGATCTTTTGTCATTCTGACTTTAGTGAGGGAAATGTGTCTGATCCTCGGGTCTCTTACGGTTCGTGTCATCAGGGAACTGAGTTCAGTCAGCAAGATGCTCGATATTCGATCAGCACGATTATGGCTCGCCATGATTACTCACTTTACTTACATAAGCCAATCAATATTGTACGAAACAGTCAATCCGTTGTTGTTTTGATCGATTTCGTCAATCACTTTGTTAAAAGTGCGTTCCACGTAAACTTTTTCGTTTCCTACTGCGACTACTGAGAGGTGGCACTTTTGATAGAGATCTTGTGTTTCTATTTCAGAAAACGAGATGTTGTGGCGGAAAAGTTTATCCTTGATGCTTTTAATCACAGAACGTTTTTCTTTGAGAGAGTGTGCTTCCGGAATGTAGATTTTTATTTCTAACAAACCGACGATAGACACATTTGCACCTTAAACATTCAGATGTGATTTAAATAAAAGCGGTTGTTTCTTTAAACAGTTGCCGCGATGGTTTCAACATCATATGACTCGATAATATCGCCAACCTTAATATCTGGAAAGCTTTCAAATGCGATACCACATTCGATGCCAGATTTAACCTCGCTAACATCATCTTTAAAACGACGCAATGAACCGATACGACCTTCGTGCACTACGATGCCATCACGAACTAAGCGTGCTTGCGCGGCACCGCTTTTGGTAATACGTCCATCGGTGACCATGCAGCCTCCGGCAGTCCCAAATTTTGGCACCTTGAAGGTTTCCCGAACTTCAGCAAGACCCAGTTGTTTTTCTTTAATGGTTGGTTCAAGAAGGCCGGCCATTGCTTGGGTTACTTCTTCTGTAACATGATAAATAACTGAATGCTTTCGAATATCGACACTTTCTTGTTCCGCGATTGTCGTAGCATTGCGGTCAGGCCTAACATTAAAGGCGATGACGATTGCATTGGAGGTTGACGCGAGTAAGACGTCGGACTCGTTAACGGCTCCAACGCCCGTGTGAATAATTTGTACTTTAACGCGCTCGTCGCCAAGCTTGGAAAGCGATTCTGCTAGCACTTCTGCTGATCCCTGAACATCAGCTTTTATAACGATGGGTAATTCTTTGATGTCCCCTTCAGACAATTGCTGCTGAAGTGATTCAAGGGTCAGTCGAGAGCCTCGATTACTTAATTCTTTTTCTTTTGCCTGTGTTTGTCTAAGTAGTGCTATTTGTCGGGCTTTTGCAGCGTCCGCCACAGCCTGAAATTGATCTCCAGGCTGAGGTAATCCAGTGAGACCAAGCACTTCTACCGGAGTAGAAGGTCCAGCTTTCTTAAGTTGTTTTCCGCGGTCGTCAATAAGTGCGCGTACTTTTCCTACTATAGTACCGGCAATAAAATTGTCTCCGACAGTAAGAGTGCCGTCTTGGACTAAAATAGTGGCTACAGGGCCACGGCCTCTATCAATTTTTGCCTCGAGAACGGCTCCGGCTGCGATGCGATTTGGGTTTGCCTTATGTTCACCCATTTCAGTAACGAGAAGAATCATTTCAAGTAATGAATCAAGATTTTCTTTTTTCGTTGCAGACACCGGAACCATTACCGTTTGGCCACCCCAATCTTCTGGTGTAAGTTCTCGTTCTGCGAGTTCCTGTTTAACCCGTTCAGGGTTAGCGTCAGACTTATCAATTTTGTTGATAGCGACTAGAATTGGGACTTCAGCGGCCTTTGCATGATCGATGGCTTCCTGAGTTTGGGGCATTACCCCGTCATCTGCAGCAACGACAAGTATCACGACATCAGTCACACTTGCACCCCGAGCTCTCATTGTTGTGAATGCCGCATGCCCAGGAGTATCGAGGAAAACGATCGGCCGGTCATTAACGGTTACGGCGTAGGCTCCAATATGTTGCGTAATACCTCCGGCCTCTTTTTCCGCGACATGGGTTTCTCTAACGGCATCAAGAAGAGAGGTCTTACCATGGTCCACGTGACCCATTACGGTGACTACCGGTGCTCGAAGTACAAGATCCTCAGGGTTAGTATCCTCTGCCTCGAGAATGACCATTTCTTCTTCGAAAGTACGCATCTTCACATCTGCGCCGAACTCGCGGGCAATCATCGTCGCTGTATCGGTGTCGAGTGTTGTATTGATGGTCATCATTAAACGTTTTTCAATTAGTTTCTTTAAGACTTCTTTCGCTTTAACTTCAAGTTTTGCGGAGAGGTCTTTGACCGTCATTCCTTCTGCCAACGTAATAGTGCGAGTAATTGGTGGCGGCGGAACAGCAACTCGAGGTGCTTGCTGACGAGTTTTTCGGTCACTACGTTTTCCTTGTGGCCGATGTGGTCGAGGAGGAGGTCTATATCCTACAGCTGGCCGAGGAGGTAGTGGACGTGATGAAGGCGTTGTAGATCTTATTGGTTGAGACGGAAGAGGTCGCGGACCTCCCAGCGGAGGCTGGCTTGGTGTTGGAGTAGGCTGTGACTGTATGGTCTTCGACGGTCCCGCCTGCTTTAGTTTGATACTGGTAGCGGTTTCTTTTTTTGTTTTAATCGCTGTTTCTGTTTCAATTTTTGATTTTCTTGGTTCTTCGACGCGCAATCTAAGAGTTGGAGGCGCGACTCGGCCCGTCGGTTTAGTTACGATCGAAGGTCCAGAAGTAGTTGTTGCGGAAGATCCTGTGCTTAAACTTTTTTTACTAGAGCTTTTGTCGTTTTTTTCTTTTGTGGCCGAAACATCTTTTTTCACAGGAATTTCTTTATGCTCTGCCGGGTTTTTCTTTTCCTCTATTGATTCTTGTTCGATCGTTTCTGCTTGTGCGGCAACACGTGCGGCTTTTGCAGCCTTGTTTAAACGAGGTGGGCCAAGTTTAGGTTTCGCAGGTTCTTTAACTTCCTGTTTTGATTTTGTGGTTCTGATTCGTTTTGATGGCTGACGTTGTTGAGTTGTTGAGGAGAATATTGAGCCACTCGGTAATTTTATGCCTTTTTCTTTTCCTACCCGTTCGGCAAATTGTCTGGCAACAACTTCCTCAACCGTGCTGGAGGCGCTCTTTACTTCAATGCCATGGTCGCGACGCAATAAATCAATAACTTCCTGACTGGGAAGTTTAAGAACTTCAGCAACCTTATATATTCTAATAGTAGACAACAGTGTTCTTTCAGTCTGAGCTAGTATTTCCCGTTTTTTTCTACAAGTTTGACTCGTTAGGAACGTCATTCTGTTCCGAGTCTTCTTCCTTTATTTCAGTAACATTTTCTTCTACTGCAGCCAAGGAAGCTTTTTGTGCTGCTTCAACTTGTTCACGAACGGCAATATGTAATTGCTCAGCCGTTTCTTTGTCGACACCTGCAACTTCAGAAAGTTTTTCTGACGATGCTTCTAACAAGCGATCCGCAGTATCAAATCCTGCATTTGCTAGGTTTCTAATTTGGTCATCATCAAGTCCAGGCAGAGTAAGCGTGACGGAGTCTTCGGTTGACAAACCATCAAACTGTGCTTCTACTTCTCTCCTTTTTTCGTCTTCGTCCTTAATGTCAATTTTCCACCCTGTTAATTTAGCAGCCAAGCGAACATTTTGACCTTTTTTCCCGATTGCCAAAGAGAGTTGCCGCTCCTCGACCACGACTTCAATTTCTTTTTCGATGTCGTTGGTAACTGTTACACGTTGAGCCCGAGCAGGACTAATGGCGTTAGTAATAAACACTATTGGATCTTCGGACCACTCGATAATGTCAATTTTTTCACCCCGAAGTTCACGTATTATTGCTTGAACGCGGTTGCCTTTCATGCCAACGCAGGCGCCCACGGGATCAATATCTCGTTCGCTTGAAAAGACGGCAACTTTTGCTCGGTCACCTGCTTCCCTAACGGCACCAAAAAGTTTTACTGTGCCATCGTATATTTCTGGTACTTCCTGAAGAAAAAGTTGTTCCAGCAGTTTTTCATGAGTTCGAGAAAGTATTATTTGCGGCCCTTTAGTGTTTTTATTGACTTCAATGATTACGGCCCGGATTCTGTCTCCAGTATTGTAATTTTCAGCCCATGATTGTTCTCGACGGGGCAGTAGAGCTTCCATTCTCCCGGTTTCAACGACAATATCACCACTTTCAAAACGTTTTACGGAGCCAGATACAACCTCATAGAGCCGATTGTTGTATTCAGCATAAATATTTTCACGTTCTGCTTCGCGAACCTTTTGAAAGATAACTTGCTTAGCAGTTTGTGCCGCGATGCGCCCTAGGACATCTGTCGGTTTTGGAAAATCTATTTCCATATCAACTTCAGCATCATCTCCGTAGAGTTCTTGAGCCGCTGTCAGAGAAATTTGTTGAGCTTCATTGTCGATAGCGCTATCCGGGACAATTACTTTTACAGCAAACAGTTCAATTGATCCGGTTTCTCGGTTAAATGTGGTTTTAAGATTTTCATCTGTTTTGTAGTATTTTCGTGACGCGGTTAAAACCGCTTCTTCGATAGCGCTAATGACTTCTTCCGGATCGATACCTTTTTCTTTAGCTAGGGTCTCAATCGTTTGTTGTATTGAAGTATTCATGGCTTACCCTAAAATTCAACTTCTAGTCGAGCCTTAGATACGATTAACCACCGTATCTGTTCTGTTCCGAGTTCTGTTTCAATTTCTACGCTGTCCCTATTAACTCCTATGATTCTTCCGACTGAAGAAAATTGGCCAGCGATTGGCTCTGTCGTAATAAATTTCGCAAGTTTTCCAATAAAGCGTCTGCAGTCATTCAAGTGTCGAAGAGGACGATCAAGTCCTGGTGATGACACCTCAAGCGTATATTTATGTGCAAATTTTTCTTCAGCATCCAAGACCACGCTCAGGTCTCGACTAAACTTCTCACAGTCACGAATGCTAACGGAATCTTCAGACGAAATTTCCTTAAGTAAACCGTTGTCGCTATTTTCGCGATCAAGGGTCACTCGCAGAACCCACCCAATCGACTCCCGATGCATACGCATCTCAAAAACGACAAGATCGTAACTTTTAGCTACCCGTTCTGCTGTTGCTTTAATCTCGTCTATGAGAACGTTTTGACTCACTGCTATTCGTGTCTGTTGTGTCCCCAAAAACAAAAAGTGGGCAACCGCCCACCTATAAATTTAACGTTGACGTAATGGTGAATATTACCATGAGCCAATCTTGCGTCGCAATGGAGAGCGGAGCAGTAGCCCGTTTTTAGTAGTCTTTTTGGAAATTAAGACATTGCTCAAGGCTTTAGCCGGTGTAACATTCTTGGGTACGGTATAGATTCTCGTACGTGATCAAGGCCACAAATCCAAGAGACAACTCGTTCGATTCCCATTCCAAAACCACCATGAGGGACACTTCCATATCTCCTAAGATCCAAATACCATTGAAACGATTCTTCCGGCAGGTCAGAGGTCTTTATCTGCGATTCTAAAATTTCAAGATCATCTTCACGCTGTCCACCACCTATGATTTCTCCGTAACCTTCTGGTGCCAGCAAATCGACGGAAAGAGATAGATCAGGTCTTTCTGCATCAGATTTCATATAAAAAGCTTTAATAGCTTTTGGAAATTTATGTACAAATACTGGTTGGTCGAAATGGTTGGCGAGTGCTGTTTCATCGGGACTTCCAAAATCTTTTCCCCATTCAAAACTAAGTCCCTGTGTTTTAAGAATGTCTGCGGCTTCATCGTAGGATATTCTTGGAAACGGGTTCTGTAGTTTTTCCAACATAGAGGTGTCTCTTTTGAGGAGTCGCAGTTCCTTCTGATTTTTTGATAAGACATTTTGCACGACTTTTAAGACTAGTTGCTCTGATAGATCGATTACATCATCTAAGGTGGCATATGCCATCTCTGGTTCTACCATCCAAAATTCGTTGAGATGACGACGTGTTTTTGATTTTTCCGCTCTAAAGGTTGGTCCAAAACAATAGACTTTCCCCAGCGCCATTGCGTTGGCTTCGTTGTAAAGTTGTCCGCTCTGGCTCAAAAAGGCTGTGTTGTCGTCAAAGTACTGAACTGGGAATAAAGTGGAGGTGCCTTCGCAGGCCGCCGGTGTCAAAATGGGCGTGTCTACTAGAATAAAGTCGCGGTCGTTAAAGAATTCTCGAGTACTGTTAATAATTTCATGTCGAATTTTAAGTATTGACGTTTGGCGCTCGCTTCTGATCCAGAGATGTCTTCTATCTAAAAGATATTCCACTCCATGCTCTTTGGGTGTAATGGGATAATTATTTGAATTGTGGATGATCTCAAATCTAGTAATATCAATTTCGAATCCACCCGGGGCACGCTTATCTTCCCGTACTAGACCTTTAACCTTAAGAGAAGTTTCCTGGCCGAGATGGTCGGCTTTCGTAAAGATTTTATCTCCAACGATCGATTTAGACATTACGGTTTGGACGGAACCAGTTCCATCTCTTAGAGTCAGGAAATGTATCTTTCCACTTGAGCGTCGGTTTTTTAGCCATCCGTATAATGTGACTTCCTTGCCCGAGTGTTGCGAAATGTTATTAATGGAAACCATAGAGTCCTTACTATTCATTATTGACATCGCTATTACGATTTTTGAGAGGTTAGCCTCGGCTAACGTGTGATGTGTAAGTATTCAGCATATCTCGTAACCGTGCGAATTGGGGGAGTTGTTTGCATGCCTTTTCAATGTAGCGAGTAGTTCGTGGAATATCAGTAACATATGATTGATTTCCTAGTTTTGCAGCTTGATATCCGAATGTTCCTAGAGCCTTTAAATGACGCTGGAGTGACATAAGCTCAAAGCTCGCGTAGAAATTTGACCTCATTGTTATTCCCATTTGGTGGTGGTAATAGTCAAGCATTTCCTGAATGAATGAATCATTGTGTTCAAGGTAGCAGTCCTTTAGCAGAGAGACTAGGTCGTAAGTGTCTGGCCCCATAAGCGCATCTTGAAAGTCGATAACAAAGAGGTTTCCCTGATGATGCATTAAATTCCTGCTGTGGTAGTCACGATGACACAACACTTGTGTTTCGTGAGCTAACAATTTACTTAATTTTCTAAAATCGTCTTCCAAGGCCTTACGCGCTGTTGCTGATATGTTTACTCGGGAGTACATGATGAGAAAATAATCGAGAAAAAATTTGAGCTCCCAGTTTAATTTTTCTTCGTCGAGCGCTTGACTGAAAGGGAGGTAAGAGTTCGAAGCTAATTGTTTGCCCTGCTGCTGAAGGCGAACAATTATTTTAATAGCTTCGGTGTAGGCTTCACGACATTCATCAAGAGAGGCTGTTTTTGTAAATTCAAACAAGGTCGTATCGCCTAGATCATCAAGAACAAGAATGCCTAGATCTTCTACTTTGTCATGAACAGTAGGGATTCTGATAGACATCTGAATCAACAGTTCTGACACGTTCAGAAACGGTAGATTGTCAGAATTGATTGCTGTTTCGTGCAGAAGTAAAATTCGTGACGATTCATCTGGAAATGTTAAGCGCATGTAATGCCGACTCGAGGCATCACCTTTAAGATGGGTTAGCCGTACGTCAGATTTATCTAGGCCTGTCCTCTTAAGGTAAATTTTTGCGCGTTGTTCGTAAGTTTCGTTTCTCAATGTAGTCATAGGGTTTTTGAGAAAACGCATTCTATTTATTTAGTGTTTCAAAGTTTAAATGTTGTGATTCAGGATCGGTTTTCATTCTGGAATCTAAATCAATTGAGACAATTTTGTTCTCGCAAATTGTATTTTTTAGTAATCGGACTCCATCGCTAAGGATAGAATTCTTTATTCGACAGCCTTCCTCTATGATTACATCATTCCAAATGATCGTGCGAGTTAATGATGCCGTAGGGTGAACTTGGCAGTTGTCGCCTATTAAGACGTCGGAGCGATTTTCTTTTTTGGCGACGGCTAGTGAAGAGGCGAAGTAGTCAGACGGAGTTCCTATGTCACGAAATTTTTTTGATATGCGGTGAGCGTAGATTTTTTGTGAGTCGGATTGTAATAGCGAATCATATATTCCTCCGATCGATGAGGCTGGTTCCTGATATCGAAGAGGTGAAAAGACTGATGCTTTAGCTAGCTGAATTCCAACGAAATGAAGACCGTTATGATTTCCCGGTGGACTAAATCCCTGCACAAAACTATCTTTACCTACTGTCACTCCACCGTACCGTTTGGGCATAAGGTTATCCGAGACCGCTAAACTCACGACAGCGTTGTGTTCTTTGTGCGCTTGAAACATTTTCGTGAGATCGATATTGGTAAGAGTGTCACCGTTAATCACAAAGAATTCATCACCTAGCATTGAGAGAGCACTGCGCGGGCCACCGGCAGAGCCTAAAATTCTTGGTTCCCATGAGTATTTCACTTTAATGCCGATGCTTCTTCCATGTCCGACACAACGTGTAATCGAATCAGGTTTGTAATGCAGATTAAGGATCGCGTTTTCTACACCTTGTGCCGCCAGCCACTCCAAAATTCTTACTATTAAGGGTATGCCTGCCACCGGAACGCTTGGTTTAGCCCTCGACTCAGTCAAGGGGAGAAGTCGTCTTCCGAAACCGGCGCTAAGTATTAATGCAGATGGAACTGTTTGTGTCACAGGTCTGCGTCCTTATCTTTTTCAAGAATCATGTTAGTGGGGCTCACTTTTGCTTTCTCGCATGCAGAGACAAATAGTGCGTGGTAGGAATCTAAAATGTAATCATTTTTCGTGCGTCCCATTTTCTTTGCTGCTTGAAATATTTCGTATTCGGTTCCTTCGATCTCGACATAGGTTCCAATTGGGGTTTCATCGATCGTTAATGTTACGCCCTGATATTTATATTCTTCACGGTATTTTTGATAGCGAAATCGAACTTCAAGCCCGAGTCTTTTCAATAAGACTATTAGTAATGAAGCATTGTCTACGGTCGTTTCCAGTTCTTCGCGGGCTTTAATTGTTTTCGCTAAAGGTGGTCCTTTGAAAGTCAGATAGGAAGTGTTTCCATAATTTCGAACACGAAGCGCGCAGTGATCCTTTTCTAGGCGACCATCGGGCCAGTCAAAAAGGCGATCATCTTGAAATTGCCGTGTTCTATTTAGTTTTGCTCCTACAGCCAGAACAGCAGCCCTCGCTTCTTTTACTGAATTAAAGTGGAGTTTAATTTCCCGTTCAATAAAGTCTGCCATGGCTTTTATGTAATGCGATTTGCAAATGTGCAGCTTTGCAGTTGAGGCTCTTTAATTCCTTTTCCGAAAATCAAAACCTTATGAGTGCTACCAAGGCTACCGGGAAGAAGAAGCGTTTTTAGAGCTAATCGACGGCGGAGTGCGGTTGTGTCCTCCATAGGCGGGTTAGTCAATTCATCGCTGTTGGAGGCTAGGCTGAGTAGAAAATATGTTTGATCGGTTATTGCAATGGTAGACAGCCCAGCTCGTTCGGCAGTTTGGCGAATAGCTGTTAGATCGACATGTGCCGTTATATCGGATTCTCCTGGGTCTCTCAACCAAGGACCATTGTTGTTTTTTGATTGAACTGTGTGACGTTGATAGCATCTTAGAGTACCTGATCTGTGCCGATCGGAGTACAAATCATGCGATTCGAAGCCGTAGTCAATCAGGATCAGGAATCCCTGATTTAGGCACTTTGCAGCATTGTTGACCCAGGAAATCGCCTCTGGGCATACTTCAGCCCGCCATCCGACTTCTAGAGCTATATCAAAGTCCTCTACATGTTTTTGAGCCCTGCTCGAGATTGGACCCAATTGCTCAACAAATTGTGAATTTTTAATATTTACATAGATTTCGCGCAGCCCATCTTCGTTCATTTCAATTAGATGAACTGGGAATGCATCAAGCAGTTCGTTCGCAAAAATGACTCCATTAACACCGACAGGAAATTTCGTTTGAGAATTTTCCCAGTGGCTTTCGTGAGCCATTAAATTGTTTTTCTGTGCAGAACGTGCAGTCTGGCTTTTTTCAATCAACACGTAATTGCAGTTATGATAAAAATCTGGTGAATATTGTTTGGCGTGATCTAAGACGTCTTTACAGAGACGTCCGCTTCCTGCGCCGGCTTCAACTATTGTGAAGTATGGGGTTTTCCTTTTCTTTCCTTGGTTCAGTAATTGCTGCATTTCTGTGAACTGTTTACACAGCAACTCACCAAATAGTGAACCAATATCGACACTGGTAAAAAAATCTCCTGATTGACCTGTACGTTTTTTTACTCTTGAATAATATCCATGTTGTGGATGGTACAGGCACAGATCCATGTACTCTGCAAAGGGCATAGGCCCCTTCGCTTGAATCCGCTTAATAATTAAATCGCGGACCGACATGAAACTTAAAGCGACGAGCGCTATTCCTTTCTAACTTGAAGAAATACCCTAGATTCTCCACGCTGAACTAATAGAAATGCAGTTCGTCCGGCTTCGATGCTGTTTAATTCTCTTACGGCACCAGAGGCGGTACTAACGTCAACTCTATTAACACTCAACAAAACATCTCTCGGTTGAACGCCTCCACTTTCTGCGGCACTACCTCGTTGCACGTCAACCACCACGGCACCCTGTGTGCCACTTGGAAGCCTGAGCTGCGAGGCTATCTGTGGAGTAACATCTTGGAGAGTCATTCCGAAACCTTCGCTTAATTCTTCAGCGGAAGAAACTTCTGGGTTAGCTTCGACGTTTAAATCAAGTTCTTCTACGGTTACATTAAGAGTGATTTCTTCGCCTCCCCGCAGGACTACTACTGGCACTGTCGTTCCAGGTGTCGTTACCACGACACGGCTCTGCAAGTCACGTGTGTTAGCAACACTCTCACCGTTGAATCGAATGATGACATCCCCAGGTTGCATGCCCGCCTCATCAGCAGGACCGCCTTGGGGTACAGAGGAGACTATGGCCCCCATTCGTTCGCTTAGACCTAGGTCTTGATAGGACTCCTCTTCGACGTCCATGATTTGAACGCCAATACGTCCCCGTGTAACTTTTCCTCCTCGAAGTTCAGTCAACAGTTCTCTTACTACATTACTTGGTATGGCAAAACCTATTCCGACATTGGCTTGGCGGTCGCTAACGATAGCTGTATTAATACCCACAACTTCACCTCTGATATTAAGAAGAGGTCCGCCGGAATTTCCTGGATTAATAGCTGCATCAGTCTGAAGAACTTCTTGTGATCGCCCTCGGACGGGATAAAAAGGGCGGCCTGTTGCTGATATAACCCCGACGGTCACTGTGTGACCAAGGCCGAATGGATTTCCAATTGCCATAACCCAATCTCCGGGTTCCATTTTTGATGAATCTCCAAAACGTGCTACGGGTAGCTCCTGAGGAGGGCTTTCAATGAGTTCAAGTAACGCGCTATCTGTGAGAGGATCGCGACCTAAAATTTGAGCTTCATAGTAGATGCCATCGTCATCACCAAAAAAGTCGATTTCGATTTTTGTGGAACCTTCGACTACATGATTGTTGGTAAGAATTAATCCGCTTGCATCAATCACAAAACCGGTGCCAGCCGCTTGCACCGTTTCTTCCCGAGGTTCTTGATCCGGTGACGGTTGTCCAAAGAAACGCCTGAACATATCATCACCACCACCACCACCAAAAAAATCATTTAGACTTGTTTCACGTTTTGATTCGGTTCTGATGTTTACGACCATATCTGTCTGATTTTTGGCAATATTTCTGAAAGTGCCCGAGTCGATGGGCCCATCTAATGGGGCACTATTCATTGAAGGAGCAGAAAAGGTCTGTGTCTGTGCGGATGACGCGGGCGCCATATTAAATCGGGAGGTAATTACCATTCCGATAGCCATGGAACTTATCGCGATCAAAGCCGCGGAAAACAGCGTGCTACGTTTTTTTAACATTATTTCCTCCAGCAAACCAACCCTCTTAACGGTACTCCAACTGCCCCGGAAGATCTAGAGCTTCTCCGGTTAGTCAATGGTACAACCCATTGAACTCAGAGAAAGTATAGATTCTTGGATTGAACTCGTCACGGTTGACTCGTATTTTCCAATATACATATTAATTTCTGTTCTTACCCCGAACTCTTCAAAGTAAATTCCCGGTTCGATTGTAAAACCCGAGCCTTCAATGAGTCTCCGGTCGTCATGTGTTTCAAAATCATCGAGGTGAACGCCGTTTCCGTGGACTTCCTTTCCAAGGCTGTGTCCTGTCCTGTGAACGAAATTTTCTCCGAAACCAGCTTTTTCTATGACTGTACGTGTTTTTCGATCAACTTCCCAACCTTCTAATGATTTTCCTTCAGCAAAGGCATCTTTAACAAGTAGAACTGCCGTATCTCGGGCTCGGGCCGCTACGTTGAAGCACTTGCTGTATTGGTTTGGGATATTGGCACCGGTGAAACCGACCCAAGTAATATCTGCATAAACAGCGTTTGGAACATTTTGTTTTCCCCAGAGATCTATTAGCACAAGTTCGTTTGGATTAATCGGTCTAAAACTCGAAGAGGTTGGCAAATAATGAGGATTACCACTGTTTTCTTGGGCTGCTACTACTGGCGCCGAATCACTGACAAGATCTGCTTCCTTAAACCAGTCTACCATTATTTGTTGAACTTCATATTCATTGACAGGGGACTTTGTGCTGAGTCGGTCCGCAATTAATTTAAATGCTCTGTTTTTAATGTCTTCCAAGTGCCCGGCCGCATTTTGATGAGTTTCCAGAGCATGATCGTCCCATGTTGATTCAAAACGTTGTACTAAGTTTCCTGACGATAAGATAGAGATACCATGACTTCTCAAGGTTTCGACGGTTCCCGCGTCCACCTTGGAAATGTAAGGTATGTTGCAATCTTGCGAGTATTCCATGGCTAAGCGGCTGTGTCCACGAATCAATCTGGCGAGTGAATTCTCAAATTGTTTTCGGCCTGAGTACAGTTGTCGATTTCCTGGCAAATGACTGAGGCTGTCCGGTTCTATTTGATGAACTAATGCACAAGGGACTCCGTCTGTAGGTATCAGGTAAAACCACCGCCTTGTGGTGAGTTTCCTATTTGTGTCAACTTTTGCTATTGAACGGGAAATAGGGTTCGAACCGTGAAAGTCGTACAAGAGCCATCCGTCAAGCTGGTTCTCATCCTCACGTAAGGCGCGTTGAATTGTTTCAATATCAATCACCACTACGTCCAGTTTTATAGGTTGCTCATCAGGCGTTCCGTATTATTCATAATACTTTGGACTCCCGACGGACCGAAAAATTTTGAAATTCAATTGGTATGACTTTAGTTGCAGAAATGTTTCCGCAATATTTGAACTGTTGCATTAAAAACTAGATGCGTGAAACCGAGCACCGAAATCTACTGATTCCGGTACTTGGCACAAGCACCGAAGCAATATCTACCTTTCATCTAATTTTCGTTGAGAAAATCAAGATTGGTTCTCGGAATCTTCCTCTTCTTCAGGGTCTTCTATAGATTCTAGTAGAGTTGCTTTGATTTCCCCATTTTGATGGGAAAACTCGTAATTACTTCGATCCATGGCAGGGTTGCGAGGCACACGAAGTTCTATATCTATGACTTGCTCCATTAAAACAGGTTCTCGAAATCGGACAGAGTCACCGGTTACGGTATTTCCATCTCGATCGAACCAGAACTCATCAACTTGTAATCCAGCGATTGCATTTTCTGCAAGGTTTTTAACCCTGAAGTTCGTAACAATAAAATTTCCTTCTCTTCTAGCGTTGGGCTGTTCGTAACCAATCTCAGCAAGACCACGAACTGTTGGGACGAGCTGAATATCGCTTCCGAGTTGGTTGGTTAGGCGTTGTGCTGCGGCGACCGCTTCTGGACTGGGAGGAGCTGGTCCGGCATCAACTGCCTCACCCTCCTCAGCAGGACCAGAGCTGCCACATCCAATTACACTAAGAACACCAACAAACAAACCGAAGAGTAAAATACGGTTAAACTGTTTCATATACAGTGCCTCCAGACAGGATCAAACTTGAATGCAGATTATAGGTCTTGATGACCATAAAGCTCAACATTCCAAGTCCAGAAATTGTGCAGAATCCATGATTTAGGCTACATTTCGCCATTCCACTCGTCAGGTTTGGGGTGTGTTGATCTAAAAAATTCAAGTTTTCATTTACCTCCATCCCATGGTTCTACAATTTCAGGCGACACGACTTCACTCAATAATCCGGCAAAGCAGCAGCCTTCTTAAGCCCCCTTTAGGTGATAGGATGGCTCGCCCCAATTAGAAGTTGGATATAAAATTAAGACTGAGAAATAGATAATACCTGTCATCTACGGCTAGCGGTTTTCGGTAGCGATTTTCTGAGACATAATGAAGAGACACTTTAGGATTGTAGATGTAACTTTTAATCTTCAGAAAATTTGCGAACTTTCTAAAATTTTCTAATGAAAAATCAACCGAGTCATCGCGGTCTTCGTCACGTAGCTTTATGCGTTCGACATTTGGAGTTAATGCGGGATTTTTACGTCGAAAATTTTGGTTTTGAAATTGAATGGGAGCCGGATTCAGATAATGTTTATCTAACTTCAGGAAGTGACAATATCGCGCTTCATCGCACGGCAATAGGAATTGGTCGAGAAACAGTGCTTGACCACATAGGATTCTTGGTTGGTCATGCTAATGATGTAGATGGATGGGCCGAGTATCTGAAAGCGCGTGGGGTTGCACTTATTAGTGAACCACGGACACACAGAGATGGTGCAAGGTCATGTTACCTGTCTGATCCAGAGGGTAATAAAGTACAAATAATTTATCATCCACCAATTAGTAAGGAACTGAGCTAGCGTTTACTCCACCTTAGTTTTTCTCTCAGTACGGCAAAGTAGTTCCTTGATTCTGCACTAACAACCTTCAAAGTGTAATCGGATTTTTCAATTGAGATGTTGTCTCCAGGGGTCAGCTCAAGTCCGAATTGACCATCAAAGCTAATATAAGCAGATTGATGTGGGCCATCAAGTGTTGGTGTCACGCACACTGTGCTGTCGGTAGGAATTACAATTGGTCTGTTAGTTAATGTATGCGGTGCGATTGGTGTCACAAGCAAGGCATCTACCATTGGATGTACGATTGGGCCACCGGCGGCCATGTTGTAGGCAGTCGAACCAGTAGGACTAGCAATGATTAGTCCGTCTGCGCGTGAATTCATAACGAAATGGTCGCCAAGAGTAATAGCGAAATCAATTATATTTGACAGTGCAGCCTTACTGAGGACTATGTCATTCAACGCCGTTCTGTTGACGATGACTTTATTTTCACGAATTACCTGAGCCCTCAGCATTTGGCGTTCATCTATCCTGGCGGTTCCAGCTAGTACGGATTCCAGTGATTTGTATAGTTCAGGCAAGGTCGTTTCAGTCAAGAAACCTAAACTGCCGAAATTAACTGCGAGAAGAGGTACGCTAGATCGATTTTTAGCAACTAGCCCAGCCACTCCCAATAGTGTTCCGTCTCCACCAAGAACGAGAATTAGATCAGAAACCGCAGGCAGCTTATCCCTCAGGCAGGTCTCTATTTCTTGTTCCTGGAGTAGTTTGGCGGTTTCCTTTTCTACTACAACGGAAATACCGCGTTTCAGTAGCCATTCTTTGACTTCGGCGACTACACCAGCGATTTCACCTAGTCTTGTCTTAGCTATTATCCCGACTGTATTGACTGTAAGCTTAGTCATGGGTCCGCTTTCTAGAGTAATCAGTGTCGTCAAATTTTTTGCAAGTGAAGAAAAAACTCTTTGTTTCCAGCGCTTCCTTTAATAGGCGATGCAGTCATTGCTATTCGTTGTAAGCCTATCTTACTGGCAGCAGCAGTTATTTCTTCGATGACACGAGTGTGAACATTAGAATCGGTAATCAACCCGCGCTTTTGTACCTCTTCTCGTCCTGCTTCAAATTGGGGTTTAACTAAGGCGATTACGTCGCTAGTTGGTACAAGCAGTCCTAAAACTTGTCTAAGTATCAATTTTAAAGAAATGAAAGATACATCTATTGTTACAACATCAACTTTTTGAAATCCTTTTGGAAGCATCTTAGGTTCAAGAGATCTAGCGTTAAGTCCTTCTATCACCGAAACGCGTTCGTTTGTCCTAAGTTTCCAAGCTAATTGACCGTGACCCACATCGAGCGCTACAACGTGCTGAACGCCGTTTATTAATAGTACCTCCGTAAAACCACCAGTGGAAGCACCAATGTCCAATGCAGACCGTTCGGTGACTGTTATTTGAAATTTTTTCAGGGCGTGTTCTAGTTTTATGCCGCCGCGACTAACATAAGGGTGATCTGGTTCAAGTAATGCGATTTCTGCGTTATCTGATACTGACGTACCGGCTTTGGTTGTTACTGTTCCGTCGACCTTTACTTGACCTGCCATTACGAGAGCTTGGGCGCGAACCCGGGTTTGGGCTAACTTTCGTTCAACTAACAATGTGTCTAATCTTATTCGACGATTCATGTCGATTAGAGCAATAGAATTAATTAGATCGGGACAAAACCCAGTCGGCAATTTCATAAAGGCGGCCGCTGAGAGCGGCTTCTTTTAAATGAGATTTTGCCTTCTCGATTGCCTCAGTAGCAAGTCTTTTGGATTTCTCGATTCCCCAAAAAGTAGGATATGTTGACTTTCCTAAGGTTGCGTCTTTTCCTGCTGTCTTTCCGAGTTTTTCCCGGACGCCTTCCACATCAAGTATGTCATCAATAATTTGGAATCCGAGTCCTAGCTCATAGGCGTAACCCTCGATGCAGCGCACTTGTTCTTTTGACGCTCCAACCATGATTGCGCCAGAGACGGCCGCGGCATGAATCAGCGCGCCAGTTTTCAGTCTGTGCATGGATTTAAGTTGTTCTGCGTCTAAAAGTTTGTTTTTTCTTTCCAGAATTTGTCCAGAGGTTTCCAGATCAATTGATTGTCCACCAACCATACCTAAGGGACCAGCCGCCAATGCCAAGTGTTTTGCCACGAGCAATTTTCTTGTATTTATGATTGGATCGTTAGTATGTGGTAATTCAGTAACTATACGAAAAGCTTCAGTAAGTAATCCGTCTCCCGCGAGTATTGCTAAACCTTCACCATATTTGACGTGTGATGTGGGTCTTCCGCGCCGGAGAACGTCGTCATCCATTGCGGGAAGATCGTCGTGGACAAGAGAATATGTATGGATCAATTCAATTGCGCATGCGACCGGTTTTGCAAGTTCTCGATTTTTCGTTTTGTTGCTTTTCTCAACTGTATCTGCTGATGCTAGTGTAAGAATCGGGCGAAACCTTTTTCCACCGGCAAAAAGGCTGTACTGCATGGCTTCTATTATCAAAGGCGGGTTGCTGAAAGTTGATTCGAATAGACTTTTTAAAGCTTCTATAACTTCTTTTTTCTGGGTATTAAGATAATCCTCTATGTCGTTCTTTTCTCCTAGGGGGCTTAGTGCTCTCACGATGAACCTTCGTCGTTTAAAGAGTTTAGTGAGTCAGCGTTGTTGGCTATTTCACCACGTTCTGTCAGAATCTCGAGTTTTTCTTCAGCGGCCTCAAGTTGAGTATGGCAATATCGAGAGAGTTCAACCCCTCTCTCGAATAGTTCTAGTGATTTTTCTAATGGAAGATTGCCTTCGTCTAAATTCTTAACGATTTTCTCTAGTTCGGCTATTGCCGATTCGAAATCTTTTATTTTTGATGTCATTTCGTTGCCCTCTTTACTTTGCAGTCAAGAGTTCCATGATGCAATTTCACATGAATGTCTTGTCCGATCACGACATCATCAGAATTGCTGATAATTAAAGATTGGTTGCTGTTCCAGCAGACGGAATATCCTCGAGCAAGCACGGCTAGTGGGCTTAGGGTATCAAGGCGACCACTTGTCTCATGCAACCTTCGTTCCCGTTTGTGGTGTAGATCTTTTACTTTATTAATTAATTGAATGTTTGCTTTAAGTAGACGGTTTCGGACGTGGCTAAGTTGGCGGCCAATATCTAGTGTTTCTAACTGGATCGTTAGCTCGTGGAGACGTCGTTCACTTCGGGTTAACTGGTTGTGCAACAGATGTTTCAATTGATGGGTGGTTTCACTAATTTTGCGTCCTCGCATGGCAACACGAGAGGGCAATCCCATGAAGCCTGTCGCAGTTTCGAGATGGTGAACATTAGAACGTTTATGTTGGATGTTGTGGCGTGCATCCGAAGCCATTCTCTCTATTAGATGACCGATTCTTGTAATTAATTCAGTTTTTTGCTTTATAACAAGTTCTGCCGCGGCAGAGGGTGTAGGCGCACGTAAATCTGAGACAAAATCACTGATGGTATAGTCGGTTTCATGTCCAACCGCTGATATCGTAGGTATTTCACAGTTCACTATCGCGCGAGCTACGTTTTCCGTGTTGAATGCCTGCAGGTCTTCAATTGAGCCACCACCTCTGGTCAAGATAATCACATCAATGTTTTTAGTGGCTTCAAGTCTAGTAATAGCTTGAACAATTTCAGCTTCTGCTTGCTCGCCTTGAACCCGCGTAGGGCTAACAACTAGGTGGAGATTTGGATGTCGTCTTCTGAGTACATTCGTAATGTCTTTCAGCGCTGCTCCATCGGTCGAGGTTACGATGCCAATTTTTCTTGGAAGCAAGGGCAGCGTTTTTTTTCTCTTATCATCAAAGAGGCCTTCGTTTCCGAGTTGTTTTTTGAGTTGGTCAAAGGCGAGTTGTAAAGCACCAACCCCGTGAGGTTCTATGTGCTCACAAATAATTTGATATTCGCCTTTCGGTTCATAAACACTAATCCGACCGCGGACAATAACCTGCTGACCGTCATTAACTTTAAAACGTTGGGCGCGGACTGCTGATCGAAACATAACGCCTCGCAACTGGGAACTTGCATCCTTAAGGGTGAAATAGAGGTGTCCTGTTTTCCATACTCTAGCGTTTGAAATTTCTCCTTCAACCCAAATTTCTTGAAATTTTAATTCCAGAAAATTTCGAATTTCGATAGTTAATTCCGAGACCGCCCATACATGACGATCTTTCTTCGCCAGTGGTGTCGGTGGTTCTACAGGAAGATCAAATAAATTTGTCAAGGTATTACCGGTTATCCTTTGCTTTCTTCCAGATCTTTATCTGAAAGATTTACCCGGTGGATATCTTTAGCACGCCCGGTTGCTGTCTCGATATTTATGATGGCGGCATTTAATCTTGGATTATTTCTGGCAACTTCAAACCTGCTCGGTAAACCGCCAATAAAACGTTTTATTACTGGTGCAGTTTCTACGCCGATAATGGAGTCGTGGGGTCCAGTCATGCCTACATCGGTTATGAATGCAGTACCCTTAGGTAGGATTCTTTCATCAGCTGTCTGAACATGAGTATGAGTACCTAGAACGGCAGTTACACTTCCGTCGAGATACCAACCCATTGCTTGCTTTTCAGAGGTTGCCTCTGCATGAATATCTACAATGATAATGTTTGTGTCGTTCTGAACGCCTTGAATTTCTTTTTTAATAATTTCAAAAGGATTATCAAGTGGATTCATGAAGATGCGTCCCATAATATTTATTACCGCCACAGGTTCTAATTCTTTTTTTCGTAACATATAAGAACCCTTTCCCGGTGTGTCGCTAGGGTAATTTGCAGGTCGAAGCAGTCTTGGTTCGAGAGCTATGTACTCGAGAGCTTCTTTTTTGTCCCAGATGTGATTGCCGGAAGTCATAATGTCGACTCCGGCGTCGAGAAGTGTTTCGGCAACGTTTCTGGTAACACCTTTTCCGCCGGCGGAGTTTTCAACATTGGCAATGACCAGGTCGATGGTATGTGTTTTAACAAATGCGGGAAGATACATTCGGACGAGGTCCCGTCCTGGTTTTCCTACGATGTCGCCAATAAAGAGAATCTTTAGCATCGGTTAACTCTCGAGATCATGTCATAGCCGCCTAGAGCAAGTGAACTAGGATAGTGGTTCAGGTTAACTTAATGAGTTAATTCAATGAAAGAAAGATTGTTAAATCTGATTCAAGAGTTCGATAGTGACAGTGTTTCTGGTGCGTCTGATTTGACGTTAAAGGCAATTGATATTCTTGAAGACGTTTTGCGAACAGATCCAGGGGCGGTTGAAGCTGTGGCGGTAAGTTTGTGCACAGGTCAGCCCGCGATGGCCTCTGTGTGGAATGCGGCTGCTGTCGCACTGAGGCCGGATGCTGCAGCATCGATCTCTCGTTTTCGGCGAGTTGTAGGTCGAGCTCCCGATGCGTTAGCGCGAGTATCTGAAGAAGTACTGCTACTTGGATGTGTATCTAAAGATCGCTTTTCCGTGCTGACCATTTCTTCAAGTGGTGCGGTTAAATCTTGTTTATTGCGATTAGCCAAGTCCTGTCGCCTTAGTGTTATTTGCGCTGAAAGTAGGCCAAATTACGAGGGAAGAAAATTTGCGATGAGTCTGGCTGACCAAGGAATCGCAACCAGTATCTGCACCGATGCGGCAGCTGCGAGCCTTTGTCGCTCAGTTGATGTTTTTCTCTGCGGTGCAGACGCTGTTTTTTTTGAATCGTTTATTAATAAGTGCGGTACAGGTCAGTTAATAAACGCTGCATCAGAATGCGGGATACCGCCGTATGTGATTGCTTCTAGGGATAAATTTTCTAATGATCTGCTCGAGTCGACTTTAACCTTAAACGGTGGTCCTGCTGATGAAGTTTGGCCAAAAGCACCAAACAAAATAGGTATTCTCAATCCTTACTTTGAGAGAGTTCCGACAAAAAATTTAGCTGGAATAATTACTGATTTTGGAAATATTCCACCGGTGGGACTTAAAAATGTGTCGGACGGCCTCGTTGTCCGGCAAGATATTGAAAAATTGATTGATACTGTTAAAAATATGAGTGCGAGAGAATAATATTTTATATTGGTATTTAAGTAAAATTTTTACCATTATAGAATCTCGTTATATAATGTTTTACCTTTCATAGTTTTGAAATATGAAGCAAGCTAATTCCATCGTGTCCCGTACAGACAGTCAATTGATTCCCGTAAGAGATGGGGATGGAGGCGTAACTCTGTATGCTAACGGGAGGGTTGCTTTTTATGTTTACGGTGGGGAGTTGTTCGGGGCCCTCCAAGGTCCTCAACAATGGTTAGAATCAGATTCAGATTTTTTTGATTTTAAGAACATTATGTTGATGTCGACCGATAGTGTGTCGACTTCATAGGTTTTTTTCGATTATCCTAGTAGGGACTTTATGGTTAGTGAAAAGACTGAAGAAGAAATAGTTCAAGATCCGGAGTCCGGTGGCAAAGTAATCCCTGCTAAAAAGGCGGAAGGCGTTCCTAAGCCTGACAGTAGGTTCTTATATGTTGATGTAGCTTCACGCCGGGCTAAACAGCTTAGACGTGGCGCATTACCTCGCCTTAAAGAACTGGAAGTGAATCCTGCAACGGGTGAACGGCCAGAAATAAAAAATAAGCTTGAGAGAGTTGCGATGGAAGAAGTTAATGGTGGGCTTATTGCTTACGAACTACCTGAGCCATCGAAAGCAGATTAGGAATTTATATGGACGCTACTCCCATTGAAATTGCTTTCGGTGCACTCCAAGGGTTACTTGTTTCAACAGGATTCTTGCTTACGCTTTTTATAGGGTTTTTAGTGATTGCGGGTTTGACAAAACACGGTAAAAGAGAAAAAAATTCGTCAATAGTAAGAAATGTATCAGAACGGATGGGTCGCCAAGCTCAATATCTTCCTCCTGATGCACCCCGTGGCCGCGCTGATCAACTGCAAACTCCAGAACTTTCTGAACAATCCAGTCAAGAATCATAATTCACATAATCTAATCGCTTGCATGTGAACGTACTCTATGTATCTAAGCATGCAGGAGGGCGTTTATTTTTCCATTCTGTGTTCATCTCGAAGGTATGCGCAACGCGAAACAATGTTGTTTCATCGAAAGCTCGTCCAATCAATTGAAATCCAATCGGTAGATGTTGTTTTGTCAATCCTGCAGGAAGGCTAATTGCTGGTAAGCCCGTAAGGTTGGCGCTAACCGTGAATATATCTCCCAAATACATTGATAGTGGGTCGTCAACATGTTCTCCAAGCTCGAAAGCTGGTGTTGGTGTGGTCGGCATTGCAATTGCATCGACATCACTCAAAACACGATTGTATTCGTGGCGTATCAGTTGTCTTACCTGTTGAGCTTTAGCGTAGTAATCATCGTAATATCCTGCGCTAAGGGCATAGGTGCCAAGCATGATCCGACGTTTCACTTCATCGCCAAATCCATGGTTTCTGGTCCGGCTGTACATGGTTTCTAAATTGACTTTAGGCCCGTCTGGGTTGGCACGATAACCGAATCGAACTCCATCATATCTGGCTAAATTTGAACTGGCTTCTGCTGTCGCTATGAGGTAGTAAACCGGAACAGCATGTTCCGTATAAGGTAGATCAATATCGACGATAGTAGCTCCTTGCTCTGACAAGATTGCAATAGCTTTATTGAATGCCTTTGTAACTTCTGGATTAATACCTTTCTCGAGGATTGACCGTGGAACCCCGATTCGAATTTTGTGAGCATTCCCTGAAAATAGATTTGAGTCATCAATAGGAGATTGCTTGCTTGAGGTCGCGTCATTTGGATCAAATCCTGAAATAACCTGAAACACGATAGCCGCATCTTCTACGGAAAGAGTAATGGGACCAATTTGGTCTAACGATGATGCAAAGGCCAATAGCCCATAGCGAGAAACTCGTCCATAAGTGGGTTTAAGGCCAACCACGCCACAAAAAGCTGCTGGCTGACGAATCGATCCACCTGTATCAGAGGCAATTGATACTGGAGCTAACCGTGCTGCAACTGCTGCTGCGGCACCACCGCTAGACCCGCCTGGAATATGTGTTTTTTTCCACGGATTCTGCGTCGGTCCATGATAGGAGTATTCAGTTGAAGATCCCATTGCAAATTCGTCGCAATTTGTTTTACCTAGAAGTATTGCACCAGAGTCACGTAAGAGTTTGATGACGGTTGCATCATAGGGTGGACGATAATCAGCTAGCATACGAGAGCCTGCGCTCGTCAGTGAATCTTTGGTGCAGATTACATCTTTGACTGTGATCGGAACTCCGAATAAAGGATAGGTTTCCCAAGAGTTCTGCTTACGGTCTATTTCTTCTGCTTGTATGAGTGCCTGATCTCTTAAAACCGTGGTAAAGGAATTTAGTTCCTTGTCCACAGTTTGAATTCTGTTGAGATATATTTCGCATATATCGCGGGCTAAAATGTCTCCACTACCGATTGCATTTCTAATGTGTGCAATGGACCAATCACTACCACTAATCATCGGTCAATTACCTTTGGGACACGGAAAAACCCGTCAGATGATGCGTCTGGGGCGCCAGAGAGGGCTTCTTGTCTGTCTAATGATGAATTACGATTATCAGGTCTCAGCTCTGAGGTGGCATTCTTTTTTTTATTTGAAGTGGATAATGAAGAAGTGTCGACAGTTTGAAGTTTTTCTGCGTATTGAAGAATTTGAGTTAGCTGTTCAGTAAATAAAGAAACTTCATTTTTAGTTAATTGAAGATTCGCCAATGATGCAATACGTTCAACGTCGCTTCTGGTCAATTTTTTAGACATGGCTAATAAGGATGTTACCACTCACCACTGGATCAAGTGGCTTTCAGGCGTCATCATAGACAAGTTGTGACATCAGATAAAATGAACTTTTCGTCCGAGAGTTCTTTATTTGGAACTTCTCGTGGACAAATAGATAAAATTTTTCAGCGACGGGAGGAAGTACTGTGTCCTCTCTGCAAGATCAAGCCTTCTCGGTTTGCTGTTGATTTTCAAGGATTCACGCTTGCTCGTTGTTCAAGTTGTCAACTGGAATTTCAAAATCCTCGTCCGGTGTTTAGCGACCTTGCCAGCGCTATTTACACGGAAGATTACCATGGCCCGAGAGAATCAATTATTGATACTTCGCGACACTACCAGTTTAAAAGGCAATTAGGATGGTTTGAACGGTATGCTGTAAGTGGCGATAGGCGTATTCTCGATGTTGGATGTGGAGCGGGTGCTTTTATCCGTTTCGCTCGTAATTATGGTTGGAGAATCGATGGAACTGACGTAATTGTTCATGCGAATGCTCGAACAAAGGGCACGAAAATATGGAAAGGCCAACTACCAGATATTGTTTTTGGTGAGTCTCTTTATGATGTTGTGCGCTTCAATCATGTTTTGGAACATACTCAGGATCCGCTTTCTGAGTTGTGCCGAGCCAGAAGTCTCTTGACTAAAGGTGGAGTCTTGCATGTGGGTGTGCCTAACCTAGCCGGTTTCAGCATTACTCTTAAAAGTTGGCAAAGTTATTTAGGAATTAAGAAACAGCGATGGAAGCATTACGGAGCGATACATCATTTATGGTTTTTTACACCCAGTACACTCAGGCGACTAGTTGTTGCTGCGGGATTTGAAGTCATTGGTTTTGAAACACCAGTTGTTCCGAGATCGGGACGGCCCAAATATATAACTAGTGCGATAAGGGGTTCACTTGAAGCTTTACATCTCGGGGGAGTTATAGATCTTTTTGCGAGGAAGTCTTCTTGATTGGCACTGTTATGAAGCACTTCCAGTATTAACGTTTTTGTCGTAGTCGAGTTCTCCGGATTCGATTCGCAGCTTAAGGCGATTCATTGTTGGTGGAAGAGGGCAGGTTGTAAAGGGGTTAAAGGCACACGGGGGATTATAAGCACGGTTGAAGTCTATTATTGTCCAGCCGTTTTCAGGGGGCTCTGCGTACAAGAAGCGAGCAGCGCGATAGGTTTCTGTGCCACTAGTAAGATCTCGAAAGATAAACCAAAGTAGGCCGTCAGAATCTACCGGAAGCATCTCAATCTCTTCACCATCCAAGGTCAGACGGACTATACCGTGACTGACGAACTCTTCGAAGTCTCCTAAAACGTTTTGAACTGTAACTTTGATTGGTTCTTCATGCGGAATAAACTTTGCCGGCACTCTGTAACTTTTGTCGACTGGGTACCAATTAAGCCCTTTAAATTCTTGTCTAATTTTGCTCGCGGTGTCACGCATGCGAATAGCCAGCCTGTTTCCACTTTTATGTACAAGTAAAGTTAGCGATTCCAATACAATTTCCTGTGGAGTTGGACTTGGATAGAGTAGAGCCGTTGAGACCCTTTCACCCTTTATGGTTAGTGTTTGATCAGTGTCCGCATGAAGAGTAACCTGCTGATTTTTTAATTCGAAAAATCCAGCTTGCTTAGGCCCTGCCGGCAAAACGATGTCGTTGTTTGCATTGGTTCCGAACGAATTGTGTCCTTCTTTTAGGAAAAATAAGCCTGTAACAGTTAACCAACCATCGTCTGCCATTAAATTATTTTGACGTTCAGTTCTCCAATCCTTAATCTCTTTAGCGTAACTATTCGGTTGGTTCTGGGTTGGCGTGGAGATGAGAGAAACGTCCAATTGCCAGGTGCAGAATAGGCTAAGACAAAGTAGTGTCTTTTGTGTGCGAGGCATATTGATTTTGTTGACAGAATAGAAGACCTGAAAATAAAGATCAACGGCAAAGTAAATTCATTTAGCACATTACTTTACGAAATTCTGAAGCTCTTTAATATTTTGAGATTTTGTAAATCCATTGGGTCAGCCGCGATTAATTTTGGAGAATTTTTTTCTGTTTTAGGGGTTTCCAAAATCATAGGCAGTTTTGAAAATCTATTGTCCTGAATCAATCTTCTAAATGGTTCTGTTCCGATATGACCTTTTCCAATGTTCTCATGACGGTCGAGACGGCTACCTAAAGGTTTCTTAGAATCATTAAGGTGGAAAGCTTTCAGGTAATTCAATCCAACAATTTCATCGAACTGTTCAAAAACCTTCTGATATCCAGATTCTGAAATAATGTCGTACCCAGCTGCAACGAGGTGACAGGTGTCTAAGCAGATACCTACAGAAGCAGCACTTTCAAGGCCATCGATGATTGCTCGCAGCTGTTCAAAACGATATCCAAGTACTGTTCCCTGACCGGCCGTGTGTTCGAGAAGCAGCTCAGTTTTCAGTTTTTGGCAGTTTCCCAATACTTCATTGAGGCCATCAATGATGCGAAGAATGCCATCTTTCTCTGAGCTGCTCGTGAAGGCGCCAGGATGAAGGACCACTCCTTTAATGCCAAGTAGCTCTGCACGCTGAAGTTCGTCGACGAGAGCGGCAACAGATTTCTTGTAAAGGGCGTCGTCAGGTGAAGCGATGTTTATCAGGTAACTAGCGTGTGACAGGATGGTATTGATAGAGCCTTGTCCAATATGGTCCAAAAATTCTGTGATTTCAGTTTCCGGTATAGTGCGGGCACGCCATTGATTGGAGGACTTTGTGAATATTTGTATCGCTTCGCAGCCCGTCTCCAAACCGCGCTCGATTGCTTTAGGAAAACCGCCAGAAATTGACATATGAGAGCCAAGTTTTGGCCGGTGTACTTGCTTTGATGCCTGCTCGTGAAGGATCATTGTAAGTTTGGACAGTTAATATTCTGTCTTGGAGTAATCTTTAAAGATGACAAGTGCTAATTCCTTCGGAACACGCCAATCTCTCAAGATTGGAAATGACACCGTTGAATTCTATAGCTTACAAGCTCTAATAGATAACGGATATCCAAATGTTTCTGCACTTCCCTATTCTCTTAAAGTGCTTCTGGAGAATATGTTGCGGCGCGAAGATGGACAATCTGTAACTTCTGATGATATCGAAAGGCTTGCACGCTGGAGTCCGGGAACTTCTGGTGAAATTGCGTTTATGCCCGCGCGTGTTCTTTTGCAGGATTTTACTGGAGTACCTGCGGTGGTGGATCTGGCTGCGATGCGTGATGGTATCAGTCACTTGGGTGGCGATCCAGAAGCTGTAAATCCTCTACAGCCCGCTGAACTTGTAATTGATCATTCGGTTCAGGTTGATCACTTTGATTCAGGTGACGCATTTGAATTAAATGCAGGACTTGAATTTTCAAGAAACCGCGAAAGATATGCATTCCTGAAGTGGGGGCAGGAAGCGTTTAAAAATTTCAAGGTCGTTCCGCCTGATACAGGTATTGTGCATCAGATCAACGTCGAATATTTGTCACGTGTGGTATGCCGAAGTGAAATCGATGGCTCCAATGTGGTCTACCCGGACACTCTTGTTGGTACTGATTCGCATACCACAATGGTTAATGGTCTTGGTGTGGTCGGGTGGGGTGTTGGAGGTATCGAGGCTGAGGCTGCAATGTTGGGACAGTCCATTTCTATGCTTATTCCAGATGTTATTGGTTTTAGATTGAGAGGCCGTCTTGCAGAGGGAACAACAGCAACGGATTTGGTGCTAACCATCACTGAGCGACTTCGCGAGTACGGTGTTGTGGGTAAATTTGTTGAATTCTTTGGTCCCGGTCTCAACGATCTGACATTAGCTGATCGAGCCACCCTTGGAAATATGTCTCCTGAGTATGGGTCAACTGTTGCGATCTGTCCTATTGATGAAATGACCATTGATTATTTGAAATTAACTGGTAGAAAAAATGATCAACTTGTTCTGGTCGAATCCTATGCAAAAGCGCAAGGCATGTTCGGAAATCAAAGTGGCGAACCTGTCTATACAGACGTGATTGATTTTGATTTAGAGATTGTTGAGCCGAGTATAGCTGGACCAAAACGACCACAGGATAGAGTGCCACTCAAAAAAACTAAAGATGCTTTTGATGTAACACTCGCCAACTTACGAGATAAAAACAAAATTGATCCAAAGAAGAAAGGCTTAGACCATGGTGCAGTGGTGGTAGCGGCGATTACCAGTTGCACGAATACATCTAATCCGAGCGTGATGTTAGCAGCTGGTCTTGTTGCTAAAAAGGCTGTTGACAATGGGCTAACGAGGAAACCATGGGTTAAGACAAGCTTGGCCCCTGGTTCCATGGTCGTTACTGAATATCTTCGTGCTGCTGGTTTGTTGGAATCCCTCGAACAGCTCGGATTCGGTTTAGTGGGGTACGGGTGCACGACATGCATAGGCAATAGTGGACCGTTGCCTGATGAAGTCGCTGCGGAGGTCAAGGATAGGGATTTAGTTGTGACTTCTGTGTTAAGTGGTAATAGAAATTTTGAGGGTCGCGTACAACCCTTAGTCCGCGCCAATTATCTTGCTTCTCCACCATTGGTTGTTGCATACGCCTTGGCCGGTAGTATGACTATAGATTTGACCAAGGAACCGCTCGGGCGCGGACATAACGGAAAGGATGTCTACCTGCGCGATCTATGGCCTACTACTGCTGAAATTCAGATTGCAATGTCAGAGGCTGTTCAGACAGAACAATTTATAGATAAATATGCTGAAGTTTTCGATGGCGATGAACGTTGGGCGGCACTGGATGCTCCTGTGGGTCAACGGTTTTCTTGGGATGAACAGTCTACTTATGTTCGGGTCCCTCCATTTTTTGAAAACCTTCCTTCCACTCCACCACCGCTGACAGATATTCATGGTGCTCGTGTGTTGGCATTACTGGGTGACAGCGTAACAACTGATCATATTTCACCGGCCGGTACTATTCCTCTCGATAGTCCTGCAGCAAAGTACCTGCTCGATCATGGTATTGAACCACGTGATTTCAATTCCTTTGGCAGTCGACGAGGGAATCACGAGGTCATGATGAGAGGCACGTTTGCGAATATCCGGTTAAGAAATCAACTGGCGCCTGGCACAGAGGGGGGATGGACGTGTTATCAGCCAAACGGAGAACAAATGGCTATTTATGATGCCGGTATGCGGTACAAAGCTGAAGGCACGCCTTTACTGGTAATTGCTGGAAAAGAATATGGATCCGGATCATCTCGTGATTGGGCGGCGAAAGGAACTATGCTTCTTGGTGTTCGGGCTGTTTTGGCTGAAAGTTTTGAGCGTATTCACAGAAGTAATCTTGTATTTATGGGTGTCCTACCACTTCAATTTAAAGATGGATCTTCAGTGGAAAGTCTTGGATTAACAGGACAGGAATCGTACGAAATTACTGGTATTGTCGAAAGCTTGGCTCCCCGTAGCGACGTTCATGTCAAAACAACTGGATTAGATGGTTTAACACAGGAGTTTGTGGTGACAGCCCGAATAGATACTCCTGAGGAACTCAATTACTACCGGCATGGTGGGATTTTGTCTTATGTGTTGCGTCAACTCGCAAAGCGCTAGTCTGAGGCCGTTGAAAAATATTTAGAGAGCCACTGGAATTAAGAGCATAGCGATGACACTGGTAATGGTGCAAACTATAGCAATAATGCCAGTGTAACCGAGGACGTCTCCGAAGCGGAGTCCAGTTACTGTCAGAATAGGGATTGCCCAGAACGGTTGGATTAGGTTGGTTGTAGAATCTCCATATGAATAAGCCAGTACCGTCGTTGTTGCTGACACTCCGAGTTCCTTAGCAGCCGGTAGCAAATAAGGTGCTTCAATAAGCCATTTCGATCCTGCTGACGGAACAAATAAATTCATGAAACCTGAGTAGAAGTAAACCACAAGTGGATAAGTATCAGTTGTAGCAAACCGTACAAATAATTCACCTAGCCAGTTTCCTAGTCCTGTGTTGTTGATAACGCCAAAAATTCCCGCATAGAAGGGAAACTGCAAAATAACTCCGGACGCAGTTTTGGCTCCGTTTGCAAATGAGCGCACCAAATTTGATGGCCGTCCTTGCAGTAATAGGGCAGAGACTAGAAATACGGCGTTGTACGCATTAATTGTCCAACTTGCGCCAAACCCACGAGTGATAATTGAGTGTCCGAGCGGATAGCCAATCAAAATTGCGGCCAAAATAACCCATCCAGGAAATCCTTCCATTTTTGCAGCCGGCGTGTTTTTGGAGTCTGTCTCTGGAAGTTTCGGCATGATCCTGGCGATTTGCTCTTCGGTCATGGTTTGGGGATTTTTTCGGGGATGCAGCATAACTACGGTGGCCAGTGCGACAGTAAAAAGAACCAAAATGTAAGTTAGGTTAAATGTGTTGAACAAACTTTCAGTCACTGGAATGAGTCTGTCCACAACAGGTGCACCGCTACTTGGTTCGAGTAAAGGATTGCCTGGTGTTGCCAAGATGAGCGGAGCGGATCCTGATAATCCGCCGTGCCAAATCGTTCCAACACCGAGATAAGCAGCGGCAATTAAAACTCGGATGTCTGCCCTGGGATTTCGGCGTGCAACAAATGGAACGAACAAAGCGGATGCCACCAAACTGAGTGCCCAATTAAAATAACTTATGACCATTGAAAAGATTGCCATTAAGGCTATGGCCTGCAAGGGCTTTTGTTTGTTTGGGGCATTTGCGAGGCGATCCAGCAATCCAAAAACTCTTTTTGATGAAACACAGGCGTGCGCCGCGATCATTGCGATACTAAATTGCATGGCTAGTTCGAGGAGTTGCCACATGCCACCACCCCATGCCAAAACCGCTTCGTTTAGGGTTGCCCTTGCGCCGAAGATAGACAGCAAAATCGCCAAAACCGTCAAGATCATGCAAACAACCCACGAATCGGGTATCCATCGCTGAGTAAACGACGATAACCGTTCGCCGAGATTTCCAACCATTCTGATAATTGATGGCGTTCTTTCGTCAGTCAAGTATCATCTCCTTACAAGTAGGCGTAATTATTCTAATCTTTTCAGATCAGTAGGTTCTGGTCGAGTTAGGTTTTTGTCAACAGAATTATTGTCAGATAGTGTGAAATTAATCGTCCAAATGTCTCTCGTAAATTTGACCATCAGCTGACAAGAGGGTACGCTTTCACACCTCTTTCAATTTATTAATTTCATATAAATTAAGGATAGACCATGAATAGATGGTTTGCAGTTTTTGGTGGCGTATCTATGAACCTGGCATTGGGTTCTTTGTATGCGTGGAGTGTATTTGTTGCTCCACTTGAAGCAGAGTTTGGTTGGACCCGAACCCAAACTGCTCTCGTTTTTTCAATTGCAATCGTTACATTTGCGTTCTCGAATGTTTTGGCCGGTCGTATTCAAGATGTTCGTGGACCTAGAATTTGCGCTGCAATAGGAGCAACCTTGGTAAGCACGGCTTTCCTCTTGGGTAGCTTTACCAGTTCACTGCCATATCTGTACATAGCATTTGGCTTTGTCGTGGGATTAGGCAATGGATTTGGCTATGCCACTCCGATACCTGTTGGGTCCAAATGGTTTCCTGATAAGCGTGGTTTGGTTGTTGGGCTGATGGTTGCTGGATACGGTGGAGGATCTGCTATTTTTGGTCCTGTGGCGAATTCTTTAATCGGCACGGTCGGATGGCGGTCAACTTTTCAAATCCTTGCTGTAGTCTTTTTTGTCATGGGTATGGTTGGAACGTTTTTCTTACGTAACCCACCGGAAGGGTACAAACCAGAAGGTTGGGAGCCAGCTAAAGCTTCAGAACAGACTCAACGTGACATACCAACACGAGAGATGCTCGGGATGCCCACTTTTTATTTTCTGTGGATTGCATATTGTTTAGGAACAACTGCAGGACTCATGACGATTAGTCAAATTGTGCCTTTTGCGCAGAGTGCAGGCATGACGACGGCAGCGGCTGCGTTTGCTCTTACGCTAGGCGCAATTGGTAATGCATCCGGCAGGGTTGCATCTGGATGGATGTCTGATTTAGTGGGGCGGTTAATGACCTTGCGAATCATGATCCTTGTTTCCGGTTTGGCCATGCCGGCATTATATATTTGGCGAGAAGAAGCATTTTTACTTTATTTGTTTGTCATCGTTGTTTATTGGTGTTTTGGAACGCAGTTGTCAGTGTTCGCGTCTACCTCGGCAGATTTTTTCGGCACCAAGCACTTGGGGCTTAATTACGGGCTGTTATTTACGGCATATGGTGTCGCTGGTTTTGTTGGGCCACTGATTGGGTCGTGGGCATTCGATAGTTTTGGAAATTATCGATACGCTTTTTTGATCGCTGCTGCTTTGGCCGTGATTGCATTAGCGTCCTTGTCGGTGGCGCGGGCTCCTAGTAGAGACGCTTCTACTGTCTAGGGAATTCGTTAAGAATCTATTAATGAGGAGTTTGAATGTCTTTAAGGAAGTCTTTCAGAATGTTATGTTTTTGCTCTTTGTTGTTTGTTTTCTTTCCTGTTCAACAGTCCTTTGGACAGAACCAAGGTTCTTTGACGGGTAAGGTTACCGATGATAGTGGCGCTGTGCTGCCTGGCGTAACCATTACTGCTACGCATTCTGAAACTGGACGTCTACGAGCGGCGGTGAGTAACAGTAGGGGTGAGTATGAAATAACAGTGCTTGAGTCAGGCTCCTACGAGGTAGAAGGGCTTTTGGCTGGTTTTTCAGCTGATCCTAGCAGTGTAAATATTGGAAGTGGTTCCGAGAATCTTGATCTTGTTCTTGGTATTGCTCCACTTTCTGAAACTGTCACAGTTACACGTGCGGGAAACGAATTATCTGAAGTACCAAATGCGGTGACTGTGGTGCAGCGTGAAACCATCGAGGTCGGCCAGCGTAGGGCATCATTAGATGAGTCACTGCGAGGGATTCCGGGGGTCTTTGTTCAAAACCGACGCAACTATGGCTTGTCTGGTGGCGTGGGTCTAAGTATCAGAGCTCCAGAGCCAAGGTTTGGTCTGAGAGGGATCGCTTTAATTCAGGATGGCATACCAATTACAACGGCGGATGGAACTACGGAACCAGGGAACGTCGACCTTGGTTCAATGGGGCGCATTGATGTTATTCGTGGTCCGAGTTCTGTTCTTTATGGGAATTCAGCTGGTGGTGTGATTAATGTAACAACGGAATTTAACCCGGAACGTCGAATTACGTTCACACCAGACGTTCAATTTGGAAGCCATGGATACAATCGTCAGCAGGTTAAGGCTGAGGGCCGTGCAGGTGGCACAGATTTTATTGTTAATGTCAGCCGTTTTGAAACGGATGGATTTCGTGAACAAAGTCATGCGGAAATTGCGCAGGCTAATATCGTTGTACGTAATCAATTGTCGCCAAGTACAGAAATTCGAGGTGTGTTTAATTTTTATGATGCTCCATTTGCGGAAAGTGCGAGTTTTGTAAATGAATCAGATGCACGTAACAATCCCCAGATGGCTCGCGGAATCGCTGTGGCGCATAACTGGGGTGAGGCTGCTTCTCAAGGTCAGGGCGGTGTGACGATTGAGCATCAATTTAGTGGCGGTCAGATTTTGCGCGCCACTGGCTGGGGTGTATGGCGTGAACTCGACGCGGAGGCTGTTTTTCAGGTTATTGATTTAAGTAGAAAAGGGGGAGGTTTTCGCACTGAGGCGCTTGGCGAAATTCAACTCGGATCGATCCCGTTACGATGGACTGCCGGGGCCGATCTTTCTTCGCAAAGAGATAGTCGTAACGAATTTGGTTTTGTGGCCCCCGCTTCTCCTGGTGCACGGATGACCAAAGGTGATTTGAGGGTTGATCAACAAGAAAATGTACTTTCTGTAGGGCCGTTTATTCAAGGTGTTTTAGAAGTCCATTCGCGCTGGCAGGTAACAGCGGGTGTTCGGTACGATTATTATGATTTCAGTGCTGATGATCGGAAGCTTGATGACGGTGATCAATCTGGAACTCGAACAATGGATGCGGTCAGTCCTTCTGTGGGTGTAACGTTTCTTGCTGGAAATGGGGTCAATATTTACAGCTCCCTTTCTACGGCATATGAAACGCCGACGACAGTGGAATTGTCCAATCGTCCCTCAGGCGAAGGTGGCTTCAATCAAACGTTGGATCCAGAGGATTTGACGAGTTTTGAGGTAGGTATAAGGGGGTTAGCGGAACCAGCACGTTTAAGATATGAGCTTGCGGTTTATACCGCTAATCTTACGAATGCCTTGGTTCCGTTTCAACGCCCGGACGAGAAAGTATATTTTGCAAATGCGGGTGAGACTTCCAGAAATGGTGTTGAGCTCCTCCTTGAGTGGGTTCCGGATCCGTCATTAAGTGCAAGGGTTGCCTATACCTATCAGGATTTTGCTTTCGATAATTTCGTTCTTAATGGAAATGACTTTAGTGGCAACATTGAGCCTGGCTCGCCGCCTCATCGTGTGTTTGCGGGGGTTACTCATAGAGCTCCCTTTGGTTTAACTTCCGTTGCCCAGCTTCGATGGGTCGATGATTACACAATTAACAATCAGAACACTGCGTACAATTGGGGTTACAAAGTGTTCGATCTTAGGTTCGCGTTAGACAGCATGTTCGGTAATACGGATGTCAGACCATTCTTCGGCCTTGATAATTTATTTGGTGAAAGATACAACTCCTCGACAATAACCAACGCATGGGGGGGGCGCTATTATGAACCTTCGCCGGGCCGAGAAATTTATGTAGGTTTGTCGGTAGGTTTTGGCGTTCAGTAAGTTTCATTAATACAAGAATTTTTAAAGTGTGTTTTTGCGGAGCGGGTGGATATTTTTGTGGCGATTAGCTCTGTGTGTTTTTGAATAGTTGAATTGCAAATAATCGGAGACGTTGATGACTGTTGATGAAAAACCAACGATTGACCTTGATCGGGCCAGAGAAGTTGTCGATCGTTTCCAGAGCGAATCAACCAAATGGCTCTACGGTTTGGATGATGCAGCCAGAATATTGTCGTGGGCTTTTTTTACTTTACTGCCCTACACAGATAAGTTGAGTCAGGGAAAACTGCTGAGGCAGCCGCATGTTATGTTTCGTGGGCCCACTGGGACTGGGAAGACTGACTTGGTAAGTGCCTGTGCGATGGCTGTTGACGCTAAGTTTGAGCGAATTCAAGGTCTTCCGACCTACATGCCTGAGGATATTCTTGGTTACGAAACGATTGTTGAGGAGATGGACGGGACAAAGAAAATCCATTTTAAGCCGGGAAAACTCATGGCACACATTGTCCTGATTGATGAGGACAATAGGTTATCTGGAAAGACAAAGGCAGCAGTTCTGGAAGGCATGGAGGAAAGTTCTGCAACGCTTTCCACAGATTACGGTAACTTAGCCGAAGGGAAAATGATTCCTCTGTTTCCATTGTCAGGTGATTTCAATGACATTGAAGGGCCACGTTTTTTCATGGTCATCTGCACGGAAAATATTTATGGTGAGGAAGAAGGCACCTTTGCTAATCCTGTTGCACAATTGGATAGGACGACCCTTTCAATAAATATGATGGATCCGGAACTGGAAGATGATGAATTCAAAATAAGTGCTCAAAATGTTGTTGGTAAGCGGGTCGAAAAGCTCACGAATCTCCATGAAGTGCTAGACATTGCGAAGTTTATTTTTGATAACGTGAAGATGTCTGAGTACGGACAGCAATATAAGGTTCGTCTGTTAAGAAATACTAGACCCCATCGAGTGCAGGGTAGAGCGGCAAGGACCGTCAAGGAATACATCCGTGTTGGTATTTCTCCCCGTGTCCATTTTCATCTTGAAGCGGTCGCCAGAACGTTTGCATTTTTTAATGGTGATACTGTCATTACGCCTGATCACATTAAGGCTGTTGCCGAACCCGTTTTGGCCCATAGGTTAGTGCTTCGGGAGGGCATGGAGTTTTCTGTGGTCAAAGAAGAGCTGCTCGAAAAAATTATCCAGGACATGGAGGTTCCTCCGTGGAAGTAGAGGAGGTCTTTGCTCGATTTCGTGATATCAAACATGGAGTCAAGGCGAAAAAGAAGGCCACCAGTATCCACTATGGAGAACATAAGAGCGGATTCAAAGGCTCTGGTTATGACATTGTTGGTGTGGATGAATGGCGCCAAGGGCAGCCTCTCAAAGATATAGCATGGTCGCTTAGTCTTTCAACATTTCCAGACAAGCTGTTTCGAATTGAGCGAATGGAGCCTAAAGAGTTGCGAACGCTCCTTGTGCTTGATCTTTCTTATTCAACACTATTTCAGATATCACAGACTTCCAACAAGGCGATGTTGTTACTCGATCTTATAGGCAACTTGGGTCTTACTAGGGCGAACGTTAGGGATCCAGTCGGGTTGCTGGGGTTTTCAGACCAAATCGAACTTTATATGAAACCTAGACTTGGTGCTTCACAAGTGTTTCATATGGCGCAGAAGATTTTTGAGAAACTTCAACTTGAACGGGAGTTTCCCTCACGGCGGAAGGCGGATTTTTCGGTTGCAATAGACTTCTTAGTTTCTCGTTTAAAAATGGGACATTCTGTAATTGTGATCTCTGATTTTGTTGATTTTGTAAACAATCCTGAATCAATTGATTACAAGCGGCTGAGGATGCTCGCCTCCAAGCACGATATGATGATGCTGATTTTAGATGATCCGAAAGAGTTTCAGGTTAAGAGTCGATTGGGATATATAAGAATTTCAGATATGGAAACTGGAAAGCAGACAGTTATTTCCGCGCGCAAGGCTGGCGCTATTAGGCGGCGAATCGAAGAAGCCCATGAAGACATCCAGTATCAACTTAAGCATAAGTGTGGCATTGATTCAGTTGTACTGACTCCCGAGAATCATACAGACGCGCTCGGGGAGTTTTTAATCGCTAGAATGGCAAGATGATTTAACAGGTGAGACAACCATGAGATGTAAATGGATGATATTTAAAGTGCATTTCCTTAGTTTGGTGATACTGGGACTCTTTGTTTTTTCCTTAAGCGACCACCATGTGTCACTTCAGGCGACGTCGCAAAACGGTGAAATGGCTCAAGAGGTCTCTGACGAAGAATCTCCAGTTCAGATTGAGACACTTGCGGTCGAACCGACTGTAGTGAAGACGGGCGATCTGATTATTCAGACGTATCGAGTTCGCTATCCTGATTTACTAAGCGAAGGAAAAGAAATCATTATTCTTGAAGATCGTATGGTTCCTGAGACTTTACCAGTTCATCCATTTGAGGGAGTTTCACTTGAAATTGAAAAACGGCAAGTCGACAATGAATATATCTGGGATTTCGTCTATGAGTTCCGTTTAATAGCACCCGAAAAATCAATGTATGTGTTGCCAGGGTTTAGTTTTTACTATCTAGTTAGAGATCTTGGTGAAGACGTGGAAGATGCCGAAGTTCGTCAGGTTGATGGCGGTGGAAATTTAGTGCGCTATGTCACTACACTCACTGATACTCCGGTGTTAGACATTCGTGACACTATTGAACTAGGTAGTTTTTCAGCGAGAGCAAATTTTTTTAAGGTCCTCGCATGGACTGTAGCTCCACTTCCACTATTAGTTTGGTTTGTAATGCTTATCCGCCAGAGTAGGCGTCCGAAAGCTGCGTCTGAAGTAAAACAGAGAGAAGCCGAGGAGCTTGAGCGTCTCGAAGCACAAATACCGGTTCTTCCATCTATCTGGCAGGCTCGGCGTAATTTGTTGCAGGAGGTGAAAGCGCTGGACAGTCTAGTTTCGTCTGAAAGCGGCGAATTATTGCGAACGACCAGGCGGAACCTGATTATTGCAGGTCGGGAATATCTTCAGGCTGAGTTACCTGACTTGAATTCAGGTGATACCTCCAAAGATATGGACAACTATGTGGAGAATCTGAAAGACGGGTCACGCAAAGACGCTCTCAGAAATCTTTCTTCAAGATTGTCGGCTTATCAGCATAGTCTAGAACGTGACGGAGGAGGTCCTATTGATGATCCGACTGCCGAGGCACAGGCTCTTCAAGATTCTGTCGCGGCCTTACGTCCTCATAATCGGTTGCTTAGTCAAATTAAGGGTGTTTTCGGTGCTTAACAAGAGTTAATAAGACAATGTTGATGACTTGGGGTGAATTCGTCGCTTTCCTGCAGTCTGGTGCGCTTGAACTGGCTGAGACGCAATTTGAACAGGTCCGTTACGGTGACGTTGGGATGGCTCTGGCGCTCACGATTCTTGTTGGGTTTGGTTTGTTTTTAACTTTTGGACGACTTAGTTTTTGGCAACGAAAACATACGCGTTACCACTCTGGCTACGACATTGAAGTAACGCATCAAAAAAAATGGCTGGCTTGGATTTTCCATACTGCACCAAAGTTGCTAGTGGGAGCCGCGCTGGCTCTGATTTTATTCGCTGCGGCAGATCCTTTTCTTACTGCGACGGAGGAAGTTAGTGGGTATATCGAGTCTCGGGTTCGCGTTGATCTGGTTGACACATCAGGGTCCATGGCTTGGGAATTTCCGGATACGGGAAAATCTAAAGCAGAAATTGCACGAGATGCCCACCTTGAATTTTTAGAGATGCGACGTGACAAAAATGATCGGGTGTCACTGTGGTTGTTTTCAACCTACCCCTATATGGTTGATGACTTTGTAATGGATGATGAGTTGTATTATTTCCAGGTATGGGACGCACCTTATGTAACAACTCAGCGACTCGATAAAGCAATGGTTGTTCCGCCTGACAAAGTACGGATTATTCCTGCTGAAGGAGATACGAATATAATCCGCCCCCTCCGCTCCATTATGAAGCACTTTGAACGTGATGAGGCTCTTATGGGGGGCGGAGAAGATACCAATCGTGCGGTCTTGATCATTACGGATGCTGCGGTTGATGAGTTTCCTGATTCTGAATTTGCTGCGCTTAACCAAAGAAACATAGTTCCATATTTGATATATATAAACACCAGTGATGTTCGGACTGCGATGGTAGGGCAAACGACGACCACGCCTCGACTCGTGGAAATGATTCGTGAGTATGGAGGAGATTATTTTGATGTGACCGATCAAGATAGTCTGCTTAGGGCATATGAAGCCATTGATGAGCGTGAAGCCGTTCGTGTGGAGATGAAACACCGGGCTCTAAAAGTACCGATTTATTCAAGATTTTTGCTTGCGGCCTTAGCGATGTTGGTAGTTGGTATTCCGATGGGTTTTTTGGCAGAGTTGTTTTGGGGAACGACTCCCTAGGAGTGATAAAAACGATGCGAATAACAGACTTGCTTGATCGAGAGAATGCGTTTAAATACCTGATTGGGTTCGTTTTGGCTACGATTTTTTATGTTGCGGTATCTGGCCCATCACAAAGTCTCGTTGGATTTTACGAACGACTTGATAGTTTAAGTGATAGTGTTCGGCGCGGAAATTTTGATCAAGCGGAAAGTGAACTTGATCAAGTGACGAATTTTTATCAGGAGAGTCAGGGTTGGGGGCTTCAGTGGGTTGCGGATGCCTACCTTTTTAGAGATGCTTTTCTCCAGCAAGCAGCTTATAGCTATCTTACAGGCGATTACGAAACGGTTGTTCGTGATCTCGCGGACGAAGTTGATGATCCACGGGCTTCGTACCTGTTGGCAAGCGCGAAATTTCAGTTGTTGCGGCAACAATATCGAGCCATCGATGACGAAAATCCTGATGGAATGGCACTGAAAGCTGCGATCATTCAAGAAGTTCTCGATGATGTGAATGCAGATTTTGAGCGCGCCCTCAGGAGTGATGACGCGGACCGATTTGAATATAAGTGGAATTATGATCTTACGAGTGACCCTGATGCAGTACGGCTCGCATTGGAACCGTTAAGACAAGTACAAGCGCCTGAACTAGAACAGATGAAAGGCGAAGGGACGCCAACACGCCGGCGACGCGGCTAGAGAATGGTTAGATAGCACGTGAATATTTTGCTTGCGGCTTTTCAGGATACTGTTGAGTTTTCGAATCCTGAGTATTTGATGGCAATTCCGATTGCCATGGTGCTTGGGCTGTTTGGAGCAAGTGTATTTATTCTCCGTAGTTTTTTGCGACCTGCAAAGACTCACGGATCTTCATATCCACTCATTGGACACATTAAGTTTTGGTTTGTTGCTATCTTTGTGTTGGTTGCTGTGGCGGCTGCGGCGGCTAGGCCGTATTGGGTTTATGGAGGGCGCACATTTAAAAGGGGAGATGTAGACGTCGCTATTGTTGTCGATGGTTCTGCTTCTATGTGGGTCAAGGATTTGGGGCCATCACGACTAGAAATAGCTGTGCGCGAGGCACTGAACTTGTACTCGGAGGATATTCTGACTCCAGGTGATCGAACAGCATTGTTTGTCTTTGGCACCACTGCTGTGCGCAAGGCGCATCTCTCTTCTGATGCAGATAGATTTGTTGAACAAATTGGAAGAGTGTCTCCACCAGTAACGCTCTCGGGGGATGCGTTTCCGTGGGATAGTGATATTGCCTCGGCTTTTGAACACGTCTATCAGTCGTTGGATAACCAAGATAGATTTGAGTCGGGCAGAGAAGATTGGACACCTGAAAAACGTTCGGATCGCGTCGCTCTTTTATTTACAGATGGCGACTTTTTTGGTTCACGGGAACAAATGGGACGGCTGGATGCTGCATTATCGGAGATGCAGCAGCGAGGGTTGACGGTTTATCCAATTGGTATTGGCGCACGAACTGGCACGAACCTGAATTCTGTTTTATTAGATTACGTGCGCGGAGTAGATTATGACGAGTCACTAGAAGCAGATTTAGATTCGCAGCGAACCAGGCTTAATACTGACGGTCTTAGTATGCTTCAGCAGAGAACGGGAGGCCGTTCATTTGTTATTGAGAGTGCAGGTGTTTCTTCAGCACCGTTTCTCAGAAATGCTATCAATTCACATCGCAGTATTTCATTCCAACTTGTTCCTGCAGAGGATAAACAGGAGATTTGGCAATGGGTTCTAGCGATGGCTGTCGTTTTATTTGTCGTTGCGGTGCTTTTTTACTGAAGACATTATGTTTTCATGGGGCCATCTGGAATACCTGCCCCTCGCCGAACAAATCTTGCCAAGTTTGACATGTCTTCATCTCCGAAGCCTTGAGCGATCAATGAATCTTCAATTGTTGCAACTAAGCTAGCAATCGGAACAGGAACTTTAGCGTTTCTGGCTGTGTCGAGGGCGATTCCTAGATCTTTTCGATGTAGGCGAAGCCTAAATCCGAGTGGATAATCGTCGGTTAGCATTTTTTGTGAACGATTGTTCAGGATCCACGAACCTGCCACTCCGCCGGAAATGGCTTCTACCACTCGTTCGGGGTCAGCGCCGCTTCGGTAGGCTAAAGTCAAGGCTTCGGCTAGAGCCATAAAGGTGCCAGTGATGACAACTTGGTTGGCAACTTTAGCTATTTGGCCACAACCGACAGGTCCAATTCTTGTCACTCGACTTCCAATAACTTGAAGAATAGGATTAGCGCGATCAAAATCTTTTTCAGAACCGCCACACATCACGGTTAACGTACCTTTTATTGCTCCTTCAGAGCCGCCAGAGACTGGAGCATCAATAAATCCGATGTTATTACTTCTAAAGACTTCTGCAATTCGGCGCGTTGCCTCTGGCTCAATGGACGAACAGTCTATGACTAGACTTCCCGATCGTAGTCCATTGATGACGCCCTGTTCTGAATCGAGTAGGATGCTTTCAACATCTGGTGTGTCTGAAACACAAGTCAACACAATTTCTACAGCACTGGCAGCAGCGGCTGGGCTGGCAGCGCGTGTGGCACCTAATTGTTCGAAGGATTCCTCTTTATTTCTTGTTCGATTGTGCACAGTGACTTCAAACCCTGCTTTAATAAGATTTTCCGCCATAGGTGCTCCCATGGTTCCTAATCCAACAACTGCAATTTTCATGGTAGTGTGTCTCCCTCAAACTTTCGCATGTACGATTCCTCGGCCAGACTGAGGACGGGTCGTCACCAGCGACAAAAATTTCTTCCAATATCTAAACGATGGAGTGTAGATAGTTTCTACACTTTCGAATCCTGCAGATTCTAACATTTGTGTTAGCGCAGTTATTGTAGGCATTGCGCAGAGTTCGTAGGGGATTTCTTTGGCGTTTTCATCTCCAGGAAAGAATGGAACCAGTGGGTATCGTTCGTGCATAAAAGGGAGAAGTACATGTGTCTCACAGATAAGTTTTTGTCTGGTAATACTTCGAATGTTTTCTAATGCTTGCAGTGGATTCCGAAGATGGTAAAAGACCCCGAGGAACAAAACCAAATCAAAGGTTCCGAGAGTGTCGGCATTTAATTCATGAACATCGGCATGGTGGTACTCGACATTTGAACCTAGTCTATCCTTCGCGTTGAGAAACTCTTCGATGCCAAACTTATCCCATGCGAACCGATCGATTGCAACTACTCGGTCAGCTCCGCGACGTTCACATTCAAAAGAAAAAAATCCATGCCAAGCTCCGATGTCAAGAACTGTCCAGCCAGTCAAGTCCTCTGGTATTTGTAGCAATTTTAAACGTCGTTCGAAACGCCGCCTGATAAGCCCTTCGTGCGACAAAAGAGACGTCGTGCCTTGGGGGCTGGTTATGATTTCATGAGGTCGTCGTGCCATAGATTTTTTATTTAGAGCTCATTACGTGAAGATCTTTATATGAAAGCTTGGCATTGTCATTAATAAATGCTCAATTAAAAAACAACTAAACTTATAGAACTGTCAGTAATCAATAACGGTTTAATCACTAAGTAGAAAGCCGTTGACAGAACAACGTGCATCGTATGCTACGTCGATAGCTCGATTGCTGCCAAGTTCTTAATACTTTTCATCTTTGGTTTTGGAAGGCTTTGGAATCATGATCGGAGGTTTGCCCGCGCGTTGTCGAATCCAGTTAAATGCCGTTTGAACATGCTTTTGACGAATAAGGCGTATTTCCAACGAGCGTTTCCCTGGGAAATCCAATAAAGTCAAGGCGATTAATACGGTGATAATGCCTTGCCCTGGTAATACCAGCATTATCAACCCTGGTATTAATAGAGTAATTCCAAGGAGGTTTTTAACAACAAATAGTCCGAGTTTTGCGGAAGGGTGGCGATTCATCCAGCTTTCAGAATTACCTTCGGATGGATTTACAAAGTAATCCATTCTGACCCTGGAAACAAGTACAGGAATTAGAAGAATACTTCCGACGAAAAGAATGAGTGACGCTCCGAATATCAAAGCTAGGAGACGTGGCTGGAGTACAAGGTCTCCAATTATTGTCGCGAACTCGCTGATAACTTGCTGCATGTCTTCTCTATTTTATAGAAGTAGCGGCATTTCGCTAGATAAGTGACTCCATGTTATACTCCGCCCGTTTTTCTGCCTTGTTTAGATACTTTCATGAATGCACCTAATCATCAGTGAGGTACACGGTGTTTCAATCGTCAAAATTATTGTTAATCTTTGCGCTTTGTTTGCCTCCAACGGTAGTGAGTACTCAAACGCTTGGAGGAGTTCGACCTCAGACAACAGCTCCACGAAAGAGTGGTGTTCTCACGGCGTTTCGGGCTGCACTTGACATCTCTCATTTATCTGGAGTGGCTGCGGACAATCGCTATAACTGGGATGCTGATTTACTACTTGATGCTGATCTTTTTGATGTTGGTGTGTTGCGCGGTAATTTGCTCGCTAATCTTGAAACAGTTGTTGGAAGCGAGCTTAGGGATGTCGATCCTAATCAAAACAATTACACAGTAGATTTTTCCATCTTTGTTCGTTTGCCGAGAGGTGAACTGGGTACAACCTTCCATCACGTTTCTCGTCATTTGAGCGACCGGAAAGATTTGGGAAGTGTTTCATGGAACATGGTCGGTATTTCATATGGTGATCGCTTTACCTTAGGGGCACTGCATTTAGACGCCGGAATTCGAGCGCTGGGAACGGTAGAAAGAGCTGGCGTTGATTACACCGCCCAATTTGAATGGCACGGACATTTCACGAGACCAATCAATCCTAAAGTCTCGATTATTGCTGGTTTAGAGGGCGCAATTGTTCCTGTTGAAAAAAAAATGATGATGCGGAATCTCAAGAAAGGTGGAGTTGTGTTTGGTGGTGTAAGATTTCCTACCGGAGTTGGAGCCGTTGATTTGTACGTGGGTTGGGAACGACGAATTGATGCCGGACAGTTCTCCCGAGATATCCCTCAATGGACAAAAGCTGGTATACGTCTTAGAACGCCACTACCTTGAGGCGACTGTGTCATAATGAATCTATATGAGTGACGAAAAACCTCTTCGAAAAGCTTTGCTAATAGGCCAAGTAGGCTTTGTCCTCGTCTTGCTTGTGTGCCTATTGGTTTCTGTAACGGTCTATAGTGCGGTTCGTCCGGCCAAGCTAAATTATCAGATTAAAACGCTGGGTAATGGTTTAACAGTGGTTATGTCTGAGGATCATTCAACACCCATTGTTCATGTTGAAATGTGGTACCGCGTTGGTTCCAAAAATGAGCCGGCTGGTCGTACAGGTTTTGCTCACTTGTTTGAGCATTTGATGTTTAAGGGATCTAAGAATGTTCGGTCTGACGAGCATTTGACAATGATTTCTCGTGTTGGTGGAGATGGAAACGCGTACACTACCGAGGATGCGACCGTATTTCTTCAGACTGTTCCATCGCAGTATCTTCCTTTAGTTCTTTGGTTAGAGGCTGACCGGATGGCGACTCTGCGCATTGATCAACGTACTCTCGATGCAGAAAGGGAAGTTGTCAAGGAAGAAAGGCGTTGGCGGTATGAGAACGAACCATTCGGGCTGCTGTCAGAAATTATTTACGATCACGCATTTACGACGCATCCTTACAAGCATACTGCGATTGGATCGATGAAGGATCTTGAAGCTGCTTCTATCGATGATGTTCGTGAGTTTTACAACACTTTTTATGTCCCAGAAAATGCAACTCTCGTTATTGTTGGAGATATCAATCCTGATGATACGATACAGATGATCGAACATTATCTTGGTCGTGTGCCCCAATCTCAACTAGAAGTGCCTCGAAACATTCCTCGGGAACCCGCGCAGACATCCGAACGCCGGATTACAGTTGAGGCTGACAATTGGCCACTACCTGCAGTCGTGGTAGCGCATCATATTACCTACGACGGTCATCCTGATGCATATCCATTACATATTGCGTCAAAGGTCCTTTCTGATGGACAGAGTTCGCGTATATACAGAAGACTCGTGTACGAGCAGCTGGCGGTATCAGCTTTTGGGCAAGGAAATATCATTGAAGACCCGAATCTGTTTTACGCAGTAGCAATTGTTCCTCCAAGCGTAAAGCCAGATACTACCGCTGAAGCTCTAGTTCAAGAACTCGATCGCCTAAAGGAAGAACCGATAACTGATGAAGAGTTACAGCGATCTAAAAATCAATTCGCTCGAGATTACATAATCGGAAGGATTACTAATTCACAAAAAGCAGCCCATTTAGCCCACGCGGCTGTCATTCATGATGACATCACCACCGCTGATGGTGAGTTTGACATATTTATGAATGTTTCGAAAGAAGACGTTCAACGTGTGGCCCGTAAGTACTTTACTGATGAAAATCGTTTAGTGCTAACTATCTTGCCACGCAACAGCCGTAACATTGAGGGGGTTGCGTCTAGATGATTTTTTGTTTAGGAAAACGACTTCTCATTCTTCATTTTTTTGCTTGGGCTTGTTGTTTGATTTTTATGATTGATTCGATAAATGCTCAATCGTTGGAATGGCCTGATGAAAATCCTCCTCCGCCTCTATTAGCTCCAGAGGTTCAATTTCCTGAATATGAGTTGAGACAACTTGATAACGGTCTTCAGATAGTTGTTGTTGCTGCACGGGAACAGCCTGTTGTGAATGTTCGTCTGATTATGCGGGCAGGTTCGTCGAATGATCCAGAGGGAAAGCCTGGCGTGGCGTCAATGGCTGCTCAGATGCTAGATCAGGGTGCCGGTAATTTCACGGCCCAAGAGATTGCGAAAACAATTGATAACATCGGTGGTGTTTTGTCTGTTGGTGCTGGTTCCGATCTGAGTTTTGTGAACGTTCTGGTTATGAAAGACAGTTTTGGTCTTGCCCTTGAGACCTTAGCCGACGTTATTCGCCGTCCTAGGTACGATTCCAATGAACTTGAACGGCAACGCCAACAATTATTATCTAGTATGCAGGTCAGTTACGACGATCCCAGTTATATTGCAAACGTGGTGTTTGGACGGCTTATTTACGGTATGCACCCCTATGGAAGACCAAGCAACGGGACACGGGCTTCGTTGGCTTCTATCACCCGGAAGGATCTTGTTGATTTTCATCAGGCTCATTATCTCCCTAATAACGCTATAGTTGCGATTGTTGGTGACGTGACGACTGACGAAGCAGTTACAGGCATTAATCAGGTTCTTGGTGACTGGTCTCAGGGAATACTTCCAACGCGACATTCTGTTGAACCACCACGGCCGACAAATCGATTAGTTGTTGTGGACAAGCCGGATGCGGTTCAGACCGTCGTTAGAGTTGGTCACTTAGCGCTGCCTCGCGCTCATCCTGATTTTCTCAATCTTGATGTTGCGATCAAGATTCTTGGAGGAGAAGGGGGGAATCGTCTTGGAGGTGTCCTGCGCACAGCGCGCTCGCTAACGTATTCAGCATCTGCCGATTTGGCCGGTCGACAGGCCACAGGCGATTTTATGGCCAAAACGGAGACGCGTTCTGCAGCTACTGCGGAGGTTCTACGC
>CEUS01098284.1_pt1 | contig 68908 bp, 55 predicted proteins | sample 427031 | NCBI WGS metagenome assembly CEUS01 (sample SAMEA2622837, study PRJEB7988) | marine metagenome | biome: marine biome (ENVO:00000447); feature: marine epipelagic mixed layer (ENVO:xxxxxxxxx); material: "saline water (ENVO:00002010), including plankton (ENVO:xxxxxxxx)" | depth 140 m
TCAGATGAGGGTTCAGTTTCTCGATACGGTCTATGACGGCATCAACGAGTTCGATAGATTTGATATCACCGCGACGCACTAGCTCTGCCTGTCCAAGAGCATCGAGGGTAAGAGCATCGTCCAGAGATCCAGATTTGATGTTGTCGTTGGGGGATACAGTGGCAACTTCACTACAAGTAGCCAATCCCGTGGCTAAGGAGCCAGTAAGAAAGCTACGTCGGTCTACCGAACGGCGTTGATCAGGACAATGAGAAGATTGGCTGCTGTTGTTGATTTTTGGCATGGAACACTTTGGGGGGGTACAGTATCAGATCTATGTTAAACAGGTACTTGTGCCATAACAACGCCGAGTGATGGAGTTGTGATTTTTGAGCCCAAGGCCTTATAGCTACCTTATGGGTTTCTCGCAGCCGTCGGCAAGACAAGTTTCCAAAGGCCAAGTGTGACAACAGGAATCACATAAACACACAAGGCGACCCAAGAGAGCATTCCGTAGCCCTGAGCAACTAGCTCAACTAATCCAAGCTGTGCGATCGCGGTAGCAACTAACAACATAACGACTCCGATAACCGGACGGAGTTTTTGTGGCATAGTGCGACCGCGTTCTGCATAACTCCGCGACAACCGTTCATTGAAGGAATGAATAAATCCTCCTCCAGTTTCAACTAAAGTGCCTACGAGCCCAATCTGAAAAACGAGACGAAAAGTATTGGAATCGAGTGCCCCAACGACAAAATTCGCTGGAACAGTTTGCTCAACGACAAGTGGGTAATGAGCAATCATAGCGAACGCAAAGAGCACGCCGGGGATAATGCCGATGGGGCCTGCCAATATCCCTGCTGTCAGCGCCTCGCGACGCGTCTCGATGTGTCTAACCGAAAACAATAATGCAGGCACTACCGCGACGTTGTAACAGGCATAACGTAATCCGGCAGAAAACCACCCCGAGTTGAGCTCAGAAGATGCAAGAGCAGACCAAATATCGGAGTGGAACCGAGAGAAAGTCCAACAAAAAAGCACCACATAAATGCCGTACAAAACAAACGACCAGAGCGATAAGTATCGTTCGATCGCGGCGCTGCCCTTGAAGACCAACGCCGCAACAGCAGCCATCACAATGACAACCCCTAGAAAATAGGGGAGTCGAAAGGTTTCGGTAAGTATGCTCCCTGCAGCAGCACCAAGAACTGCCAATGTGAGAACGAGTGCAAATAAGTAGTACAACTCATACAGCACCCATGCCCGACCCAATAAAAATTTTGAAAAACTGCGGTAGTCATAAGTTTGTGCGGAGCGTGCCAGCTCGAAGGTAACACCACAGACCAGACACCATGTCAAGGTGCTGACTAGCATTCCCAGTAATCCAGTCAACGGCCCTGTGCTGAGGAAAAATTCGACCAATTCTCGGCCGGTTCCATACCCTCCTCCAATCAACACAGATTGAAAGACAAATCCAGGAAGAAAGTAGCGGCGGAACAGAGGTGACGAAAACATAAGCAAACAGATGCGCGCAACATTTGTGGCAATTAGAGTTGCAATCCTTATCTACTACTCGATCTTCCTAGCATCTCGTTGAGCGATGAGAGTGACCTCAATGGCCTTGAAAGCGTGTTCTTGGGTCATAGAGACCTCTGTACGGTCCAAGCAGTCGCGAATCAACTGCCCGAAGAATGGATACCCCACTGTACCTCGTGCTGGAATGTGTTTTGCTTCTTCTTGGTTCACCAAATATACATGATCGAGTTCAGCATCGCGAGCTACATCGATGTATTTTCTCAGCTCGATGTATCCTTCAGTGCCCAGAATGAAAGTTCGTCCATCACCCCAAGCACCAAGACCATCTGGAGTGAACCAATCGACACGGAAGTAATTCGTCGCACCGTTGTCGGCAACTAATGAAACATCTCCGAAATCTTCAAGCTCCGGGTATTGTTTGTTTCCATAGTTAGCGACCTGACTACTAGTCACAGTCGCATCAGACGCTCCAGCTAAATGCAAAAATTGTTCTACTTGATGGCAACCAAGATCACAAATGATTCCACCGTACATCTCCTTCTGAAAGAACCACTCGGGACGAGACGCTGCGTTGAGACGATGTGGTCCCATGCCAATCACCTGCAATACTCGTCCAATAGCACCCTGTTGAATCAGATTACCAGCACAGACTGATGACTCCGCGTGAAGCCTCTCACTGTAATAGACGGCGTATTTCCTTCCGGTTGCAGCGACCTTAGCGCGTGCGGCCTGGAGTTGGTCCAGTGAAGTCAGTGGGGGTTTATCAACAAAGTAGTCTTTGTCATGCTCTAAAACCTCCAGACCTAATTCACATCTCTTAGAAGGAATCGAGGCACCGACTACCAACCGAACCGATGTATCGTCAAGAATTTGCTGCTTTTCAGAGGCGCACTCCACCTGGGCATAGTTGTTACGGAAGGCTTCCATCTTGGCTGGATCAGGATCCCAAACCCAACGCAGTTCGGCACCCGCTTCAATCAAGCCGTTGCACATGCCGTATACGTGGCCGTGATCAAGACCAATAGCCGCAATCGGGAACTCTCCTGGTTCACAAACTTGTTTGGTCTTGCCGACCGGAGCGTACATCATGCCATCTTTTTTTTGCATAGCTACCTCCGAGAGAATTCAGTAATCAAACCAGCCTACCAGGGACAGCTGCGCACATTAGGTGCACACGCTTTATGTCAAGTAACAATTGATGAGGCTTACGACAGCTAGCCTTTCACCCGGTATCCGTCTCGGTGACGGTACGCAAGCCAAGCTATACCACCTACGATTGCAATGGGAGGAATCGCGAGAAGAATAATCCCCTGATTCAGAGCTTCAATCGCGGACGATTGTTGATAGGCAGCTGTCTTCTTACACATTTGGCACTGCGCCCAAGCAGAGCCAACCACAAGCACCGGCACAACAGAACAGGCCACCACGCGAGCAACACCGCTTACGAATCTCTTCGATAGAACATAGCCTAGGCAAACCATAGTCTAGTGACACTCACCAAAACCCTAAGGCCCGAACTCCAGAATGCGGTAACTATCAGGAAAAAAGTACCCGATCATGATCAACATGCAAGCCACCATCGGGACACACAACATCCAGGACAGAGCAGGCTTGTCAAATTTTAAGTGCATGAAATAGGCCATAATCAGAACAGTCTTCACCAGTGAAAGCCCCATTAACAGGGTAATCATCGCTACATGACCGAGCTGAATGTACGCCAGTACAATCTCGACCAACGTCAAAACAAGTAGGGCCACCCAGACCTTTATAAATAGCCCCGTATGCGATTCAGTGTGAGTACTCATTAAAAGTCTCCAGATTTAGTTTCATTATGTTCACGGTTAAACACATCGAAAAAATTTCTTATTGTAGTTTTCAAACTTTCGTCGACAACAAGTAGACCATGGGAAAAATAAACATCCAGACAAGGTCCACGAAGTGCCAATAGAGTCCAACAACCTCGACGTCTTCAGCATCATATTTGCCGCGTCCAAAACCGTTGGCAATAACCGCCAAGTAGACTACTCCGATCGCAACGTGAGTCATATGCAGCCCGGTCAGAGTAAAGAAGGTCGCACCAAACAACGGTGTGCCGTAGGGGCTACTAAAAGGGGTCAGACCCTCATGAATCAGATGGTTCCACTCGTAGGAGTGCAATACAACAAAGAGAAGCCCCCCCAGAATGGTAGCCCAAATCCATTTTTTTGTCCCTGCACGATCCCCCTTGGACGCACAGCTTACGCCAAAAACCATGGTCAGACTACTTGAGAGTAAAACAAGCGTCATCACGCTAGAAAAAATAATGGCTGGGTAAAAATCAAATGGTGTAGGCCAATCGTTAGCCACACGCAGATAGCTATAGGCCATCAATAACGCCCCGAATGTCAGCGCATCAGAGACTATGAAAAGCCACATCCCCAGCTTTTTATGACCAACAGCAAACGGTGACCCGCCTCCTTGCCAAGTGGCTTCAGCCGTCGGTTCAGCGTGAGCATCCGACATGAATTACCTCCAAACCAATAAAAGAACAAACAGATACAACCAGAGTACGTCCATAAAGTGCCAGTAAAGAGCTGCTGCCTCAATCGCCGCACTACGAGTAACCCAATGGTGGCCACACCAAACACGGCCAGTAACATAGCCAACCGCTAACAATCCCCCAAGCAGGTGCAGGCCGTGACCAACTGTAAACACATAGAAAAAGGAGTGGCTCGGATTTGCCGCAAGATAGAGACCCCGTTCGGTTAAGTTTAACCAACCCATCCATTGGGACACCAAAAAAGCTACACCGAGCACCGTGGTCACGGCCAGCCATGTTCTTAGACCATTCTCGTTCGAATTTCTCAGAGCACGTTTAGCCTTCTCTACTGTGAAACTGCTGACAAGCAAAGCGATCGTACTAAACCACAACACACTTGGCAATCCGAAGGATTTCCAATCGTCACTCAATCCCGAACGCACTACCATGGCACTAGTAAGTGCCGCAAAAATCATGATAATTCCGCCAAACCCAACAGAAACCCCCAGCTTGTACCGATGCACTGCCAAGGCTTCAAAGTCCGAAGTAGCTGGATTACTATTTCCTAACCCGGAGGCTTCGCCATCAGCAGGTGTATCGATATCGATCCTCTGATGCTCTGAGAAAGACACCAAACTCGGTTGCTCCAATGTAGCCGGGGTACTATTGCCCATAGCCTTATTCGCCAGACTTCCTCGCAGGTGCTGCGTCAGGTGCATTACATTGCATCACATAATCACGCGGCGCACCGGGGACACTAAACTCATAGGGTCCGTGGTTAACGGTTGGAATCCTACCTTCAAAGTTATCGTGGGCTGGCGGTGTTGCCGTCACCCATTCAAGTGTTGTTGCTTCCCAAGGATTGTCCGAGGTCACTCGTTTACCCTTGAAAAGACTCCAAACCACATTGATCAGGAAAAGACACTGCACGGTTACAGTAATCATCGCGGCCATCGTGACGAAGTAATGAATTTCATTAGCGCCAGCCGCACCGAGGTAATCAACGGACGTCGTTTCCGCATATCTCCGCGGATGGGCGATTACACCCAAATAATGCATCGGGCCGAAGATCGCATAGACTCCAAGAAAGGTCAGCCAAAAGTGCACCTTCCCCATCCCTTCGCTCATCATACGGCCAAAGAATTTCGGGAACCAAAAAGCCACCCCTGCAAACATTCCAAAAATTGCTGCCACTCCCATGATCAGATGAAAGTGAGCAACTACGAAATAGGTATCGTGAAAGAACAGATCCACCGACGGCTGCCCCAAGAAAATACCACTGATCCCTCCGGTCACAAATAGAGAAACGAACCCGATTGAATAGAGCATGGGAGTCGTAAAACGAATTTTCCCTCCCCATAAGGTGCCAATCCAATTGAATGTCTTAATGGCCGAGGGTACTCCAATACACATCGTCAACACCGAGAATACAAAGCCGGAGTATGGACTCATCCCACTAACGAACATGTGGTGTCCCCAAACCACAAATCCAAGTGCACCAATCGCAACAACCGCATAGACCATGGCCTTGTATCCAAACACGGGTTTACGTGCAAACGTTGCCAGAATATGTGAGGTAACCCCCATCCCAGGTAAAATCGCAATGTAAACCTCTGGGTGACCAAAAAACCAAAACAGATGCTGCCAAAGAATCGGAGAGCCACCAGTGTGATCTATTGGGATGTCGTTAACCAACAAGCCTCCCGGAATAAAGAAACTCGTCCCTCCCAGTCGATCCATCAGTAGCAGAACTCCTGCAGAAAGGAGTACACCGAATGCAAGCAGGCCTAAGATCGCCGTAACGAACCAAGTCCAAACGGTCAGAGGCAAGCGCATCATCGTGAGACCTTTCGCCCGAAGCTGCAGTGTCGTCACAATGAAATTCAGTGCACCAAGAAGAGATCCAATACAGAAAAAGGCAATACTGAGCAGCCAGAGATCTTGGCCGTAACCACCAATCGTTGCTTCATCGAGGGCACTCAACGGGGGGTATGCAGTCCACCCAGCTATTGGTGCTCCTCCTTGAACAAAAAATGCGGCGCATAGTGTCACAAAAGACACAAAAGTTGTCCAGAAGGACAACATGTTGAGCGTTGGGAAGGCCATATCAGCTGCGCCAATTTGTATTGGCAAGATATAGTTTCCAAAACCTCCCTGAGGTGCGGTGGTCAGAACCATGAAAACCATCATCGTGCCATGCATCGTCAGCATGGCTAAATAGAACTCTGGTGTCATCACTCCTTCTGGTGCTCCCACTGGAAACAAGGTTCCCAGGATCTCGATCGGTTTGTCGGGCCAGACTAGCCGCAGTCGAACCAATAGGGACAATGCCATGCCCACAAAAACAGCAACGATTGCCAAAATGATGTACTGAATACCAATCACCTTGTGGTCGATACTGAAAATGTATTTCGTCCAGAAATTGGTCGGTTCAGGGTGCCGATGCACTTCAAGGTGTTCCGCTACTTCAGTTGCCATAAGGTCTTTCTCTCTACAAAAGCCAATATCCCTATTATCAAACTCTCTAGGCCCGATTGTTCAGATCCACATCACCAGCATTACGCGGACCTTTCTTCAGTCGTTTACTGTTCTAAGAATTCAGCCTGTGCAACAAGCCACTGGTCGTAATCCTCTTGCGTCTTAACTTCAAGAAAGCTGCGCATCTTATAGTGACCCAATCCGCAAAGCTCCGAGCAGACAATCTCATATGTGCCTATCTTGTCGGGCGTAAAGCGAAGCGTACCCGTAATACCCGGCACCGTATCAAGTTTGATGCGTAACTCGGGCACGAAGTAATTGTGTAACACATCCTTGCTCTTGAGTTGCAATTCCACTTGACGGTTCACGGGGACAGCCATTCGAGGAACGACGATATCATCCTTGCCGTCGGGATGGTCGCGATCTACACCAAGAGGGTTCCCCAGTGCATCATCTACCAGTTCTATCTTGGTAGGACCGAATTTACCGTCCGCACCCGGATAGCGCATATTCCATACGAACTGCTGACCCACAACCTCTACAATAGTTCGATCTTCGTCCGGGGCACGATTAGCAGATTCTGTAAAACGTGCCTCAGCCCACACAGTGTATCCCATGAAGGTTAGCCCAACAAATAGCACTGTGGCCGCTGTAGTCCACAGAATTTCCCAGCGTTCATTGCCGCGGACATGTGCAGCTGCTCCCGGTCGATTCCTGCCAAATTTAAAAACAGCGTAACCAAGAGCTAACTGAGCTAGTAGAAAAATTATGCCCGTTACCCAAAGCGTCAGGCGGTACTGAGCATCCACCTGTCTAGCGTGCTCAGTGATCGTATCCGGCAAGGGCCAGGTGTCTACGATGAAAGGATAAGCCAGACCGACAGCCACGATCCATATGAGGACCGCCAAAAGCAGTGCCATAGAGAATTATGCTCCTCCGTGAGAAACGCAGCGCGTACACAAGCTAATGCGTTGCGCCAAGAGTAATTAAGTGGACCATTCTAGCAACTACCTGGTCGTGTTTCCAAGTGGTCGGATATTACTCATATCCAAAAATATACCCTAGACCAAATTGTGTTCGTTTTGGCTTTACCTCTAATGCGTGCTATTCTGCCTTCGTCCAGGCTGCTATTAGCCACATCGGAGACACTTAGGATCCTTTGATTTAAGGCTGGTTTTATATGTCACTCAACCATCGACTTACCGTACAACTGCAAAACGAAGAAATCTATTTGACACTGCTCCCGGGTGGAGGACATATAGCAGAATTGGTTCTTAAATCTAATGCTGTTAACCCATTGTGGCTTCCTCCCTGGAAAACGATTGACCCAGTGGACTACAACCCCACTGAACATACAGAATATGGCCACGGACCGGAAGCTCAATTGTTGTCCGGAATCGTGGGTCATAACTTGTGTTTCGACTACTTTGGGCCACCATCCGACGAAGAAGCTTCATCAGGACTTACTGTTCACGGGGAAGCTTCAATAGTGAACTGGAAAACTGAACAACAGCCTGGCAAGTTGATTGCCACTGCAGAGCTCCCTCAAGCAGAAATGAGAATAGAGCGTGTCCTGAAATTGGCACCTAAAGCCCAAGGTATTGTGGTGACTGAAACGGCCGAGAACCTGCGGGGTATCGACCGTGCTGTCGGATGGACCGAACACGTAACACTTGGGCCACCCTTCTTGGAGAGGGGTAAAACAGTAATACGCATGCCAGCAACTTCTTCTAAAGTCTTGGAAGAGAAGTTCGCGGTTGCAGAAGATCGACTCAAAACCGCTGCCGAGTTCCACTGGCCCATGGCGCCACTCGCCCGGGGCGGTCTTACAGATCTTCGCAACACTACAGAAAAGGACGTTTCAGGCGCATTCAGTACACAATTAATGAACCCTTCTCTCGAACAAGCCTACTTTACTGCCTACAATCCAAGCTCCGAAACTGTCTTCGGCTATGTTTGGAAGAGAAGCGATTTTCCTTGGATCGGCCTTTGGGAAGAAAATCACAACCGCACCCATGCACCATGGAATGGGCGCACACTAACACGAGGCATTGAGTTCGGAGCATCACCGATGCCAGAGTCGCGACGGAAAATGATCGACAGAGGCACACTCTTTGGAGAGAGATGTTACCGCTGGATTCCGGCACGCTCAAAAGTGTCAGTGGAATACTGTCTCTTTATTGCCAAGTCAAGCCACCCAGTTGAAGCAGTTAGCTGGGATGGGGATATCGTTAAAGGCGACGATGGATTCGAGGTGCGGATCTGACTTTCCTGTGCTTCTAATCTTATTTCCAGCTGCCATTTCTGAGCGATTATTGTCTGTCCTCTTCCCAAGGTAACCTTCCCGTCATTGGACAAGTTTTACGTAAGGTTTCATCAATCTTTCGTCCAATGTCTGCCAACTGGTCGACAGAAAGCTTGTCCTGGATTTCTTGAAAAAGATCTCCTTCCTCGGTACGAATGTGTTTTCTCAACAAGTCGCCAAACTCTCGCAATAAAATAATCTGAGGCTCGCCCGACGTCCTTTCAATACGGGAAGCTAATTCCTCGATCTCGCGGTGTTGCGTTACCAAATCATCAATAACCTTTGGAGAGTCAATCACATCACGGGCTACAGGAAACAAGATATTTTCCTCCACCTCGAAGTGATGCAGTAGTTCCACCTCGACAATCGCAGCGAGTTGCCGATGTAACTCATTACAAACGGCAGGAGCAGGCGTCTGAGTTTTCAAATGTCGATCGATAAGAACGCATAGAACAAGAGCGTGGTGGTGCTGACGCGAAAGCGGCACCAAGCTTGGATCACGCAACATCGTTTCATTGTAGAACTCAACACCGTGCAGCATACTGCAAACACCGAATGTGATCTCAGACACAGCTAAATAATTTGCCGCTCAAAAATAGCTAAACTACTAAGATCGTAGAGGGGTAATTTTAGTCAAATAGATTTAGGCTGGACCTCACCAGGCTGACGATGAGTACAAGTACACTAACAAAAATTAACACTCTTACGTTTGATGTTTTTGGGACCATCCTCGATCTCAGCAGTGGTATTGTGCCCACGGTTGAAAACTTTCTGGAAAATCGACAGGCAAAGATCAGTGGAGCCCAATTTTGGCAGTTATGGAGATCTCGTCAAAGAATTGAACAGTATCAAGACACCATAGTGATGCTGGGACACAGCGGATATTTGGAAGTCGCGCGACGGGCACTTCTGTACACACTTCGACAGCAACAACTTACAGTCGAACCTGAAGAAACTCTCAAACTGATGAGGACTTTCGAACAGTTAAAACCCTTTGATGACGCCGTATTGGGACTGAATCGTCTGGCGAAGCGTTTCCAACTGGTTGCTTTGTCGAACGGCAATACCTCCCTAGTAGAACACCTAGTAAGCAACAACATTCCTGTTCATTTTGAAGCCGCTCTATCGGCAGATGCGGTGGGGCGCTTCAAGCCACATCCATCCGTGTATCGCTATGCGGCCAAAACCTTAAACCGCGAACCCGACCAGATCATGATGGTGGCCTCTCATGCATTTGATGTCATGGGCGCCCGCGCCTGTGGTTTCCGCGGAGCCTACATTCAACGCTATGAGCTTCCTTACGAAGAATCATCACTCAGGCCCGATCTGACTGTAAGTAATTTCATTGAATTGGCTGATGAGTTACTTCAATAGCCAACAGACCAATTTAACTGATGTCTTATGCATGGAATGCAGAAGCAATCTACGGTTTGACTTCATACAGTAGAGGCTCGCCACGCATGCCAGCTTTCAGGTTGGCAACTGATATCTCAGACATTTTTTGACGTGTCTCGACCGTAGCGCTTCCGAGGTGAGGCACAATCGTCAAATTGTCGAGTTGCAGTATCGGGTGATCACGAGGTAATGGTTCGGGATCGGTTACATCAAATGCTGCCCCTTCAATACGGCGATCACGTAGAGCATGATAGATAGCCGTAGTGTCAACGATAGGACCACGAGCAACATTGATTAGGAACGCCGTTCGTTTCATGTGTGTGAGCGCTTCGGCATCAATGAGCCGATATGTATTTTCGGTGAGTGGACAGCACAACATCACAAAATCGGACCGCTCAAGTAGCACTTTCAGAGAAACGTAGGTCGCTTCGAAAGAACGCGCAACGTCCTCGCGGGGATGACGGTTGTGGTAGAGAACTTTCATATCAAACGCCCGTGCACGACGTGCAACCTCACTCCCTATCGATCCCATACCAATGATGCCGAGCACGCTGTGGTGAACCTCACGCCCGAGCATAAAACCAGGATCATAGCGGAGAAACTCCGCAGAGCGAGCGTAGCGGTCGCCTTCTATAACACGACGTGCAGCAGATAAAAGTAATGCCATCGCCATATCTGCTGTCGCACCGTCGAGGATACCCGGGGTGTTCCCGACAGGGATGGAGCGTGTCACCGCATCCGCGACGTTAATATGATCAACGCCTACTCCGTAATTGCTTATTACTTTGGTGCCTGCAATACGATCCAGCATCTCGCCGTTTAGTTGCGGATGACCATAAGTGTAAATACCATCAACTTGATCATCAGTGCCTTCAATAGCGGCTTGCCAAGGGAGAAGATCAATCTGATCACCAAGAAGACCCATAACCACCGAATCTAGTGGCCCGTCAGCGATAACAGTAAAGCGACTGGTTGTGTCGGGAACTACAGACATGTCAGCAACCTGATAACAATCCTATGGACTGGGTAGTTTAGCAGAGACCCTATTGAAGCGTTGCAAAGTCAGCTCACATGAGAAGTGGTAAGTCTTCACCAGGCGATATCACCCGGAAATCATTTAACGATTCACCGACCAGGTTACAATGGGCCGACCATCAACGATCTCGAAATAACATCTCATCGCACAAGAATCCATGTAACCATGTCCCCATTTGATTCTAATTCTCTACGAACACAGTTTCCTGCTCTCACTCAACACGTTAACGGTAAACCCGCAGTTTTTCTCGACGCTCCAGGTGGAACTCAAGTTCCACAACGTGTAATTAATGCCATGTCGGAATATTTGGCTTTCTCGAACGCCAACACGCATGGCGCCTTCGCCACCAGTATAAGAACTGAGCGGATAATCCATGAAGCCCGCAGTGCGGCAGCGGACTTACTGGGTTGCACTCCGGACGAAGTAGCATTCGGAGCCAATATGACATCTCTGACCTTCGCGATTAGTCGGGCTATCGGTCGTGAGATCAAGGTAGGCGACGAAATTATCGTTACAGATCTCGACCACGACGCCAACATCGCTCCATGGCAAGCCTTAGAAGAACATGGAGCAATCATCAGAGTTGCGCCAATCTGTAAAGAAAACTGTGTACTAAACACCCAAGCGCTACTTGAACTACTGTGCCCCAAAACAAAACTGGTGGCGATCGGAATGGCTTCTAACTCAGTCGGGTCAATCAACGACATCGACTGTATCATTCGGGCTGCACACAAGGTTGGAGCATTGGTTTACGTGGATGCAGTACACTACGCACCTCACGGATTAATTGATGTAAAAAAACTTGATTGTGACTTTCTGGCCTGCTCAGCATACAAATTCTTTGGGCCACATGTTGGCTTGGTTTACGGCAAGAAAGATCACATGCAACGATTTCTCCCCTACAAAGTACGACCAGCCTCAGACAATACTCCCGATCGCTGGGAAACTGGAACACAAAATCATGAAGGGCTAGCCGGATTTATCGCCGCCGTCGATTATCTGGCCGATGTTGGTCGATCATACGGAGCAGAGATTCCCAAGGAATACCCACATGAATCAGAACGTCGCATCTCCTTGATCAGTGGTATGCAAGCAATTCGACAGTACGAACACAAACTAGCGAAACAACTCGTTAAAGGCCTTCTCGATATCAATGGCTTGACGTTTTATGGAATCAAGGACTTTGAACAATTCACACACCGAGTACCAACAGTTTCAATACGTATTGCGACCAAGGCTCCACGAGACGTGGCAGAGATATTAGGCCAAGAGGGCTTTTTCGTATGGGATGGCAATTACTACGCCCTAAGTCTGAGTGAGCAACTTGGAGTGGAACCAACCGGAGGCATGGTGCGGATTGGCCTAGTACACTACAACACGGCTTACGAAATCGATCGGCTGCTTGAGACACTAGGAAACCAGATAAAGTAAAGGTTTAGTCCGCTAGAGGTGTGAGCTATTGAACCTAAAAAACCACATAACAAAGTGGCTACTAGGGTTCCTGATGGTAGGCTGACTATAGGAGGATTTCACCCACTGACAGATCAAAAACTGCAGATTATCCCACTCGGAGGACTAGGCGAGTTCGGCATGAACATGATGGCCCTACGCTGTGGGGATGACTTGATAGTAATCGATGCCGGATCTTTATTTCCTGGCGTAGAATTATTGGGCGTAGACTTAGTAGTACCCGATATCACTTATCTTGTCGAAAATCGCAAACACATTCGTGGGTTAATTCTTACTCACGGCCACGAAGACCATATAGGTGCTACACCATACGTACTGTCGCAGCTTGACCTACCGATTTACGCAACTCGCTTCACTAGTGCCTTGGTCAGGCGGAAACTCAAAGAGCACGACCTCCCCAAACCACCGACGATTCACACAGTGGAACTGGGCGACAAAATATCGTTAGGATGCTTTGAGATAGAGCTAATCCGGGTTACCCACAGCATACCCGACGCAGCGGCACTAGCTATAAAAACACCTCTAGGTGTCATCCTTCACACCGCTGATTTTAAAATTGATCCAACTCCAATTGACGGACAACTCTTCGATCTTCATGCACTCGCAGATTACGCCCAAAAAGGGGTACTATTGTTGCTGTCAGATTCGACCAACGTTAATCGTCCTGGTTTCACACCATCCGAACAAGCAGTACGACCACGACTAGAAGCGATTTTTCATCAAACAAACAACTCGCTCTACTTCAGCTGTTTTTCTTCATCAATTCATCGCGTTCAGCAAATTGTCGACCTATCAGCTGCAGCAGGTCGCAAGATTGCTTTTGTTGGTAGAAGTATTTCCGAGGTCAGCGGACTCGCTCAAGACTTAAATCTACTCAACATCCCAAATGGGCTATTGATCAATCCAGGTGATATGGCGAAACTGCCGCGATCACAGAGAACGTTTCTCATTTCTGGGAGTCAAGGAGAACCACTATCGGCACTCTCCAGAGCGGCAGTCGGCAAACACCGACACGCTCAAATCGACGAAGGAGATACGGTTGTCCTCAGCACCCGGGTAATTCCAGGTAACGAAAAGGCCATCTACCGCATGGTCGATCATCTAACTCGGCGTGGTGCAGAGGTGCTCTACGGCACAATGAATCCGCCAATACATGTCTCAGGTCATGCGAGTGAAGAAGAGCTGAAATTGGTACTTAACTTACTGCGCCCAAAATATTTCGTGCCGGTACATGGTGAATACCGGCAACTTTCACGCCACTTGCAATTGAGCGAACATTTGAAAAGTAACGGCCTCGAAGCATCGTTTCTACTGGAAAGCGGGGACGTGCTGGAAATCGATTCAGAGGGTGCACGACATCGGGAGTCTGTGCCAGTAGGTCGTGTATGTATCGATTCTGGCACGGGTGATGAAATTCTGGAGGAAGTCGTGATTCGGGATCGACGCCATTTGTCAGAGTTCGGCGTTATAGTACCGATCGTAGCGCTGAATCGCCATACTGGAAAGCTGGAGAGCAGTCCAGAAATTGTCACTCGCGGTTTCGTGACCAGTGAAGATAGTCCTGAACTGCTCGACGGAGCAGCTGACACGGTTGCCCTTACGATCGAAGGCTCCTCCGAAGAGGAAAAAACCGACTGGGGAGTTATGGAAGAAAAAATTCGTGCAGATCTACGACGTTATATACGGCGTCGAACCGAGAGTAGGCCATTGATCATTCCAGTCATCCTCGAAGTCTGACTTTGAGAACACTGACGTTGCATAAAACTGCTTCATTTCTGCACAATAAACACAGGAGGGATAGGGGAGAACCCCTGCCTTGAGGTCAGCTAATTGAAGGAGACGTCGCGGCATACCCGTAGCACTCTAAAAAAACATGCCGCGCGGCAAAAGTTAATTACTGCTAAGGCTCACAGTATAATAATCTCAGCATGTTTAACCTGTTCAGAAGTCAGAAACAGATCGTAAAAATACTCCTCGGGGCTATCTTGTCTTTGGTTGCAGTTTCAATGGTAATTACTATGATTCCAGGAAGCTGGGGTGCTGCAGCTAACGCTAACCAAAACCTTCTCGCAGAAGTAGGTGACCCCACACTATGGTGGCTTGCAAACACACATACACTAACGGTTTTGGATGTGCAGCAAGCAATGCCCAACACTCCCAACGGACCACACGCGGGTTTGGCTTTGGAAACCATCGATCAAGAACTAACGAAACTAGTCCTGATGAGAGAAGCAGAAGAATTAGGACTCGAATCGAACGAACAAGAGCTGGCTGATTGGTTGAAGGTGCAAATGCCCTTCTTCTTCATTGATGGCGTATTTCAACCCGATAGGTATAGAGTTCTCATTGCACAGCAGTTTCGCACGTCGATTCCAAGATTTGAGGAAGAGGTTCGACGTTCGCTGATGATCGACGTGAAGCTACGACGGATGGTGGTCGACACTGTAGAAGTAGACGAAGAGGACATTATCGAACTCTATCGTAGAGCCAATGAAAAAACTCGATTGCGGTTCGTAAAGATCCGGGCAAACGACTTCGAAAGGCAACTTGCACCTAAAGAAGAAGCGCTTCGCGAATTCTACGAAGAACGCAAACAGCAGTACAGCATACCCGAATCACGAGACATTAAATTAATGATCGTCGATGCGACAGACCTACCCGCAATCACAGTCAGCGAAAAAGAGATTGCACGTCAACACCGCCAAAATAGACAGCGCTATCAAGTTGATGAGCGTATCCGTGCTAGCCACATTCTGTTCATGACAGAAGGCAAAAGTGATGAGGAGAAAAAAACGCTCAAGGAAAAAGCAGAGTTTGTAAAGAAAGACCTTCAGCAAGGAATGGATTTTGCAACCCTGGCCAAGGAACACTCAGACGATCCCGGAACAGCCGAAAAAGGTGGTGATCTCGGCTGGGTCACTCGTGGACAGATGGTGCCAAGCTTCGAAAAGGCATCATTTGCCCTTACATCTGGCAAGATAAGTGACGTCATCAGCACTGAGTATGGATACCACATCATAAAGGTCCACGAAAAACAAGGAGCACATCTCCAATCCTTGGACGAAGTACGGGAAACAATCAAACAAGAATTGATTGAAGAACGCCAATACAATGCCCGCATGCAACGCATAGATAATGCGATCGCTTCGGCTCGGCAAGCAGGCAAGGATTTCGAATCTGTTGCAGCTTCTTTAGACCTGGGGGTCAAAATACTGGCAAAGGTAGGACGTAACGATTCTCCTGCTATCCTCGGTGAATTCGAGACACTAACGGCATCTCTATTTGCTGCCAACGACGGTGAGATCGTAACCGCAACTCAGAATGATAGAACTGCGATTGCTGTGGTAACCACAATTACTCCGGAACGCCCAGCTGAATTTCAGGAAGCCAGAAAGCGTGTGAGAACCCAGTACATTGCCCAGGAATCAAAACGACTTGCAGAGGAGCGCGCCAATGAAGTAGGTACGGCTGCAACGAAGGAAGATCTTCGAAAGGCAGCACGGAGATTTCAGTTAAAAACAGAGCTGAGCAATTTTTTGAGGCGTCAAGATAGCTTGCCAAACTTGGGGTCAATAGGTTTGTTAGGTGACAAAGCATTTACCTCGGTGACCGGTAAGTCAGTTGGACCTGTCCTCTCGAACGACGCTTGGGTAATCTACGAAGTGATCGGCCACCAAGAAGCAGAAATGGAACATTTTCTCGATGATCGTGACGAAATGTCTGAAAAACACAAAGAGAGGCTTCAGGAACAAGAATTTGACCTCTACCGCAGGGAAACACAACGTCGATTTGAAGAGGCTGGACGGGTACGCCGCTATCACTCAAACATCCAACGCTATGTAAGCACGTTTTCAGGCCGTCGATAAGTGGGGAATGATGGGCCATCATGCCTCTCCCAAATTACACAAGTTAACAACTCGTCATCAGTGACAACCCATGCAAGAAAAATTGGTTCCATGACAAGGCAAGCATGTTGCCTTGTTGAGATTGAGTTTTCCAGTTGAGTGCAGATCGACGAACTCGCGTGTGTGATCGACTGGTTTTAACGTACTGCCAGGCAGGTGACACTCTTCGCAACTGAATGGATTGTCGATCTCGCTGTGACATACCAAACAGTCAGACATACTAGGCAAGCTTGATTCAGTTACCGAGTTCGTTTCTTCAAGCCCTCGGTGACAGCCTTGACAAGCGTTATCGTGGTTGAGTAAGCGCCGAACACCAAGGGATTCTCCCAAATATCGACCATCGTCAAGAGCCGCTCGAATGACGGCAGTCACGTTTCCAAGCTTCAAATGGAATTCATGGTTGAAATGGAAAGTCCTTTTCTCAACCTCTCGCTCAGTGAGCCAAGTGGTGTCAACATTTGGAGCAATCCCTCCATTGTGACAACTAAGGCAGATATTTTTTTTTGGCAGATTGCGGTCTTCGACTACCTTACTCGTCACCGCTGCACCGTGACACACCAAGCAATCGATGCCAACTTGCTTGATGTGTAACTGGTGTGAAAATCGACTTTCAGTCCCAAAAACATCTGTAACAAGAAGTACCGATACAAGCGGAATCCACACTCGCTTCAATAGCACCATCATGCTGGTTTAGTTATCAGATGATTCTCGTCTAGCTAGGAAAGATGAAGTGACACTAATCAATCACAATTTCCGCCAAAAGGTTCCCACCTGTGCATTACCCAGAGAAAAATCACCCCTCATAGAAAATTCTCCACAATTTTCGGCCGCCATCATCAGAAACTAGCACTGATCCGTCAGGCATTTGAAGTAAGCCAACCGGACGCCCCCATACTTCCCGCTGGTCTTCACCGAGCATCCAGCCCTTTAGAAAATCCTGTGGCCCAGAAGTTGGCCTACCTTCCTCAAAAGGAATATACGTAACGCTATACCCAACACGTTTTGAACGGTTCCAGGAACCATGAAAGGCGAGGAAAAGTCCATTTCTGTACTCTTCTGGAAACTGTTCCCCCGTATAGAAAAGTATGTCTAGTACCGCCACATGGGCACCCAGTAACACATCGGGGTAACGAGTGCTCTGCACTTTGCCTGGAGCAACACCCTTGTGACGAGGCTCCTCGTGCGGTCCGTTGTAGGCATAGGGCCAACCATAGAAGGCACCCTCCTGAATGTTGACTAGGAAATCGTGGACTAAATCATCACCCAATCCATCACGTTCTTGTACTGCACCCCACAGTGCGTTACTACCAGGAAACCAACGGAGCCCTATAGTATTGCGCAACCCTGTCGCAAGTATTTCAAGATCGCTACCGTCGGGGTTTGATCTTAGTACAGTTGCACGTTTGAGATCTTCCCCCAGGTCTATATTTGAACCAGAACCGACTGTCGTGTATAGTTTTTTGTGATCCCGGTCAAACAATAAAGTCCGAGTCCAGTGACCGGTTCCTTGGCCCTCCAGCGAAATAATTTCTTCGCCGAGGCCTTTTGCGACCATCTTCTGAGAATCGTACTTGTAACGCTTAACCGAACTTGGTTCAGCGACGTAGAGCCAATCCTCATGCATAGCCAATCCATAAGGTCGATCTAAACCTTCGATGATTTTTTTTGAGACTCCATCATGAATGACGTACACCAGACCGTTGGCAATGCGGCGTGCGCCACTATCCGTTAGTAAAATTTCCTGATTGGGGCCGAGGATCATAAAACGTGGACGTGCCTCGAAACCTGACATATATTCTTCGACACGAAAACCCGGAGGCACCGATAGACCAGCATCACTGGGTTGTTCAATAACCTTCGGTCGGTTGCTGGCAGAAGGCGTATGAAAGGGGTCTGGTAGACCTTTCCAGTTTACCGGCAGCTTTGAAGATTGTGAGATGGCGGTTCCAGCCGCGATAAGAAGCGCCATTCCAACACAGTACAGAACTTGATGCTTTTTCATAAGCAGACAGTATCGTACATTAGGTCACCCCGTGGAAACACAATCGACGCTTTTCGTATTTTTGTAGTTCGAAGCAAAACTGCAAACTCACCAAAATAAAAGGAAAAAACGTCATGTGAAACCTAGAACATGATGAACGGAGGACGAGAAAACTGACTAAATTCCAAGTAGCTGAATAGCCAACCCAGAACAAGCAATTGCCAAACCGGCCAGCGTATTGGCATGAGCTTCTAACCGTTTCAGAGGAGTCAGCTTAAAACCGTAGAAACCAACTGTAACAGCTACTAGCATTGTGATGATCGTCGTAAAACCAAAAACAGCCGTCACGGGCACCACCGCCCAAGGACCCAAACTAACGGCTGGAGCCATCAGAAGAGGAATTAACGGTTCACAGGGTCCCAGAACAAAAATAATGAAAAGGCTCCAAGCTGTAGCTGCGGCAGGTATTTTGACATCATGACTGTGATCTTGGACACCGTGCTCGTGGCTGTGGACCATTCCGCCATCATGGGAATGGATGTGGCGTTGCTGGCGCCTCTGTCGTGCAAAAGACCAGCCAGCATAAAATAGGCCAAAAATGATCAGTAGCCAGGCGGCAATTTCGCCACGCATCCCTTCAACCCACTCCAGGCTTGCAATTGCAACTCCCAAGCCGATACCCAATCCACCTAATAAAACTGACGATAAAACATGTCCAAAACCACACAGAAAAGTGATACTCCATACCTTGCGTAGTGACCAACCTCGCGCCCTGCCGAGTACAACAAATGGAAGAGAGTGATCTATACCGATCAGAGTATGTACAAACCCTATACTGGCAGCCGAGAAAAGCAGTACCTCTAAGGAAGTTTCCATATCAAAAATACCCCGCCTCTAGGCCCATCTGATGTCAGTCCATAGCGAGCCGGGCTACATTGCTCCGTCCGAGAATAGCACGAAATAAATGCATATACTTGGACTTTCCTTTCTGTATTGAGACACCATTACCTATAACACCCTTACTCCAGTATAATTTCACCTAGTCGATAGAAGTGTTTATAGTTATTACCATCAGGAGACATTAATGATCTCTCGCCGAAATTGCCTGAAGGTAATCTCATCCGGATTCTTTGCTGGCAAACTGTCGAGCTTTACTTGGCCACAGTTTCGTGGGCCAGGTGCTCTGGGCATAGTGCCTGACAACCCTGGTTTACCTATCTCATGGGATAGCACAGAAAACATCGTTTGGAAAACCGACGTTCCCGGCAAAGGTTGGTCATCTCCGGTAGTTTGGAACGAACGAATTTACTTGACCAGTAACATCGGTCCAACAGGTAAAGGTGAACCTCCAGCGGGGTTTTATGAAGGCGGTGAGTTTCAACCAATTACAGAGAAAACACACCATTGGATGGCCTATGGGATCAATTTTATCAGTGGTCAAATCGAATGGGAGACAGAGTTACACAGAGGTATTCCAAAAACGCCTCGGCATCGCAAGAACTCCTACGCATCAGAAACACCAGTCACCGATGGAGATCACATCTATGTTCACTTCGGCGATCTAGCCACCTATTGCTTAGATATGACAGGTAAGGTTGCCTGGTCTGTACCCTGGAAACCTGTGGAAACACGCTGGGGGTATGGGACTGCCTCTTCACCGGCACTTCACGAAAATCAGTTATATATCACCAACGATAACGAGGGTCAATCTTACACGGTTGCTATTGACAAACAAACAGGGAAAGAGATCTGGAAGGTAGACAGAGATGAGCCCACAACCTGGTCAACACCCTTTGTCTGGACACATGCTGATCGGACCGAAATTATTACTGCGGGGCGTAAAAAAATCCGCTCCTATGATCCTAACGGGCGGTTATTGTGGGAATTGAGTGGCATGTCATCACTTTCAATCCCAACACCGTTTGCCTCTGACGGGCTCCTATACGTGACATCCGGTTATCACGGCAGTCAGGAACGACCAATTTACGCAATCCGACCAGGGGCTTCGGGAGACATTACACTCAAATCTGGAGAAACATCAAATGAGTACATATCCTGGAGCGTGCCACAAGGTGGTCCATATCACCCATCGCCAGTGGTCTACGAGGGGCTCCACTATACCCTGCTTGATAGAGGGTTTCTCACATGCCACGATGCAAGAACAGGCAAGCAGATCTATGGCAAACAGCGCATTGCGCTTGGCAGTGGAAACTTTACAAGTTCGCCATGGGCTTACAAGGGGCATATTTTTTGCCTGAGTGAAGCAGGCGACTGCTACGTAATAGAGGCAGGCCCCAATTTCAAAGTGGTTGAAAAGAACTCCCTTGGTGAAATGTGCATGGCAACTCCCGCAATCGCTGACAGTAGTTTGCTCATTAGAACGTATTCCAACCTTTACCGATTAAGTAATCGGTTATAACAGGAGAATCATGCCCTTGTTGCGGACGGAGGTAGCCACAAAGTGAGTTCGTTAGTTCAGATAGGCACTTTTGATTTTCGTTTCGAGTGCATAGCGGAATGTACTAACTGTTGCACTCACCCAGGGGATGTGTTCTTAACCACATCAGACGCGGAACGCATCGCTCACTACTTGGGTCTGAACACTCAAGAATTCTTGGATCAACATTGCGAAGAACGAGACAATAAAATTCGTATTGCCGACCCGAGCAAAGGGGCTTGCCGTTTTGTTACGGCTACTGGTTGCTCAATACATGCAGTGAAACCTTTGCAATGTCAGACCTTCCCTTTTTGGCCTGAGTACGTCTCTTCAAAGCGCTCATGGAAAAAACTGAGGCACTTCTGCCCTGGAATCGGAACAGGGCCAAGTATTTTGCCAAGTGAAATAAGGTCACAAGCACAGGCTACCCTTGAAGCTTTTCCAGAACCATGAAGAATATCCACCAAACCCCACTCTAATCCTCAATTGATAACCAAGGGAGAATTGGCATTGCTATTTATTCGAACTCTGTTCGGTGTCTGTCTAAATGTAGTCATTCTTACTTTGTTGCTATTAACACCATCGCCAAGCTGGTATTGGTACAACGCGATGATATACCTGGCTCTTTATGCCCTTTTAGTTCTAAGTGGCTCCATATATCTTTGTCTCTATCATCCAGCAAGTATCAAGGCTAGGCTGATGGCACCCTATTCTACAGACCAACCCAGAAAAGACAAGTTAGCAACCATCTTTCTACTAAGTGCTTTCGCGACATCCATAATTCTTATCCCACTAGATGTCCATCATTTTCAAATCGGCTGGAAACCTCCTTTTCTGATCCGCCCCATAGGATTATTGATTTCCAGTCTCGGAATTTTCGGTTTTTACTTGAGTCTTAAAGAGAACGCATTTGCGCAACCTGTGGTTTCTCTTCAAAAATCTCGAGGACATGCATTAGTGGACTCTGGCATTTACTCCTACGTCCGACACCCTATGTATTCCAGTTTTTTTCTGTTCTATCCCGGCATGGCCCTTTGGCTAGAAAGTCTCTTCTCTGCAGCCATTGGGTCGCTGATATTGATATCCGCCCTCATTCCGAGAATTGTGATCGAAGAAAGTACTTTACGACGAGGACTTTCAGGCTATGACGACTACCTCAAAAGAGTGAAGTACAGAATTATCCCAATGTTTTTTTGAACTTAAAATGCCCAGTAGGCATCTGGTTGATCCATATCAACATACTCATCTACGTTTTCGGGCGTTATGAAATCAAGACGGATTGGTTGCTGCTTGGGCACTTCCCCTCCTTTGAATATTTTGATTAACGATTCGACGCTCAACTCACCGTGAATACGAGGAGGATGCTGCACCGAGAATTTGCCAATTCCTGCCTTAATGAGCTTTAACCCACCGTTGTACCCATCTGTCCAGGTCAGAAACGGTTTTCCCGAACGTAACTCTTCATCAGTAAAACCTGACGTGCGCAGCGCCTGGACACCACCGACTGCCATCTCACCACCGTCGAAATGAATCCCAAGCAAGTCTGGATTAGCAGTCAACACGTTTTCGGTGACCCGCTGTCCACTAGCACGAGACCAATCTCCTGCCTGCCTAACCGCGTTGATTTTGGGGTAGCGTGGTAGAACATCGTCATATCCCTTATTCCTCTCAACGGCAGCACCCGCTCCAGGTAAACCTTCGATAATGGCAATCTTTCCACTCCCACCTACAAGTTTGATTAATTGCTCAAGTCCAGTCGCTGCTAACCATCTGTGGTCAGTCGAAACAAAAGTTGTAAATTTATCACCAGAGACCGCACGGTCCACGACGACCGTCGGCACACCCATCTGCTCACATTCCGCGATAGCTGTATTAGCTGCATGAGTATTCACTGCACCGATGATCAGACCGTCAACCCCTTTGGCAAGAAGATCCTCGAGATCAGCCACTTGTTTCGCCGGAGAATCATTTGCATCGGTGATAAGAAGATCCACATTGTCATACTTAGCCACAGTCTTTTCGATCGATTCGCGAAGTGCAGTTCGCCAAGTATTCGACTCAGAGGCATTACTGAAGCCAATCACCCAACGTCGTTCTGCAAAGTTCTCAGGAAATTTAGAAGATGTATGACGTTCGGAAGAAGAACAACCACCCAGCAGAAATGCAAAAACTGTCGAGACGGCCAATAGAAACAAATAGCTGATTGGCCGACCATGAAAGCAGTAATACATCGATGGAATCTCTCTAGGTGAACAGTAAACCACCAATTGTCTCATGCCGTGATATAAATCAACCACTAACGGTCTTTTCGATAAATAGCGATCGCGACGAGAATAACAATTCCCTTGGCGAGACCTTGCATATAGGGAGAGACATTAAGGAGGTTAAGTAAATTATTGATCATTGTAATTATCAACGTGCCGAGTAAACTGCCCAGCATTGTGCCAATTCCGCCAAAAAGACTCGTGCCTCCAATAACAACAGCAGCGATCGCATCAAGTTCGAGACCACGTCCAGCCCAGGGGTCACCAACCGTGACACGTGCACTGAAAATAATGCCTCCCAACGCTGCTAAAAACCCACTGATAGCGTAGGTGATTAACTTAACGCGCCGAATGGAAATACCAGACAATCTCGCGGCTTCTTCGTTCCCGCCAACGGCATACACTTCACGACCATAGGGTGTATAGCGAAGTACTAACGCACCAAGCAGAAAAACGCCTAACATTATCAGAACTGGCACAGGAATTGGACCGACGAAACCAGCGCCAATCCAAGCATACGATCCAGAAATGCCACCTATGGGCCGCCCATTCGAAACCGTAAGTGCTGCACCTCCCGCAATAGCCATCATCGCAAGAGTAACGATAAAGGGCGCAGTATCGCGCCATACGATCATTAGAGCGTTGGAAACACCCATTGCAGCACCCAGAGTGAGGGTGCCGAGAAAAACGGCAGGTAATGGAAACCCCTGACCTTCAGCAAAGAGTAATGCCGCTACGACACTAGTCAGACTCAACACCATACCCACTGAGAGGTCAATCCCAGCAGTGAGAATCACAAATGTCATGCCAACTGCAACAACACCTAACATAGAGCCCTGTCGCAATACGTTGGTTATATTGCGACCAGTCAGAAAAGTTGGCGCAAGAAAACTACCCAATAGAACAATCAATAAAAAAGCGACTATTGCTCCAGTGCTCGGACCGAGACTTCGGAGAACACGTCTAGCAACTCCTGAAGCTTTTGATTGCAATGACATGGATAAAAGACTGCTACGCAGAAATAGGCTGCGACCAATTATAAACCTTTTCAAGAACTCTGAATATCGTAACCTTGGCTACTGGCAAGTTACAATTCCACACTACTAAGAAGATTTGACGACCGATCAGACAGTACTTAAGAAACATATTGTAAACTCGATCAACGTAAGCGATTCTAATTGAATCACCTAAAGTAGTGGGCGCTCTTGATGGCGCTGTGCGAGTAGTTTTTCTAGAAACCTAAAACTGTGACTCCAAGACTCCAAACTCAAGGCATTGTTAAAACCTTCGGTGGAACCCACGCTCTAGATGGAGTGGATTTCGAAGCTGAGCCAGGCGAAATTCATGCCATTCTGGGTGAAAATGGAGCGGGTAAATCAACTCTAATGAAAATCCTCTGTGGGGCTTTATCTCCAGATCGAGGAATAGTAAAACTTGACGGCAACACTGTGCAATTCTCAACTCCTCAAGGAGGACTTGACGCTGGAATATCAATTGTTCATCAACAGTTCACACTGATTCCAGAACAGTCGATTGCCGAAAATATTTTTCTGGGGCGCATTCAAAGGAATTCTTGGGGAATAGTCGACTGGGGACAACTATTTCATCAGGCCGATGCGTTACTTAAACGGCTTGATTCTAACCTCGACCCGAAATGCATTGTAAAAAATCTAGGTGCCGGCGAATGTCGCATCGTAGAGATCGCACGAGCGCTTTCGTATTCCGCAAAGGTCCTTATTCTTGACGAACCCTCTGCGGTGTTAGGGCCTCGAGAACTCAGCAAACTTTTCGCCATCCTGCACAAATTGAAATCAGAGCATTGCACGATCCTTTACATCTCACACCGGCTAGACGAAATCTTCGAGATCGCCGACAAAGTCACGATTTTGCGTGACGGTCGCTCAGTAGGCACTTATCCAATCGACAAAAACCTTAATCGGTCTTTTTTGATCAGTCGCATGGTGGGACGCAAATGGAATGAACAGTTTCCAAAGAAATTGACCCGGTATGGTCCCGAAAAACTCTCAGTGAATAGACTGACTCGAAACGCTATGTTTGAAGACGTTAGTTTCAACCTACGTGCTGGCGAAATTGTTGGCTTAGCAGGCCTGGTAGGTTCAGGAAGGACCGAAATTTGCAAGTGCATAATCGGTGCTTCAAGTTTTGACTCCGGTACGGTCGCAATCGACAGTCAAACTGTGCAAATCTCTTCTCCTCGCGAAGCATTGGAGAGAGGCATCGCGTATTTGTCAGAGGATCGGCACGGAGAAAGTGTCATCAATTGCCGTAGCGTGGGTGAAAATATCACGATGGCTTCCATAAGCAGGTTCACTCGGAACGGTTTTCTGGCACTCAAACATGAAAAAAAAATCATCCGGGATATGATGCAGAAAACGGATGTTCGAGCAGCTAGTCGGCATCAGTTGGTCGGCAGCCTGAGCGGCGGCAACCAGCAAAAAGTTGCTCTGGGGAAATGGTTGAGCACTAGAGCCAAAATCTTTTTGCTCGATGAGCCGACTGCAGGGGTCGATGTGGGGGCCAAAGCTGAAATTTACAACTTGATTAGCAACCTGGCCCGGAGCGGTGTCGCAATACTTCTAGTCTCCTCTGACATTCCTGAAATTATTGCGATGTGTTCTCGCGTACTTGTTATGAAGCAAGGGCGCATTGTACGTACGTTAGAAGAAAATAACGTAACGGAGAAGGCAGTATTAGAATCGGCTCTATAGATCGTCGGTGAAACAGCCACGGCCACATCTATCCATAGATTTGCCAATAGCCTTACCTATATCCAAAAGCAGCTTATAATGTATATTCTTTGTGTGCAGACGGAGTTAACCCTCAACCTGCCTACTCGGATTTCTGATGTCCAATCTTAACCACTCACAACGTATACGCTGCGGTATCGACACTGGCGGTACTTTTACGGACTTAGTAGGCCTCAACGAAGAAAGTGGCGAACTAGTGATAGCAAAATGGCCTTCGTCCCCATCGGAACCAGAAAAAGCGTTGACTGGTGTCATCAAGGATTCGAAACTAGCAGCTCGGGATTTTGCCTCACTCGTGCTGGGGACAACCGTGGCTACTAATGCAATGATTCAGCGCGCAGGAGCTCGAGTACTCTTTGTCACAACAAAAGGATTCGGTGATGTCCCATTTATCCAGCGAGTCAATCGTAAATATCATTACTCGTTCGAGTGGAAAAAACCAGAACCACTAGTGAAACGAGAGGATTGTTTCGAGATTGATGAGCGAGTTAACTACCAGGGTCGTGTACTCACACCATTGAAAGACAGCAGCTTAAATGACCTGGTTGAGATGGTTACCGAACGACTAGAGAACGCAGAGAGCGAGGATGTGGTGATTGCAGTCTGCTTGCTGTTTTCTCATCTCAATCCTGAGCACGAAAATCTTATTAAAAGGCATCTTGAAACTAACTTTCCAAGTATCCCAGTCTCACTTTCACACCAAGTAGCACCTATTTGGCGTGAATATGAACGTGGCAGTACGACCATAGCTGATGCGTACGTCAAACCGGTGCTACAAAGCTACGTACAAGGTGTCCGCGAAAGTCTGGATCACCTGAAGTTGGATTGCCCCTGGGCACTCATGAAATCGAACGGAGGGCATTCATCACCTGCAAGAGCAGAAGAAGAACCCGTCAATATGGTTTTATCCGGACTCAGCGGCGGCATCATCGGAGGTCGATATTTCGGCGAATTGGCAGGATGGAAAGATCTCGTGACGCTAGATATGGGAGGAACAAGTTGCGATGTAGGAGTGATAAGAGACGGGAAAATATCCTACAACACCGATTACCAAATTGAATGGAGTATTCCAATCGCTGCTCCATTCGTCGACTTAACTACGATTGGGGCCGGTGGCGGTAGCATCGCATGGATCGATAAAGGAGGCTTTCTCAGGGTAGGGCCGCAAAGTGCTGGGGCAGACCCTGGTCCCGTTTGCTACGGCAACGGAGGTGAGGAAGTAACAGTAACAGATGCCAACCTGGTCTTAGGCCGTCTCAACCCCGATTATTTCCTGGCTGGGAAAATGCGTCTAACCCTGGAAAAAGCTACCGAAAAAATTACTGAGTTAGGGCGGCAAATGAATATGGATACGCCACAGACTGCTCAGGCTATCGTAGAAATGGCCAACGAAAACATGGCCAATGCCATCCGAGTTGTTTCGATTGATCGTGGATTAGATGCTCGTGACTTTACCTTGGTAGCGTTTGGTGGTGCAGGCCCTCTACATGCTGTCGGCATCGTGGAGCGAGTGGGAATGAAGCGGATAGTGCTACCACCTCATCCCGGGCTTTGCTCGGCCTTTGGAGGTTTGATCGCCGATTATCAAGTCGACAAAATTTGGAGTCAGTATTTTCGCTCTGACAACGTCGATTGGCATACAGTACGCGATGAATTTGATCGATTAGTTCAGACCGCACTACAAGAACTTAGCGATGAAGGATTCTCAGGTAAACCTGAAATCGAGAAAACGATCAGCATGCGCTATGCAGGACAAAACTATGAGCACGACGTCAGAGTAGCAGATGGAGGAATCAGCGAAACGAGTCTCCAAAACGCACTTGCAGAGTTTCATCGAGTACACGAACATTTCTATGGATACTCGATAGGACACGAAGTTATCGAACTGATCAAATTTAGTGTCAAAGCCATTGGACGGATTCCAAAACCACAACTTAAACCATTGACCCTGGAAGGGAATGCTAAGCCCATTGAATCACGGCCTGTTTATTTCAAAGAGCAAGGATTTTTAGATTGTCCGGTTTATCGCCGAAGTGATTTACCCAGTGGATTTGAAGAAACAGGCCCTGCCTTGATCGAGGAAGAAGATTCGATGACCTTAGTGCATCCTGAGAATCGAATCCAAGTGAATGAATATGGTGTCATAACCATCGAGGTGAACTGAACCAGAAGCGAATTGTCGATGATTACTAACTGTAGACGATGCATGTGAGATTCAAGAAAGGGGAAGGCCATGGAAAAAATTGATAGCGTTACTTTAAGTGTCATTAATAACGCTCTAATAAATGCTTGTCGAGAGATGGGAACGGCGATGATGCGCACGAGCTATTCCCCCATCTTCAACGAAGGTCTTGACTTTTCATGTGTGATTTTCAATCCCGACGGTGAGATGACGGGCCAAGCTGAGTTCTGTCCAGCTATGCTCGGCTCAGCTCAGTATACGGTGAAATGGACCATCGAAGAACTTGGCCTTGATGCGTTCAAACCCGGTGATGTGGTAATTCACAATGACCCGTATAGAGGACAATCGCACATGCCCGAACACATGGTCCTCAAGCCCGTTTTCTTTGAAGATAAACTTTGCTGCTTCGTGGGCAATGTCGCACACATCTGCGAGATAGGTGGCATGGCACCAGGTTCTTTTGCCGCTGAAGCAACAGAAGTCTATCAGGAGGGATTGCGGCTGCCGCCAGTGAAGATTATGAGCCAGGGAGAATATGTGCAGGATGTTTGGCGCATCATTCTCACCAACCACCGTACTCCTAAATCTAGTTGGGGAGACCTGCACGCAATGATCGGCTCACTAAACATTGCTGAGACACGCATGCTCGAACTTCTTGAACGCTACGGCCCTGAGGTTTTTGAGTCGGCAGGCACACAACTGCTGGACTATTCAGAACGTTGGATGAGAACTGAAATCAAAGATATTCCTAATGGGGTATATCATTTCAAGGACTGCATGGAAGACGATGGCGTCACTGACAAACCTGTTTGGATGCGTTTGAAACTCGTGGTCAAGGATGATGAGATTATTGCCGACTGGCGAGAATCCGACCCTCAAGCTCTGGGTCCCGTCAATGCCACTTTTGCTGTCACTGCAGCAGCGACCTACAGTGCCGTACTGCATGTTACCAACAAGGATATCCCTGTCAATTCGGGCTGCTTTAGACCAATCCGTGTAATCACCAAGGCTGGAACCGTAGTCAATGTACGCCACCCAGGCCCATCAGTAGGTGGCAATACAGAAACCCATCCACATCTCCAAAACGTGGTAGTCGCTGCGTTAAGTCAAGCCGTTCCAGAACGTGCTGCAGCCTCTGAGGCTGGCACAGCATGCAATTTCCTCTTCGGAGGCGTGCATCCAGAAACTGGTGAATACTACACCAACTACCACTTTGATGGCGGTGGTTGGGGTGCAACGGTAGACCATGACGGCAATTCCGTGATGTGTCCAGTCAACGGCAACTGCCGCAACACCCCTGCGGAAGTCCTAGAAACTAAGTATCCGTTCCTGACGGTTGAGTACAGCATGCGCACCGATTCAGGTGGAGCTGGCAAATATCGTGGAGGGTTGGGCGGTAGACGCGTGCTTCGTGTAGTCGGCCCTGAAATCACTGTCAGCGCCTTAATGGATCGTACAAAGACAAATCCCTGGGGACTCTTTGGCGGTGAGCAGGGTGACTCGGGAGGAATATTAGTAAAGAAAAAAGGGGAAACAGATTTTCGAACTTTTTCCGAAGTCTATGGTACAGTTTGCCCGTCGAAGTTTACCTGTATCGCTCTCAAAGAAGGTGATGAGGTGATGATTCTTTCTCCAGGAGGTGGTGGCTACGGATCACCTGCTGAACGTTCATTGGAAGCTGTTGCCGAAGATGTGCGGCAAGGACTAGTATCTGTTCAGTCGGCAGAGAAAATTTATGGATACAAGGACTGTTGAATCTACACCCACCGACTCAACGAAGCCTTGAAAATTCACGAATGAGGACATATATGGGGAAGTGGAAAGATAGAGACGTTACTTGGCATGACCAATCCATGACTTACTGTGTCTGCTGTGGAATGGTAATTCCCAAACGATACTGGGAAACTGAAATTAATGGTGAGTCGCAAATCTTCTGTCAACCGGATTGCGAAAATCTTTACCGAGATTATGTACTATCCGTGGAAACTGAAAATAGCCAGGGTTGAGATTGACCGTGGTAACGTTCCAAAATCTCCATCACCAGTAATTACCACTCTGTTCGTCAGTAATCATGTCCTCCGCTATCGTCAATCGCCGACTCTGCGAAAAGACGAGATAGACGGATGGAACGACAGTAATCGACTCAGTCATGGCTAATTAGGAAATGCTGAGACCAGCTTCCAAATATGATGAGACTAGCTCTCGACCCCCATTGGGGTCGTGGAAAAGACTGTACTGGGTTGTACTCGGCCACCTCGCGTTCTGGATCATGACACTGTACGCTTTTACCACCTATTACGATTCGCTCTAATGCACCTACTCGATTGGATCATCCTCGCGATCTCTTTGGTTGGAATAATTTCTTTCGGCCTATATCGTTCTCGTGGCTCTCGAGGAATGCGCGACTATCTGTTGGCAAGCAAGGCAATGCCTTGGTGGGTAATCGGCATGTCTATTATGGCGACTCAGGCAAGTGCTATTACCTTCATTGGTACTACTGGTCAAGGCTATGTCGACGGCATCCGATTCGTTCAGTTCTACTTCGGTTTACCAATCGCAATGGTCCTTATAGCAGCTATCGCAGTTCCTTTCTTCCATCGCTCTGGAGTATACACGGCCTACGAGTACCTAGAACAACGTTTTGACCTCAAAACACGTACTCTAGCTAGCGTGATTTTTTTGATTCAGAGAGGTGTTGGAGTGGGCATAGCGCTTTACGCGCCAGCCGTTTTGCTTTCAATTATGGTTGGCTGGCCAGAGTGGTTAACCATCTTTACGATGGGCGTTCTAGTGGTCTGTTACACCACTATAGGTGGAATCAAAGCTGTGATGTGGACCGACGTTCAACAAATGTTCATCATCTTTATGGGGGTTGCCGTAGCTCTTGCAGCAGCCATACTCGCACTTCCACCAGACGTATCATTTTCTGATGCCTTATTCCTGGCCGGCGCAGCAGGTAAATTACGAGCAGTGGACACGACCTTCGATTGGCAGAATCGATACAACCTTTGGTCCGGACTTATCGGTGGGGCATTTCTAGCATTAGCATATTTTGGCTGCGACCAATCACAGGTGCAACGCTACTTGACCGGTAAATCAGTTGCACACATGCGTCTAAGTTTACTATTGAACGCGGTTTTAAAGGTTCCATTACAGTTCATCATTTTGCTAACAGGTGCAATGGTCTTCTCATTTTTTGTTTTCACAGAACCACCGATGCTCTTCAATAAAGTCGAACGTACTCGACTCGAAAGTTCCACCAATCCCATCTATTCCGAAACCAATGACCACTATCACCATGCCTTCGAAGAGCGCCGACGAGCAGCACATTCACTACTCGTGACCAAAACTCCTTCTTCTCGTACCATCTACCTCGATGCTGACAAACGGCTACAAATGGTACGTAAAAAGGGTATGCTCCTAGCCGCAGATCAAACCAGGGACAACACCTACAATGACACGAACTACATATTCCTAACTTTTGTGATGAACTACCTACCAACAGGATTAGTTGGTCTTATCATGGCTGCCGTTTTTGCGGCTGCCATGTCAAGCATTTCTTCAGAATTGAATTCGTTAGCAACGGTCACAGTAATGGATCACTACCGACGTTACTTGCGACGCAATGCGTCTGATAGTCACTACGCGAGAGTATCTAAAATTGCAACGCTGTTTTGGGGTGGATATGCTGTACTCTTTGCTGGCCTTGGACAGCATTTAGGGTCTCTCATTGAAGCTGTCAACATGGTGGGATCACTGTTCTATGGTTCTCTACTGGGTGTATTCGTACTTGCATTTCTCCCTTGGAGGGTGAATGGTCGTGGCGCTTTCTCGGGAATGTTAGCAGCTCTGGCTGTAGTTGCGTGGACTAGCTATTCCACCGATGTATCCTTTCTTTGGTACAACTTAGTAGGCTGTGTTGTTTGTGTCTCGATTGGCGTACTAGTCAGTTACTCCAAACAATCTGTAGAACAAAGCTGACCTGTCGATGCCTAGTTTTAGGATGAGAGCGTTTTACCCCAAGGTCCTGATTCGTTGGGGTTTGGTCATGCTGTTGTTCTTACTGTTTGTTCTGACACCTTTTTTGCTCTGGAATGAATCCCTGAAAATCTGGAGTGCGAATGTGCTAGAGACTGACTGGCCACCTTGGGTGATAGGGGGGTTCTTGGCAGGACTCTTAACAGGGGATCTAGTATTGCCTGTGCCTTCTAGTTTCCTCAGTACAGCCGCCGGCTCTCTCCTTGGTTTCTGGTCAGGTGCTTTCTCCGTTTGGATTGGAATGACTATCAGTTGCTGGATCGGTTATGGATTAGGTGCAGGGCCAGGAAAGAAGGTAACTCAACAACTTGTCGGCAAAGAAGAAGTCGCTCGAATCTCGGGCATTCACAACCGCATTGGCGACTGGGTAGTAGTCACACTACGAGCAGTACCGATCTTAGCGGAAGCTTCTGTAATCTTTGCAGGAGTTGTGGGAATGTCTCCCAAACGTTTCTTTTTGATGACGGGACTAGCAAACGCAGGCATCGCGGCTATCTATGCGGCAATCGGCGCATTTGCACTAGCAACGGAATCATTCCTGCTAGCTTTAGCAGGTGCAATAATACTACCGGGCTTGATGATGCTTGGGCTTAAGTTACGTGCCTGACAAAAGAAATCAAAAAATGCACGACTTAAGATCTACTCTCGATTTCACTCGAAAACAACGGAGAATTATGTTCAAGTTAACTGGGGCCAGTTTACACTTTGTGCAACTTTCCGACAAGGCAATCGAGTTCAGCCGGACTCTGCAATAGAGAAATGGCTGCAACTCCGGCTGCCCCCCGATCCACGCAAGAAACCGCGTTATGCACCGTTACTCCCCCAAGTGCCAACACTGGCATAGACACTGACTGACAAACAACACTCAGTGCTTCAAGGCCTTGAGGCGAACCAAAAGAAGCTTTCGAGGGTGTCGAAAAAACCGGCCCGAAAACAGCCAAATCCGCTCCATCCTTTTCAGCCACCACTACCTCTTCAAGACTATGAGTTGAAACCGCCACAAGTAAATCAATGGGTATACTACGACGAATTTTTCTAATTCCAAGACCGTTAGAAGGGAGATGGACTCCGGCAGCTCCTGCAGCAATTGCTATATCGACTCTTCCATTAACCAAAATCTTGGTGCTAGTTGGGTTGGGCAATGAGAGAACCGCACGAGTCAACTCAAAAAGATGGCGATCCGTTAGATCTTTTTCTCGGATTTGAAGATAGTCTATTCCTGCATGGAGTTGCCTTTCCACCGTACCTAGCAAGTCATCTTTTAGGGAACGTCGATCCGTTATAGCATAGACAATCATTACTCTGACTAGGGCTACTTTCTCACACTAAATTGTGTCTTTGGAAAAACCCAAACCGACCCTGGCGGAAATTTAAGTTCCCACCGTGCCCCAACCTTGACAGACTCTGCAGCTAGTTCTTGTCTTGGGAATTCAGCGGCAATGCCATCTTGAAATTCTAAACGCACGTGAGTCGGCGTTTCAGTTTTTTTACGCAACGGTAGAGTCAACACATTGGGAGATGAACTAGTCACTGCCGGACAGGCAACAACATGCTCCGTTCGTATACAAAAACTCAGACTTTGCCCTGGGTTAAAACCGTTTAGATGCACAACTGGAAACCGAAACCCCTGAGATTCAACAACAGCCGTGTCACTTCCATTATGCGCGACTGCTGTGCCTTTGAGAATCGGTGTGATACCTAGCAGACATGCCACTTCCGGTGAGGCCGGACCCGCATGGATGTCGGTAGGTGAACCGTCCTGGATAATCCGTCCTTGATCGTAGACCAGCATTCTGTCTCCAAGAGCAAAAGCTTCTTCAAGATCGTGGGTGACTAGAATCATCGGTAGCCGGTACTGTGAACGAACTTGTGTCAATACTTCGTAAAGCTGTTCACGTAAACGCACGTCAAGACCTCGTGTGGGTTCATCCAGCAAAACAAGGCGAGGTCGACTAACCAAAAGACGTGCAATTGAACAACGTTGTCGCTCTCCACCCGAAACTTGGTCTGGTCTACGGCCTGCAAGAGGCCCTAACCCAAACTGATGCAGAGTCTCCTCTACCAAGTTCGACCCAGTTTTTGGAGACTTTGTACGCGAAGCAAATTCCAGATTCCCACGCAAAGTCATGTGTGGAAAAAGGGCATCTTTTTGAAAAACATATCCAATACGTCGCTTGCGAGCTGCCAGATTTTTTCTTGTCTTGGCGTCGAACAAAACCTCATCACCTAGCCGAATGTTGCCTCTGTCCGGATTTGAAAACCCTGCAATACAATCAAGCGTGAGAGTCTTTCCTGCGCCACTGGGTCCGAACAAGACCGTTAGTTCGTCTCGCGTCTCAAAACTTACATGCAAGCTGAATGGCGCTGAATCAACATCGCGTGCATAAGTTTTTTCGACTGATACAACTAGCGTCTTCATAGTTAGAAATCTTTTCTCTCAGTGGCTCGATTTATCAGAAATAACACCAACAATGCCATCAGCGATAAAATTATTACCAGAACATTTGCCACCATTGTATTTCCAGATTGATAGGCATCATAAATTGCAACCGACATCGTTTGAGTTTGCCCTGGAATATTTCCTGCAATCATTATCGTGGCACCAAAGTCTCCCAAACTCCGTGCAAAGGAAAATACTGCTGCGGCAGCAATCGAACGCTTCGCTAAAGGTAGCGTCACTCGCCAAAACACTCGCCATTCACTTGCACCCAAACTACGAGCCACATTTTCAAGGGTGTGATCCACAGACTGGAAAGCTGCTCGTCCGGCTCTCACCAGTAATGGCGTGGCATGTATGCAGGCCGCGATCACAGCTGCCTGCCAAGTAAACACCAGTGGAGAATCAAAAACCTGCTCGTAAATTTGCCCTATTGGGCTGCTACGCCCGAGTAAAACCAGTAAATAATATCCCAAAACTGTTGGCGGCAACACAATTGGTAGCGTGCACGCAGTCTCGATCAGGTTGCGGCCACGAAATCTCGTATGCACCAGCAGATAGGCCACACCAAGACCCAACACTACGGCAATAATCGTCGCCAAGAAGGCCACGCGCAGGCTCAGCCAAAAAGGAAACCAATCAATCGACTCAATAGCGTTCATTACCTATGTCCGACTACACCCCGGTGAAGTATATCAGTCGTAGACGGCTCAAGAACAGCAAAAGACCTCATCCGTGACCTAACGGAGTGCTTCACCGATCACCAACAGTTTCTCAAATTTGGCCACATTGGCCAGAAAAACCATTAACATATGGTCCCAATTGTTAAAATTAGCAGCTGCCAAATTGCAATTTTAATCGATAAAATAGATTTTATGGTGATCATTTATATTTACCATGGAATTTTTATAAGTGTTTTATAATTAATAGTTTAAATATTAAAACTTATCATACATTGACAATGATACACTAATATTTAATAATAGTTGCGTACTAAGAGTATGCACCAGAGTGTAGATGTTTCTGCACAGAAGGAGATTTGAGAGATGGGCAAGATCATCGGAATAGACTTGGGCACCACAAACTCCGTAGTCGCCGTTATGCAAGGCGGTCAACCGACCGTCATTCCGAATCAGGAAGGTTCACGAACAACGCCGTCAGTAGTGGCATTTGCAAAGGCTGACGAACGCCTTGTAGGTGAAGCAGCGAAACGTCAAGCAGTAACAAATCCTGAAAATACCATTTTCTCAATCAAACGCTTCATGGGACGGCGCAGCAGTGAAGTCACAGAGGAAACAAAGATGGTTCCCTACGACATGAGACTCGAGGGGGACACATTGAAGGTCTCCGCAGATGGAAAAGAATACACACCACAAGAGATTTCGGCGATGGTTGTCACCAAGCTTAAAGAAGCAGCGGAATCTTACCTCGGCGAGAAAGTGACTGAGGCAGTTATCACAGTGCCTGCCTATTTCAACGACTCACAGAGACAGGCAACCACGGACGCAGGCAAAATTGCAGGCCTAGAAGTTAAACGCATCATCAACGAACCAACTGCAGCCGCACTAGCGTATGGACTCGATAAGCAAAAGAATGAAACCATTGCTGTGTACGACTTTGGCGGAGGAACATTTGATATCTCAATCCTCGAAGTTGGTGAAGGTATCGTAGAAGTAAAGGCAACAAATGGCGACACGCATCTTGGTGGAGACAACATAGACCAGTTACTCATGGAGTGGATTGTTGCGGAATTCAAGAAGGATCAGGGCGTGGACCTGGGAGCGGACAAGATGGCCCTGCAGCGCCTCAAGGAAGCAGCCGAAAAAGCTAAGATGGATCTTTCTACACTGTTGGAAACCGAGATAAACCTACCCTTTATAACCGCGGATGCTAGTGGTCCAAAACATCTGCAACTTAAGTTAACCAGAGCCCGACTCGAACAAATGATGGAACCGCTGCTCAAGAGAACTCTTGAGCCTTGCAAAAAGGCTTTAACTGACGCTGAGCTGGGTCCCGACAAGATTGATGAAATAGTTTTAGTTGGTGGCTCAACTCGAATTCCACGTGTGCAGCAGTTAGTTAAGGAGCTCTTTGGAAAGGAGCCTCATAAAGGTGTGAACGCAGATGAGGTGGTTGCAGTAGGCGCCGCTGTACAAGGTGGCGTTTTGGCCGGTGACGTGAAGGATGTGCTGTTGCTCGACGTAACTCCTCTCTCGCTTGGCATCGAAACGCTAGGCGGTGTTTTCACGAAGTTAATCGAACGTAATACCACGATCCCTACGCGCAAGAGTGAAACCTTCTCGACAGCAGCAGATAACCAAACCTCTGTTGAGATCAAAGTCTTCCAAGGTGAGAGATCAATGGCGGCCGACAATCGCTTGCTTGGCGTTTTTCAACTGGTTGGAATCCCTCCAGCACCTCGAGGCATTCCACAGATAGAAGTTACCTTCGACTTGGATGCCAACGGCATTTTAAACGTCTCAGCAAAAGACTCAGCTACATCCAAAGAACAAAAGATTACTATCACCAGCTCATCTGGATTGTCAAAGGAAGAAGTCGAAAAAATCGCTCGTGATGCAGAGGCTAACTCTGCTGAGGATCGTGCCCGCCAGGAACAGGTCGAGCTGCGCAACCGCGCTGACGCAATGATCTATAGCACTGAAAACACTCTCAAAGAGCACCGTGAAAAGATCGATGAAGAAGAAGCAAAGGCGATTGACGACGCTATTGCAGAAACTAGAAAAGCAGTCCAGGACACTGACGCCGATGCAATCAATGTAGCTATGGAAAACTTGACCAAGGCCAGTCACAAACTAGCCGAAGTTATGTACAAGGCTACGTCATCGACTGAGACAGGAGTGGACGATCCACCTTCCGATGAAGAGTCAACTCAAGATGACAAGTCAAAAAAAGATGACGTGGTCGATGCTGAATTCGTAGACGTCGATGACAAACAGAAAAGCTAAATGGCTTTCATGTGGAGTTGACGCGCCGAAATGGGCGATACTCTAGAGGGTTATATCCGTGCCGACGCCGCAACAAAAGGACTACTACAGAGCGCTCGGCGTCCCGAAAAAAGCCTCGACAGATGAAATTCGTAAATCTTATCGTCGGCTAGCTCGTAAGTACCACCCTGATCTTAACCCGGGCGACCAATCGGCCGAACAACGCTTCAAAGAAATACAGGAGGCTTATGATGTACTCGGCGACAAAAAAAAGCGCCAGATGTACGACCAGTTCGGTTTTTATTCAGAAAATGCCAGTTTTCAAAATGCGGCAGATCAGCCTGGTGGCTTTGACTTCAACGGATTCGATTTTACAGACTTCCATACTGCTGGACCAACCGGTGGACGTGCTAGCAACAGCAGTGGGAACTGGGGCAGTTTTGGAAATTTGTTTTCCCAAATGTTCCAGCAGAATAGAAAAGAACCTCATCAGAGTGAACCACAACCAGGCGAGGATCTAGAATACACCGTCAATATTGGATTTTGGGACGCGATTCGTGGAACTAAGATTCGTCTTACGGTCTTTCGTCATGAAGAGTGTGGCGCTTGCCATGGAGCAGGCAGTGTGAGCGCCGGAAAAATGATCTGTCCCGAGTGCGGAGGTGGTGGGCAAGTCAACCAGGCGGTCGGAGCAATGCGCTTCAGCATAACCTGTCCTCGATGCGTCGGACGTGGCCAAATCCAGCATTCGTGCCCGACCTGCCATAGTGATGGAAGGATCGGCCGCAAAGAAATCGTGGAGGTTCGAATCCCACCCGGAGCTCAAGACGGCTCTCGTCTGCGTGTTGCCAGCAAGGGCAATGCTGGTCATTCTCGTGGATCAGCAGGTGACCTTTATATCGTCACCAAGGTGGACCCCCATCCTGTTTTTGAGAGAAATGGTAATGAGATCCATGTTGAGGCACCCATCACGATCAATGAAGCAATCTTGGGGGATAAAATTGAAGTTCCAACTATTGACGGTAAGACACGATTAAAAGTGCCGCCAGCAACCAGTTCTGGAAAAATCTTTCGACTTCGAGAAAGAGGTGTTCTCAATCCCAGGACAGGGAAACGTGGCGATCAATTAGTCAAAGTTAAGATTGTGGTACCAATCGTTTCCGACGAACATTCCAAAGAACTAGCTCGTAAATTTGCTAAATTGAGCACCGAAGATCCACGTAAAAGTCTCTGGAGCCCAGAACAAGATGGCTAGAAGAAAACGTACGGAAGGCACCTACACCATTTCAGTGGTAGCGAACCAGTTTGACGTGCACCCCCAAACCTTGCGCATCTATGAAAGAGAGGGGTTACTCAAACCATCTCGAACCGACGGCAACACTCGCCTCTACACGGAAGCTGACATGCAACGACTTGAGGTGATTCTTTCTCTCACGCGAGATCTGGGTGTAAATTTGGCAGGAGTGGAAATCATTCTGAACATGCGTGGAAAAATGGAAGAGATGCAGCACCAAATGCAAGAATTTGTCAGTTATTTAACAGACCAAATGGGCACTTTGCCACGTGAACCACCACCTGCTTTCTCTACCTCGTTGATTCCCGTGAAAAAAACTACTCCTCAGCGTTCTCGCGGTCGCTCGAAAACTACACCAACTAGATAAGCTCCCTCACGATTCCATCCAGCCCACTACAGATCATCTTGTTATGATCCTAAGACAGTTATGGTTCATGCGTACACAAATCAACTTGCCGGCGAAACCAGCCCTTACTTATTGCAACACGCACACAACCCCGTAAATTGGGAGCCCTGGAACCAGAGGGCATTAGACCGTGCACGTGATCAAAATAAGCTGATTTTTCTGAGCATTGGATACGCTGCATGCCATTGGTGCCATGTAATGGAACATGAAAGCTTCGAAGATATCGAAGTCGCCGAATTGCTTAACCGTGACTTCATCGCCATCAAAGTCGATCGTGAGGAGAGGCCTGACATAGATGAAATATACATGACTGCCACCATGCTCTACTCGGGCGGTCATGGCGGTTGGCCAATGAGTGTGTTTCTCGCCCCCAATCTCAAACCCATTTATGCTGGGACTTATTTCCCAAAGGAAAACCAATACGGTCGGCCGGGGTTCAAAACTGTTTTGACACAGTTGGTTCAAGCTTGGCAAACCCGCGAAGAAGAGATCATTACTAACAGCGATAAGGTTATCGACACCCTTAAGAAAATCCACAATGCGGGCCAGGCCGGTGATATCTTGCCACGCGAACAAGTCACTGTCTCGGTTAATGAGATCTCAAGAGCATTTGACAACCATCACGGCGGAATTAGTAGCGGGTCGAATAAGTTTCCACCAAGCTTAGCCTCCGACTTGCTGCTACGCGAATACCACGACTCAGGGAATGTGGAATACCTTTCAATCGTAGAGCACACTCTCGAAAAAATGGGCAACGGAGGTATTTATGACCATCTCGCTGGCGGAATTGCTCGTTACTCGACCGATGAAAAATGGCTAGTCCCTCATTTCGAGAAAATGCTTTATGACCAAGCATTAGTAGCAATCTCCTACTTGGATGCACTACAAGCGACGAAAAACCCCCAGTTGAAGATTTTTTTTACGGAAAAAGCACGTGGCATCTTGGACTACACTCTGCAAGATTTAACTGATTCAACCGGCGCATTCTATTCAAGCGAAGATGCAGATAGTGAAGGTTTGGAAGGAAAATTCTATATATGGACAAAACAGGAACTCTTTGATGTCTTGGGAGAACACGACGGAAAACTTGTTGCTGAACACTTCGGGGTAAGCGAAACCGGAAACTGGGCCCATCCTGGTGATTCACATGTTCCACATGGTTCTAAGAATGTTCTTCACGTAGCTCGCTCGGCTGAAACCATCGCAAACCTACATAACCTGAAAACTGTGGATGTCACGGCAATCATAATAGAGGCAAAAAAGAAACTACTCAAGAGACGAGAGCAACGCACCCGCCCCGGACTCGACAACAAGATCCTTTCTGGTTGGAACGGGTTGATGATTACCGCGTTGGCGAAAGCTGCCGCCTTGTTAAATGAGGATCGTTATATGAAAGCCGCCAACCGTACCGCGGATTTTATTCTTGAAACTATGCGTGATGGCGATAGACTCTTCGCGACCTACGGAAAGGGCCAAGCGCGGCTGAAGGGCTACATTACAGACTACGCTTTCTTGGTGGAAGGTTTGATCGAACTGTATCAAGCTAGCGGGAAATTTCAAAGAGTAGAGCAAGCATCCTTACTGACCGACCTATCAATTGAGCACTACTGGGACAATACCGAAGGCGGATTCTTCTTCACGGCGTCAGATCACGAGTTGTTACTGGTACGAAGCAAGACCGCCAATGACAGTGCAATTCCATCTGGCAACTCAGTCATGCTCGCAAATCTTTTGAAGCTTAATGTTCTTCTAAATAGACACGAATATCACCTCAAAAGTGAACAGATCATACGCGTGTTTGCTGGCAACAACAAAATGCGGACCCCTTTTCAGCACGAACGTCTTCTTGCCGGTGTTGAAGCTTTTCACGAAGGCCTCCTGGAAATTGTTATCGTTGGTCCATCTGAAAACAGTTCAACGAAAGCGTTGCTCGCAACTGTTCACTCTAACTATCTTCCAAACAAAATTGTGGCTCACCTGGATCCCTCCGACCCGGGAACCTCCGAGAAGCTACCTCTGTTCCAAGGACGAACCATTATCGATGGCAAACCTACCGCTTATGTATGTCGCAATTTCGCATGCCAAGAACCAGTGACAGAACCACACATGTTGGCTCAACAGCTATGGCCTTCAGGATAGATTGCTGACATTGAAAATTGACAACTACTTATTTGAAACCCAGTGGCGATAATGCTGTTGTGTATCTCGAATGTGTTGTATCGAAATCTGCGGTCGGCAGTATCTTTTGAATCCAAGTGGTTGTGCTACGCTGAAGTTTGCGTGACACTGAGGTTGCGCCTTGACTCTTTCGTAGTCTCATCGGGTTGATCTGAGACGCATTTTGTCGTGTCTCTTCACGGCCTCGGATGGGTGGTTTCATAGCAGAAGCGTGGTGAATTTCACCCTATTGAAATAGAAATGACTCGTACTTTTCACGGCCAATCACCAAGTGTTCCTGACTCGGCATTTGTAGACCCGAGTGCTGTGGTGATAGGTAAAGTCACCCTAGGAGAGAACGTAGGGGTGTGGCCGAACACCACTATCCGAGGAGACATTAGCACGATTACCATCGGAGACGGATCAAACATACAAGACAATTGCTGTCTACACGTGGATCACCAACAACCGCTCACGGTAGGGTGTGATTGTGTCGTGGGTCACTCGGTGACACTCCATGCTTGTGAAATCGGAAATGGCTGCCTGATCGGAATGGGAGCAACAGTATTGAGTGGTGCAAAAATCGGGGCAGGTTCACTAATTGCAGCTGGAGCATTAGTGGTAGAAAATGCTGAAATTCCACCTGGTAGTTTGGTGACTGGTGTTCCTGGAAAAATACGGCGACAAACAACTGAAGATGAACTAGAACGCATACGCAGCGGCGCGCGAAAATACATCGAACTCGCACGTGAACACAGAAAGAATCTCTAATGGCTGAACAATCGCGCTCTCTAGACTTTCTCGGTGAACTCCGTCGCACGCACCATTGCAACGAATTACGTTTAGGCAATGTGGGCTCACGAGCTGTACTGATGGGTTGGGTCCACCGACGTCGTGACCTTGGCAGTCTGGTATTCATTCACTTGCGCGACCGAGAAGGTATTACTCAAGTCGTTTTCAACAAGGAACTTAACAAAGAGGTTCACGCTAATGCCGAACTTCTACGTAGCGAGTTTGTGGTCGCCGTAGAAGGGCCAGTGGTGCAACGTTCTGAAGACACTATCAACCCGGAGCTAAAAACAGGCGAAGTAGAAATTCAAGCCGAATCCCTGCTAATTCTGAACGTCGCACGCACACCACCTTTTCCTATAGACGAAGATGTTTCAATTAGTGAGGATGTGCGACTAAAGTACCGTTACGTCGATATTCGCCGCGCACGCATGCAGCGCAATTTGATGCTAAGACATCGTGTCAGTTTTGCCATCCGAGACAACCTAAATGACCAAGGGTTTTTGGAACTAGAAACACCTTTTATGACGCGTTCGACGCCTGAAGGAGCGCGTGATTTCCTAGTGCCATCACGTGTCAACCTGGGTTCATACTACGCCTTGCCTCAGTCGCCACAGTTATTCAAACAACTTCTGATGATTGGCGGCTACGACAAATACTTCCAGATAGTACGTTGTTTTCGCGACGAGGATTTACGCGCCGACCGTCAACCCGAGTTCACACAAATCGATTTGGAGATGTCATTCGCCCAACCGGAAACTATTTACGATGTCATTGAGAAGTTGGTAGTAGGAGTGTGTGCTGCTTCTGAGCACAAAGTACCCGCACTACCGTTACCACGAATCTCCTATGCCGAGGCAATTGAAAAATACGGTACCGATAAGCCTGATTTGCGCTTACCAGCCATGAGTCGTGTTGATGATCTATTCCCTTCTGAAGTCGCGGGAACAATGCCACTCTCAGCCATTTTAATCCCAAAAGTGAGACAAACCACTCGACGAGAACGAGATGAATTAAAGGCTGTAGGGCAAGAGAGAAACTTGAGAGTATTTGAGGATATTAAGCGACTTGATCGCGATTTTGCGGAGCAAATGCAAACCGTGAGAGAACGAACTGGATTTCAAGAAGGAGATCTGCTCTTTCTCGTGACATCGTTGAAGGATCCTGACGGACCAAAACCTCAAGAGCAAGTCTTGCAAGCAGCTGGAGATCTTCGACTCGAAATTGGCCACAAATACGCGGATCGACATAATCTATTTGCACCTAGTGACCTACGTTTTCTTTGGGTCACCGAGTTCCCAATGTTCGAGTGGGCCAAGGACGAAAATCGTTGGAACGCCGCCCATCATCCCTTCACAGCACCACTCAATGAAGATATTGACAAGCTCGAAAGTAATCCAGCAATATGTCGTTCCAAGGCATATGATTTGGTTCTTAACGGTATCGAGCTCGGCTCGGGTTCAATTCGTATCCATCGAGGTGACGTACAGTCGAAGGTCTTCTCTGCGCTGGGGTTTACCGATCAAGAAGCACGACAACGTTTTGGATTTTTCTTAGAGGCTCTCGAATATGGTACTCCACCCCATGGCGGTATTGCTCTCGGGCTCGACCGACTGATCATGTTGCTGGCAGGTGAGTCCAGTATTCGTGACGTAATTCCCTTCCCGAAGACCACCAAGGGAACTGATCTGATGTGCGAAGCCCCTAGCACCATCCCCACACGTCAGCTCAGTGAATTGGGAATACAGCTTTCTCCTCAGGCGCAGCAGGCATTACAAACAAAGTGACATTGGTGTGTGACCACTGTATGGTGCCGGGCAGTTCCCGCCGCGCCCTCTACCACCCCACAGCGTAGGCAACTCGGCGTGGATCAGCACCAGCTGCTAAAGTCCCATTCTCAAGATCTGCTAGAACACCTTGCATGCTGCCAAGCGAGTACCCATCAATGCGCTGGACACTGTGACCCATGGTCTCAAGTTCTTCCGTGATCACCTCAGGGATCCTCTCTTCGACACGCATCGTTATCGATGCGCCAGGCTTGTAGAAATTGGGCTCCGCGGATAAAGCTATGCGAGGAGCAGCAACAGCTTCTTGAATTGACATGCCAAAATCGAGAATGTTTAAAAGAGCTTGAAACTGAGTTTGCCCAATGCTCTCACCTCCTGGTGTTCCAATTGCAAGTACAAATTGCCCATTTTTCAAAACTATGATCGGCGAGTTGTTGAGAATTGGAATTTGCCCTCCACGAGCGTAGTTCACATGGTCAGCATAGGGTGCCGTGGAACCGATCCTTGTACCGTTGTTAAAAGTCAACCCTGTGTTTCCTACGACTACGCTCGTACCAAACAAACTACCGTGAGTAGGCGTACAGGCTACAGCATTGCCCTCTGCATCGACAATCGAGAAACTGTCTGTATGCCCAGCAGGGTCAACATGTTCAGAAAAGTGAACCTTGGATGTTCTCGCCGCAACCGCTACATCTCCAACACGCATCGGTGAACCAGGACGAGGGAAAAGTCCGGCTGTTTGACGATTGATTAGTTTGCGACGTTGAGTTGCATAGTCCTTCGAAAGCATCCCCGCGACTGGCATTTCAGTGGATTTTGGATCAGCCGTATAGTGGTAAACATCGGATTTGACCACCTTGATACATTCACTGACTAGATGCAATAGCTCAGCACTATTGTGGCCCAAACTTTTTACATCAAAAGATTCAATGCAGTTCAACTGCATCGTGACCTCAAAACCTCCACGAGAGGTAGATGGACTGCTATAGACATCATAGCCACGATAATTTGCATGAAGAGGTTTGGCCCATATCGGTTTGTACGAAGCTAAGTCATCAGCAGTAAAGAGTCCGCCGTGTTGCTCATAGAAAGCAACAATCTCGTTTGCAATATCACCCCGATAAAAACGATTGAAAACAGACTGAAGAGCTTCCGATCGCGATTTACCTTGACGAAGTGCACGTTGTTCAGTCTCAGTAAGCTTTTTGAAAGTTGCCGCTAGGTGAGTCATCTTAAAATTCGTATTTGGTTTCGGAATCTGTCCGTTCGGTAGAAAAACACTTCGACTCGAAGAGAATTTTTTGAAGATTTCTTGAGAGTCCTTGATGGCTTCTGTAACCGACTTTTCAATTGGATGTCCACTGGTGGCATACTCGATAGCAGGCTCAAGAAGCTCTGTAAAGCTCATTGTTCCAAAGCGATCTAAAGCAGCAATCCAACCACCCAGCAACCCGGGAACAACACCTGCACTAATTCCTCTGTAGAGATCTTCGTCTGTTACCTGAGAAGCTTCCAGCCCTTGAGGGGCAGCCCCAGTCGCGTTAAGTGAATAGATCTCTTCTGAAGTCTTATCGTAAATCGTGAAAAACCCATTACCCCCTGCTCCCGACATTTGAGGACGAACTACATTTAAGGTGGCCAGTACTGCGATAGACGCATCAATCGCATTTCCGCCTTTAAGTAAAACTCTCATACCTGCCATTGATGCCAACGGATGTCCCGATGAAATTAGACCGTGGACACCAGGTACTGCGGGGCGGTAGGTCCGCAATGCATTTTCTGGATCATCATGAGCTAAATCAACAGTTGGCGAGCAGCTGACAAATAACAACAAAGTGAACGTGAGTGGCAAGGAGTAAAGTGAGTGAGAAAATAACATAGGTGTCCCCTGTAAGTGCTATTCAGGTTACTGAACCGTAAAGTGCAAGATAGCGATCTAAATAATAACACTGAGCAACTTGCACTTTACTCGAAGAGTAGACATTTTGGCATTGGCACAAAACATTCATGTTCACATAGGATCCCTATTCTGCGAGGTTAAATCGATTGACGCACCGCAACGATACGAGAAGATCTAGAAGTACATCAATAGGACGCGTTAAAACCCTCGACTGAAAACGATTGTGTTTATCCTGGGGTACAATACGAATGGGCAGTGCAGTGCACTGCTTTTCTGACCTCACGGGTGCCCAATTGGGAAAACAGGCTGGAATGCAAACTACTCCAGATTCGCCCGAACCAGCCAGTGCGGAGGTGGCGGAACTGGCAGACGCGCTAGCTTGAGGTGCTAGTGGGAGCAATCCCATGGGGGTTCGAGTCCCCCTCTCCGCACCAACAATATGACGCTTGTGGACGTTTCACCTCTGCAAAGTGACCAGATTGAGGAGGCAGTATCGGGGGCCCACCCCCTCAATCTGGCCACTGTGCAGGTGTCAATTCAAGGAACTACTTGACGGGCATAGCCAAAACAACTGTGCCCGTCAAAGACGATGTCCCGTTGTTTAGAAGAATGACACCCTGTAGGTAAAACGCACACCACGCCCTATTTCCGGTGCTAAATCCTTTATAAAGGATGTGTGATTACGATAAAGGCGATTACCAGCGTTGAAAACATTAACCGAGAATGTATGTGCTCTATGTTGTTGTGCATAGGTATAGGATGCCTTTAAGTTGATCACCGCGTAACCCGGGGTCCTCGTCTCACCAGTGAACGTTTGATTCTGTTCGCTTGCCAAAATCAGCTCTGGCTCAAAGTGGAAACCTTTCCTGTCGTAGTCAATCCCAATTCTGGCCCGCAAGGGAGGAATTCGTGGGAGCGACGTACCTAGATTCATCTCCTGTGCATCCACGTAGTCCATCCCAAGAGTTAACCACAGATCACGACTCATACTTACATCCAGGTTCGCCTCTGTTCCCATGAACCGTGTAGGACGCTGTGTGAACTCGACTTCGCGTAATCCCTCAATCTCCGCACCGGTAATAAAGGGAAAAATAAAGTTGCTGAAACGGTAATAAAACAGGTTAAACTCACCGCGAACACGTCTACCTTTGTATCTCAGTGACCCGTCTATACCATTTCCACGCTCTGCTTTTAGATTGGGATTACCTACCTCAAAAGCACCACTTCCCGCATGGAGCCCAAGATTGTAAAGCTCCTCAATAGCCGGTGGCCGGTAGCTACTTGAGTAGTTAACAACAAGTGCTGCACGGGGCGCCAAATCAGCATGGAGACCCACAGAAACTGAGCCTCCAATAAAGTTCCGATCAATCGCTTCATGATGTTCTTCTTCATGATGTTCTTCTTCATGTTCATGAAAGTCACGCTCTGAAAAACCTGGCCGATAGCGTTGCATCTCAAATCGTCCACCAAACTGTAGTTTGAAATCTTCAAAGTTCAACTCTTCGAGAGCAAATAATGCAAAACCATTTTGATCAACTGGTGGTGATAACGTCCCTTCCCCCCCAGCGGTATAGTCACGACCGATACCCCAAAAACCAACTCTTCCACTTAAGAAATCATTCTTTTTTTGTTCAAAAACACCTCGGTAAAGAAACTGTTTATTGCTCAGAGAGGTGGCAACTTCTGGAGAGGTTTCACCCTCCAGGAATTCCAACTCGTCATGGTGGTAATCAACATAGCCCAGCTTGAGAACAAAACTTTCAAACACTGATGGCAGGTTACGAAAACCTAAATTTACACGATAACTTTTGCGGCTGGATGCCAGAGAAATACGTTCGATCTCCTCATCGTGATGATCTTCGTCGTGATCATCCTCGTCGTGATGGGCTTCCTCGTCGTGATCATCCTCATCGTGATGACCTTCCTCGTCGTGATCATCCTCATCGTGATGACCTTCCTCGTCGTGATCATCCTCGTCACCATGTCCACCGTGATTGTGAAATTCTTCAGCGAACGGAATACCAAACGCGCCACGATCCACCTTCGTCTCGAAACTGAAAAACATCTTCTTGCCATACCATCCGAATCCACCGTTGATGTTTCTCATGTTGGTATGTGAATTCAAGATTTTTCCCTGTTCCGGTGCAGTGTAGTCACCAGTACGAACTCCACCACCATTGCCCCACATCAGCCATCTTCCTATTCCGTACTCGAACCCGACGCTGCTACCTCCCAAAGAATTCGCTGTTCCTCCTGAACCCAAAATATAACCGCGGAACCCCTGATGAGGGTGTTGGTGGTGCTCGTGGTGACGACTAATTGCATTCACTGTCCCACCCATTGCATTGCCACTGTATAGCAGTGTTGCTGGACCTTTAACGACCTCTAACCGGTCAAGTTGGGAAGTGTTGATAGTCTCCCCGTGGTGCCCATCCCCTTGAGACGAGAGTGTACCTGTACGAAGGCCATCCTCCATGATCAGTACTCGATCACCATCGAAACCACGTACGATTGGGCGAGCACTACCCGGACCATAACCACGTTTGGCTATTCCAGTACCAACCGCATGATCAAGTGCCTCACCCAGTGAAGCTGAACTCGATTCCATCAGATCAGAGACATTGAAGGACTCTGTATCCTGGAATGCCTCATATGCCGTTGAGTGTATTTCCGAAGGTGTAACAGTGATTTCATGTTTTTCGCCTGTGATCGACAACGCAAAATCAAGTGATGCCTCGATGCCAGATTCTACATCAACGACCTTGGACGCTTCCGTGAACACATGATCGAGATGTGCAACGACGTGGTACTTGCCAGGCCTGACATTACGGAACTCATACGAGCCATCTCGCCCTGAAAGCGTGGTGCGTCCAAGTTCAACAATCAGAACACTGGCTCCACGCAGTGGAAGTGTGGTCCGTTCCATTGAGACGCTTCCACTAATGTGCCCCATCGATTGTGCAAATACAGGCAAGGCCGCAAGCCCGAAAATTGAAAAACCAAAACCTATCCAGGCAGTCCAGGCTGCCAGCAAAGAAACTCTGAATTTTTTGTGTAATTTAGAAATCAACATCACCAATGAAAGTACTCCTCTGTTAAAAAACCCTGATCGAAAATTAAAGTTGAGAGGACACTCCGTCCTCAATAACGAGCAAACAGACCAATAAGTGCCTCAGAATACTCTTAACGGTTTTCTGGCGGCAGTACGTGCCTGTGTGTCTAACAGTAGAGGAGCTTTCTAGATTAGTAATGGGGTTAGCTGTTTTTTCAGCCAAGGTGTAGAGCCGTGTGAAGAAGTCAGTCTCACAATTGTGATCACAGACTCATGGAACCCGTCGTGTTGAACACCGTAGGCCAACTCAGAATCCTCAGTGATACGATGTACACACTGTTCGGGAATATCCTGAAAACCATGCTGGCTATCTTCGAAACAAGTCAGCACACAAACTGGCGATAACAAAACCGCCACCGCAAGGATTATCCAGACTTTAGGGAATGTAGAGTTCACAATCACACCGTCCATGCTAAATCTACAAAATTGACACTGATGCTGTCAAATGTGGCCAAAATATAGCACATAAAACACCACCACCCCATGTGATCCACATGCTTATGGAGTACAGCAAAGGGTGGCAGTATCGTCTGTTAAGGAGAACTAATACCCTACCTTTAGTAGGTATAACTCACGGAAACACCTGCGATCGATCCAGTGTAGTAGAAACATCCCTCACAACCCCTCAAACCTTTATCGCCAGTAATGTACTGCAAAAATGGCGAGATTGAAAATTGGCTAAATGGGATATCGAGTGAAACTCCTAAGACCACATCGCTTACGGTTGATTTATCAATCCATTGTCCTTGGTTGTAGCCTAGAGACGCTGATAGGTTCATAGCGATGCCGCGGTCTACAGGACCAATAGGTACAGAATGTCCGATACCAAAGCTGTAGTACATTCCATTCCCATGACCAAAATCGCCGTAGACGGTGACACTTGGCGACAAGAACGTGTCATACGCGAGACCGGCGTAAATTTCGTTTGAATAACGGTCCAAAGGTCCAAGATTTGGGAAGGCGTAATTGATATAGCCTATATTGGCAGATATTTTGTCAGTTACTGCAAAACCATAATCAACCGTAAGGTCATGCTCTGTCCAACTACTGACGGCCGTATTGGGAGCAACATTACTCCACGAGGAAATTGAAAACCCCCCATTGCTGAGTGTAATGCCTGGCTGCCACGACCCTCCTGCTAGTTCCTGTCCACGCCAAATGTACTTACTGACACCCGCACTGTCGAATGTGACATTCCAGGCCCGCTCCTCTTCTTCGTGACCGTCTGCTTGAGCACCAACGGCTCCTATGGATACCGCCAGTGAAAGAATAACCAAAAATGTCTTGACCTTTTTCATTGCTGCCACCTAATCCCTTCGTCTCTCCACTTAAAATGCGCTTTGTAGCGATTGTTTTTCGCGGTTACGCCTAGCTAAGAACCCTCATTCGAGCTCGAAAGTAGCTTGGCTGCAGAGGTTCGTCTCGGAAATTCCCCAACCGTCAATCTAACTCTAAGGCAGATCTAACAACACAGCAAGAAGATAATTGTTATGGGCACGATAGAAAAACTTTTGCGGCTGCGAATATCTCCGACATAAGAACGGAAAACTACTGTTCCTATTGAGTTTCGAGGCCATCCCAATTAAATGTAAACCTGATGTGAAGTATCCGTTCGATAAAAAAATTACCCTTGCAGTTGATTTTTTTAGGATTATGGTGCGCAGGTTTCGATGCAATCAGAGCATCTCCAAACTCCGAGCACATTACACATTACGCTTCGGACCTACTCTGTTGGTAAGTAAAAAATTTAAAACCCTCTGGGAGTAATCCAGTCGGGCATCCTTACTGATCAATGTCGGACTTTACCCCTGTTCCGGATTCTTCGACACCGGAACTCTGGCAATCGGCGCAGTATCCACCGACTTCCGTACGAGCTAGAAGGATTTTGAACCCAAAATCGGACTCAACCTGATCCTTGAGATCCTGGATTGGACTCCCAAAAAACTCCTGGACGGCACCACAGCGCAAGCATACTACATGGGCATGCTCACGTTTAAGTCGAGTTTCATAGTAGTGCTGATCCCCTTCGTGATGAAGTAAGTCAAGCTCATCAATTAAACCTTCTTGCTTGAGAACTTTGAGGGTCCTGTAAACCGTCACTCTGCTGATTTTGGCATCCCGTTTCCTGGCGATCTCGTAGAGCCGATCCGCATCAAGATGAGTGTGAGAATTGTGGATAATCTCAAACAATAATTCTCTCTGCCTAGTCAAACGCACGCCACGCTTGCGTAAAGGGCCCTTGAGAGAAGTGGTTGGCTGCACCATGAAAACAACACCTGAAGCCCTTTAATGCTAGCACAGAGATAAAAAAAAAAATCGTTTTGGCAACTCTATACAAGATTAGGTCTGATGACATTAACCCATCCCAGAAACATATGCTGTATCAACCGATGTGTATTCTGCTGTGAACACTGCAAACGGAAGATTCTCTAGGTCAAGACTTGACATCGTACTTTTGTCTTGAGATCTTCCTTGGTGATATGTACAAAATCAAATACTTGCTACTACTTCGTCATGTTGCAACCATATTGATCCTGTTTCATATTGGAGGAGCTCTCAACGCAGAAGGTTGGACTCGATTCCGTGGACCCAACGGGGCTGGTATAGCCGAGACAGCAAAACTACCTACTCACTTTGGCACACACCAAAATCTCTATTGGCGTACACCTCTCCCTGCAGGACACTCCTCGCCGGTTTTCACCAAGGATCGGATTTTTGTGACCGCTGGCGAAGGAGGACTACTCTATACAATTTGCCTGGATCTCACATCAGGTAAAATCCTTTGGAAGCAAGAGGTTCCGAGACACCGCAGAGAGCCATTTCATCGGATTAACGGTCCTGCTTCACCCAGCCCGGTGACTGACGGCTCTAATGTATACGTTTTCTTTGGGGATTATGGAGTAATTTCCTACGACTCAAACGGGAAAGAACGCTGGCGGGTTCCTCTGGGCCCTTTCAGTACTCCCAATGGTCATGGAACTTCACCCATTCTGGTGAACAACACGGTCGTTCTAATGTCAGACCAAGATGAAATGTCTTATCTTTTGGCCTTGGATTGTGAAAACGGTGAGATCCGTTGGAAAGCAGAACGTCCGGAAGCTGTACATGGGTATTCAACACCAACTCTGTACCGTCCGAAAGGTGGCCCGCTCCAGATTATCACGCCGAGCTCATATCGCATATCATCATATGAAGCAACAACGGGAGAACGCCTTTGGTGGTCTAGTGGTCCCACGTGGCAAATGAAACCAATTGCAGTCGTTGATGGCGAGATGATTTATGCCACTGGCTGGGCTCCTGTGGAATATCAAAATTTGCCACCCTACGAAACAGCAATAAAAAAAGGGGACATTGATGGTGACGGCAAGATATCAGAACAAGAAGCAATTGAGAACGGTTGGCGTCATGGAGGAGGCTGGGGGCTAGTGGATCTCGATGCCGACGGCAAACTCAATCAACGCGATTGGGAGTTTTTCCGTGCACGAAGAATGGCACGTAATTCCACCTTTGCACTCCGCCCACCTTCAGGTGCCAGCGGAAATATTACTGCAGAAGCAACAATGTGGCGCTATGAAAAAGCTGTTCCAGTTGTCTCCTCACCTTTGCTCTATCGGGAAATTCTTTATACCATCAAAGACGGGGGAATTTTGACGGCGTTAGACCCGAGAGACGGACAGGTATTGAAACAGGGACGCCTAACTGGAGCAATCGATAAGTACTACGCCTCTCCTGTCGCCGCGAATGGCAAGATTTACTTCACATCCCAAAACGGAAAAATTAGCGTTGTACGGGCTGGTGCAAACTGGCAGTTACTTGCTGTCAACGACCTTGTGGAAGCATGTTACGCGTCACCTTCAATCGCTGACAATAAACTATATGTGCGAACAGAAAGTGCTCTCTACGCCTTTGGCCAGACTCATTAGAAAAATGGCACAAAGGTCCCCAACGGATAGTCGTCAAGTTTTCTGACGATGTGCAATTACTCTAGATCATACAGACAATCCAATAGTTCATTCAGCAATGTCAAATACGAGACTTTTAGGGAGCTCTGAACATCCCCTACGTGTTGCAGTAATTGGTTCCGGCCCAGCCGGATTCTACGTAGTGCAACAACTATTCGATACACCAGATTTGACGGTCAAATGTGATGTCTTCGAACGTCTGCCAACCCCGTTTGGGTTGGTGCGCCTTGGCGTGGCTCCCGATCATCAGAAAACCAAATCTGTTGTGAAGGTTTACCATAAGTTGGCCACCAACCCGGACTTCAGATTCTTTGGAGGTGTTGAGTATGGAAAAGATGTCTTCCTTGCCGACTTACAAGCCCACTATCACTGTATTGTTTTTACAACGGGGGCACAGACGGATCGCCGCATGAACATCCCTGGCGAGGATTTGATCGGCAGCTATGCTGCGACCGAATTTGTTGCCTGGTATAACGGTCATCCTGACTACTGCGATAGGCAGTTCGACCTCACTCACCCAGTTGCAGTAATCGTTGGCGTAGGCAATGTCTCAATCGATGTGGCACGCATTCTGGCCAGCACTACAGAAGAACTGCAAACCACTGATATCCCTGACTATGCCCTCAGGGCACTTAAAAATAGCGGCATTAGAGAGATCTACATACTGGGCAGACGTGGTCCAGTCCAAGCCGCATTTACTAATCCAGAAATTCGGGAATTAGGAAGAATGGCCGACGCAGATGTGCGAACATTCGAGCATGAATTAGTCATCGATGCGAGTAGTCAAAAAGCTGCCGACAGTGATGCCATGCTACAGCGCAAGCTTGAAATCCTGCAGGATTATGCCACACCAGTTAAAGTTCCGAAACCCCGTCGTGTTACTTTACGCTTTCTGACTTCTCCGTTAGAGATAATTGGTGACCAGAAAGGCAATGTGAGAGGTGTACGAACAGTCCGTAACAAGCTATCTTGCGACAAGGAAGGCCGAACCCATTCGACGCAAACCGAACAGTCTGAATTGATCGAAACCGGCCTGATACTTCGTTCGGTCGGCTACAAAGGCAAGCCACTGCCCGGACTACCTTTCCTCGACGATCGAGGAATCGTACCAAATGATCAGGGTAGAGTGATTGATCCTTCGATAGATAACACCATTCGGGGTATCTACGTTAGTGGTTGGATCAAGCGCGGAGCCAGCGGTGTCATTGGGACCAACAAGAGCGATGCCAAGGAAACAGTGGCCAACCTGCTAGCAGATTTTAGGCAAAAAACTATACTGAGTCCTCAAAACCTAGATTCAGAAGATATCGAAAACCTTCTCCGTAATCGAGAGATTCGCTATGTCTCCTATGGCGAATGGCAAAAGATTGACCGTTTAGAAACCGAGATGGGTGTATCCAATCATCAGCCAAGGGTGAAGATCACTAGCCGAGAGGAAATCTTCAAGGCCCTGGACAGTATCGCATCCGCAAAAGATTGACAAGAAATCACATAGGCAAAAGTCATAGCACACAGGCTAAGATGATTGCGGGAAGTAAATCGGTGAAACCCCTTCGGTTTCCTCAATAGTGATGTTTCAGCAGTGATATTAAAGATGAAGTTTCGAAAACATTTCAAAAAAATCTTATCAGTCGTGATCATAAGTACGCTCGCAATTGCTTGCAAAGAAAGTCACGACCCTACTGAAAAAAGAACGGTGATTACCATTGGTGCCATGCGACCTGGAACATCCTGGTACATCTTCGCTGCCACTCTTGCAACCTTACTCACGGAGGAATTCCCACCGGCAATGGAGATCGAGGTCATCGCGCGTGGCGGGGCGATAGGAAATCCAATCTTAGTTGATCGAGGTGAGGCAACTATAGCTATTGCCCAAGCAGCAACCTCAGCTTGGGCCCGCTCGGGCCACCCTTTAGCTTACAAGGGGCGTAAGCATCACAATATCCGCGCCCTTGTAGGAGGACTCAACAAGGTATGGTTAAGCGTCATACTGCAGGAAGAATATATTGCAAGAACTGGCAACAACACCCTCGAAAAGGCTCTTGCTAACCCACAGCAACTGCGAATAGTCATGAAACCTGCGGGTAGTGTAGTTCCGGTATTCGCAGATATGGTGTTTGATGCGTTTGGTACCAGTCGTGATCAAATCATTGCACAGGGCGGTGAAATCACGCAGGTCTCAGCCAACCAAATTGCTTCAATCCTACGAGATGGTCGTGCCGATTTGTATTTTGAGACAGCCATCCGAGGCCATCCCACAGTCACCGAAATTACGACTACGACCAACGTACGTTTTGTTGACCTGCCCGACGCTGTCCTTGAGAAGATTCAAGGGCCAGGAATCACACCCACTCTGATGCCAGAATACTTTAAAGGACAATCAGAACCTACACAAGCAGTCGATATGGGAACGGTCCTGATCACCCATAAGGACCTCTCCGAAGATCTGGCCTACCGCATTACAAAAGTTGTCTGTGAAAATAAACAGGCGATGGCTATGGCACACAAGGCATGGCTCGCATTTGATCCAAACCAGGGCGGGAACCCTTCCAATATCGGTATTCCACTCCATCCCGGTGCCAAACGCTACTTCAAAGAAACTGGTCGATTATAGGTTCCACCAAGAGTTACAGTACAGCGACACCTAGTTGGTCTTAGCAACCTCATCAGCATGATAAGAACTGCGCACCAGCGCACCCGATTCAACATGTTGAAACCCAAGATTCTTAGCAGCTCTTCGATAGGCTTCAAATTCGTGTGGCTCATAGTAACGCTTAACTGGTAAATGCTTAGCCGAAGGAGCGAGGTACTGGCCAATAGTCAAGATATCGACTCCCCGTGCCATCAAGTCAGTCATAACTTCTAGAACCTCTTCGTGGTGTTCACCGAGACCTAGCATCATCCCTGATTTGGTCGGAACGTCCGGGGCTACAGCTTTGGCAGTCCCCAACATATCTAACGAGCGTTCATAACGAGACCCCAAACGCGCCGTCCGATATAGTCTCGGCACTGTCTCGATGTTGTGATTGAGCACATCCGGCCTTGCCGCCAAAACCGTAGTCATAGCATCATGAGAACCTTGGAAATCAGGCACTAAAACCTCCACACGGCATGCCGGATTGCGTTCACGGATTGCTGCGATCGTCAATGCGAATAACTCTGCGCCACCATCATTTCTGTCATCGCGATTAACGCTTGTAATGACTGCATAATGCAAACCCATGACAGCCACAGCATCAGCAACTCGACGCGGTTCATCGTAGTCAATCTCAGAGGGCGGACCTTTTTGAACTGCGCAAAATCCACAGCGTCTGGTGCAAATGTTTCCGAGAATCATGAAAGTTGCCGTTCGTCGATTCCAACAATGCCCAATATTAGGACAAGCTGCACTCTCACAAACCGTGTGCAGTCCCAGTCGTGTAATTAGTGTCTTCAGTTCACGGTAGTTGGCCCCTCCCGGGGCTGGAACCTTTAACCACGCAGGCTTCACACTGACAGAATCAGAATGCAACTTGGGTGAGACTGCAGCGCCAGCCGTCGAACCAATCTGCACCAAAGATTCCATATAGGGAAGACCTCCTGTAATTGAGATACCAAACTTCGTTGGTACCGTGCAGGGCCTTTCACTCCAGTCTTGCCGGATTACCCGACAATGAAGCAACGGTCACCGGCAGCTGAAAGTTACCTTTCTAGAGCCTCCTAGTCTAGCGATCCGCAAGCAAGTCGACAAGACAGTTAGTACTATCGGGTTACTGACTTAGTTCCGAAGCAAGTAAGCTTATAGACTGAACTTGTTATAGTCGCTACATACTAGGGATTTCAATCATGAAAGAATCCAAACCTCTTCAACCCACTCATCCGGGACGTCATACAACCGGACCGATGCCACCACCAGCAGTCCCATTGACTCTCGATGGTCCGGCCTTGTTGCATCAGATGTTTCGCATACGCTGGGCAGCCTGGCGGTCTCTTGACACTGTTCATCAACAGGGAGTAATCGACGAAGCAACTACTGCCCTTACCAAAATGGAACGTCATGAGAAAGGTGGTAGCGCAATATTTTCTCAGCTTGGACACAAAGGGGACCTTATCATTGTCCATTTTAGACAGTCGTTTGATGAAGTCGATCAGGCAGAATTAGACCTATCGCAACTTAAGCTGGCGAACTACCTCGAACCAACAACATCCTACGTTTCAGTCGTCGAATTGGGACTCTATGAGTCTTCCGTCCAGCTTTACCAGTCTCTCGTCGAACGTGGCATTAAACCAGGAACAGAGGAGTGGCTCAAAGCTGAACAAGAAAAAATGGAAGAATCGCGTCAAGCTATGGCGGAACGCCTCTCGCCGTCTGTCCCATCAAATCGTTATCTATGTTTCTATCCGATGGATAAAAGACGTGGAGAGGTCCACAACTGGTATAACATCCCGATTGAAGAGCGGCGTCGCATGATGCGTGACCACGGAATGATCGGACGCCGCTATGCCGGCAAAGTAAAGCAAATCATTTCCGGATCGATCGGCTTCGATGATTGGGAATGGGGTGTTGACTTATTCTCTGATGATCCACTGATCTTCAAGAAGCTGATATATGAAATGCGATTTGACGAAGCCAGCTCACTTTATGCCCTATTCGGCCCCTTTCATTTGGGTCTTCGCTTCCCGGCTGAGAAACTAGATGTGTTCCTGAGTGGAACACTGCCTTCCTTTGAATCGGCCTAACTTACGGCACTAGAACTCACACATTATTCGGTTTTGAAAAAATCTAGAATACATCGTCGAGTGCATCCGAATTGTCATACAGCTACCGATATAACACCTCAACTAGCGCCATCGGTATTACCGGCACGTAGGTAACAAGTAGCAAGACTACAACCAACACGCTAACGAAGTACACATTAACCTTGCTAACTTCCCAAATATCTGCCTTGGCAATAGAACAGGCAGTCACTAGTACGCTGGCTACAGGAGGGGTTTGTTGCCCAATTCCAAGGTTTAAGGTCACAATCAACCCAAAATGAACTGGGTCAATACCAACCGCGTGAACCAACGGCATCACAATAGGAACAACTAGAATTATTGCCGCGGCCGAGTGAAGAAACATCCCCACGATCAGGAAAAATAGATTCAAGAGCGCTAGCACCATATATGGGCTATCCGTTAGCTCAACGATACTTTGCGCAACTTGTTGTGGTACTTGAATACCTGTCAAGTAGTCACTCAACAGAGCAGAAGTCGCAACCAGTAACATGACAACAGCAGTCTGTCCTCCACCTTCGACCATGGCGGAACAAAGACGAGTACGGTTCAAACCCCGATAAACAAATCCACCAATCAGAGCGGCAGCGATTACCGCAAGTCCAGCTCCTTCTGTAGCTGTTACCCAACCACTAAAAATACCTCCGAGAATGATGACCGGTAGCAAGAGTGCCCAAGCTGCATCTCTTCCGGTTGAAGCTACACGTGAGAGCTGGAAAGTTTCCTCGATGGGGTATTTGTGACGACGGGCTATGAAATAGGTCAAAACCATCATCGATAATCCACCCAAGACACCTGGCACGATACCAGCAACAAAGAGTTCAACTATCGAAGCCCCTGACATTACTCCATAAAGAATCATCGGGATCGAAGGTGGAATCACGACCGCTAAGGTAGCAGCTGAGGATGTGACAGCTGCTGCAAAAGCCTTCGGATAACCTCTTTGCTGCATAGCTGGGATCAAAATTGAACCAAGAGCCGCAACATCAGCTACTGCCGAACCGGAAATTTCTGCAAAAAACAAAGAGGCGGCAATGGTTACCATCGCCAATCCACCTCTAACAAACCCAATCAATGAGGATGCAAAGGCGATAAGACGGTGTGAAATGCCCGAAATATTCATCACTGCACCGGCCACGATAAAAAGTGGGATTGCGACGAGAGTAAACTTCGTTGCTCCCGAAAACAGGACGGGACCGATATTCAAAAGTGCACCAAGGCCATCACTCAAGGCCATGGCACAAACAGCAACTACACCCAACGAGACTGCAATCGGGACATCGAGGAGGATCAGAACGATCAATCCAAGAAAAAGAAAAAAGAGGGTCATCGTAGTGCAACTCTATGACGCGAGAATAAGTCTCTCAACAGGTCAGCCGTCGTAATCATCTCAGCGACAACAAATAGAAGTGCCCCTATCGGAATTGCGGACTGAGCCAAGGCAAGAGGAACCCACGGGAGACTGATCAGAGCGGTTCCTTCTAAAACTTCTAATAGACGCCACCCTGCCCAAGCAACCAGCAAAAAAAACGCGGTAACAATGACAAACCGGATAAGGAGAAGCGCAAAACGCACCTTCACTGATTTGATTGCTGCAACTACTTTTTGAAAACCGATGTGAGAACGTGTGAGAGCCGCTAAAGAAGCACCATAAAAAGTAAGCCAGGCTAGGAGAATCGAGGTCACTTCGTCGTACCAAACCAACGAAGCTCCGGCTTTGCGAAAGATGACACCAGCCACGACAATACCAGCAAGAGAAACCATTAACACTAGGACAACAACTCCGAGACACCGCTCGAATTGTTGGCGGATGTAAACAGCCTTTTTCACAACATTAAACCTCGCATAGTGTTGGTCCACCTGATCTAGGTATCGTAATTAGCTTAGAAAAAACTCTGCAGCGTTTTCAGCAGATGTTCAATCTTATGGAATCACAGTATTAGTTGTCTGAATCGAAAAGTTCAACAGCTGTAAGAGATGCAGTGCCAATTTTTCCAACGACCACACCGGCACCGGTATTAGCCAAACGTGCAGACTCGATCAATGAGTATCCCGAAGCAAGCGCTAGTGAGAGAACTGCAACGGCAGTATCACCTGCACCCGTAACATCAAAAACATTCTGCGTAGTCGCCGGAATATGGAACGACTCAGACCCAGAGCTAAATACTCGCATGCCTAGTGGCCCTAGCGTAATGATGATATCGGCGCCTCCTAAGGTTTCAACCAAAAAATTCCCTGCTGCTCGTAAATCATCTTCATTGCCTATCTTGTGACCCCAGACGACTTCGGCTTCTTTAACGTTAGGAGTTACAACAGTTGACCCGCGATACTTGGTCCACTCAACCCCTTTGGGGTCGACAATAATCGGTTTTGAGTGTGCTCGTGCAGAAGCAATGATCTTTTGACAAACTGCAGGAGTAAGGACTCCTTTCGCGTAATCGGACAGGATGGCGACATCACAGTGTTGAATCGTCTCTTCGACTCGAGAGACAAGAAGATTCTGATGCTCCTCACCAATTTCCAATTCACACTCCGAATCTAGGCGTGCAACTTGGCGACCCTGGGCGATAATACGAACCTTCGTACTCGTTGGCCGTCCCTTAGCGGAAATCACCGATTGTCCTTCTATGCCAGTTTCCTGGAGAAGTTTGAAAATGTTTTTAGCTTCAGTATCATCTCCGACAATACCTTGGAGAAAGACCGTAGCTCCAAGAGATGCAAGATTGATAGCAACGTTACCGGCACCGCCGCAAACGTGAGTACGATTCTGAATCTTTACAATTGGAACAGGCGCTTCAGGGGAAATTCGTTTGATATTGCCCCATATATATTTGTCCAGCATTAAATCGCCGACAACAAGCGCTTTTTTGCCTTTGAAAGTTTTCACCCCTACCCTTCACTCACGGAATTCGATTATTCGCTTCATCTGCAAATCCAACTCTTTGATCAGATACTCTACAGAAAGACACCTCTAGCAGTTTCTCATTAAAGATTGAGGAAAGTTCAGAGGCGTCATCGAAAGAACATCTGATGACGCACTCGATCCATCTCAATTACGATCTATAATCTCTGTAGTTCTTTGTCAAAATCCCAGTGGACAATGCGATCATTCTCCACGGAATCATTTATCAGATGAGCACAAGCAGCAGCACGATGACCAGCCCAAACATCTTGCACAGTAGGTTTGCGCGATCTCACCGAATCAAAAAAGTGATCTAGATGCTGTAGTGTGGCATTTCGACCTGTCTCCTTGTATTCCTCACTCTCTTTCACACGACGCACATCATTGGCAGCAGCAAGTGCTGCAGCATGAGCTTTGATCTTGTCGTGATAATCTTGCTCCAGCTGGCGGGGCCATGATTTAACGATCCAACGGTTGTTTACTCGTCCTTTACCAGGAATAAACTTCAAGTCTCGAAATCCAATTTCGAGAGTGCCCTCAGTCCCCAAAACCTGAAATGACTGCCCTCGCGTGTAATCATTATTGAAGGTCGAGCTAAGATTTACTGTAAACCCTTCAGGGTATTCTAGAATCGCATTCAAAGTATCGGGCACATCCCGGCTTTCTTTCCAGCGATAAAGATTGCCACGTGCAGCCACCGTTGCCGGCATCTTAGCATCCATAAGAAAGTGGATAGTCGTGCACAGATGCACAAACAAATCTGTGGCTATTCCGCCAGAGTAGTCACGATAGCACCGCCACCGAAAAAATCGTTCTAAGTCGTAGTGATGTTTTGGGGCACTTCCGAGAAAGGATTCCCAATCAACAGTCTCCGGTGAAGCATCTGGCGGGATTGGATAAAGCCAGGCACCACTAGAACTGTTGCGGTTGTAACTGGCTCTAATCATAGTTACCCGCCCTAAACGGCCAGAACGGATAATTTCGCGAGCCTTGTGCTGGGTGTCGGAACTCATGCCCTGACTCCCAATCTGGAGCAACTTTCCAGTTCGCTTGACGGCTTCTGCAATTTCAAGACCCTCACTTACGGTGTAGGTAAGTGGCTTTTCACAATAGACATCCTTGCCAGCTTCTAGCGCTTCGATTACTTGCTGTTTGTGCCAGTGGTCAGGCGTCGCAATAGTTACTGCATCAATGGTGTCATCATCAAATATTTTTCGGTAGTTGTCGTAAATTTTAGCTCGACCTTCACTCCGTTCAACAGCACGTTCGAGGCGACCCTTGTAGGCATCACAAATAGCAACGATCTCCACTCCCTCTACCATCTTGATCCCTTCGAGTAGCTCCTGGGCTCGAGCTCCGACCGCAATCATACCCACCGTCACTTTGTCATTGAAACTACGAGGTGTACTAGCAGAGGCTCCGAGGACATAAGCCCCTGCAGGTGCTCCACTCACGAAGGACCGACGTGTCAAACTTTTTGGCACTGCACCTTCATTCTAATGGAAAGTTCTATTAGCAACCTCCTAAAAAGGTTGGGGTTGTTGTGGCGGATCTATCCGGACAATGCTCTGGCGGTTGTTGGATCGAATGCTACTGTTCTCAAATATCAGACTGTTCATCGCAGAATATTGAATAGCTTTTTCGACTTTGGTAAGGGTTTTCTGTCGAGCATCACAGTTTCAGCTAATCTAATAGTAGAGTTTAAATGTCGGGCGGTTAGCTCAGTTGGTTAGAGCGCCTGCCTTACAAGCAGGAGGTCCCGAGTTCGAGTCTCGGACTGCCCACCAACCACAAAACATATCTATTAGTGGACGATGTTTAAATTTGTCTGAGCTCTCCAGCCGAGTATTTAACTACGACAGGACGCCTTGGATCACATTCCCGTGAACATCAGTCAAACGAAAATCACGTCCTCCGAAGCGATATGTCAGCTTCTCATGGTCCAAACCTAGCAAATGTAGAATCGTGGCATGCAAATCGTAGAATGTCAGACGCCCTTCAATAGCGTGGTAGCCATACTCATCGGTTGCCCCATAAATCGTTCCGCTTCGTAAACCACCACCAGCCAACCATAGGCTAAAACCCCAGGGGTTATGGTCACGGCCGTCCTTGCCCTGCGTGAATGGGGTCCGACCGAATTCGCCCGCAAAAACGACCAGAGTTTGATCAAGAAGACCACGAGCTTTGAGATCCTTGATTAACCCAGCAATTGGCTGGTCAACCTTGAAAGCATTTGACGCGTGACCCTTGCGAAGTTCCCAATGTTGATCCCAAGGGTTCCCAGATTGGCCTTGTTCTGGATCAGGAACAATCGTTGTTTCAACGAATCGCACGCCGCGTTCGACTAGTCGCCTAGCCAACAAGCATTGCATAGCATAAGCAGCCTTTTCCGGCACCTCTGAATCCGTACCGTACAACTTCCTCGTCGCCGTAGTCTCACTGCTGAGATCAACAAGCTCCGGAACCGCCGCTTGCATCCGATAGGCCGTCTCGTAATTTCGAATAGCAGACTCAACCTGCGGATGACCTGTAGTGTCCAGGAAAGTGCGGTCTATTCCCTCGACAAATGCTAGCCGCTTGCGCTGCAGGCTATCCGTCTCTTTAGGCCGAATATTATTCATGGGCTCAGCGAGGCCAGGATGGATTATCGAACCTTGATGGACTGCGGGAAGGAAACCGCTACCAAACATATTACGCCCGCCCAACGGAATACCCCCGCCGCCGAGAACCACAAAACCGGGTAGATTTTGATTCTCACTTCCCAATCCGTACGTAGTCCATGCGCCCATACTCGGGAATCCAGAAAATGGACGACCTGAGTGCAGAAAGAAGTTCGCCTGTGCATGCTCGTTAAAAGTGGCCGTCATCGAACGGATCACTGTCAAATCATCGGCACAGGAACCAATATGAGGAAATAAGTCACTAACCGGGATTCCACTTTCACCATAGTGTTTAAACTTCCAGGGGCTTGGGAAGATGTTGCCATTCTGGTTGAACTGAGTCCGCTCAACTTTCATTGGCAGAGGTTGGCCTGCTTCTGCATCGAGTCGAGGCTTGGGGTCGAAACTGTCAACATGCGAAAACCCACCTGACATATGGCAAAGGATGACGCTCTTCACCTTTGCCGGGAAATCTGGTTCGCGAGCAGTCAACGGACTTCTCTCTTTTCTTCCTGTACGCATGCTGCCACGGCCTTCCGAAGCCATCAAAGCGGAAAGCCCCAACATCGGAAAACCCATCGAACATCGGGTCAAGATATCCCGGCGGCTAATGGTGCGGTCTAGACTCCGGCTATTTCGAGACAAATGTGCGCGCGTGAGAAGTGCCATAATGCCGCCTAACGAATATAGAGGAACTCCTTGAGATTAAAGATAGCTTGTGCGAAATCTTGCCAAACAGATCGGCTCGAAAGGATGCCTTCTGAACCAACATCATACTCCTCAGCAACGGTTGCGAGGAAAGTCTGCGATTGATCCATTTCAGCAGGTGATGGTCGCCGCCCCAACGCTCTCACAAACATTTCTCCAATTCGCTCATGTAGATCAGCCTTGCCATCAGTCACAAGCGTCTCAGCCCATTTTTCCGACTCCAGGATAATGAACGGAGAATTCATCATAGTCAATGACTGCGCGGGAACATTCGTGACGTCACGCATGCCACGCGCAGTGGCAGGTTTAGGCGCATCGAAGACCTCAAGAAACGGGTTGGACACGTTGCGGCGCACCTCGAGGTATATGCTACGGCGACGAGCACCGTCCATAGGCCCTAGGGTTTTACCGCCTTTGGCTTGTTTTTTATCAGTTGCAGGCTTCGCGTAATATGTCTTGATTGATTCACCAAACATCTCGTAGTCGAGTTGTCCAGAAACAGCCAACACCGCATCGCGGATCGCCTCAGCTTCGAGTCTCCTAAGTGGCATATGCTGAAGCAAAGCATTGAGCGGATCTTTTTCAGCAGCCTCAGCAGACACCTCACTCGAACGCCGATACGCTTCAGTCGTCACAAGAAATCGCACCATGCTCTTTATAGACAATCCTCCCTGCATGAAACGGGACGCCAGATAATCGAGGAGTTCGGGGTGAGTCGGCCTTTCACCCAACTTCCCGAAATTGTCGACCGTAGACACAATGCCACGCCCAAAAATGTAATACCAAAGACGATTGACAATCACACGGGCAGTCAACGGATTGTCTAAATCCGTCACTTCCCCTGCCAGGCGAAGTCGAGCGGTTCGGGAGTCTTCATAAGGACTACTCCCAAGGGCTTCAAGATACCGCTCTGGCACAGGAACACCAAGGTTCTTGTGACTACCTCTGATCAAAAGGCGTTGAGGTGGCAACACCTCCGCTAGAACACCAGGGGCCCTTCTCGGCACTGGAATTTCTTCTTCAAGCTGGCGAAACCGTGCCACCAATGGCTTGACATCATCCAACCGTTGCATAGAAGTTTCAAGAAAACCAACCCGCACGAAGTCATCGAGAAATACCGCCTGCCCATCGCTGAGGTCGTCATCGCGCCACGCTTCGATTGCCGCAATGAGCAGCGACTGGTAGTGAGCAGCTAATGCTGCAGTATCAACTGGAGGTGACCCCTGGAGAGCATGCAAAACTGGCGATAGCACCGGCTTAGGTGGCTCCTTGTCATCGTGAAAAACAACTTCGGTCAACCCAAAAAAAGATCGTCCATCGCGCTTCGGTTTCGGTTTTGAAGAACGTCCCTGGAAAGCCCGATCTAGGCGAAAGTGCGGCGTATCATCCAAGGTAGCGATTTCTATGTAGGCGTCAAACCCTTTCCAAAACTCTGTGTCCCACGTGACCCAAGTCATACGATCCCTTTTGGGATTGAAATGCTGGCGATATATACTACCCCTGCCGAGCACGTAATTTTCGACAACCAGCCGAGCAGAGCTGAAATTACCACCTAGCAGTCGTAGACTGATCGAATTACTTTCCACCCGGAAACGCGGTGACTGAAGGACACCAGAATGCTTTCTCGATAAGCCGTGTGAATAGACTCCGGCAGGGTAGACTCCGCTAATAACTCTATCGCCTTCAGTCATGATCCAAAACTCACCAGGAATGGCAGAAGCCTTGGGTAATCCAATGCCGTGTTTGAGCCACTGGGTGTAGTCCTTGCCTCGCAAGTTCCACCCACCGGTCACCATTCCTTTGTTGGAGCTTAGATTTTTCTCAGCACTCATCCGGGCTTCATCGGCCATACCACGCCAAGTAGCAGTAAATTCATCACCTTGTTTCGATGCTAAAACCACCCAAGGGTACAGAGCACGTTCCTTGTCACAAGCGGATCGCTCTAGGAATGGAGCCCCCGGCTTCGCTTCGATGAGATGATCCACTAACTTGTTAGCTTGCCGGAGCCATGCTGTGGCAAGCATTGTTCGCACTTTTCTCTTCAAATCAGCCAGTTCGGAACGGTTCGTATCAACCCGCTCCGGCGAATCAATAACTGTCTGAATCGGGCGAGCTCCGCGCAAACTTCCAAAAACTGCATAGAAGTCTTTCTGGCTGATGGCATCAAACTTGTGGTCGTGGCAACGAGCACAAGCAACTGTTAAGCCTTGAAAAGCCTTCGAGAACACGTCTACCTGATTTTCGGTCCAGTTGACACGGTCCTCAAGAGGATCCACCGGTTGAAAACCATGCTCTACCATGCGGAAATGAGCCGTGCCGAGCATCGACTCATTTATTCCATCTGACTCGTTAATACGAGGAGTTGGCAGTAGATCACCTGCCAAATATTCTCGGATTAATTGATCGTAAGGTACGTCGTTGTTGATAGCACGGATGACGTAGTCACGGTACCGCCAAGCCTGTGGCACATCTGGATCGCCCTCGCTGCCATGAGACTCCGCATAACGCACCCAATCCATCCAGCGACGCGCCCAATGTTCACCAAAACGAGGTGATTCAAGCAGACGGTCGACAAGTCGCTCATAGGCATTAGGTTCACGATCTTCAAAAAATCGCTGGATTTCTTCAGGAGAAGGCGGGAGCCCCGTCAGATCAAAATAAACTCTTCGTAGCAGGGTCAAGTGGTCTGCCGTCGCTGCGGGGCGGAGTTGGTTTTCCCTCAGTGCAGCAAGCAAAAAACGATCGACTGGGTGTTCGACACCATCGATCGCGGGAGGAACTACTTCGCGAATAGATTGCCAGGCCCAGTGCTCCCGTTTTCGGGCCCCGAGATCAAACTTCTCAGCCGTCTTCGATGCTTCAGGCGACACCTCTTCGGGCCAAGGAGCCTCCATCTCAATCCAGGCAACAAGCGCCTCAATTTTGCTCTCAGCTAGCTTGCCAGTAGGAGGCATCTTGAGAGTTGATGCGTAACGAATCGTTTGCACAAGGCGACTCGCACTTGGATTACCTGGGACCACAGCTGGCCCGGAATCCCCACCCTTGAGAATTCCAACGCGACTATCCAGACGTAGGTTTGCAAATGGCGTCTGAATCCGCGAACTGTGACAGCTATAGCAATTACCTGCCAGAATCGGACGGACTTTGCTCTCAAAAAATTCGATCTGTTCAGGAGTTAACTCCGAGGCCTTTGATGTCGAGCTGGAAATGCTGGCTAGCAGTAAGAACCATGCAGCAAGCACACAGCCTGTGCGGTACGACCTACTACTCAATCGGTTCACCATAGAGAACTTCATCGGTACTAATTATTTAGTCTCAGGTTCAACGTTCTCACATCACTACATCTAATTGATTGCCAAAATTATACTCCAGCAACCCAAACGGGACATATCATTAAGACATAATTCCGACCGTGGCGCCTAAGAACAGTGGCTAAAAAGTCCAACCAAGAACGCTGTCCGCTTTGTCATTCATATGACACAAAGTGTTTCTTCGATGTTCGTACCAAAAATATGAAACGCGATTTTTTCCACTGCGGAACATGTGATATGGTTTTTGTCCCCAGCCGCTTTCACTTGACTATAGCCGCCCAGCTTGAACGTTATCTTACACACAACAATAATCCCTCAGATCCTGATTACAGAAAGTTCCTATCCAGACTATCTAATGCACTTTTGCCTCACCTTAAGATCCGGTCTCAAGGACTGGATTTTGGTGCCGGACCAGGGCCAGCATTAGCAATTATGCTGCGAGAAAAACACATGGACGTAGATATCTGGGACCCTCTTTTTTTTCCTGATAAATCAGTACTTAATCAAGATTATGATTTCATAACATGCACAGAAACAGCGGAACATTTCAGCGACCCAGCAAAGGAATTCATATTGATCAATTCAATACTTAGACCATCTGGCACTTTAGGCATAATGACTGGAATGATTGAATCCTGGGAAGATTTCCCAGATCTGTCAGCCAGGTATTACCATAGAGATCCAACACATATTTGCTTCTACAGTAAACAAACAATGACGTGGATAAGCGAACACTTCTTTTGGAAAGTAGAGTTTCCAGTGTCAAACGTCACACTGTTCCATAAATCTGCCTGATCCCAAAGCCTTTTTGCTCCCCTTTTTCTTATAGTGTTCCATGTGTTCCATAAAGGTGTTTCTGTACCTTTCCCACATAAAAACACTGTGCTAGATTATGACAGTGCGACCTATTTTAGTACGAGTTGGATTCTCAGTTTTGGTGGTGCTGCCTTGGGTGCTGCTATCGACAATCCAAGTATCCTCAAAATCAGAAAGTCGCTGGTATAAGGGGAATCTACATACCCACACTATCAACAGTGACGGTGATAGCTCCCCTGATGTAGTCGCACGCTGGTACAAGGAAAACCGTTACAACTTCTTGGTCCTAAGTGACCATAACTACCTCACAGACCCTAAAGGGTTAAACTCCGTCTTCGCTGCCGAGGAACGCTTTTTGCTTATTGCAGGAGAAGAGGTCACGTCCGGTTTCGAGAAGCTGCCAGTCCACGTCAATGCGTTCAATCTTCACCGAACCCTTCAACCAATATTTGGAAAAAGTGTCTTGGATACGATTCAGAAAAACGTGGATTCTATTCTCGCAGCCGGAGGTTTGCCGTCACTCAACCATCCGAACCTGAGTTGGGCCATCACTCCGGCCGAATTAAGCCAAGTCCGGAATCTTCGCCTGTTTGAAGTCTTTAATGGTCACCCTGGCGACGACGACTTCGGTGGAGGCGGAAGCCCTGGTCTCGAAGAAATGTGGGATATCGTCCT
>CEUS01063749.1_pt1 | contig 68800 bp, 55 predicted proteins | sample 427031 | NCBI WGS metagenome assembly CEUS01 (sample SAMEA2622837, study PRJEB7988) | marine metagenome | biome: marine biome (ENVO:00000447); feature: marine epipelagic mixed layer (ENVO:xxxxxxxxx); material: "saline water (ENVO:00002010), including plankton (ENVO:xxxxxxxx)" | depth 140 m
GCGGAATTGGTAGACGCGCGGGATTTAGGATCCCGTGGCCTCGTGCCGTGGGGGTTCGAGTCCCCCCTTTCGCATGTTCTGAATCCACGAACCTCCATTGGCTCAGTAATGACTTTAGACCCATCACGCCTAGACGTTTCTGTTCAAGAAAAGGAACGCTGGCATCGACATATGACGGTAACAGTGCCGGCTGCTGTTGTTCGTGAAGAGGAACAAAAAGCAGCCCGCCAGCTCGCCTCAAAAGCGAAACTAAAGGGCTTTCGCAAGGGACATGTGCCAGCTCGTGTGATTGAATCCCGGTTTGCTGGAGAGCTTAGAAAGGAAACTCTAGACAAACTCATCAGTGACGCGTACCGACAAGCATTAGCTCGTGAAGAGCTTCGCCCGATTACTGAGGGTGCTGTCGAGGACGTTCAGTACAGCCCCGAGGAAGACCTGGTTTTCTCGATCACTTTTGACATAGAACCCGAAATAGAACTAGAAAGGATCGGGGGATTTACTATAGAGCGCTCTATTCAAGAAATCACTGATGAGCAGGTCCAGGACGCACTAAACCGCATACAAGAACAGAACGGTGTATGGAAACCCGAAGAGGAAGGAAAGGCGGAAGATGGAAACTTTGTTTCGGTGAAACTTCTGAGACTCGACGAAACAGATGCTGAAATGCGGGATTACGAATTCGTGCTAGGAAAAGGAGATGCCATCCCGGATATCGAGGCCGCCATCAAGAAGCTTGATGTCGGCAGCGAAAATGACTTTGAAATCTCGTTCCCGAAAAACTTCGACGAGGAAGACCAGCAGACAGATGAATCCGAACATGTTCGAATTACACTTGTAAGCCGGCGAATTCTCGAACTGCCTGAAATGAACGACGAACTTGCTTCCCAGGTCGGTGATTTTGAAACGTTCGAAGAGCTTACTGAGAAAGTCCGAGAGGAGATGGAGAAAGAATCAGCGGATCAAGCTGACGCTGTCGTCCGCACCCAACTGTTGGATCTGGTGGCTGATGCCAACCCATTTGAGATACCTGTATCGATGGTGAATCGCTATATCGATACAATCCTCGGCAACCTCGAGAATATACCTGAAGAGAAAATTGCTGAGGCACGTCAGCAAGTCGGGTCAGAGGCTGAACGAGCAGTAAAGCGTGCACTCGTTCTTGATCAAATTGCAGAAACACAGGAGCTCCAGGCCACCTCCGAAGAGGTAGACGCTCGAGTTGAGGAGATCGCGGAGGCAAATGACGCGACTGCCGCGCAGGTATATGCGAGCCTTCAGAAGGCTGGCCGACTCGAGCCATTGGAACGAAATCTAACAGAAATGAAAGTATTTGAGTTTCTACAGGAACAGTCGGAGATCACCACACTATGACGATCTACCCCCCGTACGTCATCGAACGAACCAGCCGAGGCGAGAGAAGCTACGATATCTTCAGTCGGCTTCTCATGGACCGGATCGTATTCCTGGGCACTGGGATCGATGACAATGTTGCTAACATTATCGTTGCCCAACTTCTCTTTCTGGACGCTGAGGACCCGGAAAGAGACATCTTCATGTACATCAATTCACCGGGTGGGAGTGTTTACGCGGGGTTGGCAATCTACGACACGATACAGCATTTACGCGCCCCAGTGTCGACCTTCTGCGTAGGCATGGCAGCATCTATGGGGGCAGTGCTTTTAACCGCTGGTGCTAAGGGGAAACGAAATGCGCTACCAAACTCGCGCATTATGATCCATCAACCATCTGGTGGATATCATGGGTCAGCCGCTGACGTTGAGGTCGCTGCAAAAGAGATCCTCCACATCCGAGAAAAGTTGAACCATATAATCGCCGACCACACCGGCCAAAGCGTCGACAAAATCTCCGAAGATGTCGACCGTGACCGGTTTATGAGTCCAGCTGAAGCGGTAGACTACGGACTGATTGACAGCGTATTAGAGGGTCCCGTACAGACCACGGAAAGCAAACCTGCTGATTCGGACACGCCGGAGGCATCATGAGCAGCGATAAGAATCTTCGTTGCAGCTTTTGCGGAAAATCCAAGGAGAGTGTGAAAAAATTCATCTCTGGGCCAAACGTTTATATCTGCAATGAATGCGTGTCCCTCTGTAATGAGATTCTGGCAGAAGAACAAGAACGAGAAACTCAGGAACAGGAACAGGTCGTACCAAGTCCCACTCCGGAAGAGATTAAAACTGTCCTTGATCAGTATGTAATCGGTCAAGAACTGGCTAAGCGCTCACTCTGCGTGTCTGTCTACAACCACTACAAACGGGTGAGGAATCAGGGTGTGCTTGACGAAGTAGAGATCGACAAAGCAAACATCCTTTTGATGGGACCAACTGGTGTTGGAAAGACACTGCTTGCACAGACGCTCGCTAGGACCTTACATGTCCCATTTACCATAGCGGATGCGACTACGCTCACTGAAGCGGGTTATGTGGGAGAGGACGTTGAAAACATCCTCGTGAGACTCCTTCAAGCAGCTGACTTCAACGTTGCTGAGTGTGAGCGCGGCATCGTATACATCGACGAGATAGACAAGATCGCCCGCAAGTCTGAAAACCCCTCTATCACACGGGATGTATCAGGAGAAGGTGTGCAGCAGGCCTTACTTAAGATCCTCGAGGGCACAATCGCGAGCGTTCCTCCCCAAGGGGGGCGGAAACATCCGCAGCAGGAGTATATCCAGATAAACACTCGAAATATTCTCTTTATCTGTGGAGGGGCTTTCGATGGTCTTGAGGGGATCGTCGAAGGCCGCATTGGCAAGCGCCGTATAGGCTTTGCGGGTGGTGAGGCAGAGGCTGCGGAAGGGAATATATTAGAGCACGTCGAGCCGGAAGATCTGCAGCGGTATGGCCTAATCCCGGAGATTGTCGGACGACTCCCGGTAACTGTCCACCTTGAGAAGTTGGATGAGGAAGCCCTCATTAGAATTCTTCAAGAGCCGAAAAATGCTCTTGTAAAACAATACGGAAAGATGTTCGAACTCGAGGGGATCGACCTGATTTTTGAGCCCGCAGCGATCCATGCGATCGCCAAGAAAACTCTAGAGAGAGGCACAGGAGCACGCGGCTTACGCTCCATCATTGAGTCAATCATGCGAGAGGTGATGTTTGAGGTCCCGTCTCGTAGTGACGTTGACAAGGTTGTGGTCACGGAAGAATCAATCGAACGAGCCGTCACTCCCCTCTTGGTACTTCACCCGGAAACACACAAACTTGAAGCCTAGCCAATGCGGATTAATGTCGCCTGGGCGACAATCTTCTCAAGCAAAGCGTTCGGCTATCAGGATCCCTGTTCTCCGAGGATAGGTCGGCTTAGGATACGCCCTAGACGAATCTTAGTTTGTGAGGCGTATGGCGATCCTGGCTAGGGCTGAAGACAAAGTCGAGCTACCTGATCGGCTTCCGGTGGTCGCATTAAGAGACCTCGTCTTCTTTCCCTATATCGTACTCCCGATCCTAATCGGTCGACGTCGATCAATAGCAGCGCTGGAAGAAGCACATAACACAAACAACCTGGTTTTGCTCGTTGCACAAAAGGATCCAGGTATTGATGATCCGGGCAGTTCCGATTTGTTTCGGGTGGGTACCGTCGCGCGGCTCATACAGGTCTCAAAGCTTCCCGATGGAACATCTAGAGTAGCACTAGAAGGCATCGGACGGGTTAGAATCCGACGCCTAACAACTACAACAGAGGCCCTGAGAGCGTCTGTTGTGCCGCTGGTGCCGAAAGAAGCGGAGCCCGAAGGCACAACTCCAGATCATATGGCCTCCATATCCCGCTCTCTCACTGGGCTCTACGGGGAATACGCTCGCTTACACGAACGGATTCCAGAAGAGAGCTCAGGAGTCCTCTCAGCAGAAGGAGACCTCGTCCGCTTTGCCCACCTGGTATCTGGACATCTCATCTTGCCGGCACAGGAAAAGCAAGAGGTCCTTGAGACTAAAGACTTAAGGGCTCAGCTAGATATACTTAGAGAAATTCTAGTGCGTGAGGTTGAAATCCTCCGGATCGAAAGAAAGCTCGACCGTCAGATACAGCTTCAACTGGGTGGGAAGAAAGCCTTCGGTTTAGGGCATGAGTCTAAGGACCTTGGTGTAAAGTCCCCACAGGATGAGACTGACGAGTGGACAGAAATCGAAGATGTCATCAACAAAGCCAGTCTTCCTCCGCACGCTGGCACTCGGGCTGAGAAGGAGCTCAGCAGACTCAGGAAATTAAATCCTGTTGCTCCAGAAGCGGCTGTGATCCGGACTCACTTGGATTGGATCACCTCCTTGCCGTGGAGTGCTCGCTCCCAGGATAGTGTCGACGTAAAAAGGGCCGCGTCTGTGCTTGAGTTAGCACACTTCGGACTAGGAGAGGTCAAGGAACGCATACTCGATCATGTAGCTGTGCTCTCCCTTGTCCAAGATATGAGGGGCCCCATCCTATGTTTAGTCGGGCCACCCGGTGTTGGTAAAACATCCCTAGGGCGGAGCATCGCCGATGCCCTAGAGCGAGAATTTGTGAGAGTCAGTTTGGGCGGCGTTCGAGATGAAGCTGAGATAAGAGGGCACCGTCGCACGTACGTTGGAGCCCTGCCCGGTCGAATTATCCAGGGAATGCGACGCAGTGGAACACGTAACCCTGTGTTCCTTTTAGATGAAGTAGATAAGCTAGCACGTGACTTCCATGGTGATCCCGGAGCTGCCCTCTTGGAAGTCCTAGACCCTGAACAGAACCGCGCATTTACTGACCACTACTTGGAGCTTGAGTTTGATCTGTCGGATGTACTCTTTGTCGCCACAGCTAACACCCTACAAGGCATTCCTGAACCCCTCCGAGATCGGATGGAAGTCATTCGACTCCCAGGTTACCTGGATACAGAGAAACGAGAAATCGCCTCACGCTTCTTGTGGCCACGCCAAGCAGAACGCCATGGGCTCGAGGAGGTTCATCCTGAACTCTCGTTTGGAGCGGTCCATGACATCATTGAGCGCTACACGCGGGAAGCTGGAGTTCGAGAACTGGAGCGTCGGCTTTCACGGATTGCCAGAAAGCTCGCACGCGGTGTTGCCAGTGGCGAAAAGATCAATGCGGTAATCGACGTGGATGACCTCAAGGAACTTTTGGGGCCGCCTCCGTACCAACCACCCGATCGTGATAAAGATGGCGAGCGCGTGGGCATCGCGAATGGACTAGCATGGACTGCATCCGGAGGAGAAGTCCTGGATGTTGAGGTAGCTATAGTCCCAGGAGCCGGGAACGTCCGACTTACTGGAACCTTAGGCGAGGTTATGAAAGAGTCCGCTCAGGCTGCGGTTACATACGCACGCTCTCGTGCAAAACTCCTCGGGCTTGAGCCACTCTTTCAAGATAAAGTGGATATCCACATCCACATTCCAGAAGGTGCGACCCCTAAGGATGGGCCATCGGCCGGAATCACAATTGCAGTAGCACTGATCTCCGCCCTCACGGGCACTCCGACCCGGGCAGATGTTGCGATGACTGGTGAGATCACGCTACGGGGACGCGTCCTCGGTGTTGGAGGTGTTAAGGAAAAAGCTGTAGCTGCCCTGCGCAGTGGAATGAGGAGAGTCGTACTACCTACAGCAAACGTCAGTGACCTCGAGCTACTTCCGCAGGAAGTACGTGAACAAGTGGTGTTTGATCTTGTGCGGACAATGGACGAAGTGATGAACGCTGTGCTTGTTCAGAGCCCACTTCATGTGGGTCAGCCCGCGCTGGAAACCGGGGTGGGGGTGTCCGTCTCGCACGGATGAAGATCAAGTCTGTGGAGTATGCAGGAACTATCGCTAGCCCTGGACGCACATCCTTCGAGATGCTGCCCCAAATAGCGTTTTCTGGCCGAAGCAACGTCGGTAAATCTTCTCTGATTAATAGGCTATTACGACGCACTCGCAAGAAAATTGCTCACGTATCCAGTACTCCCGGAAAGACACAAGCCCTAAATTTCTATCGGGTTAATAAAGATATATTTTTCGTGGATCTTCCAGGATATGGCTATGCACGCGTTCCAGAAGCGACCCGGACCACTTGGGCCAAACTCATCGAATGGTATCTGGGTGAATATAGCCAGGTACTAGGTGTGGTTCACTTGGTAGACGCACGCCACCCACCGACAAAGCACGACCACAGCATGGTTGAGTATTTGGCTGAAATCGGAATTCCGACACTCATCGTCCTAACCAAGATTGACAAGCTGAAGCGAAGCGAACGTGACGCCTCAATCACACGGGCCATAGATGCGCTAAAGGTTAATCACGCCCAACTGCTCCCATTCTCTTCGAAGACTGGTGAAGGCCGAGATACGTTGCTTAAAGCCCTCGCGGAACTCATGAGGATGGAGGAGGAAAACTAATAGATACTACTGGGTTCATTCGATCCCAATTGGTCTTCTCGGGGTTGCTTTTACGAATGAATGGAAACGAAGAGTAGACAAAATTAGGGCTCAAGCATGCACTCCATACTTAGCAATCTTACGGTAAAGAGTCCGCTCACCGATCCCGAGCAGTTCAGCCGCCTTCCGTCTATTCCCACCAACCTCCCTCAGGGCCGCCCCGATGGCCTGTTGCTCCATGTCCTCGATAGTCATACCCAGCCTGAAGACGACGAGTCCCGGCTCTTCTATGACTGAATGACTCTCTGACAGAGTAGGCGTATCAAATCTTGACTCCGGCTTGTAACTGGGAGCTTTAATCTCCTCGGTTCCATCTGTACCTGCACTCACGTGCCCCACCACTGCCGCATTATCGAGTTGAATTTCACCTCCACTTTGGTACAACTCAAAATCTCGCCTTAAATCATCCATATCTACCCGAAGCTCGACTAGTGTACGGAATACGAATTCAAGTTCAGGGCGGAGAGCTCGAGGCTCGCGATCACTCTTTTCTTTCACCACTGATATCGGCAGAAGTGAAATCCCCTGCCCTTGACGCACCTCAGCCGGAATGTCTTCAGGTCGAATCACGCGTCCTGGCGCTAGCACAACCATGGACTCGACGAGGTTCTTCAGTTCCCTGATGTTACCCGGCCACGAGTATTTCGACAGTATCTGCATTGCCTCCGTAGAAATTCCAGGAAACTCTTGATCCTGATAGGCTGAGACGTCACGCACGAAAGACTCTACCAGCAGCGGCACATCCTCCTGGCGCTCGCGAAGCGGTGGAAGTTCGATGTTCAGCACGTTTAAGCGGAAAAACAGGTCTCTTCTAAAATCCCCGATAGAGACGAGCTGGCGCAGATCCTGATTGGTTGCGGCAATGATCCTGACATCGACTTTAATAGCTCTCTCGCCACCCACCCGGTGGAATTCCCGCTGCTCCAGAACTCTCAATAACTTGGTCTGAGTAGCAAGGGGCATATCTCCGATCTCATCGAGAAATATCGTACCCCCTTCCGATAGCTCGAAAAGACCTTTGCGTGCATCGATTGCCCCGGTGAAGGCACCCTTTTCGTGACCGAAAAGTTCCGACTCGAGAAGTGTCTCTGAGAGTGCTACGACATTCACCGCAATAAATGGCTTATGTCTGCGAGGTGAAAGCGCGTGGATACCCCTAGCTACCAGTTCCTTGCCCGTCCCAGATTCCCCAGTCACTAGGACTGTAGAGGTAACAGGAGCGATTTGCACTACACGTTCAAGCATTTGGAGTATCGCATCGGTTTCGCCGATGATCCCCGTTAGTTCCCGCAACCTCTGTCGGTCAATGATTCTACCGCCGAGCAGAACAACATCCACGACTGAAGCCGACCGCTTGAAGACCTCATCAAATTGCGATGCCTGGGCTGGTGATACCGTCTCGGCCTCGCTAATTGCGAATACGGGCACGCGCAATTCTTCCTGCGCCTGCATCAAGAGAAATTTGGTCTCATCAACCGTCGCACTAGTAAGCACTAGGAGGACAGCTTCTGAATCCTGAAGGCTTTCATTAGTTGTCACCAAGTCAGTCTCGTACCCTGCTTTCTTAAAACCGTCCCTAAGTGCACCAGCCTTGGATAGGTTGTGCGTCGAGATTAGGACGCGCCCGTCTGTCATAACGATTCCGCTGGAGGTCTATGCGGTGCATCATCACCGACAAGCAGAGCTATCGCGTGCTTGAGCAACGGCTGCACTACAGCAAGACCATCTGAAACACCGCCGGGGCTGCCTGGCAAGTTCACAATAAGAGTGCTCCCTCGCATTCCCGCTACACCACGAGATAAGACAGAGTACGGGGTTGCTTCAAGGCCACGTCTCCGGATTTCTTCTGCGATTCCTGGAGCCTCACGCTCAATCACCGACCGGGTAGCCTCTGGAGTCACATCTCTTGGAGAAAAACCAGTTCCGCCTGTAGTAAGGATCAGGTTCAGATCGAGTGAACCAGCATCCGCCCATTCAAGAAGAAGTGGCACAATTGCAGATGTTTCGTCGGGCACTAGATCGCGTACGGATACTGTATAACCGCAAGCTCCGCACCATTCCTCAATGGTGTTCCCACTCCGGTCCTCCTGCGCTCCCCGAGCACATCTATCGCTTACCGTCAGGATTCCTACACGCATGGTCTTAACGCCTTATCGAACCTTCGGTATAAAAAGGTGGCCGCACGACAACGCCATCTAGCATGCGACCACGCGCATTCACCTGAAGCTCTGTCCCCTGAGCTGAAAGGTGGGCGGGTACGTAGCCCATCCCGATTCCGACACCTAGACTAGGGCTCACTGTACCACTCGTCAGAGCTCCAACAATCTCACCACCTGACAAGATTGGATAACCTGACCTTGGAAATCCTCTTCCCTCAAATACCAACCCAACTAGGCAGCGCGCTAGACCTATTCTCTTTTGTGTGAGCAGCGCATCACGACCAATAAAATCGCGCTCCTCAAGCTTGGTGATCCACCCAAGACCTGCCTCTAGGGGGGTGTGCTCTTCGTCGAGTTCATTGCCATAAAGGGCATAGCCCATCTCTAGTCGGAGGGAATCTCGTGCCCCCAGGCCAGCGGGAACCAAACCGTAGCTTGAGCCTTCTTGCATTAGCGAGGTCCAAAGCGCCAAAGCTTGATGAGCCAACACGTAAAGCTCGAATCCATCTTCACCAGTATAGCCCGTAGCACTGATGGTAGCCGGGATCCCCGAAATCTCACCCTCTAGGAACCGATAATACCCGATGCGCTCGAGATCCACTGATGAAAGTGGTGTAAGGATCTGACGGGCTGCAGGACCTTGAAGAGCTAGCAGTGCGGTGTCGACTGATACATCCTCTAATTCAGCGTCTAGATCATCGGCGTGGGACACGATCCAAGTCCAGTCTTTCCTAAGGTTTGAGGCGTTTACAACCAGCATAAACCGATCAGGAAACCTGTACACCAACAAATCGTCTAACACCCCTCCAGATTCTAGGCACATAGCCGAGTACTGGGCCTGACCGATTGCGATCCGTGAAGGGTCGTTAATTGAGATCCTCTGAACTAGAGTCAGAGCATCAGGCCCACGGACAACAAACTCACCCATATGAGATACGTCAAAGAGACCGGCCCGCTGCCGAACAATCCTATGCTCCTCAGTAATGCCCGTGGGGTACTGCACGGGCATTCCAAAGCCGGCAAACGGAACAATCTTGCCCCCAAGTCTTACGTGCTCATCAAAGAGCGCCGTCTGTCTCAGTTCCTCACTCATCCCATGAGCTCTAACAGAATCGCTTTCTGGGCGTGAAGGCGGTTCTCTGCCTCATCGAAAACCCGAGATTGGGGTCCGTCAATAACAGAAGCGGTTACTTCTTCTCCTCGATGCGCGGGCAAACAGTGGAGGAAGATTGCTGAAGAATCCGCTCTCTTCATGAGGGTGTCATCTACGACGAATGTCTCAAAAGCAGCCGCACGCTCTAGCGTCTCATCTTCCTGGCCCATCGAAGCCCAAACATCAGTTGATACTACATCCGCACCATCAACGGCTTCAGCAGAATCTCTAGTCAAGAGGATTGTCGTGAGACCCCTTGCTCGATCCAAAATGTCAGGGTCAGGATCGTAGCCCTCAGGGCACGCTAGCCTTAGCTCGAAGCCAAGTTGAGATGCTGCATTCAGCCACGAGTTAGCCATATTGTTGCCATCACCAATCCAGGCTATGGTGCGAGCCGAATGTTCTGGACCGAATTCTTCAACCACTGTTTGTAAGTCTGCAATGACCTGGCAGGGATGCAGGAGGTCTGTCAGAGCATTCACGACAGGGATAGAGGAGTGCTCCGCAAGCTCCTCTACTTCCTCCTGCTTGAAAGTACGAATAATGATCCCATCTACGTAGCGAGACAGTACCTTCGCAGTATCGTGCACTCCTTCGCCTCGACCAAGCTGACTATCTTGATCGGACAGAAAAAGTGCGTGCCCTCCAAGTTGTGTCATCGCGACTTCAAATGATACGCGTGTGCGTGTCGAGCTCTTTCTGAAAATCATCGCCAGACTCTTTCCAGTGAGCTTTGACACGTCTTCGCCAGACTTCAGGCGGTGAGCACGCTCGAGAAGATCACTCAGGTCCTGAGCAGTATAATCCGAGATCGCGAGGAAATCCGTATATTTGGCCATATCGTCAGCGTCAAAGGATGTAACGGCTGAGGTCCTCGTCCTCCACAACCCTCCTGAGGTGATCACGCACGAACTGGCGATCGACAGTCAGGGATTTGGAGCCAGACTCCGGAAGCTCAAAGAGGACGTCTTCTAGAAGTGTAGTCATCACAGTGTGGAGCCGTCGTGCTCCGATATTCTCCATCCGCTCGTTCAGCTCCGTGGCAATGCGCGCAATTTCCTTGACCCCATCCTCTGCAAAACTGATGGTGGCCCCTTCTGTCTCGATTATCGCTCGATACTGTTCAAGCAAAGCATTCTTCGGCTCTTGTAGGATACGCACGAAATCCTTTTCACCGAGACTCCGCAGCTCGACTCTAATAGGGAATCGACCCTGAAGCTCCGGAATAAGGTCCGAGGGCTTTGATACGTGAAAGGCGCCGGCTGCGATAAATAGAATATGGTCGGTGCGAACAAGACCGTACTTTGTGGTTACTGTGGAACCTTCCACGATAGGAAGTAAATCGCGCTGCACTCCCTCACGGCTGACATCCGGCCCCTGACCACCGCGTTCGCCTGCAACCTTATCAATCTCATCGAGGAACACGATACCCATTTCCTCAGCGCGATAGAGCGCCTCATTTACTACAGCATCCATATCGACAAGCTTTTCTAGCTCATCCTGCAAGAGGATGCGTCTCGCTTCAGCCACTGACACAGTCCGCTGCTTTTTCTTCTTAGGCAACATGTCCTGAAGCATTTCAGTGAAGTTGTGGTCTACCCCTTCACCTCCCCCCATTGGAATCATCATGCCGTCGATTGAGGCGGATTGGGTCACCTCAATCTCAATCTGACGATCCTCCAACTTCCCATCCTTTAGGAGCTTCATCAGCTTATCCCTAGTACGTTGCCGCCGCTCAGGAAGCTCTTCGTCATCTTGGGTCTCGACCCCATTAGGCCCTGCCACAAAAACCTGGTGTGCCTCCACGCCCTGAGCAGTCTCAGGATTTGTCGCGGGGAGCAGTAGATCGAGAAGCCTCTCTTCCACGCGACCTTCAGCGAGCTCCTGGACATCGTATTCCCTGTCAGCACGAACCAAATTGATTGAGATGTCGACGAGATCTCGAATCATTGACTCGACATCCCGCCCGACATACCCAACCTCAGTAAACTTTGATGCTTCTACCTTCAAAAACGGAGCTCCAGCCAGTCTGGCGAGCCGCCGCGCAATCTCCGTCTTACCAACACCTGTAGGACCAATTAGGATCAAATTGCTGGGAGCGATTTCCACGCGCAGTTCTTCATCAACACGTTGCCTTCGCCACCTGTTCCTAAGGACGATAGCGACTGACTTCTTCGCATCATCTTGTCCAACAATATACTTATCGAGTTCTGCAACAATCTGATGAGGCGTAAGCTCGTCCAGCCACATGAGATCATCTGATCCTTCATCTCGAACTTCTGGAGCGGCATCCTTCGTCTGCTCTATCACCTTCGTATTCACGCCTCCCCTCCATCGTCCCCAAGCTCTAGCACCACGATATCCTGGTTTGAGTAGATACAAATCTCACCTGCGATTCGAAGTGATTGCTGGACAATGTCCTTCGCATCTAGATCGGAGTTTGCCCTTAAGGCACGGGCAGCAGCCAGCGCGTACGAACCACCCGAACCAATAGCGAGCACTTCGTCATCCGGCTCAATCACATCACCTGTTCCACTCACTAAGAACAGGTGGTTCTCATCCGCAACCGCAAGGAGGGCATCTAGCCGTCGAAGGTATCGATCCATCCTCCAGTCCTTTGCTAGTTCGACGACCGCTTTGGTCATATTAGCTGGGTACCGCTCTAGCTTCTCTTCCAGCTTTTCGAAGAGTGTAAAAGCATCCGCGACCGCACCGGCAAAGCCTGCAAGGAACTTCCCGTCTTTAAGACCTCGGACCTTTCGGGCGCTCCCCTTCACGATGGTATCACCCATAGTAACCTGCCCGTCGCCACCCATGGCAACATACCCATCTTTTCGGACCGCAAGCACTGTGGTAGAACGAACTTCTGGAATGTTCACTGGCTTAAGGGGTGAGGGAATCGTTCGCCTAAAAGACAACACGACAATACGGCTAGAACGGTAGGGGCAAGAATGTAACCTGAATGCTGCCGATATGGCAGCTTAGCCCGAGCGTGGGTGTGCCTCCCGGTATACCCGAACCAGCCGCTCCTTGGTCGTATGCGTGTATATTTGCGTGCTAGAAAGCGATGTGTGTCCCAGTAACTCCTTCACCGCAAGTAGATCTGCACCTGCCTCAAGCATATGTGTCGCAAAGGTGTGCCGGAGAGCGTGTGCAGAAAGACCTCTCGCACCAGCAACCTTCTCAAAAGAGCGACGGACATTCGCTTGAATCGAACGCCGAGATAGTCGCTTCCCAGTGGCGTTCACCAGCACCGGACCTATGGTTTGGTCAGCCACTTCAGCTCGACGAATTGAGTAGCGCCTGATGGCTCTAAGCGCTGATTCTGTAAGTGGCACAAGCCGTTCTTTACGCCCCTTGCCCATAACCCGGAGCTGCTTGATGTGCTCATCGATGTGTTCAATATCGAGACCATGCAGTTCAGCTAACCTCAGGCCGCTTCCATATAACAACTCTAGAATCACCAGCATTCTGGTACCAGAAAGCGTGTTCTTAGCAGCTTCGCTCTCAGCGAAGTTGAAAACATCTGTCACATCAGCTTGTGAAAGGTGACCCGGAAGGCGCTTCTCGATCTTAGGTGCGCTGAGCGTGCCAGCCGGATTCACTGAAATATGATTCTCCCGATGTAAAAAACGGAAGAAGGCACGGGCCGCAGCGAGTTTCCGAGCCACGGTCCTTCGTGATAATCCTTTCCGGCCGCACCAACCCAAGAAACCTCGTAACGCTAAACGGTCCACTTCAGGATCGGACCAGCGCCAATCTGACCTTTCGAGATAGTCGTCAAGGAACTCAATAAGTTGCGACAAATCTAAACGGTACGCTTTGACCGTATTGGACGATAGCTGCCGCTCGTTCGCGAGGTGCTCAAAGAAATCTCTGACCTCCAGATCAGCTCCTCTCATAGGCTAGACGATAGCCGCCGTAGCCTCCGGAACCACTTTGAGGCTGTGCTCTTTCATCCAAGCCAGGAGGTCTGATTGAGCCCTTTCAGCGAGGAGCTCCCTTTTTACCTTCTTATCCCGAACACGCTCTTGAAGTGGATCGACTAAACCCCAATTAGAGTTCATCGGCTGAAACTTTCCGGGAGTTGCCTCCCGTAAGTATCTAAAAAGACCGCCAAGCATGGTTGTTGGAGGAGGTACAATAGCCCTTAGTCCACGTAAGATGCGCACAAGATTGATTCCGGCCAGGATGCCACTAGCAGCTGACTCAACGTAGCCTTCGACACCTGTCAGTTGACCTGCAAAAATTACGTTCGGTCTATCACAAGGAGCGCCGTACTCTGTCAGGCGCTCGGGAAAGTTCAGGTAAGTATTCCTGTGAATGGACCCCCACCTTAAGAACTCTGCATCCGTGAGCCCTGGAATCAACCCGAACACCCGACGCTGCTCTCCCACACGTAGCCGTGTTTGGAAGCCGACTATGTTCCACATCTGTCCTGCTCGGTCCTCCCGCCTCAGCTGAACTACCGCCCAGGGTCGAGTCCCTGTGCTTGGGTCTATTAAACCAATCGGCTTCATGGGCCCAAATCGAAGTGTATCCACCCCGCGTGATGCCATCACTTCGATCGGCAGGCAACCTTCAAAATAAGGCACCTTGTCCCAGTCATGTCCCTCGTAAGACTCACCCGACTGAAGAGCTGTAATAAAATTTTCGTATTCGACCTTGTCCATCGGACAATTCAGATAATCAGCATCCTCATCAAAGCGCCCAGCAGCGAATACGATCGACTCGTCCAAGCTGTCACGGTGCACGATAGGAGCGATGGCATCAAAAAAAGCTAACCCTCCGTCTCCGATGAGCGCTTTGATCGATTCGGAAAGCACGTCAGAAGTAAGAGGTCCGGTGGCGATAACCGCAGGGCCGTCCGGAATCTCCCCACACTCCTCGCGTCGTATTTCAATATTGTCTTCGGCACCTACTGCATCGGTCATCGCGATAGCAAAAAGATTCCGATCAACAGCAAGGGCGGATCCAGCTGCTACTCTTGATTGGTCCGCGGCTGCCAAGAGAGTAGAACCTAGCGCACGCATCTCCCTCTTAAGCTGACCGTGCGCATTGGCTGGAGCCTCGCTCTTAAAGGAGTTAGTGCAGACCAATTCACCTAACTGGTCCGACTGATGGGCCTCGGTCATACGAACAGGTCGCATTTCCAGGAGGCGCACACTTAGTCCGGAACGTGCTACGTGAATTGCGGCCTCGCATCCGGCCAGGCCACCTCCTACGACGGTGACCGTATCGCTCATTTCCTCTTCCGACCGCGACCTTTCTTGCCCCCTCGTGCCACTTTTTCAGCAATCAGAGACACAGCCGCGTCCAGGTCGATCTCGGTCGCCTCAGAGCCCTTTGGTAGGGTCGCATTGATCGTACCATCAGTCACGTAAGGACCATATCGACCAGAAAGCACGACCAGTTCTGCACCCGTATCGGGGTGCTTACCCACCTCCTTCAATGGCACTCTCCTGCCAGAAGCCTTCGCATCCAGCAGGCGGGCTGCTTCTTCCAGAGAGACGCTCCAAAGGGCATCAGTTCCCCTGAGACTGGCGAAAGTCTTGCCACGCCGTACAAAAGGACCGAAACGCCCGATGCCGGCGACAATCTCCTCTTTAGACTCAGGATCCAACCCTATCGGTCGCGGCAGTTGGAGAAGCTTGAGAGCGTAAGCTAGATCGATTTCATCCGGCTCTTTACCCTTTGGAAGACTCACCCTCTTGGGCTTTTCGGCATCCGAAACAGACTCGAGTTCCACGTATGGTCCGTAGGGACCGACTTTAAGTCGAACCATCTGTCCCTCATCGGGATGCTCGCCGAGCTGCTTGCCCTCAGGATCGATTCCATCAAGAGAACGGGTGTTCTTGCACTCAGGATAGCCCGAGCACCCTAAGAAGCGCCCAAACCGGTTCCATCGGACAAGCATGGGCTGACTGCACTTCTCACACTCCTCGCCTTCAGCGGCCAAGATCTCTTTAATGATCTCGTCGGAGTTCGCGTTGCCATCCTCAATCCGCTCTAAAAAGTTCGGATAAAAACCAGCAAGCACTTTCTGCCACTCGACTTCGCCTTCCTCTACACGGTCAAGTTCGCTCTCCATACGACTCGTAAATTCGACATCGAAGATATTGGGGAAGATCCTCACAAGAAGCTTCGAAACAACCTCACCCAGGTCCGTAGGGTGAAAACGTCTCTGATCAAGTTCCACGTAACCCCGATCGACAATCACTGAGATAATCTGGGCGTACGTGGAGGGCCGACCGATTCCGAGCTCCTCTAGCTCTTTCACCAGACTGGCTTCAGAGTACCTCGGCGGCGGCTGCGTAAAGTGTTGCCTGGGTTCGATGGAGGAGAGTTGCGCAACGTCTCCCTCTGTGAAGTCGGGAAGGGGCTCAAGGTCGTCAAGCCGTCCCTGGTCACCCACTTCAGTCGCTTCGACATACAGGCGTGTAAAACCTGAGAACTTGACGATTGAACCGGTGGCCCTAAAGAGATAATTACCCCCACTCTTGCCGGTCAGGTCAAAATCAACCGTAGTCGTGTCATATACAGTCGGGGACATCTGGCTGGCGACAAAGCGAAGCCAAATTAACTCATATAGCTTGGCCTGATCTGCTTCTAAGTATCGAGCTGCTTCTGCAGGATGAATCGTGACATCAGTAGGTCTGATTGCTTCATGAGCATCTTGGGCTGCGGCCTGTTGCTGCCCGCCATAAAGTCTTGGAGAAGATGGCGTGTAAGCACTACCGAATTCAGATTCGATCCACTCACGAGCACTGTTGACTGCGTTGGGAGACACACGAGTTGAATCTGTGCGCATGTAGGTTATAAGGCCTACTTGACCACGATCCCCTATCGGTTGGCCCTCATATAGTCTCTGTGCGTTCGACATCGTGCGGCGTGCGGAGTATCTAAGGCGCTTTGCTGCCGCCTGCTGCAAAGTCGAGGTGGTGAATGGTGCAGCAGGATTCTTTTTCCGTTCGCGCCTCTTAACCTCGGTCGCATTAAAGGGAACCGCATCGATATCCGTGACTACTGAGACCGCCGCCGCCTCGTTCTCGAGCTCTAAAGACTCACCATTGATCTTGTGTAACCTAGCATCGAACGCGGTTTCGTTATGCTGGAGATGGGCGGTGATAGACCAGTACTCGTCTTGAACAAAAATGCGGATCTCGTCTTCACGCTCACAGATAAGTCTCAAGGCAACCGTCTGGACGCGTCCCGCTGAAAGCCCAGGTCTAATTGGCTTCCAGAGGAGCGGACTCACTTGATAGCCGACTAGCCTGTCCAAGATCCTCCGAGCCTGCTGAGCTTCAATCTTATTCGTGTCTAGCAATCCAGGTGAAGCTAGAGCACGCTCAACAGCACCTTTAGTGATCTCCCGAAAAGTTACTCTTTGGAATCGGTCGCGATTCTTCTCATAACCAAGCTGCTCAGCTACATGGTACGCTATAGCCTCGCCCTCGCGGTCCGGGTCCGTAGCGAGAATGACTGTTTCGGCACCCTTTGCTTTTTTCTTGAGCTCTGAAATGACCTTCCCTTTTCCTCGGATGGTCACATACTTCGGCTCGAAGTCGCGCTCAACGTCTACACCCAGTTCTTTCTTCGGCAGATCTCGGACATGACCCACCGAGGCCGCAACGTGATAGTCGCTGCCAAGATACTTGCTGATCGTTCTCGCCTTTGCGGGCGACTCCACGATCACTAGGTGTTTCTCGTCGCTCATTCTCCGACTGCTCTAGTGTATTTTTCGGTTAGAATTTCTAAGATCTGCACCGACACATCTTCTACCGGTGAGTGCTCCGTGTCCACTGCCCACTGCGCTGTTTGATAGTGAGGGACCCGCTTGATGAGAAGCTCGCGAGTTTCGTCAAGAGCATCCCGTTGCTCAAGCAATGGCCTTCTTCCAGGCTCACGGGATGCTCGCTCGAGTGCTTTTTCGGCAGACACACGCAACCAGAAGGTTGCGGTTCCTTTCGATACCGCTGCTAGCCGGCCAGGTGCTATAGCCCACCCCCCACCGCTAGCGAGTACGATACGATTTTCACTAAGCAGATTCTCAGCCACACGCTCCTCAATCTTGCGAAAGTAGGGTTCTCCTTCGACCGCAAAGATATCGGCAACAGACCGACCCTCTTTGATCTCTATAGCTTCGTCAAAGTCAACGAAGCGCCAATTCAACCGAACTGCCAAGTCTCTTCCCACACTGGTCTTCCCCGAACCCATGAAACCCACCAAGAGGACCCGGAGGAGCTCCTGCCGTGTCACCGCTCTCCGAATCCCCGTTCAGCCAGGTAGTTCAGGTACCCATCAAAGTTCCTGCGCACCTCACCTATTGAATCTCCTCCGAACTTTTCCAGGAATGCATCAGCGAGAACTAAAGCAACCATAGCTTCACCTACGACACCAGCAGCCGGAACAGCGCAGACATCACTGCGTTCTGTGGCCGCATCACCGACGCTGCCATCCCTCAGGTCCACACTCGGAAGCGGTTTCATAAGAGTGGAAATTGGTTTCATTGCTCCACGGACTGCGACTGGCTCTCCAGTGGTGACGCCACCTTCTAATCCTCCCGCTCGGTTGGATGCCCGACCCATACCTCCAGCCCGAAATTTTTCTTCTGCGCGAACGATAGGATCGTGAACATTGGATCCTGGTCGTCGTGCACCGGTGAAGCCCAAGCCGACCTCCACGCCCTTCACGGCCTGTATGGACATAACCGCCCCGGCTAACCGTCCGTCGAGTTTTGTATCCCAGGAAACGTAAGATCCCAGTCCTACAGGAAGCCCCGTTGCAACGACCTCAAAAATTCCACCCAGAGTGTCTCCGCGCTCCTTTGCCTCATCAATCTCAACCATCATGCGTGTGGCTGCATCATCATCTAGGCAGCGGACCGCGTTTTTATCCGCTTCGGAATTCACATCTTCTGGAAGTTCGTCAACCTCAGCTTCTACTGATCCAATTGAGACAATGTGACTCCCGATCCTAACCCCAAACTCTGCCAAGAGCCGCTTTGCCACAGCAGCACATGCTACACGAGCTGCTGTCTCCCGCGCACTCGCACGCTCGAGAATATCCCTGACATCACGCCTGTCATACTTGAAAGCACCTACAAGGTCGGCGTGACCGGGTCGCGGCAGATAGTGTGGCCTGAGTGCTTTTGGATTACCGCCTGGCTCCGGAGGCTCGTGTGCCATCGCAACGGTCCAATTGTCCCAATCACGGTTCCAGACAACCATCGAGATTGGGGAACCCAAAGTTTCACCCAAGCGCACCCCAGAAAGCAGCTCCGCTCTATCCGACTCGATCTGCATGCGACGGCCGCGGCCGTACCCGCCCTGGCGACGCTTGAGTTCAGGATCTACATCCCTCTCCATCTCGAGACTTAAGCCTGCAGGAATTCCTTCGATCAGCGCCGTGAGCGCGCGACCGTGTGACTCTCCTGCCGTGTGGAATGCAATCCGTCTCATACCGACTCCGGAACACGCAGAACCCCGGCAATGCCGGTCTGCTAGTTATCCCCGAAGATTAGATTCGCGACCAAGTTATATAGAAGGGAGTGGCCCCTGCACCAAGCGTTAGCTCTAAATGGGCCAGTGAGAGACAACGTAACCAAGGACGGATACGATCGATCTCTGCTACCAAAATGGTCCGAGGACGAGTCTCGGAGTTACAAGCCTCAGGTCTTCGTCCACTCCATATGGAAGGCCTGTTACCTTGTACACAGAAGTTCACCTGGCTCCGGAGGGCTTATCGGTGACGAGGGTGCTGTAGCCGTCCCGTAGAAAATCGCACAACCCTCGGCAGCACCCAGAGCAGAGTGTGTGGCACTGGCGGCCCAACCCGAAGAGGAAACGGACGTCGGCGTAACGTTAACGCCATCGGAACTTACAAATGCCAGGTCCGCAAAAATATCTGAGAATGTGTAATTGTCGGCGTAATAGATCTCTTGCTGAGCTGCCAGGTTTCTTAGATCGGACCTCATGGCAGCGAAATAAGCCCTTTCACGTGTAGCGGAGAACTTTGGGATAGCGATTGCAGCCAAGATTCCAATTATCACGACCACAATAAGGAGTTCGATGACGGTGAAACCCTTGCTGTCGCGCATACTGATACTCCAAGTGCGTGGTTAAAAGGGGTGTAACACCCGCTCTTTGGGCAAAACAATTCTCCAAAATACACTTACAAATGCTAACCAGATCTGCAGCAATATAGCTAGAAGTAAGATGAAATCCTGAACCGCGCCCAGCCCGTAGAGCATGGGTATATGATTCTGTGCGCTTGGTGGTTTTCATATGACTGGTTTAGCTGTCATGCTACTCAGACCTATTAAGCAACTAGCTGCCTACTAGTTAGGGGTTACCTGAGATTCATTAGAGAATTCAAACACGCTAACCGAGTCGATAGCTGCCCGAGCATGCTCTGTGATGGCAACAGACGCCGCCGAGTCAATCGCTACGAGTGCGCCATCCATATTCCCTTCATTGCGACGAACGTAGGCAAGATACATCCATTGCTGCCACAGCCCGGGATAAGGATACTCGTCAGCTTCTGTCCGCGTATGATGAGCTTCCTCCCACCGACCTTGTGCTGCCAGTGCCCAAGCTAGCAAGTGCAGTCGAGCTGGGTCGTAATCTGTCAACTCCAAGGCCTCACGTGCGAAACGCTCGGTTCCTTGGGAGTCACCCAACTCTGCCCTGATTGTGGAGATTAGCGCTGGCGCAAGCGGAAATCTTGGCTCCTTCTGCCGGGCGAATTGAAGCAAGGCCTCTGCCGCCTTGTATTGTCCAATCCCAATCAGCTTCTTGGATATTTCAGTCAGTAGTTGATAGTGCCCCCCCAGGATGCCAATGGCCGCCCGATAAGACGCCATCCCCTGACTCACGGCACCAACAGCTAGAAACTCATCGCCCAGAATCCACTGAGATCGACCCGAATGTGGATAGTCCCCAATCATGGTCGCGAACATGGTCGGATTATCTCGCCACGCCGGTGTGCGTGTCCACGTTCGCACTGAACTCAGTAACAGCAACAATACAAGAAAAATCCAAGTAGCACGCGGGCGCCGACTAGCCAGTCGGACAACTAGCCAACCGGTAGCGCCTGCAAGCCCAACTGACGGCAGGTACATCGTCCGTTCAGCGAGAAGCACTCCTGACAAGAATAAAGTGTTTGACACGGGAGCGATTGCTATAAGAAACCATACTACGCCAAATGCAGCTGCACGTGACGTTGTCACTCCGGGTGCCATTTCGGGCCGTCGCCACGCCAACAGCGCAATGCACAAAATTCCCAGAGCCAGAATGGCCCCCGTGATGTTGGAAGCGTGCCAACCCAAAGAAAGCGGCAACACGTTGGGCGAATAGTCCGAGGAAAGATCCATCGGAAACACCCAAAGGCGTACGTAGTGAAGCCAACTGTCCGCTAAGGTCCAAATTCGAGGAATCTCAGAAAGTAAATCTGCTCCCAGTGGCCCGAGTGGCTGAATCACGCTTCCCAAAATGGCATAGCGACTAGCCAAGAAAGCCCCGGCGAGCATTCCCATTATGACGTAGACCCGCCAACGAGCTCGCACATAACCTGGTAGGTCTTTAGAGCTTATTCGATCTCGTGCTGCATCGATCAAGAAAATTAGAGCCGGAAGAGTAATCGCACCTTCTTTCGCACCAAGCCCTATTGAGAATAGTGCCCCGACAACAAAAGACCGTCTCCAACTTGAGTAGTCTTTGGGTCCATATGCATGGGCCAAGCAACCAAGCAGGACAGCGACAGCAGCCAAGATCTCAGAGATCCCAACCACATTCGCTACCGCCTCAACATGGACTGGATGGACAGCAAAAATGAGGCCTGCGATAAGGGCTGCCGGCAGGGTCATGAGAGACCGGAACAACATGAGAACCAGCACTGAAGAAAGAGCGTGCCCAAGCATATTCACGGCGTGAAATAGCCAAGGCGCGCCGTTGCCAATCACGTACTGTAACCCGAGCAAACCCGTGGTTGCCGGCCTCCACAGACCCAGTTCTCTGCCATATTCCGACGGCCAATAGGGTGCCTTTAGTGATCCTGGCAAACTCTCAATGCTATGGATGGCAGAATTGTTGACGACGATGTGGTAATCGTCGTACGCAAACTTATTGGCGAGGGAATTCGAAAAAACTGCTAGCGCTACAAAACCAACTAGAGCTGCTGCCGTACCAGCGTGAAGATGCGGGAAAGCAATTTGGCCTACCTTAGGGCTACGAGGACCGGCAAGCACGTCAGTCTCCAATGCTGGAGCGTGGGCTGGTCATAGTTGGTGGCATCGCCCTTTCGCAGGAACTGGAGGTGATCTCTTATGGACGTGGAATCCCTCGAACGTGCCGCGGAAGCAGGTAGTCATTCCCGCTGAGACGACCAACCGCCCGTAGAGTCCCGTGCGTAACTCGGTGAGTCCCCTCCTCAAACTCAAGTTCTGGTCGGAGCAAAACCCCCACAACCTCTCCAATCACAAGAGTATTTGTTGATTTGAGGAGCTCTACCTCTTGAAATACGAGGCATTCGAGAACTGCAGAGCACTCACCCACGAATGGTGCCGACACTTCCTCCGAAGGGACACATTCCAACCCCGAAAGCTCAAATTCATCAACCTCAGGTTGAACCTCAGCCGAAGTCTTATTCATCGCCTCAAGAAGCGGTTCCGAAACCACGTTTACACAAAATGCACCGGAGCTTCTGATATTGACCAGAGTATCCTTTTGCACCCCTCTGCGCTCTCCTACCGACACGCCGACAAACATGGGTGAAGCAGAAAATGCATTAAAGAAACTGAACGGCGCCAAGTTTGGCTGGCCATTTGAATCCCATGTCGACACCCATCCAATAGGACGCGGGACAACAAGGGAGGTTAGCAACTCGTAACAGCCACGGCTGGAAAGCTCACTCGGGTTAATAACCCGAGTCCCTGATTCGCGAATGGCTTCTGTTGTTTGCTTCAGTTGTCTGCCGGTACGTCGAGGACCTGGCCAATATAGATCCTGCTTCCATTAAGCTCATTCACACTTCGGAGGTCACCGACGGTCGTGCCGTGTCTCCGCGCGATCGTCCAAAGTGAGTCGCCGGAACGAACGGTGTAGGCCAACCGTTCGGCGAGCCCAAGCCCCTCTCGAGAACGGGAAGACTCAGCAATGTGGAGAACCTGACCAATATCTATACGACTTCCATTGATCCTGTTTAAGCTCCGCAAGTTATCAACCGTCGTACCGTGTCTCCGCGCGATCGTCCAGAGTGAGTCACCGGAACGAACGGTGTAAGGCTGTCCATCTGCAACCCTCAGGGCTTCCTTGGAACTGAGGGTTTGAACGTAGGCAGTATACTGCTGAGGGAAGAGAGCTATATGGTAGTGCACTGGCCTGCGCTCACGGGTGGCCTCTAGGACACCGGCTCGTTCTAAGTCACTCAGCACTGGCTCAAGCCAATTCCGACACCTCTGATTCGGATATCTCAGATCCAATGCCATCCCAGTCGGGTGAACTGAGCGACTGGAGGCATTCCGTGGTTGGCGCGTCTTAGGGCGTGTTAAGCTTGTCACGACAAGCTGCTCCCCGCATGCCCTGCGGTACTGAGAACTCAGACGGCGAATAAAGAGATCCACCTCTGGTCGTGCGTAGGGGAATGAAACCTCATTGTCGAGCCTGAAGTCTGAATTTGACGTGATCCGGATCAACCAACCCTGGGATACAAAGAACCTGACACGGTCAGGCGTTTCTATGAACGTGAAGTCGTGCTGACGAGCGACCTGATTTTGCCTGTCCATGGAAGCTCTTGAGCCTCGCAGACTCTGTGCAAACACATTCCCAGGTAGTACTGCCAGTAAGAGCACCATCATTAATGAGGTGCCGTCAACCCGACGGAGGATCCGGTTAACCAGTGGGTCTTGGGACGTCGCGTGCATGGTCGTTGTCGTTCAACCCCCTAAGCAGCTCCAAAGCACCTGCGGCACATAGGTAAACTGATGTGCCACTCCACACAAGAATTGTGTGCACAACCCCAGAACTCGTATATGAATCTATAGAGGATACGGTCGCTGGAATTCTTTGTGCTTTAGCCCTGTCCTGCCTCGGAATACCGAGATGCAACCACATCCCAGTTCACCACATCCCACCATGCGGCTAGGTAGTCTGGTCTCCGGTTTTGATAGTTGAGGTAGTAGGCGTGCTCCCAAACATCCACGCCAAGAATCGGAGTCAGACCTTGCATATATGGGCTGTCTTGATTGGCCGTGGAAAAGCAAGACAGTCGACCATTCCCGTCCACACATAGCCATCCCCAACCAGACCCAAATTGGCCCGCAGCTGTAGACTGGAGCTTAGCCTTGAAAGTTTCGAGTGAACCGAATGTTTCCTTAATGACTTCCGCTAAGGTGCCTGAAGGTGCTCCTGCACCTCCAGGAGTCATGATGTCCCAAAATAGATCGTGGTTGACATAGCCACCGCCGTTGTTCCGTATGGCTCCCCTGATCACCTCTGGCAGATCATTTAGGCCAGCAAGTAGATCTTTAACCGACTTGCTATGAAGGTCCGTATGGCCCTCGAGAGCAGCATTAAGATTTGACGTGTAGCCTGCATGATGCTTGCCATGGTGAATCTCCATCGTACGGGCATCAATGTGAGGCTCAAGAGCGTCGTGGTCGTATCCGAGACTAGGAAGTGCAAAAGGGTAAGACATATATCTTGGCTCCTATGTTCTCAGGACAGCCTTGGGCATAGCGGACAAGCTCCGTTGCCGGGCCGTTCTGATTTTTAGTAACTGAGGTGGCGAAACTCGGTTCGTGGCATCTTACACACGGGTGTTCCACTCAGCAATTCTACCGTACGGTCTTAGAAAAATTGGTATTGGTTCAGTTCGTCAGCTCAGAGGAATCGATCCTCGAGGAGTCGCAGGCCTAAACTCTGTTAGCCCTCTTATCCCAGGGACGACGTTCGAAGTAACTGCGCGTCTCTTCAACGACTTTTGGAGCGAGTAGGAGGAGCGCAATCAAGTTCGGCCAGATGACGATAGAAAGGGCAACGTCAGCAAGGTCCCAAACAACCGCAACTGAACCGATCGCACCGACAAAGTGCAGAGCAACAAAAACAAACTTATAGGGGAGCACTCCCCCATGCCCGAACAGATACTTCGCACAGCGATCACCGTAATAGCTCCAAGAGATCGCTGTCGATATCCCAAAAAGCAGCACGCCCAAGAGAACGATATAGTGACCCCAGTCACCCAAGGGCTGCAGGCCCTCACGAAATGCATTCATGGTTAAAGGGGCACCTGCCTCGACGGCATCTCCATAAAGGGCTGTATAGGTGGTCCCGTCAGTCGCGACGGCCTCCCCCCTGTCAGGGAAAACGGTCCCAGTAAACAGTCGAGTGTGATCAAGGTCTACGAAAAGCTCTTCCACTGAAGCCTCATGCCATGAAACAAGGGCCGCGCCGACTCCAGTACTCAGGTGCCTGCCTTCTACTATCTCAATAGGCCCGGCGTTGGATGTACTGGCATAACGATTGTCTTCAGTGACTAGCGTATAGCTGATGTCACCACCGGTTAGACTTACCTCAGTGGGAAATCGCTCCACGTGGCTATTCGTCATGATGATCACAAGACCAGTCATCGAGCAGATCACAATCGTGTCGATAAAGGGCTCGAGCAGAGCTACTACACCCTCGGACACCGGCTCATCGGTCTTCGCTGCAGCATGTGCTATTGGGGCTGAACCCTGTCCTGCTTCATTCGAAAAGAGCCCTCGCCGCACCCCCCACATGAGGGTCATGACAAAGACTCCGGCACCCGTTCCAGCGACGCCTGAACGGGGGTTGAACGCCTCCGAAAAAATAGTCGCGAAAGCGGGCCCGACCTCAGTCACATTCAATGCGATAATTGCTAGCGCTCCCGTCACATATACAGCGGCCATGAGGGGGGCGAGAAAAGCAGTCACCTTACCTATGCGAGCGATTCCGCCAAGAATGACACCTGCCACGACGGATGCTGTTATAAGTCCCGTAATCCACATAGGAATGCCGAACTCTGAGAACATGCTATCCGCAACCGTCTGTGACTGAACAGCATTTCCAGTCAGGAAAGCCGTAAATCCCAGGGTTACAGCAAAAAATGCCGCCAGAGGCTTCCAACTTGGTCCCAAGCCTCTTTCTATGTAGTACATGGGTCCCCCAGCAACAGCACCGTCGTATCCCTGTGCGCCGCTGGCCTTATCTACCTCGCGATACTTCTGTGCGAGGGTGACTTCGGAAAACTTCGTAGCCATGCCTACGAACGCGGTGACCCACATCCAGAATAAGGCGCCAGGCCCACCCCAGTGAATGGCCATTGCGACACCGGCAATATTACCTATGCCGACCGTGGCCGAGAGTGCGGTGGTAAGAGCCTGAAAGTGAGAGACATCGCCAGGATCATCTGGATCGTCATACCTCCCTGAAGTCACGCCAAAACCGTGCGCCAGATGCCGAATTTGGACGAAGCCCGTCCGAACGGTCAGATAGAGGCCAGTCCCGAGTAACAGGATGACCATGAACGGCACATTCTCACCGTTGATGGGAACCCCGAACTCCACGAAGTAGGTGCGTAGAAAATCGACCAGCGGTTGGAGCCAATCCATGGCCGTCTCCTGCACTTAGCTAGATGTGAACAATTACCTGGTGTCTAGAGCCAGGTCGCAGACGTGGGCGGCCACAGCCATGGCCAGGAGTTCATGGGCTCGATACACAATAGCATCCAAAGACGGCGATTCGTTGAACATCTCCTCCGCCTTGTCTCGCAGCTCAGGCACAGTTGGAAGGTGAGATAACGAAAGCTCCGCTAATCTCGCCTCTACCTGACCTCGAGCACGCTTTGCCAAGTCTGCTAAATCATCGACTGTATGCGATTCAGCCCACGCATCTCGGACCCGAAGTGCATAGCGCTCCACACTGAATGAACCCGCCAATTCACTCGCCACTTTCTCTACAATCTTTCGGCCCACCGGACGGTCACCCCTAACGATGGCCTCCGGAGGTGCGCGTAGGTCCCACACCAAACCCGTCCAGGACATCACTTTTAGGATGTAGTAAGTGATATCGACCTCCCACCACTTGAATCCCTGCCTCACGGAACTCTGATAATGATGATGGTTGTTATGCCACCCCTCACCCAAGGTAATCAGAGCCAGCCAAAAGTTATTCCTAGAGTCGTCACCAGTCAGATATCGCTGCGAGCCCAGCTCATGGGCTAGAGAGTTGATAAAAAATGTGCAGTGATAAAGCACCATCGTGCTCCAGAAGAAGCCGACAACCAACATCGTCCAGCCACCCCAGAACCACATCGCAAATCCCAGAATAACCGCAGGTGTGTACGTAAAGCGATCTAGGATTACCAACTCACGGTACTTGGTAAGATCCTTAACGGTGCCATAGTCTGGTTCCCAGTTCTTTGGGTTGAAGATCCAGCCCATATGCGAGTACCAAAACCCATGGTGCCTGGGAGAATGCACGTCCTCCGGCAGATCCGAGTACAGGTGATGATGGCGGTGAACAGCTGACCACCAGATCACCCCCCGCTGCGCTGATGTCTGCCCCAAGAATGCAAGGAAGAACTGGAAGACTCTGCTTGTCTTGTATGAACGATGACTGAAATACCGATGGTAGACACCGGTGATGGCCCACATCCTGACCAGGTAGAGAACAAATGCTGCCACAAGCGCCTCGAGCGAGACGCCAGTCCAAATTGCAGCCAAGCAAGCGACGTGGACTAGGACAAAGGGAACAGCTGCCGGATATACTATATCGTTGTGCGGTGCGTGGGCGTGATCCAATCCCTGCTCCGTTATATGAGTTATCGACCTAGAAGAACCGCTGGTGTCAACGCCGAGCAAGCTAATTGAGGCGCAATCGCGGGCCAAGGATCTTGTGATGTCTTGTTACCAATCCGACAGATCGTATCATTTACTTGAGAGAATTATGATCAGTGAAACAGCTACTTGAGAGAATTATGATCAGTGAAACAGCTTTGTTAACTAAGGAAGCACGGATGCCAACTGCCTCACGGCCGCCTTTTAAGGTTAAGGACTTGAGCTTAGCTGAGTGGGGTCGCGACGAAATCCGGCTTGCAGAGCAGGAGATGCCCGGGCTTATCGCGGCGAGAGTAGAGTACGGCCCTCAGCAGCCGCTAGCGGGGCTGAAGGTGGCGGGCTCACTCCACATGACAGTGCAAACCGCTGTCCTAATCGAGACGCTTATAGATCTCGGCGCAGATGTTCGTTGGGCTTCCTGTAACATTTTCTCCACACAGGACCATGCGGCAGCAGCAGTCGTAGTCGGACGGGATGGCTCAGCTGAAGACCCTAAAGGTGCGGCAGTTTTTGCTTGGAAAGGTGAAAGCCTTGAGGAATACTGGTGGTGTACTGATCAGATGTTGGATTGGCCAGACGGATCAGGTCCGGACCTTCTCGTAGACGATGGAGGAGACGCCACGCTCCTCATGCATAAAGGCGTCGAGTTTGAGTCGCATAACCGGGTGCCGGATTTCGACCCCGATAATGATTCACAGGAGTGGGGTGTAATCCTAGAACTTCTCCGGAAGACGCTTACAGAGGACAGGTATAAATGGACTCGTATCTCGAAGACTTGTCGGGGTGTCTCCGAAGAGACTACGACTGGGGTTCACCGTCTGTATGAGATGGAGAAGGCTGGGACCCTGCTCTTCCCTGCAATCAATGTGAACGACTCAGTCACCAAATCAAAGTTCGATAACCTCTATGGATGCCGTCACTCTGTAATCGACGGACTCAACCGCGCGGCCGATGTCATGCTTTCCGGCAAAACTGCAGTCATCCTCGGTTATGGCGATGTCGGAAAAGGCTGTGCCCAAGCGATAAAAGGTCAAGGAGCCAGGGTGGTAGTTACCGAAATTGACCCGATCTGTGCACTTCAGGCTGCAATGGAGGGCTACACGGTTGCTCGTCTCGAAGATGTGCTCGAAAGCGCCGATATATTCATCACAGCTACTGGAAATAGGGACGTAATCACTGCTGAACAAATGACCCAAATGAAGGACAAGGCGATCGTTGCGAACATCGGACATTTTGACAACGAAATCGATATGGCCGGCCTCGCGGCAATAGATGGAATCTCCAAGAAGGAGATTAAACCGCAGTTCCACGAGTGGACGTTTGCTGATGGCCACTCCGTGCTAATTCTGGCTGAGGGACGCCTCATGAATCTAGGGTGTGCTACAGGGCACCCAAGCTTTGTCATGTCGGCGAGCTTTACGAATCAGGTGATTGCACAGATCGAGTTGGCAGGGAATAAGAACCACTATGAGAAAAAAGTGTACGTGCTACCCAAGCACCTAGACGAGAAAGTGGCCCGGCTCCACCTCGACAAGCTGGATGCTAAGCTGACAGAACTCACCAACAAGCAGGCGGAGTACATCAACGTCCAGACGGAAGGACCGTACAAGCCGGACTACTACCGCTACTGATCGGCATCGTCTGGCTCCGTGTCATCGGACCTGCTGGAAAGGCTGATATCCCAACGCGGAAGGTTGTATTATTGGGTTAATCGCGTGAGACACACGGCTTGCAAATTCAGAAGACATGACTTGAGAAGAGGGCCGTATAAGCCGGAACAAGAAATATCGATATCAGCAAGACAAGTAACCAAATAAGATCTCATAGAGTGACCGGCGTGCGCTCAGTAGCGGGATCGCCTAAAGGACCCCGGTGTAGGTAGGCGCTGAAGGGTAGAGACTCGACCCGACAGGCTTACTGAATTGGCTATGCCCATGGGAGTTATTAGTAGATACCTGATTAAGGCCCACATCGGCCCATTCTTGTTCGCGCTATCTACGATCACCGCACTCATATTCCTCAACTCACTCGCACAGAGAGTTGGCGACCTAGTAGGCAAAGGTCTTCCATGGACTGTGATTGCTGAATTTCTGCTCTTATCCCTGCCCCATGTCATCGCTCTCGCTCTGCCGATGGCTGTGCTGGTCGCGGTTCTCTACGCATTTAATGACCTAGCCTCCGCAAACGAGATCACTGCTCTGCTGGCAGGAGGCATCCGGCCAGCCCGCATGCTCGTCCCCGTAATCGGGCTAGGCGTAATCGCAACAACAGTAATGTTTTACTTCAATGACACCGTGCTGCCTGAGTCGAATCACGCGTTGAAAAACTTGATTCTGGACGTTGGCCGTAAAACTCCAACACTCGAATTAAGAGAACAGGTCGTAAACGAACTGCAGCCTGGGGGCGGGAATGACCTCTATTTTTTGACGGCTGACCGAATCAATTATGAGGATAATACGCTAGCCGAGGTCACTATCTTCGATGCTAATGACCCGTTGCGTCAGCGCACTACCTATGCTTCCCGTGGAGAAATGGCATTCAACGACGCACGCACTGACCTCTACCTGACACTTTATGAAGGCGTTGTGCACGAAGTACAAAGCGACCGTGAAGGCGGGTTCCAACGCCTTTATTTCAACCAGCAGGTTATTCCACTTAGAGAGGTCGGTAACGAGCTCGAGCGCAGGCTTGGCGGAACCGATCGTGGTGACAGGGAAATGGGATTCGCACTTCTCTCAGAGAATGCGCTTGCCCGCCAAGTCCAGCTAGACAGTGTTAGGGCAGAGAACCACGAAGCAGCGCTACACGCTGTCCGAGTTGCCATCAACGAACCGATACTTGCTGACTCAGTCGAGAATGGAATGGCTCACTTGCAAGGCTCTCCCTCCATGGGCTTTGACGACCTGCTGACGCTTGAAACTGTGACCGAAACACGATCGAGGTCGGCCCGTGAAATCTCGCTTCAGCAGACGGTGAATCGGTTCGAAGTCGAGTACCATAAAAAGCTAGCCATAGCCCTAGCTTGCATGGTTTTCACGCTGTTGGGCCCTCCGCTGGCACTGCGCTTTCCTCGAGGAGGCGTAGGACTGGTAGTAGCGTTTTCCAGCATCGTATTCTTCGTTTACTGGGTTGGCCTCATCGCAGGTGAGAGTATGGCAGATCGCCGAGTCGCCGACCCAGCAGTAACCATGTGGGTTACCAACGTCATCTTCCTCGTAGTAGGCATCTTCTTAGCAAGCCGCATGGACCGCTCGGGCGTGAACGTCCGAGGTGGAGGATTTGGAGAGCTGAAATCAACCCTCACCACTTGGTTCAACAGGAAAACAACCACGACTGACGGAATCTCTGAAGGTTCTCTCTGATGCGTACGCTCGACCGTCTAATCGTCTCTCAATTCCTCAAGCTCTTCGGTGTAGTCCTGATTGCAGTACCGCCCCTCTTTGTGCTAGGCGATTTCACAGAGAATCTCGACGCATACCTCGATAGAGGACTCACCCGGACAGATGTGGGCCTGTCTTACCTTTATAAGCTCCCCGAATTCATCCAATTCGCGTTTCCAATTGCCGCCCTTGTAGCGACAATTTTCACAATCCATACGATGACACGGCATAGGGAGATCGTGGCCGTCAAAGCTGGAGGGATCTCGTTCCGGAGGCTCATCGCACCACTAGTCTTGACAGGAATTGTTCTAACCGCTGTTGCTCTCACACTCAGCGAGATCGTTCCCAGGGGGAACAGTGTCGCATCCCGTATCCAGCAAGCGGAAGGTCCGAACCGCTCCTGGAGATCAGACTTTGTTTACAGGTCCGAAGGTGGCCTGAACTGGTCTGTAGCCCGACTCACTACCTCTGACGGCAACATGACCAACGTGGTAATCGAGCGCCCGCCAACGACAGATTTATCCGGCCTGCACGTTACTGCAGCTTCCGCGTCATGGCGCGAACTCGAGGGATGGACGATGAATGCCGGTTATATGAGAACGCTGCGACCGGATAGTACCGAACTCGCTATGGAGTTCGACCGCTTGTACGTCCCTGAAATTACCGAGCGTCCGGAGGAACTGCTCGAGGTCCCAAGAGAGCCAGAAGAGATGACATATGCCGAAATTGAGCGGCTGGCCAGCATCCTTGAGCGAACAGGAGGCAACGCTGCTGAATGGCTGGTACGCCGTAATCAGTTGATCTCGTTGCCGGTTGCAACTCTAATCATCATCCTCTTTGGCGCACCGCTAGCCACCAGTAGCAGGCGCGGAGGAGCAGCCTTCGGCGTTGGTCTGTCTCTGGCTACCGTCATTGTCTTCATTATGATGCTCAAGGTTGGAGGCGCACTTGGTGATGCAGGTGCGATCTCACCTTGGGCTGCTGCGTGGACGCCGAACATCTTGTTCTTCGGAGCAGCCTTGGTTCTGCTCGCTCGGGTGAGGACCTAGAATAGCTCAACCACTGAATAGACTCAGCAGTTGATCGGACAACTGCCCATTGCAAACCTCCTCCACAGGACCACGCAACAGGACGTCAAAGTCTTCAGAAACTGTCACCTCGAATTCGCCTCCCGGCATCCGAACCCGTACATGCCCGGGCGCAATAAATCCTCTCTCGACCATTGCAACCGCCACCGCACATGAACTCGTGCCCGAAGCGGATGTTGGACCAACACCACGCTCCCATATCAATGCTCGGCATGATGCGGAATCTATAGGAGCGGCGAGCTGAACGTTGGTACCATGTGCCAGTGCTGGATGAGCCACCAAAAATGGTCCCAGAGCATGGAGCTGGGAGTCACTCGGATCGTCAGTCAGAACGACGATATGTGGATTTCCAATAGATACCAACACAACATCAAGTGGCTCGCCTGACGGCCCTTCGAGCCGCGCAGATTCGTCGAGTACCTTCTCATCTAGTTGAATCGCTCCAGGGCCCAGTCGGGCACGGCCCATCTCCACTGAGATATCGTAGATATCCGCCCCGGCAGGGTTAATGGAAAGAACGATCCTATCACCGCCGACCTCAGCTACGAAGGGTGACTCCGCCAAACCCTTACTTTCCACGTACGCCGCAAGAACCCTGAGGCCATTACCACTTCGCTCGAATTCGCTTCCGTCCGGATTGAACATCCGGAGCCGGAGAACTCCATCGCTTCGGTCCTTAAGCAGTACAACGATGCCGTCCGAGCCCACACCCCGGTGAGGGTCGCAGACCAAAGACACAGCAGTTGGCGTCGCAGACCAAGAGGCACCTTCCTCAAAAACCAGGTAATCGTTTCCCAAACCGTGCGCCTTGAAAAAAGCTGCGCCCAGGATTGGAGGGGCTTGATGTAATGTCATGACCTCACGCTAACGGGAAGGCAGCCTCCACCCAACAGCCTTGGCCTTCAAAGTCACTGGTGCTACTTTCGCATTCAGGAAGAATGGGGCGATTTAAGGCATATTGCGGCCCGCACGGCGCCTAAACGTCGGCGAACAAGCTAAAAAGCCCATAGCCCCATCGCGTTGTCGACGCGAGGGGCCTTTTTTCGGAGCTAGCCATGGTGACGGCCACCTATCCGCGAACGCGCTTAGAGCGAATTGGCGACTTGAGTGAGGCGCTCAAGCGGCGAATTCTGGTGCTCGATGGAGCTATGGGCACCATGATCCAGCGCTACGATCTGACCGAGGATGACTTTCGGGGAGAGCGGTTTAAAGACATCTCAGGTTCATTACTAGGTGCAAACGACCTTCTCTGCCTCACCAGACCTGAGATTATTGGGAAGATTCACGCTGAGTATATAAGTGCCGGCGCCGACCTGATCGAGACGAATACATTTAACGCAAACCGCATTTCCCTAGCGGACTATCATCTTGAGGAAATCGCAGAGGAGCTGAACTACCAGGCAGCCACACTCGCCAGGAATGTGGCAGATGAAACAGAATCTTCCGAAGTAGGAAGGACGATTTGGGTGGTAGGTGCCCTAGGACCGACCAATCGCACCGCCTCTATCTCACCTGATGTTAATGATCCAGGCGCACGAAATGTCACTTTCGACGAGCTGGTCGTCGCGTACTCGGAGCAGGCTCACGGTCTGATACGTGGTGGCGCCGACATTTTGATGGTGGAAACTGCATTCGATACGCTAAACGCAAAGGCCGCTCTTTTCGCCCTCTCAGAAGTTCTCGCGGCCCTCGGAACAGACCTGCCAATTATGGTTTCGGGAACCATTACTGACCAGAGCGGTCGCACTCTATCAGGCCAAACCTCTGAAGCATTCTACAACTCAGTCGCGCATGGCGTACAGCCGGGTCCGGGACGTGAATCTGGCTTGCTCTCGGTCGGGCTTAACTGCGCTCTAGGTATTGATGAGCTCCGCCCACATATCGAAGAGCTCTCAGCCGTAGCTCCCGTCGCTGTAAGCTGTTACCCAAACGCAGGACTACCCAACGAGTTTGGAGAGTACGACCAGACTCCTGAGCACATGGCGAGAGTAACCGCCGAGTTCGTAGAAGCCAGCTTCGTAAACATAGTTGGCGGGTGCTGCGGTACGACGCCAGATCACATCGCTGCTATAGTAAATGTGGTGCAGAACCTATCACCCCGCCAAATCCCCAAACTTGAGCCCCGAACGCGGCTATCTGGTCTAGAGCCGCTCACCATCAGCCAAGACTCTCTTTTCGTAAACGTGGGCGAGCGCACGAATGTGACTGGTTCTCGCCGATTCGCACGGCTCATTAAGGAAGGCGAGTATGAGACGGCTGTAGAGGTCGCACGAGAGCAGGTCCTCGGAGGGGCTCAGATCATCGATGTCAACATGGATGAAGGGCTCCTAGATGCTGAAGCGGCGATGACTCGATTTCTTAACCTACTAGCGGGCGAGCCTGCAGTGGCCCGAGTCCCAACCATGGTCGACTCTTCGGACTGGGCTGTTATTGAGGCTGGCCTGAAGACTATTCAAGGCAAAGGTGTCGTTAATTCAATCTCGCTCAAGGACGGAGAAGAAGCGTTCCGTGAGCACGCCCGAACGGTGCGCCGCTACGGGGCCGCAGCCGTCGTGATGGCCTTTGATGAGGAGGGCCAGGCGGACACCCTCGAACGCAAGGTCCAGATCTGCCAGCGCGCGTATACGATCCTAGTGGACGAGGAAGGCTTTCCCCCAGAGGATATCATCTTCGACCCAAATGTTTTTGCTATAGCTACAGGTATCGAAGAGCACGACCACTACGCTATGTGGTTCATACAGGCCGTTGGGAAACTCAAAGAACTGTGTCCACATTCGCTGACGAGTGGCGGAGTCAGCAATGTGTCTTTCTCCTTCCGAGGCAGTGCAGAAGTGCGCGAGGCAATGCATGCAGCGTTCCTCCGGCACGCGATCGAATCCGGTTTGGATATGGGTATCGTTAATGCGGGAGCACTACCTGTCTACGATGAAATTTCACCCGACCTACTCGGGCCGATCGAAGATGTCCTATTTGCCCGGAGAGTCGATGCTACAGAAGAACTAATCCGCCTTGCAGGGGAACGTCAGGGTACGACCGAACGCCGACTTGAAGAGGATCTGTCCTGGCGAGAACTACCTATCAAACAACGTCTCATTCATGCATTGGTCCAAGGACTCGATCAGTTCATCGAAGAGGACGCCGAAACCGCTCGTTCGGAGCTCGATCGGGCTCTCGACGTAATAGAAGGTCCCCTTATGGAAGGGATGAACGTCGTGGGTGACCTTTTCGGGAGTGGACGGATGTTCCTCCCTCAGGTCGTAAAAAGCGCACGGGTCATGAAGAAGGCCGTCGCGCAGCTGGTTCCATACCTCGAAGCCGAACAGGTAGATGCCAGACGGAAGGGACGCATCCTCCTTGCTACTGTGAAGGGCGATGTCCACGACATCGGAAAGAATATCGTGGGAGTGGTACTTCAGTGTAACGGTTATGAGGTTGTAGACCTTGGAGTCATGGTACCAACTGAACGCATCCTAGCAGCTGCAACAGAACACGATGTGGACGTCATCGGCTTATCGGGTCTCATCACACCGTCTCTAGACCACATGGTTCACGTCGCTAAGGAACTCCAACGAACAGAATCGAATTCGCCGTTACTAATTGGAGGCGCAACCACCTCGAAGGCCCACACTGCTGTGAAGATCGAGCAATGTTATGACGGTGCTACCGTGCACGTCTTGGATGCATCTAGGGCCGTTGGAGTAGTGGGAACTTTACTCGACCAAAATCGAAGAGATCAGTTTATCGCTGGGTTGAGAGATGAATACGAAGAAGTTCGGGTTCGACGAACGAAGCGACAGGCGGGCAGAGAACTTCTATCTCTAGACGAAGCTCGAAACCGAGCACTTAAAATTGATCGACAGAAGACAAGCTCGGCAGCACCATTATCCCCAGGCGTCCATGTCTTTGGAGATATTTCCCTGACTGAACTCCGAACCTACATCGATTGGACCCCGTTTTTCCAGGCCTGGGAGTTACATGGTAAGTATCCAGACCTACTAGATGATCAAACGATCGGAAGCGAGGCTCGGAAACTGCTCTCTGATGCAGAGACTCTGCTGGATAAGATTGAATCGGAAGAAATCTTCAGCGCCAAGGCGGTGGTAGGATTATTCCCTGCAGCTGCCTTAGGTGATGATGTGCAAGTATACACAGATGAGACGAGAAGCGAGGTGAAAGCCGTCGTGCACGGGCTACGCCAGCAGTTCGCTAAGGGTGACCGAGCAAATCTTTGCTTATCGGACTACGTGGCACCCGAAGGGTCGACGGCAGATTGGATCGGTGCATTCGCAGTCACCGCTGGTCACGGAGTTGCAGGACTGGTTGAAACATTAGAAGCCGCGAATGATGATTACACCTCAATCTTGGCGAAATCACTCGCCGATCGGCTCGCGGAAGCTCTGGCCGAACACATGCACGAACTCGTCCGCAAGGAGCTCTGGGGGTATGACCCTGAAGAAGCCTTCGACAATGAAGCCCTGATCGCGGAAACATACCAGGGGATCCGACCTGCACCTGGGTACCCGGCATGTCCCGATCACACTGAGAAGCAGATACTTTTCAACCTTCTTGGAGCGGAAGAAGCAATTGGGATCAGTCTCACTGACAGCTTTGCGATGTACCCAGCTGCTTCGGTCAGCGGATGGTACTTTTCGCACCCAGAAGCGGAGTATTTTGGAGTTGGCCGGATAGGCCTTGACCAGGTCACCGATTACGCGGCCAGGAAGGGCTGGACTGTCGAGGAGGCAGAACGTTGGCTAGCACCGAATCTCAGCTACGAACCTGGTTAAACCCCTCTTAATTGCAAGCATAGCTGTTCACGTAATCGACTAGGCTAGAAGAGTTGGTCAAGTACCTCGGAAGGTTCCCGAGCCCTAGACGTAACGTCTAGACCGCTTCGAGAATCCTGGCGAGCCTGCTCTCTGCGCTACGATTACCCAGATTGCTAACATAGACCTTCTCAGCACCCTCCGACCTCAGTTCGCGAATTGTCCGCGCGCAGATCTCCTCAGCAGAGGCATTCTCGAATTCTTTCGTCAGTTCTTGAGTGGGTACAGGCAGAAACCGAGATAGGGTAGAGAGTGTCGCAGGGTTGGCACTTCGGTAGAAGAACACACCAAAGACGATGGGAACACTGCTGCCGCTTCGTTCTAGTGCCTCGAGCAAATCTGCTACTCCCCTGAGAGAGTGATGAGAAACGACCTGGCTCAATGCGAACTCTGCATAAGAATCTGAAGCCGTAACGTAACCGGCCTGCTCTGCTGCATCACGGTGAGGGTTCACCCAACCACCCAAAGCCAAGCCGGGTACACGAGTTCTTAGAATCTCTCGCAGATCTCTGCCGTGAGGGACGCAGCGGGAAGGACCCACAGACTCGTCACCACCGAGAACGGTAAGAGACTCGAAGCCGTGCAGTTCAGCCCGACTGGCAAATGACTCACAGTACTCTAGCGTATGCTTGCATGTTAGGATCGGTACGATTCTGCGCAGATCAACTGACCCATCGACATTAGTTCCAACATACGCCAGGCTCTCTTCCTCAGCTGCTCCGACTGCGTTGTCAGTAAGGAATACAAAGAGCTGCTGCTGAGTCAGGTGACCTAGGGAGTGATGCAAGTCCATCCAAGCCGCCCTACTGCTCGCTTCGTCTAAGTCCCTGGGCGGAGGACGCAGTTCCACCGTGACTAAGGGGCCCGGACTTCTAAGAGCCTTTAAGATGAGGGCATCACTTTGATCGTCCGTGATACTCATGATCATGCCTTGATCAAACGTTCTACCTCAGAGCTCTCCGAAGGGAGAGACGCAGTCAGTACCTCCCGACCCTCTGCGGTGACCACAACATCGTCCTCTATGCGAATGCCGATTCCCTCAAAAGCGTCAGGAGTTTTTGGTTGACCTGGGCGAAAATAGAGCCCGGGTTCAACCGTTACGACCATTCCAGGTTCGAGTATTTGAGATTTTCCATCCCGAGCGTAATCCCCTGGGTCGTGAACATCGAGACCCAGCCAGTGTGACGTTTGATGTGGATAGAAAAGCTTGTGTTCGCCCTCGCTGATCAGCTCGGCAGGGTCACCTTCAAGCACCCTCAGCCCCACCAGACCATCCACTAATATCTGGGTTGCCGCGTCATGCACCTCCGCAATCGAAACCCCAGGAGCAATAAAATCGATCGCTGCACGACGGGCCGTATCTACGAGCTCATAGATTTCTCTCTGAGGTTGGGTGAACCTTCCTCCTGAGGGATACGTCCGTGTTACGTCCGCGTTATAGAGCCCATACTCGGCACCCGCATCGACAAGCACCAAAGAGTCTTTTGCAATCAAGTCATCATTATCAACGTAGTGCAGTACACACGCGTTGACCCCTGATCCAACAATTGTGCCGTAGCCGGGTCCTCCTCCACCCGCGCAACGAAAAGCCGCATTGATCGCTGCTTCGATCTCCCATTCCCCGACTCCATGTGCAATCTTGCCAGCCCCGACTTTATGACCCTCGATCGTCATCTCTACTGCATGTTTGATCAGGGTTAACTCATGAGCATCCTTAGTCATGCGTAGCTTGTCCAGAACTTCACCTGGGTCGACGACGCCTCGAGGCCCAGACCCCGTGCGCGAACCCTTCAGATGTGTTCGTGCCAATGCAGCCGTGATATGCGGCTCGACTTCGCCACCCCGCCCCAACCGCCAGTAAAGACGATCGGATCGCTGAAGTAGTAATGGAAGGCGGTCGCCTAGTTCACTGAGCGGATAACACTCATCAGGCTGAAATCGATCGGCAGCAAGCTCGGGACCCAACCGTGGGCCTGACCAAAGCTCAGCTGATGGATCCTTATCCCTCACGAAAAGAATAAAAGTCGACTCACTGCCGCTCAGCACGGCCACAGAGCCAGGCTCAGTGACTCCAGTCAGATAAAACAACTCTCGGTCAGGATGATACCGCCGCTCACCGTCTCGAGACTGGTATTGGATAGCCGCGGCCGGCAACAGCATGGTTCCATTAGCAAGGGCGCGGTACGCCAGTTCCCTTCTGTTTTCCAGAACACCCGAAGGTGTCTTGAGCGCATCTGATCGATTCATGGGAGGCAAACTAGCATCGGTGAACTGAAGGTGTCACTCCACAAAACAGTAGAGCGAACCCAGCTAGGACATTATCATGTGTGCGCCGAAAGAGTGCTTATAAAAGGAAGCAGTCTTACACTTCGGTTTCAATGACCCCGCTAAGGGAGGCAATACTGTGAGTTTTCCCGTCATCCGACGGCTCTCTCTCATTCTGGTCCTCGGAGCAGCCAGCGTAACACCCATTTCCGCCGAGCAGGAAGATCCGGACTCTGTCGTCCAGCTTTCTCCCGTGCTCGTCAGGGTTCTGGGTAGCGCAATACAGACGCAATCACCTACTCCTGTTTCAGTCGTCGCAGGTTCTGAACTGACTCGGGCAAATGGAGGAGCCTTCCTAGAAGAAGCCCTCCGGGCGGTTCCAGGTGTTCAGATCCAAAACCGCTTCAACTTTGGTGTGGGTGAGCGTCTCGCAGTCCGTGGTTTCGGGTCCCGAGCACAATTTGGTGTTAGAGGAATTCGAGTGCTTGTAGATGGGATTCCCGCCACGCTACCAGACGGTCAGGCTACGCTAGACCACCTAGACCTGGCGGGCCTCGGTCGGGTTGAAGCCCTCCGGGGGCCAGGAGCCTCACTTTACGGAAATGGAGCTGGGGGCGTCATCCACTTCAGGACCCTAGAGCCAGCATCTGTTCCGGCAGCGGCTTCATTTCGAACAACCGCGGGAAGTCACGGCCTGATGAATTACCAGGGGAACGTGACTGGCACCTCAGGGGACATAGGATATCGTGTCGGCTTTTCCCGACTTTCTTTTGACAACTTCCGTCCGCAGAGTTCCGACGCTCCAGACGGAGATATGTATGGCGCAGTGACCAAGAACGTCTTCAACAGCACTGTCACTCTTCCCGCGGGCAACGGCTCCATGCGGCTCGTGGCAAATGTTCTCGACTTTGATGCTGAGAATGCGGGATCGATGAACCGTACCGATCTCGATGCAGGACATCGCGCGGCACGTTTTTTCAATAGAAAAAGCAACGCGCACAAAGACGGCCGCCAGTTTCAGGGCGGTACTGCCTGGACAGGCATGATGGGCGACTCTGACGTAGAGATCGCATCATGGATCGTCCGCAGGGAACTTGACAACCCCATTCCGGGACGTGTAATCGACTTGAATCGGAATGCCGGTGGCGTTCGCGCGCTTATTAACCGGACACGGGAGGTCGATACCGGCGCCATCAGCTTCGGTTTCGGCGCTGAGACGGAGTTTCAGAGAGATGACCGTCAGAACTACCAAAATGATTATAACTTTTCAGATGGCGGCCGCGGGTCCCTGATACTTGACCAGTTTGAGAAGGTCCGGGGCGTCGGCCTTTTCGCACAAGGCCGACTCGACCATGACTCTGGGCTATCCCTGCTTGGTGGACTGAGGTACGACAATATCAATTTCTCAGTCGACGACCGCTTCCAGGCAGCAGGCAACCCTGATGATTCTGGGTCGCGTGCCATGGATGCCTTAAGCCCGTCCGTTGGTGTGCTACTGGGGTCGGTAGACAACATTCAGTTTTTCAGCAACGTCTCGAAGTCCTTTGAGACGCCAACCACCACTGAGCTTGCTAATCAACCGACTGGCGCAGGTGGCTTCAACAGCACTCTAAACCCCCAAGCCGGCTGGACCGTTGAAGGTGGCCTCCGGACTGAAATCGCATCGAGATGGGCTGCAGAGGGATCTATCTTCCGCACCAAGATCACGGATGGCCTCGTTCCCTTCACAGTCCCGGACGATCCGGGTCGTGACTTCTACCAGAACGCAGGTGAGATCAGCCACACTGGATGGGAAGTCGCGCTTGATGGCTCGCTCGTAGAGGGCGCATCCATGCGTGTCGCGTATACTCGAATAGATGCGCGCTTCGACCAGTTTGTAGATGGTGACGGTGATTACTCAGGCAATAAAGTGCCCGGACTTGCACCAAACCGAATAGACGCACTTCTGCTCTTCGAAAGCGGCCCTACGTTCCTAGAGATCCGCACCCTGTACCAGGACGCGGTTCCAGTTGATGACGAGGGAAGATACAGCTCTGATTCCTACAAGCTCGTAGACGCAAGATTTGGCCTGGACAGCTTCTCTCTGGGTCAAGGCAACTTTGAAGTTTCGCCTTTCTTCGCGGTCGCTAACCTTTTCGATGAATTCTATACCGCTTCTGTAATACCAAATGCTTGGGGCGGACGTTATTTCGAGCCCGGACCTGGACGGACATTCCGCATCGGAATGGGCGTCACCTTAGGGTCCTGACGACACTTATGGCCGCGCCCATCACTAGAGCGGTGGGCGCGGCCGCATTGGCATTGACGTTAGTGGTCACGCCACTAACGGCCCAAGGGGCACGTGCTGGTGACGGTGTTCGCTTCAGTATTTTTGCGGGAGGCATCAGCCCGGTTGGTTTTGCCATAGAGTTTTTTCGGAATACACACGCTCTAGAGATCGGCGTTGGAACCTGGTCCTTCGATGAACTAGCTATATCAACGGTCTATAAGAAATACATCGGAGGTGACACAGCACGCCCCTTTGCTGGTGCTGGCATTTGGGTCACTACCGTATCACCCCCCGAAGAACGTAGGGGCTACGCCGTGGTGCTGCGGGCTCCTGTCGGAATGGATTGGAGCTTTATTGAGAATCACTCCATCGGCACGGCCCTAAATCTCAATCGAGGGCTATGGATCCGAAGATCAAACTCTGAGGACGATTCGCCGCTTAATGGTCGAATAGTCCCACTTCCGGAAGTCTACTACCGCTACAGCCCCTGATACCTTGCGGCGCCGAACCTAAAGTTCCTCTGGTTCATCCCAGCTCTCTCTCCAGAAGCGCTCTTCCTCTTCGTCGATCTCCTCTAGATCAAGAGGCTCGTCCTCATCGGTACTTATCTCGCCGATCTCCAGAATCGTCTGAATTGCGTTCTCGTCCAGGACTGGGACATCCGAACTAAAAAGCTCCTTCCTACGCATATACATTCGTAGCGCAGCTGCCATCACTAGGATGGTGATGGTAGTCCAGAAAAGAAGCCCTAGGAGATTTAGCATCCGCGTCCGGGGTCACTGAGTCGGGAGCATTCCAACGTACTTAAGTCCACTGCCCGTATTGAATAGGACGACTTCATCTTCAGGAGAAATCATTCCCCTTTCTATAAGGACCGGGACTGCAGCAGCTGTCGCACCACCCTCGGGAGCAGCGAAAACGCCCAGGTCTGCGCCTAAGTACTGCACCCAACGAGCCATTTCATGATCCTGAACAGCTACGGCGGCTCCACCTGAAGCTCTGAGTACATCGAGCATCAAATAGTCTCCTATCGCCGCAGGTACCTTGAGACCGGAAGCATAGGTCTCAGCTCCTTCCCACTTAGTAGCATGCCCTGCATCCGCTTCCCAAGCACGCACGATCGGGGCACATCCAGTGGCCTGGACGGAGTACATCTTAGGTCGATCAGATCCTATCCAACCCAGGTGCTCCATCTCATCGAAAGCCTTCCACATCCCAATCAATCCTGTACCACCCCCAGTGGGATAAACGATGGCGTCTGGCAGCCTTCCACCCAGCTGCTCTACGAGCTCGTACCCCATGGTCTTTTTGCCTTCGACTCTGTAGGGCTCCTTTAACGTCGATAGATCGAACCAACCCTTCTCCTCGACTCCCTTTCTGACCACGACACCGCAATCGGTGATCAGCCCGTCCAGAAGCTGTAAGTCCGCTCCAAGCGCCCTAATTTCTTCTAAGATCGGTGCCGGCGTATCTGTGGGGACCACTACATGCACATTAAGACCAGCGGCTGCCCCATAGGCGGCTGCCGCGCTTCCGGCGTTACCAGCAGATGGCAGTGCAAGTTCTGTAGCGCCAAGTTCAAGTGCTCTTGAGACTGCAAGGCTAAGGCCGCGCGCCTTAAAGCTGCCAGTTGGATTCTGTCCCTCGTCCTTAACCCAGACCCGACGGACTCCGAATCGCTCTGCCGTGCGGGTGGCATCGAGTAGCGGAGTCCAGCCCTCGCCCAGTGCAACCTGAGCTTCTCGTTGTCGCACTGGCAGCACCTCTTCGTAGCGCCACAGATCAGCTCGACGTCCTGCCAGGCTCTCCAAAGTGAATCTGCCTTCTAGCGCTTTCAAATCGTAGCGGGCAAAAAGTGGCTTCCCTGCCTGAGACAGCCCGACTAATCGCTCACTCTCTTCAATCTCACCTGTGGCAGTGCACTCCAAGTGCGTTGCCCCGGCCAGCTTCTGTACTTCTCTCACAATTCCTCACTTCCTTGGAAAGATCTTATCCCGAATCCGACGGTGACGATGCCAGCGACTACAAGCCAAACCGGCGGTGCCTTTTCAGGGTCGGAAAAACTCTCACGTGTGCTCTCCCACGATGTTAGAGCAATGATCGTTGCATTATTGAGGAAATGCATCAGGACTCCTACCCAAATTGATCTAGTCTGCCAGACCACCCACGCGATTAGGCCGCCCAACAAAGCAGTCGGGAGAAATCGAATTGCTGTTTGAAACGAGAGATGGAAAGCACCAAAGACCAATCCATTGAGCACAACAAGCCGCCAAGGGCCGAGAGTCTTTGTACTGCCGAGCAGGACTCCACGGAAAATGATCTCCTCGCAGAAAGCTGGTGTGACCGCGAGGACTAACAGCAGCCATACTCCTCTGCCCAGACTTTCAGCAGTCATAAGCTCCTGAAGGCCTTCGAGGATCTCCCGGGGGACGGGTAATACAAACGTTTGCAACCAGCCTACGAGCCCAATGAGCGGTAGCGCACCCAATGCGAGTAAGGTCGCCCCGAACAGTGCCCGTGATGTCGGCAGTCTAAGCGACAATGTTCTCTTCGCATCGTAACGTCCGATAACAACAAAGAGCAGCGCAGGGACGAAAAGAAGCAGCCACTCTGCAGCGAGGACGCCGTGCTCACCAAGCGCGCCCTGGAGTCGGATGGCACCGTAAAAAAAGAGCACGGCCACGAGCACAATAAACCCTAGGGCAGCACGGGGCTCCGGTACACGACCCTCGGGGGTGCCACCGAAACCGAAGGTAGCCCTCCGCTTGGCCGGGCCAGTAAGGCGAATCATCTAAGTGGGTTAGTCGGGAGTACCACTACACGATACTCAGAAAAAACTAACCGTTAACAAAAGTTGTTCGAACCTACTCGTACCTGAGCGCATCGATCGGATCAAGAGCCGCTGCTCTCCTTGCGGGCCACATTCCGAAAAAGAGCCCTACCGCAGCAGAAAATCCGATGGCGGCCGCCACAGCTTGTGGCGATACAGCGGTTTCCCATTCAGCAAATCGACTCATTGCCTCAGCAGCTGCGTATCCAGCTGCTACCCCCAGCAAACCCCCAAGAACGCAGAGAAAGAGCGCCTCTACTAGGAACTGCGTCATGATCGCCCGCTTGGTAGCACCAAGTGCTTTCCTCACACCAATTTCGCGTGTCCGCTCAGTCACGGAGACGAGCATGATGTTCATGATCCCGATACCACCCACCAGCAAGCTGATGCCGGCTATACCAGCAAGCAGCATTGTGAACGTCTGGCGAGTCTCATTGAAAGTCTCGAGCATATCGGCGTTGTTACGGATGTTGAAATCCGCATCCTCACCAGCCCGCAACCGATGTTCACGCCGCATGATGCGATCGATCTCGGCATAAGCCAGATCGAGTTCCTCTGGCGTCTCGGTAGCAGCATAAATCGTGTTCAGCCTATCGCGGCTCCCCATAACCCGGTATTGGGCAGTCGACTGCGGAATAAAGATGTTCTCATCAGGTCTCAGGAACCCTGAGCCGCCTTTCTCAGCCAAGATCCCTACAACCTCAAACCCGATCCCCCGAATCTGAATCGTCTCACCCAGCAAGATCTCCGGTGGTGTCTCACCCAAATCTTCGGAGGCGCTGTAACCCAACACTGCCACGCGTCGTCGCCCCTGAACTTCACTCTGCGTAAAGAAGCGACCGTGAAGCAGTTCATGATCGTAAATGTTGAAGTATTCGGGCCACACGCCGACCACCCTCGAGCGAGAGTTCCAGCGCAGGTAGGAGATCTGCATGTAGGTCTGTTGCTCTGGCGAGACCGTGAGTAGCCCACCCGTCTCGACACGCAGTGCCAGAGCATCATCGATGGATAACTCTGTGTCTCCTCGTGATACTCCGAATGAGCGCTGCTGACCCGGGCTAATTGTTAACACACTCGTTCCCATGCGGTTGATCTCAGCTTGGATCTGCTGCTGAGCGCCCTCACCCAGCGCTACCATGGTGATCACGGCTGCAATGCCAATCACAATGCCAAGAGTAGTCAGAACTGACCGCAAGAGATTGGCACGCACCGCGCCCATAGCGACCATGACAATCTCAAAGACGAGCATCTAAAAGCTCCTTAGCGACCTCTGCCTATCCCCGGAGGTGGGCCACCGCGCATCCCGCCACCAAACGGACTGCCTCCGCCCATACGATCCCGCATACGATTCATGAACTCCTCCTGCTGAGCCTGAAGCTGGGCTGCTCCAACGATGGCAAGTACATCACCCTCCTCAAGGCCACTGACTACTGAGGTGTTGTCCCAATCTCCGAGCCCCATCTGTATGAGCTGTGGCTCCAGGTCACCGTCGGGCCCTATCACGAAGACCGCTGCGGGCCGCGTTTCTCTTTCCGGTGGCTCCGTTGCACCATCGCGCCCAAGAGCGCGACGTCCTAATCCGCCACCACGGCCGCCAGCCATTGCCTGCATCCTCTGACGAGCTTCCTGTTGTGTGATCTCACCGCTTTGTACCTGCGCACGAAGAGCCTGCATCTGGCCAATGGTCTCCGGATCGAACTGGCCACCACCCCGTCCACCACCACCCGGTTGACCTCCCGTCTCGGGAGAGGAACTGCCACGGGCAGCAGCGGCACCGGGTCGCTGGCCTCCAAAGCCTCGGCGCGCCCGACCCATCTGACTGAAAGCCGTAAGATCTAGCGCCTCTATGTCCAAACCGAGCGCCATCGCTGCTGGTCCGACGTCCTCAGTGTTCACGATAGCGTTGTTCGGAACCAACAGGACATCGAACTCCTCATCTATGAAGATCTCGACCTCAGCGTTCATCCCGGGCTTCAACAGCCCAGAGCGATTGTCGATTGAAACGATCACCGGGAACATTGTGACGTTTTGCTCTACAACGGCTTGAGGCTCGATCTTCTCGATCGTGCCGTTGAACGTGCGTTCTGGAAAAGCTTCAACTATGACTGCCGCAGCCATACCCGGCTCGAGCATCCCCATGTCGGTCTCATCGACAAGGGTACGCACCTGCATCTCGCCCAGATTAGCCATCAAAAATAGTGTCGTACCACCTGATACGTTCTGGGACGCAGACTGAATGACTGCTCCCTCTTCGACATTCTTCTGAATGACCGTGCCACTCATTGGAGCGGTGATACTCACATCCTGCATCTGGAGTTCGGCGAGTTCGTAGTTGGTTTCCGCTCTGACCAATGAAGCTCGTGAATTCGCGTATTCGATTCGCGCGCTCTCGTGCTCCTGCTGGGTAATGACCTCCGCAGTCAGAAGCTGATTCGATCTCTCTAATTGGGCCTCTGAAATCTCAAGCCTAGCCCTTGCTACCTCGAGATCTGCCTGCACTTGATTGTAGTTGTTTCTGACGTCACGAGGATCGATTTCAGCTAGTAGTGCTCCTCGCGAGACCTCGTCACCTACATCGATATGTAGCCGCAAAATCTCGCCGGAGGCCTTCGACTTAACCTCGACCTCTCGGACCGGCTCAACATTGCCAGTTGCCTCAGCTCGTATCAGCAGGTCCCCTAGGGTCACATCGGCCGTCAGTCGTGTCGGCTCAGCTTCCTCGGCAACTTCGGCAGATGAGCATGCAGCGATTCCTGCCGATCCTAAAATAAGAACCGCGAACTTTACGTTGCGACCTCTCATACGGCACTCCCAACCATCTCGTTCATAAAGTCACGCTCTACAAATCCGTCCTTGAGGTGAATCTGTCGCTTAGCGTGCTCTGCGATATCATGCTCGTGGGTTACTAGAACTATCGTCTGACCCTGTTTGTTAAGGTCATTAAGCTGGCGCATGATATCAGCACTCGTGACCGAATCCAGGTTCCCCGTAGGCTCATCTGCCAAAAGAAGTGCTGGCTCATTTACAAGTGCGCGCGCGACTGCCACACGCTGGCGCTGACCACCTGATAATTCCGGCGGCTTATGCTCCATGCGGTCCTCAAGCCCCACTAACGCTAGCTTTTCCTCAGCTCTGCGCCGCCTCTCCTTCGAACTGACTCCCGCATAGATCAGGGGGAGTTCTACATTGTGCGCTGCGGTTGCTCGCGGAAGCAGGTTAAACGTCTGGAAGACAAAACCAATCTGACGATTACGGACCCGCGCGAGATCATCGTCTGTCAGCTCGCTAACCAGCTGATTGTTTAACCAATATTTACCGTCGGTAGGAGTGTCGAGACATCCGATCATATTCATAAGGGTGGACTTGCCACTCCCGGACGGTCCCATCACAGCCACGAACTCGCCTCGACGGATAAGTAAGTCGACGCCCCGCACTGCACGAACTGTCTCGGCTCCCAAGACATAGTGCTTCGTTAGTCCCTCTGTGCGGATGATCTCGTCACTCAAAGTCGTACTCCTCCCTACCTGAATCCGCGCAAGCATATGAAGTGAGAAACTTGCCTGCCGAATATTTCGTGAACTTTACTCGAGAGCATTTTTTCTGCCTGCCCTAAGGATGACAGTGATTCCTTACTACAGTGTGTCAGCCATGTTACTAAATATGTCTACGTATCTGTTCCGTCACCATTGATTTGATGCTTCGGAATGGGCTTCTGTTAAGCTAAGGGCTGCTTACTAGCACCGGAATCGTGGCATCATAATCACACTTCAAGCAAACCACTCTGACTGCTGGTCTAGCGAGGCTTACCCTGACCTAAATTCTCGAAAAAAGGCTTTTTTCGCTCTGGATCGCTTGGCGTCTTTGCGTTCTTGAAGGCTGTCATAAGGCTTTCAGTGGAAAGCGAGCCGAGCGTTTTGCCAACTACAAGCGCCTCACGGTCGGGCGAGGTCGACGAGTCCGTGACTGTCCAAAAGCCGAGCAGCAACAGTGGCACGGCTCCACTAGATCCACTGCCTGCCATACCCAGGACTCGTACCACCCAGGACTCGTCCTCCATCTCCAGCTGTACTTCAGTCACGTCGGAGTCTTCTGTCCCTGGATCCGATCCCGACTCCGCCAGATCGCGAACCGGAGTCGGCTTCCTCTCGCTATCGTGGTTAGTCCCTGCTCCCCCTGCCTCATCGTGTTCTCGACTCTGATTATCTGGAGGCAGCTGGGACGGTTCTGCACCGGAATCCGGTGGTGGTGGTCCGACCTTCGCTGGTCGTGCAGGCTGAAGCTTCTGTGGCAACTCTTTCATTCTCTACAATACTGGCTCATCTCGGGTGACAGCAGGTACGGCGACAGCGTCCAGCACTTCCTCCCCATAAAAGAGCCTGATGTACTTTTTCTGCGTATTGGTAACACTTCTTACCGCCCACACGAGATGCACGTAGTTGGGTTCTTTAGGCTCGTTCATCAGCCGGAGGCCTGCCTCACTCGGAAGCCTGCCACCCTTCCGATTATTACACGTGGAACAGCTCGTAACCACGTTGTCCCAGCTGTTGAGGCCGCCGCGCGATAATGGTCGGATATGGTCTCGCGTTAGGAACTGTCGCCCACGTAGTTCACTCTTGGGGCGACCGCAGTATTGGCATGTGTAATCATCTCTGGCGAACAAAAAAGTGTTCGTCACCTGACGGCGGAACCGATAAGGGACATGCACGAACCGAACAAGCCGGATGACCGCGGGACATGGCACCGTATACTTCTCCGACCTGAATAGCCGATCGGAATCTTCCTCCAAGATCTCGGCCTTTCCATCGAGGATGAGCCTCACCGCCCGGCGCGCCGGTACAATGGTAAGCGGCTCAAACGATGCATTAAGTGCCAGACAGCTCACCGTGCTCCTCCCGCCACACGCATGTTCATGGGGCTCGTGAGCTGAAACTATTTCGAATCGTTGGGCGGCTGCAATGGGCCGACCCGAATGCTACAACAATGCCACAGGATCACGATCGATAGCGAGCCTGACGTCACCGGACGGCAACTTGAAGCCAGCTGCAAGCGCAGTCGTCACATGTCCGAGTAGATTCGGAGATCCTGACTTGATCAAGAAGTGCCATCTCCATCGGCGATGGAGCCGCTCGATTGGCGACGGAGCTGGTCCAACCAGATTGATTCCAGCTTCACCCACATCTCTTGCATCCAACCACCTGCGAAGCCAGGCGACCGCCTGCTCTGCTGTTTTCGTAGCAAGTGCCTGGTCAGGACTGCTCAAGATCACGTTGACGAGTCGAAGCCAAGGAGGATACTGGGGGCCCTCACGCTCGTGCAGCTCGCGAGTTGCAAAACTCTCGAAATCATGAGCGACTGCTGCACGAATAGCATAGTGCTCCGGTAGCGCGGTCTGGATCAGGACCTCTCCTCCGAGCTTCCCGCGCCCTGCCCGACCAGCCACCTGACTGAGAAGCTGGAAGGTCCTCTCGCTGGCTCGAAAATCCGGGAGATGAATGCCGAGATCAGCGTTCACGACACCGACCAGTGTGACACGTGGGAAATCGAGTCCCTTCGCGATCATCTGAGTGCCCAGCAGGATGTCGACATCACCCTGCTCCACGCGGTCAAGAATCCTCTGGTGCGCCCACTTGCCGGACGTCGTGTCCATATCCATTCGCGCGATACGCGCTTCCGGGAACGTTTCTGCCGTTACACGCTCAACCTGTTCAGTACCCAATCCTCGATAGGACAGGTCGGCAGAACTACATCGCAGGCAGACATTGGGCGCCTGTGTTTCATATCTGCAGTGATGGCAAAGCAGCCTGTGGGTCACCTTATGATAGGTAAGTGATATTGAGCAGTTGGTGCACTCTTCGACTTCTCCGCACTCCTGGCACTGGAGGAATGAGGAATAGCCGCGGCGATTATGGAGCAGGATCACCTGCTCTTGCCGTCGTAACCGGGAACGCACAGCAGTGACGAGAGCGTCTGAAAGAACCCCGCCCCCCTCCGATGAACTTATTGGACGATTTTCAGCTTGACTGCGGCCGACCCTTAGATCGACGACCTGGACCGACGGAAGCTTCGCCCCACCCACACGCTTTGGTAGTGACAGTCGAGCGAACTTGCCAGACTGTGCGTTGCTCCAACTCTCCATGGAGGGTGTTGCGCTACCCAACACACACACAGCTTTGTGCGCTTTGGCGCGCACGATCGCGAGGTCTCTCGCATGATACCTCGGAGACTCCGACTGCTTGTAGCTGCCGTCGTGCTCCTCATCGACGACCACGACACCAAGATTGGAGAGCGGAGCGAACAGGGCTGAACGAGCCCCGACCGCTATTCGCCGATCACCCGCACGCAGACTCCTCCAAGCATCGTAGCGCTCACCTAGTGAGAGACCGGAATGGAGAACGGCGACTTGATCCCCAAAGTGGGCTCTGAATCGTGAAGCAGTCTGCGGAGTTAGAGCGATCTCAGGAACCAGCACAATCGCAGACTGACCACGTTCCAACGCCGCCCTGAGCAATTCGATATAGACCAGAGTCTTCCCGCTACCAGTAATGCCCTGCAGGAGGAATGGAGAGGGAGGCGCGCCAAGGGCCGAGACAAGTGTATCAAGCGCATGCTGCTGGTCGTTTGTAGGAACCAGATCTTCTGCTACCGGAGCCGGTCTCCTGGCAAACGGGTCACGATGTACCTCTTCATCTTCTAGACGAACCAGGCCCTTATCCTCAAGCCCTTTTAACACTGCCCGACTAAATCCTTCTTTTTTAATTAGGTGGGCCAACTCTGCCCCTCCACCCGACGCTTCAAGCAGCTCGTAGGCCTCCCTCTGCCTGGCTGCTCTTCCAAAAGCATCCTCGCGTTGCACCAAACTCTCAAGGTGACGCTCTATTCTGACGACCCTTCTTGTCTTGGCAGTCGGTTCAGCTGGCGGCACCGTCCGGTGCATAATCAACTGACGTTTACTAAGCGACCGTATCTCGGGCCAGATCGAACCCATCCCGAGTGTCTTACGAAGAGTGCGCACAGGCTGAGGGTTATCGTGTAGTTCTAGGAGCTCGAACAGCCGCTTCTCCCGAGGGCGCAGACCTTCTTGTTGCACCCGGCCTGTCAGGGCGATGTAGTCCCTGGACACATCAGATAGCACAGAGGGCAACGCAGCCTTGAGCGCGATCCCGAGAGGCGTAGCGTAGTACTCCGAGATCCAGCGACAGAGATCGATTAGATCGGGCGGCACCGAAGGTCCGTCATCGAGCACTGCCAGCACAGGCTTGATCCCTCGAACCGGCTCCCCGGAATGCTCGCCGACAACCCAACCGATACGCTCTTCCCTACGGAACGGTACCCGTACACGGGTGCCGATAGGGGGAGGTGCAGCTTCAACGCTGTATGTGAATGTGTGACGGATCGGAAGCGGTATAGCTACTTCCACCAAACTAGATGCACTACTCAATCGTCAAGAAGCAGAAAGATCTCTCTTTGAATATCGGATGGTGTAACCTCGGGTCCGTCCGATGCCCAATAAACGTTGACCTCACTGCGAATACCAATGTCGTCCGGGATGTAGATCCCCGGTTCGACTGAGAAACCCACACCATGGACTAGTGTCCGCTCGTCTCTCGTCTCCAAGTTGTCGAGATTAGGTCCACTACCATGCAGCTGTGTATCTATCGAGTGGCCAGTGCGGTGCACGAAATAAGGCCCATACCCTCGATCCGTAATGAGCGTCCGAGCGATATCGTCAACCTCGAAACCCTGAACTTCCTGACCAGCTTCATAGCGCTCGTGCATAAATGCGAGAGCTGAATCACGTGCGTCACGAACCGCCTCCCATATCTCTTGGGTACGTTCGTCTACACGCGAGTCGAGCAGGCCCATCCACGTCTGGTCTGCTGCAACTGAATCACTGAAAGCACCCCAGAGATCGATCAATAAAAGATCCCCGCGCTTGATCGTCTCACCATCACCGACCGGCGCGTAGTGCGAGTCAGCCGCCCGCGGGCCAATAGCAACAATGCAGTCTGTGCCGGCCACGAGTCCGGCCTTTCGCAGTTCGTCACGAATCCATTCAGATAGTGCTCCCTCACAGGTAGGTGACCCGGTGCGCACAGCGTCAGCTGCCTTCTCAAAAGCTCCCCGAGCAGTCGCCGCGACGATTTCTGCGGCCCGCCTATGTTCTTCTAGCTGTGTTTCACTCCATGCAGAGTGGAATCGAGAGACAAGATCACCCGAACTCACCATCGACACACCCAACGCCAACAGCACACTAGCCATGCCAGCAGGCACATAATCTAGAGTCGGCACAGCCGCCCCCGGAGATACCTCCATAGCCAGCCGGGAACGTCCGTCGACCAGTTTTGCTACCTCAGTCTCCATCTCACTCCAGCTGGAATAAGTTCGCCTCCCGAAGGGCCAATGCCTCCAGGACGACGCCTCGATAGAATGAGTGAGTGCGACTGGTTCTCCTTCGTCCGGAATCAGAACGAATCCACGCCTGGTCGTCTTTCCAAGACCCAAAAGCGCGGCTGAGATCGGATTGAGGCCACGGAATTCATAGAGCAACCACCCATCGAGCTCATGCCCACGGATCGCGTCCTGCACTTCGAGAACCCCCTGTTCCGTAGCTAGCAGTCCACTGCTCATGACTCATCCTCGCGTCCGGTAGACCCCGCAGACCTCTCGTCGCTACTGCGGAAAAGTGGTAGGTCATTTGTTTCTATTTGAGTCGCTTCTCGAGCTTGATCAAATAGATGGGCAGGAACTTCTTCCGGAACAGAGCTTTCCTCACTCTGGATCTCTACGGTCTCATCTTTCCGGCCGGTCAGAATCGCGAGCCCTAGAATCTGCTCATCTTTCAGCAGTTTACGGATCTCACGTGCGCGGACCAGTGCAGTGCTCAAGCCCCTCCATCCCCAAACACTCGACGCCTTTCGCAGGATACGGACCTTCTCCTTTAACGAGAACAGCTCGGCAAAGTCCGGAAATGGTGTAGCAAGATTAGTCTCAGATAACGTGTCGTCATTAGACCAGCACTCTCTCTGAATTTTGCCTACACCAGACTCTCGGAGTAAATCCTCCCACGCCGTAACCAACATTGGCCGCACCCCGAGGTTCTCTGACAGCACCTGCTGACGCGTCGCTTCAACCGGACTTCTCAACACCAACTGAATGATCACCACAACCCCCCCGAGCTTCGTAACTCTTACAAGCTCTCGTAACGCCTCTTCCGGAGCACAGTGGTTCGACAGCCCAATCTCACCTATCGACACATCAAAAATGCCCTCTCGGTATGGCAGAGCATCAGGCCGACCCGTTTGGAACTGTAATTGGTCAGCTAGACCCTGCTCCCGGCTCCAACCCTCCGCTTGCTCGACCAAATCTGCATCGTAGTCGACACCCGAAACCGTCACACCGAACTCACTCACGAAGTAGGCGAGGGCCGCACCCCTACCACTCGCCACACCTAGCACCTCTTGGCCCGCCGACATCCTGGCCAGCGACCCAATATGCCTCAACAGTTGCTGACCGGCGGAAGGAAGCTGGGGGTGACGGCTGAGCCGAACTAGGTCGAGCGTTGATGGAACAGCTGGCAGAGGCTCAGCGGTTCCGGCTTCATTTGCGGGCATGTCAGAAACTATCCAGCCAACTACTGGGAGCAATGACTCCCTCAGCCAGTTTCAGCTTCCAAGCCCGCGAGTGCCCGGATAACCGCAACAGCACCCTCGCCGAGTCTACGCGGATTGTACCCACCTTCGAGAAGAGCAACCACTTTACCATCGCAAGCGTCTTGAGCCGCATCTATCACACGGCGCGTGATACGATGCAAGTCTTCAGGCTCGAGGAGTTGGTCGCCGAGCGGGTCACCAGCCATGACATCGAACCCGGCTGACATTAAAACAAAGTCGGGAGCGAATGTGTCCACTGCCTCGTCCCACGCCCCCTCAAACCTAGCCAGGTAATCAGAACGGGATGTACCAGCAGGCAGAGGCACATTCATTGTGTACCCAATACCCTCGCCCGCACCTCGCTCATCTGCCGCACCCGTCCCTGGATAGTGTGGCGATTGATGGAGCGACAGAAAGAACACGGAGGGATCGGTATAAAACGCGTCCTGTGTACCGTTTCCGTGGTGAACATCCCAATCAACGATGAGGACCCTCTCGGCGAGAGCATGCGCCTGTAGCCAGCGCGCAGTGATCGCGATGCTGTTGAATAGACAAAAACCCATCGCCCGGTCTGGAGTCGCGTGGTGTCCAGGAGGTCGCGCAGCTACAAAGGCGTTACGGATCGTGCCTTCCGCGACAGCCTCAGCAGCTGCAATCCCTGTTCCGGCACTGCCGATCGCAGCATCCCAGGAAGCAGCGGACAAACGGGTGTCCGAATCAAGCTGCGTAATAGCGTCCTGTGCCTTCGCAACCTCCCAGGCCTCTCGCACTCGATCTACATGTGCCTCCGTATGCACCCGCATGAGATCCTCATTGGTGGCCTCCGAGTGCTCCATCTGCACGACATGATCATGCAGTGTAAGGAGATCTTGCCCCACAGCCGAAGCAAGCGCGCGCAGACGCCCTTGGTGCTCAGGATGATTCCATCCAGTATCATGCAGGGGTGAAGAGGGATGCAGAAAGAACCCCGTGGTCGCGCTCATGCCGATGCGGTGCTCATCAGTCGGAGCTGACCGGCTCCGCTAGCGATTCAATCCTTTCTTGAATCGAGCACACTTCTCTTTCCCGGGATCGCAATGCGATGAGTGCGTCACACGCGGCAGAGGTTGCTGACATCGTTGTTAGGTAGGGTACACCGTGGGTAATCGCGGCCCGACGCATGGCGTAGTCGTCGAATCGGGACTTCTTACCGAGCGGGGTGTTGATCAGAAGCGCGATGTCACCCGTTACGATATGGTCCTCAATATTTGGCCGACCTTCGCCCACCTTGTAGACAAGCCGAGAAGACAGACCTAGTGCCTGCATCGAACCCTGTGTTCCTCGGGTAGCTAAGATCTCGAAACCCAGATCTTGGAACCTACGGATCAACGGCGTAACTGTCTGGCGATCTTGTTCGTTAACCGTGACGATCAACTGGCCAGCTTCTGGCAAACGGTTCCCGGCTGACAACTGGGCTTTCGCAAACGCCATTCCAAAAGAATCGTCGAACCCCATGACCTCACCCGTAGACCGCATCTCAGGACCGAGCAGTGTGTCGACATCAAAACGATTGAAAGGAAAGGCAGCCTCCTTAACCGCCACGCCCGGAACCGGCGGCTCCTCAGGGACGTCGAGATCAGCAAGTTTCTCGCCTGCCATCACTCGTGCCGCAAGCCTAGCAAGAGGTACGCCCGTGGCCTTACTAACGAACGGAACGGTACGTGAAGCTCGAGGGTTGACCTCCAGCACGTATACGGCGCCATCCTTTATGGCATACTGCACATTTATGAGGCCGACTACCTGAAGTTCTAGCGCGAACTTCCGAGTAAGATCACGAATCTCATCGAGCGCCTCCGGTGCCAACAGATAAGGCGGTAGCACACAAGCAGAGTCGCCAGAGTGCACCCCCGCATTCTCGATGTGCTGCATGATCCCACCAATCACGACATCGGTCCCATCGCAGATCGCATCTACATCCGCCTCAAACGCATCCTCTAAAAAACTATCAATCAGAACCGGATGGTCCGGTGACGCGCGTACCGCTTCCTCGAAGTACCGCTCAAGTGCTGGTTCGTCATAAATAATCCGCATCGCCCGGCCACCAAGCACGTAGCTAGGACGCACAAGAACCGGAAACCCGATATCAGCAGCCACAGCCCGTGCCTCATCTTCACTTCTCGCAATACCATTATCCGGCGTACGTGCCCCGATCTTCTGACACACCTCGTCGAACCGATCCCGATCTTCAGCTCGGTCGATAGCATCCACTGAAGTGCCGAGGATTTTAGCTCCGAGATCTTCTAACGCTCGCGCAAGCTTGAGCGGTGTCTGTCCACCCAGCTGGACGATCACACCCTCCGGTTGCTCGAGATGAATGATTTCGGCGACATCCTCAAGCGTGAGGGGCTCGAAGTAAAGCTTGTCACTGACGTCGAAATCAGTGGACACTGTCTCCGGATTCGAGTTGATCATTATCGTTTCGAATCCGGCTTCCTTCAGAGCCAAAACAGCCTGTACACAGCAGTAATCGAACTCAATCCCCTGTCCGATACGATTAGGCCCACTTCCAAGGATGATGATCTTGGAACGATCGGAAGGCTCGCTTTCAGATTCGTCCTCGTACGATGAGTAGTAGTACGGGGTCGCGGCAGGAAACTCACCGGCACATGTGTCCACGACATTGTACGTGGGTCGGATGTCCCAGTCCCATCGCCGCGCTCGCACTTCGGCTTCGGTCTCGCCACGTAGCTCAGCCAGCTGACGATCTGCAAAACCCTCGCGCTTCATATACCTAAGCAACTCAGGGGTCACTTCGGAAGCATCAGCGTAACGTCTCTCCCACATCAGTATCTGCTCTAGCTGGTCGAGGAACCAAGGGTCGATCATTGTCGCATCGAAGATTTCTTCAACCGCAATATCTGCCTCGAGGGCCCGCTTGAGCTGGAACGGCCTGTGGGGAGTTGGACGTCGCAATGCAGCCAACAAAGGCTGCATCCCCTCTACTTCTTCTTCCTGAAGGCCGTCATCCTCTGGCCGCTCACTGGTTACCCAGCCATGTCGTCCAACTTCGAGCCCCCTGAAACCCTTTTGCCATGCGCTGCGGAATGTCCGACCGATGGCCATCGTCTCTCCGACGGATTTCATCTGGACGCCGAGTGTGTCATCGACCTCCGGGAACTTCTCAAATGCAAATCGGGGCAGTTTCACGACCACGTAATCGAGAACTGGCTCGAAGGAAGCCGGTGTTGTTTTCGTTATGTCGTTTGGCAACTCGTATAAGTGGTATCCAACGGCAAGTTTCGCCCCTACTCGAGCGATCGGGAAACCAGTTGCCTTGGAGGCGAGCGCTGAAGAACGAGACACGCGGGGATTCATTTCCACCACTAACATTTCCCCGTCCTCAGGATTGACCGCGAACTGGATGTTACATCCTCCAGCCTCGACACCGATCTCCCTTATGATCTCTATAGCCGCGTCGCGCATCTCCTGGTACTCAACGTCTGTAAGAGTCTGCGCTGGAGCGACAGTGATCGAGTCGCCGGTATGGACTCCCATGGGATCAAAATTCTCGATCGAGCAAACGATGATGACATTGTCTATACCGTCTCGAACGACCTCGAGCTCATATTCCTTCCATCCGATCACCGACCGATCGACCAGAACCTCAGTGATCGGTGATGCGTCAAGGCCTTTCTGTATCTGAGCTTTGTACTCTTTCCGGTTGTACGCGATGCCTCCGCCAGTCCCTCCAAGGGTGTAGGAAGGCCTGACGATAGCCGGATAGCCCACCTCCTCTACGATCGACATCGCCTCATCTAGCGTCCGAACAAAACCGCCGTGCGGGACCTTGAGCCCGATTCGATTCATTGCTTCAGTAAACTGCTCTCGGTCCTCGGCCATCTCGATCGAGCGCTCGTTAGCGCCGATAAGCTCTATGCCATGTTTCTCTAAGACTCCGGACCTAAAGAGATCCATCGCGACGTTAAGCGCAGTCTGTCCACCCATAGTCGGAAGCAGGGCATCCGGCTTCTCACGCTCGATCACCTTTTCGACCCACTCGGCAGTGATAGGCTCTATGTAAGTCCGGTCTGCCAAATCCGGATCAGTCATGATCGTAGCCGGATTTGAGTTGACCAAAACAACGCGATAACCCTCCTCTTGGAGGGCGCGTACCGCCTGTGTACCGGAATAGTCAAATTCGCAGGCCTGGCCGATTACGATCGGTCCAGACCCGAGAATGAGGATGGTCTCTAGGTCGTCGCGTCTAGGCACCGCTAATCAACACTGCTCTTCCCGGACTCCTTGCGAACAGCCGTCAGAAGCACCAATGAGAAACCGCCCCACACGAACGTCATCACCAGAGTCATGGTGATCCACGTCGCTGAGGTCACAGTTCACTCCCAGTGGTGAAGTCAACGGGCGGCGAAAACTCGCCGAAGGAAGCAGGGTCGGCAAGCGTCAATTAACGTTCTGAGGTCACGCTCTGCCTTGGTTACAGACCGATCTGGTTTCTGCATGCTTGCACTGGCAATTACAGTCTCCATAGGTGCCCCCTAGCACACGTCATTGATGAAGGAAGAGCGTCACCCATTCAGACAGATCAATCCTTTGCTCCAATCCCGAGATCCGAAGCCACCCGCCGCAAGCCTGCTATAACATTTTGGATGTGCTCTGACCTTTCGAGACCGATCAACTCAATTCCCCTTTGCACTTCCTCACGGCTCACGCCAGCCGCAAAAGTCTTGTCCTTGAGTTTCTTAGTGACCGACTTAGGCTTCAGATCGTCGATCCCGTTTGGCCGGACGAGGCACGCGGCGTAGACAAGGCCAGATAGTTCATCGCAGGCCACGAGGACCTTGTCTAATTCCGACTCTGGCTCCACACCCGTAAAATCTGACCGGTGGGCGAGAATTGCCTGGAGCACTTCCTCCGGATAACCCAAATCCCGCAGGTGTGCTACCGCCTCGAGAGGATGTTCGTCAGGGTGCTTCTCCCAATCCAAGTCATGAAGTAACCCAGCGAGCCCCCATAGGTCAGGATCGCCGCCGCGAAGCTCCGCGTAGTATCTAACAGCCGCCTCTACGGCATACATATGTGTCCTTAGTCCTTCATTTGTGACCCACTGCTCAAGCAGGGCTACAGCGTCATCTCGGTCAGGCATCACTCGTTACTCGTCCGGGTTGTTAGGAACTCTCTCGATACTAAACGACGCTCGACGAAGGGCACAGATGCGCGACCGCGCAATCTTCACAGTTGGGGCGCCTCGCAATGCATATACGACGCCCGTGCCAAATGAGCAGGTGTGAAAGCATAGTCCAGTTGTCAGACGCAAAGAGTGGCATCAGATCCTGCTCGATCTTCTCCGGTGTTTTTTCTTTCGTGAAACGGAGCAGCGTGGAAAGCCTCTTAACGTGCGTATCAACTACGACACCCTCATTGAGGCCAAAAACATTACCTAAAATGACATTCGCGGTCTTTCTTCCGACTCCTGGGAGAGCCGCAAGTTCAGCTATAGTTGCTGGCACATGTCCACCATGCTCAGCCATCAAGCTACGAGCGAAACCGATGATATTCTTGGCCTTGTTCCGAAAAAATCCAGTAGTCCGAATAATTCCCTCTACATCTTCTTGCTGCGCAGAAGCGAGTGCCTTGGCCGTTGGGTATCGATCGAACAGAACCGGCGTCACCATATTCACTCTCTGATCGGTGGTTTGCGCCGATAAAATCGTCGCGACAGCAAGCTGGAACGGATTCGTAAAGTCGAGCTCACAGTGTGCTTCCGGATATTCCTTTACTAACAGGTTGTATACCTGCTCTGCTCGCTCTGTTCGGGCTTTCTTTGACTCTCTAGTCATGTTCGCCCGACTCGGGAACCTGGACGCGAACATAAGGAAGATGCGATGCACGTGGCCCGCGACCGTCTGCTGGGGCAGGGCTGGTCTCCACAAGTTCACCTGTGTCAGACACGTATGCGAAAAAGCGTGCTAGGAGCTTTAGGATTTCTCCTGCTGTCTCAACAGAATAAAGCTGGTCTAGTTCGCCACCCTCCAAAGTGCTAGCAAAATCACTACCCACTTCCCTGACTTGGACAGAAAGCCACTGACTTGCATCTACAACGGGCACTTCCGGAAGGGTGAACGCACCAAAACCTGGACGCTCAGGTAATAGCCCGGTGATGATCATGACATGGAAAGAACCCGACCCTGAAACAGCCCAGAACATTCCATCCAACGACTCAGGACGCTGTTCACTAGCACCACCCGACCAGACGAGGTGCTGTGGCAATTGAAGGTATCCCGCTGAAGCAGGGGGCCTGGGACTCGCGGACGCCGAATGTTCGATCAAGTGCCTCGTCATTCCTGTCTCAAGCAGAAACAGATGACTGCCAGCCGTCGCGAAACTCACGCCATGGAAGAGCAACCCGCCGTAACGATGAACAGCTCCCGGAGGTTGGTCTTCTGACGCGAAGTCTTTTAAAGCCTCTCCTACATTCGTGAGAGACATGAACTCCTGGAAATTCGAAGGGTCAAGTCCTCGCTCCGTGGCCTCTGTTCTAATATTCGCTAAGAGTTCCGGGAAAGCGCTGTCTCCAGGAAATGCAATCTCAAAGGGTGTTAGCCGGGCATATTCGTCATGAAGGGACATAAGCCGACTCAAGTATGGCAGAGAAAATGGGCTGCTGAATGAAGAATATTCCCATGGTTCTTTAGGAAGATGTGCTTGGTTTTGCGCACCAATTGTGCTGTTAGTCAAAGACTGCTGCCACCCGACGTTCGAAATCCTTGAAAACCACTACGATACGTGGACGTTATTTAACCTTATTGATGTCCGAAGATAAAACAGAAGCAGCCAGTCGGCGGTTTAGGGCTATCAGAATAGCAACAACAACCGCGAACTGAATAAGGACAGATCCGACGTTATAGGAACTGAAGAGAGTCCAGGTAGTCGTAAAGTCCTGGCCTCTAGCACTCCAGAGGAACCATCCAAACAAAACCAGAGCTTGAACGGCAACGAAGCGAATTGCCCAATCCCACCAAGCGCCGATATGGATGTCAGAGTCTTTGTGGTTGATAAAGGTCTCCCGCCACTTTGTGACACCGTACCGCAGTACCGCAAAGGCGAAGAAAAACCCAGAAAGCATGAGACCAACACCCCAGACCCAATCCTGGTTCTGGAAGAAGCCTAAGCGCAATGCGCTGGGGACCCCGAAGAGCAGACCAGCTAGCCCAACAAACACTATTGCACGACCCCTTGGAAGACCGAGATCCATTAAGACCCGGCTGGCTAGCTCGATCATAGCAACGAGACTGGTCCAAGCTGCAAAAACTAGCGCGAGGAAGAACAAGGCCTGAAAGAAACGGCCGCCCGGAATCAAGGCGAAAAGTTGCGGCACCCATATAAATGTGAGCCCCTCGTTACTTGCCCCTACAATCTCACTCGCTGCTTCAGGCATCACCGAGAAGATGGTACACAACACGATGATGCCAGCCATAAGAGAAATTGAATTGTTACCGAAACCGATCACGAACGCGTTGAGTGCTGTGTCTTCTCGAGCCCTCATATAGACAGCGTAGGTGACGACTAGCCCCCAACCAGCCCCTGTATCCCATGCGTTCTGAGTCAGGGCTTCTAACCAGATTCGGTAGTCGCCAAGCGCACCCCAGTCAGGAGTGAAGAGAAAGGCCAACCCCAATTCAGCACCGGGCAAAGTCAATGCGCGGAACGCCAAGACAATAATCAACACAAGCAGGCTAGGAATGAGAACCTTCGCGGCCGCCTCAATCCCTCGCACTCCCCTTGAAACAACGAACACGCCAAGGGAAATAGCGATCACGTGGGTCAAGAGTGCACCGGAAGTCGAATGGAACGCATCCCAAAAAGCACTCGGCGTGGCTCCAGGAACATCCCCAGTGATCGTTCCAACGAAGAACCGGATTGTCCACCCCATAACGACGCTGTAATAAAACATGATCGCGGTAGCGACGAAGGCTATCCAGGCACCCATCCAAGCAAAGCCCGGTCCCAGAGTCTTTACAAATGCCCCTACCGGACCACTCCGAGTTCCTTTGCCCATCCCAAACTCAAGGAGCAAGAGCGGCACGGACCAGGCCAGCAGAAATACGACCCAGGCTACTAGAAAAGAGCCTCCACCGTTGCTTGCAGCTATCCGCGGGAACCGCCAGATATTACCTGTTCCGACCGCCATCCCGAGCATCGCGAGCAGCATTCCCCAACGGGATCTAAAGACCTCGGATCGCGAGGAATACTCGCTAGCCACAGCCTCTCCTACTCAAAGATGTATGCGATCGCCTGTGCCGCCTGCTGCAAAGTATCAACCGTCAACGTAGCGAGAGCATCGAGCTCCTTAAGCGCATGCACGTGTTCATCGGCCCGAACCAATACCAGGGGTAACCCTGCCGCCACTGCTGATCCCGCGTCGGCCGCGGTGTTCCATTGCTTGTATTTCGGCCCAAAAAAAGCCACGCAAAGATCTGCTCGTTGCATAAGCACCCGTGTGCGCAGTGTGTTTACACGGGCCCCGATCAAGTCACGGTACCTCGCGTTAGGCTGCACTCCAAGAATGTCTTCCCCAACTGAATCTGACCGGTCGTGCTGCTCCTGCGGCCCGATAACCTCTGCTTGAACACTCACCGCTTCTAGGTAGCCCCTGAGTTCATCCCTCCACTCCGAATGTATCTCACCAGCAGCATAGATCACGATTTCGCTCACGTCGTCTAACTCAGCCTCTCCGACAGCCAATCAGTGACCTTATCGGTGGCAACCCGCACCTGTTCAAGTGAGTCACGGTCTCGAATAGTCACTGATCCGTCCTCGTTTGTCTGACCGTCAATGGTGACGCACCAGGGAGTCCCGGCCTCGTCCTGGCGCCTGTAACGCCTACCGATCGATCCCGCGGCATCAAGGAAAGAGGGTATCGCAGCCGCTCGCAAGCTTGCGTTCAATTTTTCCGCTAGCTCCGGCATCCCGTCCTTCTTCACAAGAGGAAATACCGCTGCTTTGATGGGTGCGACCGCAGGGTGGAGACCGAGCACAACCCTCGCTTCACCCTCCACATCTTCTTCACGATAAGCATCTGCCAAGAGCACCAACATGACGCGATCGACCCCCATGGAAGTCTCTACAATGTAAGGGATGAAACGCTCGTTCGAGCCCGGGTCGATATACTGGAGGCGCTTGCCAGAAAACTCCTCATGCCTAGAAAGATCGTAATCTGTCCGGTTGTGGATGCCCTCAAACTCTTTCCACCCGAAAGGAAACTCATACTCCACATCAAAGGCCTTTTTTGCATAGTGGGCAAGCTCGTCAGGTCCATGTTCATGGAATCGAAGCTTCTCAGGACGAATCCCTAGGTCCCTGTGCCACTCCATACGAGTATCCATCCATCGGTCAAACCATGCTTCATCTTCCCCAGGCTTAACAAAAAACTGCATCTCTGCCTGCTCGAACTCCCGCGTCCGGAAAATAAAATTTCCTGGAGTAATCTCATTTCTGAACGCCTTCCCTATCTGAGCAATACCGAAAGGGACCTTCTGGCGGGCGGTTCCTTGGACGTTCAAGAAGTTTACGTAGATCCCCTGGGCTGTTTCTGGCCGCAGGTAAACTGCCGCGGAAGAATCTTCAACGGGGCCCATAAAGGTCTTGAACATGAGATTGAAGAGGCGCGCTTCAGTAAATGCGTCCCTTGTTCCGCAAGATGGGCATTGCCCTCCCTCCACCTCAGGAAGATCTGCCCGGTAGCGCCTATGACAGTTCGTGCACTCGACTAGCGGGTCGGTAAAGTTCTCGACATGTCCAGATGCCTCCCACACCCTCGGGTGCATTAGGATGGCAGCATCTAGACCCTCGATGTCATCACGTTGATGCACCATGGAGGACCACCAGCGATCCTTCACGTTCCTCTTGAGTTCGACACCAAGCGGCCCGTAATCCCAAACTGAGCCCGTGCCGCCGTAAATCTCAGAAGATTGAAAGATGTACCCACGCCGCTTAGCTAGCGACACGAGCTTGTCCATGAGATCAGCGTTCGCCATGAAAGCGTTGCGTGGTAAGGAGTTTGAGCAAAAGTGCCTTGGGCGGCAAAAGGTACCTGGGGCACATGGGTCGATCAACGGGCGAGGTCAGAAACCACGGGGGACTGAACACATCATGTCTGTCTGGGTAGATTAGTCTTATCACTGGTCGTGAATCCCTAAGCCCAGAAACTATGATCACATTTACCGACCGTGCCCGTGAGGTGGTCCATACATTCTTGGACCAGAGTAACGAAGACAATATGGCCCTGCGGATTGGGACGGGTGCTGGTACCGGATCGCCCAACTTTGACTTGGCACTAGTCTCTCAGTCAGAACGCACCGAGGATGAGCAGGAACTCGACGCCGGCGGGTTCACCTTACTCATAAAAACATCAGACTGCGAAACATTAGAAGGCGCGACAGTTGATTATGTCGAGCGGGTGAATGAGAGCGGGTTTGAGGTGCGCCCTGCTTCAGCGTCAAGTTCCCCTAAAGATTCAGAAGTAACTATTCCTCAAGGTGATATCGCTGACCGAGTCAGAGATGTTCTGAATACCCAGGTGAACCCCGCGATTGCTTCTCACGGAGGTATGATCAGCTTAGTGAACGTTGAGGAAACCGACGTGTACGTCGAAATGAGTGGCGGCTGCCAAGGCTGTGCACTGTCTCGTATGACACTTCGCCAGGGCGTGGAGCGCATGCTTAGGGAAGCCGTACCTGAGCTGACAGCTATCCACGACATCACCGACCATGAATCGGGAGACAACCCGTACCTTTAGCAACCATCGAGCAGTCATTCGGCTACGTTGAGATACGTCGGGAGGACTTGACCCAAGGCCTCCCACGGCCCTATTAGTCCGCTGCTCAGAGGGTTGCGACCGAATCAGGAGCTAGAATGTCCGACAATGGCAGCACCCGGATCCGCGTGATCCTTCGCTGGATCCAAATCAAAGACAACAAAGAAGCCGCGTGGGATGACGAAGGTGAGTTTCGTTTTCGTTCAAAGGTGACCACGAATGGCCAGGAGCATGAACTGGAGTTCCCCGAGCAGGGCTATTGGGCGATCTCAGACCACCCTAGCCGAAACAAGGTGGAGAAGATCGATAAAGTCCTCTACGACGGTGAGGCGGGTTCTGACATGGTCGTCGAACTCTCTGGCCAAGAATTAGACAAGATGTCTGCTGCCGACAACCTGGAAGACTACCGTCGTGAGTACTCAGGTGACCCAGCGTCCTGGGTGGGTCGTCACCAGCCGATTGATGAGGGCTCAGAAGATCCTGAGAACCTTTCTGATTGGAGAGTCTGTTACGACATCGAGCTAGCCTGACGCTAACTCAAAGGGTTCGGGGGCCCAACCATAACGTCCATTTGGTTGGGGCCTCTTGTTATTTCTACAAGCTGACAAGCGTTAGGTCAGTTCAACCCAGTAATGTCTTAGCTGTTATGTGCGGATTTGGCCGTCTCCGAAAACAACAAATTTACGAGTTGTTAGCTCTCTCACGCCCATCGGACCAAAAGCATGCAATTTCGATGTTGAGATTCCAATCTCAGCCCCGAGCCCCAATTCGCCACCGTCGGCAAAACGAGTGCTCGCATTCACCAGAACGGTCGAAGATTGGACTGCTGAAACGAACCGGCCTCCGTTGGACTGATCTTCCGTTAGGATCGCTTCCGTATGTGAAGAGCCATACTTCGCAATGTGATCAAGCGCAGCCTCCATATTGTCAACCACTCTGACCGCGAGAATCAGGTCGAGATACTCTTCGTGCCAGTCATCTTCGGTCGCTTCTCCGACCTCAGCCCCCTCGAGTAAAGCAACGGTATCAGAACAGCCTCGTAGCTCCACTCCATCCGCGGTAAGCTGCTCTGCTATAATCGGCAGAACCCTCGGAGCTGCGACCTTGTGTACTAACAAGGTTTCCAATGCGTTGCACACCCCTGGGCGTTGCACTTTGGCATTCAGCACAATTTCTGCTGCTAGCGAAGTTGGAGCGCTCTCATCAATGAAGATGTGACAGACACCCTTATAGTGCTGTAGCACCGGGATCCTGCTCTTCTCTGTCACAGCACGGATCAGGCCCTCACCTCCCCTTGGGATTACTAGGTCAATCCATTCTTCCTGCTCAAGCAGAGTATTGATCGCGGCCCGATCTGTAGTGCCAACCAGTTGCACGGCATCCACAGGTACTTTGCTCTCGGCTAACCCTGCACGTATTGCATCAGCTATAGCACGATTAGAGTAAAATGCCTCCGATCCGCCTCTCAGGATGACTGCGTTTCCGGCCTTAAGGCACAGTGCAGCAGCATCTGCAGTCACGTTCGGACGGCTCTCATAAATCATGGCAACCACACCTAGTGGAATACGCATCCTGCCGACCCGGAGTCCATTAGGACGCACTACTTCATCATCGACAGCACCTAAGGGGTCATCTTGGGCTGCAACCTCGCGCACAGCAGCAGCAACCTTTACCACCCCGGCTTCATCAAGCCGCAGACGGTTAAGCATCGCGCCACTGACCCCGTTCTCTTCCGCTGCAGACAGGTCTAGGGCATTCGCCTCCGCAATTTGAGCTTTGTTAGCCTCAAGCGCGGCTGCCATTAATTCGAGGGCGGCACGGCGAGCACCTCCATCCAGTCGGGCAGATTCAAGGGCTGCGACCCTCGCCCGTTGGGCCATAGCTTCGATCGGGTTACTTGCTGACAACTGCTCGCTGGCACTCATCCCTCACCCTCCTCGCCGACCAAAACCATCCGGTCTGGTCTCATGACAACATGCCCATGACCTGCCCCAAGTGCCTCCTTAACCTCTCGCGTATGAAGGCCACGGATCCTCTCTACATCACGATCATCAAATCTCACGATGCCTCGTGCATGCTCGACTCCCTGAGAGTCGATGACCGATATAAGGTCGCCTCGTCGAAACCGGCCCTCTACCCTGACCACACCTCGCGGGAGAAGGCTCGCCCGCTGTCTAATTGCGGCCACTGCTCCATCATCGACCACGAGTGCACCGGTAAGATTCATTTGCATTGCCATCCAATGCCGACGCGCCCCTAGTGGCCTCTCAGCTGCGGAAATAACCGTTCCTGCTCTCTCACCTCTGACAATGGCAGCAAGCACATCCTCATCTAAGCCAGAGGCGATCATCGTCGGAATACCGAACTGTCCAGCTCGCTCCGCAGCCTCCAACTTAGTAATCATGCCCCCCTTTGACTCAATCGATTTCTTCTGAAAACAGTACTGTCTAAGCTCATCTGCACTGGCTGCTTCAGGTATAACTTGCGATGCAGGGTCACCAGTGGGATCACCTGTCATGACACCAGGCACATCGGTTAGAAGCGCCAGAACATCTGCATCAACGAGCGTGGCGGTTGCGGCAGCGAGATTATCATTGTCACCCACCACAATCTCATCCACACTCACCGTATCATTCTCATTCACGATAGGTACAACCCCAGCTTCCAGCAGGGTACTGAGTGCCCGACTGGCAGCAACATACCGCCTACGATCTGTGAGGCAGTCATTAGTAAGCAGCACCTGTGCAACCTTGAGTCCTACAGCTCGAAATGCATCATCCCACAGACTCATGAGCCGCCCCTGCCCTACTGCAGCAGCTGCCTGGCGGTCCTGTATCCGCTTTGGGGGAGATGCATGTCCCAAGGTTTTGAAACCTGCCGCAATCGCTCCGCTCGATACGATCACAGCCTCAGTTTTCGGCTCGGCAGCTACGGCACGTGCTACAGAGGCCATACGCTCAGGATCCAGTTCGGCTCGGTCCCCCGTTAGTAAGCGACTCCCGAACTTGAGCACGATCCGCCTCTCGGGTAAAGCCGAAGAAGCCTGTTCGTTAGGGCCAAGGGACTGCTGCGAGGATTTATGCATCTTTAATGCATAAAGCATCAGGCCTATGTATGCTAGCCTTTACGACATATCTGATGAACATTCGCATTGGAATTGCGAAGAGGAGTGCCTATGAACCTATTGCGAACTAGCCCAACCAATAATTTATCATCGCAGCACGGCTATATAATTCAGGGTAATCTCACAGGCTACGCTCTAGAAGCTAAAGTCTGTAAGCGCCCGCTAGGACCTCAAGATCATTTGATCATATGCAGCTGGTAACACTCGACTGGATCGTCATAGCGACTTATAGCTCGGTCGCGGTTACCACCGGTCTGTATTTTGCCCATCGGGCAGGCCGTGAAACAGGACAATTCTTTCTCGGAGGGCGTTCTATGCCCTGGTGGCTCCTGGGCACATCAATGGTCGCCACAACGTTTTCGACTGATACACCTAACCTCGTAACCGATCTTGTTCGCACTGGGGGTGTGAGCCAGAACTGGCTCTGGTGGGCTTTTTTGATCACCGGGATGTGTACGGTGTTCTTCTACGCTCAGCTCTGGCGTCGTTCGCGTGTCCTTACTGATATCGGGTTTTACGAGCTACGCTACTCTGGTGTGCCTGCGGCTTTCTTACGTGGCTTCCGAGCTCTATACCTCGGCGTGTTTTTCAATGTGATGATCATGGCGACTGTTACCCTGGCTGCCATTAAGATCGGGGGTGTTCTTCTTGGCATACCTGCATGGCAGGTGGTCGTCTTTGCAGGAACGGTGACCGCACTGTATTCGACAACGTCTGGCCTATGGGGCGTGGTTGTTACAGACCTACTTCTTTTTGTGATCGCGATGATTGGCTCTTTAGCTGCCGCATATTATGCGGTTGCTCAGCCTGAAGTTGGAGGACTCTCAGGACTTTTTGTCCACCCTGCGTTGGACGGTAAGCTTAGCCTGTTCCCAGACTTTAATGATTGGAGGACGGCCACAGCGGTCTTTATTGTCCCGATTGCTGTTCAGTGGTGGAGTACTTGGTACCCGGGAGCTGAGCCTGGGGGGGGGGGC
>CEUS01255245.1_pt1 | contig 68478 bp, 59 predicted proteins | sample 427031 | NCBI WGS metagenome assembly CEUS01 (sample SAMEA2622837, study PRJEB7988) | marine metagenome | biome: marine biome (ENVO:00000447); feature: marine epipelagic mixed layer (ENVO:xxxxxxxxx); material: "saline water (ENVO:00002010), including plankton (ENVO:xxxxxxxx)" | depth 140 m
CACATGCAACGATATATCATTAGAAGATTACTCCTTGGAATAGTGACAATGTTCGTTGTTTCGGTGCTTATCTTCCTTATGATAAGAGTTGCCCCCGGAGACGTTGCCTACCAAATAGCCTCACAAGGAGATGACGGTGAGGAAATAGAAGAAGAACTTCTGATCGAAATACGTGAACGTTTAGGTCTTAATGAACCATTACCTATACAATACAAAAATTATATCGTATCTGCAGTCACGTTAGACTGGGGCGAATCCTATTTTTCAGGTCTCCCAATAAATGAAGAATTCGGAAGACGTTTCCCTGTTACATTCGAACTCATGGTTCTCTCTGTAGTGATAGCTATGTCTGTGGGACTACCTTTAGGTGCTTTGATGGCTCTACGGCAAGATACGTGGATTGACTATGCTGCAAGAGTTTTCTCGCTTGCAGGACTTTCAGTACCAAATTTCTGGTCAGCAACACTTATAATAACAGTTGGAATGCTTTATTTTAATTGGGCCCCCAGAGTTGAATACGTAAGCATCTGGAAGGATCCAATAGGCAATTTAAGCCTTTATTCATGGCCAGCGTTAACTTTAGGATGGGCTGTAATGGCTACACAAGCAAGAATGTTAAGGTCTTCCATGCTTGAAGTGCTCCGTCAGGACTATGTACGAACCGCACATTCCAAAGGACTAAACGAAAGAACTGTGACAGTAAGACATGTCGTAAGAAATGCAATGCTTCCGGTTGTTACTGTTATATCGTTCACTATTATATTAGCAATGGGTGGATCAGTTATTACTGAACAAATATTTAATCTCCCAGGTATGGGGAATTACTTAATTCAAGCAATGAGTAGACGAGATTATCCTGTAGTTCAAATCGTAATATTACTGTTTACCTTTTGGATTATCATCATAAATCTTCTAACGGATCTTCTCTATGCAGTTCTTGATCCGAGAATTCGATATAGTTAAACCAATTATCATAACAGGAGTCTGTTAGTGGCAACTCAAAGTACTATAAATAGCTCAGATCCTCTTCTCAGACGAGAGCAGGAAAAGATATATATTCGAGCCCCTAAAGGAGTATTGAAATTCGTCAAGAAAAAACCCTTAGGTGGTGTAGGGTTATTGATACTCTTAATAATGTGTTTCATGGCCATATTTGCTCCTGTAATTGCAGATGATCCACTGCAAACTGATTATAATCAGATGATAGCTGCACCTTCTGCAGATCACTTGTTCGGGACTGATGACCTTGGAAGGGATTTATGGTCAAGAATTATTTACGGAGCAAGAATTTCATTATATGTTGGATTCTTATCAGTACTTTTTGGATCTGGTACTGGATGCATCATAGGTTTAGTGGGAGCTTTTTACGGCGGTAGCATAGATACATTCTTACAAAGAATTATTGATGCAATGATGGCTTTCCCGAGTCTTATATTAGCCCTAACGATTGTCGCAACATTAGGAGCTGGACTTGATAAGGTAATTCTTGCAATAGCAATTGTGCAAGTGCCAAGAGCCTCACGGGTAGTTCGTTCCCAAGCCTTGGCAATACGAGAAATGGACTACGTTACAGCAGCAAAAGCTATAGGTTGCAAAGATACTCGAATTATGATGCGTCATATTTTGCCACAAGTTGTTGCACCATGGCTGATAATTGCATCCGCAGCACTAGGCACTGCGATCCTAACAGAAGCTTCATTAAGCTTCTTGGGATTAGGTGTTCCTGCACCTGAGCCAGCTTGGGGTGGAATGCTTTCTGGAAGAGCCCGAGATTACTACGCAGTCGCTCCATGGATGGCTATATGGCCAGGTTTATTCATTGCCTTAGCTGTTTATGGATTTAACCTTTTCGGTGATGCCCTTAGAGACATTCTCGATCCTAGATTACGGGGAACCCAGTAAAAAAGACTTAAGTTTAGAATTTCGTTCGATTTTCACGTTGGGTTAAAAAGGGATGGATAAACAGCGACGCTCAATAATTCTTGATAAAATTGAACGAGCTACTGAACTTCCCCTTTTAATATTGTCCCTTATATTCATTCCAATATTAATCCTTCCATGGATGTTAGACTTAAATTCGGACATTCATTCTACTCTAGATATTCTAGACAAACTTATATGGACTATCTTTGCATTTGATTTGATGATAAAAACGTATTTTTCTCCTAATCGAATACAATATCTTCGCACTCATCCTTTTGACATACTTATCGTGGCCTTACCATTCCTTAGACCATTAAGAATTATTCGAGCAGCGAAAACATTACGGTTAATAAGATTTATCAGAGTATTCGTGACTCTAGGTTATATTGGTGGGACATTAAAAAAAAAAGAAAAGGAATTCAACTTAGTTTAGGATTTGCCTTGATTATTTTTGTAGTTACTTCACTATTGTTATATTCTGCAGAAAAAAATAGTGGTAGCGAAATTAATAGTTAAGGTTCTGCATTATGGTGGGCAATTGCTACTCTTACAAACGTTGGAGCTGGAAATATTTCACCTGAAACTGCTTTAGGGAAAGGCATGGGAGTTTTCCTCATGATATGTGGAGTAGGTATATTTACTTCACTCGCGGCAAATGTAGCAGCAATTCTGCTTGAAGACCCTCAAGAAGAAAAGAATGATCGAGAGATTAAAGAAGAACTTGCTGATATAAAAAGAATATTAGAAAAAATTGATTTGAATAGATAAGAAGAATTCAAAAAGGTTTGTTTTCTGAGAGCTTCCAAACTGAATCAAGAAATAACGAAAAATCTATTAAAGTTTTCTCTTCCCCATTGCGTGCAGCTGCCTGGAGACCAAATGGCAGAACCGGGACACCTTCTGTTTGCCCACAAGGTATACTCATAGCTGGATTTCCAGTCATATTAAAGATATAGCAATATGTGTTAAACGACCAACCGGAATCAACAGGAATTCCATCAATTTCTTGTGGCGGGGAATTAATCTCAAAGGATGGTATTGGTGTTGTTGGAGTCAATATAAGATCATAATCATCGAAAATAGATTGAATTTTTTTTCGAGATACCTCCATTATTTGTATCGCGTCACTATATTCCGAATTCGTTATTTCTCTCCCAAACTCAATACACTCAATAAGTGAGTGGGTCATATCATTTCTGAATCTATCAAGTAATGAACCATATTCATCTGCAAATCCACGAAGGAATAAAGTTGCAAAAGCATGTCTGCATTCTATTTCATCAAATACATAATCAATTTGATCAATACAAGCTCCAAGTTTCTGCAATTCTACTATTCTACTGCCTAAACTTAGTCGAATTTGAGGATCAAGAGGAGAACTACCCCAATCAGATATCCATGCTATTTTCAAACCATTTAAATTTTCAAATCTTGAGTCAAACAAAAAGAATTCATCAATACTATGATTATCGCCAAGTGAACCATCACTTAAAACTTTTTCAAAAAGGATTTTTAAATCTCTAGGGTCATTAGCAAAAAATCCATACTGTGAAAAATCTTTCAACTTTATTTTCTTATTTGATTCAAGATTAATCCAATTTGTAGGTTTAATCCCATATACGCCACAAAAACTTGCAGGAATACGAATTGAGCCTCCTCCATCACTTCCTTCAGAAATTGGGACAATTCCAGCTGCCACGGAAACTGCTGAACCTCCACTTGACCCTCCTGAACCAAAAAAAGAATTCCATGGGTTTCTACATGGATCTAATAGTCGATTTTCTGTAATTGCACTATGTCCAAATTCTGAAGTATTTGTTTTGCCAATCACAATCATTCCAGCTTTTTTTAATTTTGATATATGCAACAAATCCTCAAATGGAATGAAATCATTATTAATCAAACTTCCGTAAGTGGTTCGAATATCAGTTGTTGGTGTAAGGTCTTTCACGGGTAATGGAATCCCGCATAAATATCCTGAATATTCATTCCTCAATATTTTTTCTTCTAATGCTTTTGCTCTACTTATAGCATCATCTTTATTTATAAGAGAAATAAAGATATTAAATTGGGGATCAAGTTCTTCAATTTTAGCAAAACAACTAGTCATCACTTCTACAGGTGAAATTTCTTTGCTCATGATCATTTGATTTAGCTTCCAAGCAGGAAAAAAACTAAAATCTTCCATCTTTGGTTGCTCCTATCAAAAATTAGTATAAAATAAAATCAGTACGACCTTACTGAGTCATTATAGCGAAGAATAATCCTAATCGCTCCCGCCCATAGCTCAGTGGACAGAGCACCGGGCTTCGAACCCGGGTGTCGGGGGTTCGAGTCCCTCTGGGCGGGCCACTTTCATAAAGATATGAATCCTTACATTTCTTCAGGTGCTGACATGCCCATCAATTCTAGTGCTTTAGCTATGACTATTCGACTTGAATCAACTAGCTTTAATCTAGCCTTAGTTAATTCATCATCATCACTTACTACTCTGCAGTTATCATAAAAATGATGAAAAGAATTCGCCAATTCCATTGCGTAATGTGGAAGGTGGTGTGGTTCCATAAATGATGCCATCGTTTCTATTAATTCTGGTAGGATCAATAGATTCTGTATAAGTAATTTCTCCGGAGATGTTGAAAGTTTTTGAACATCTCCATCAGCAAATTTTATCCCTTCAGAATGAGCTCTCTTTAAAATACTTACAATTCGAGCATGTGCATATTGAACATAATAAACTGGATTATCCGATGATTGTTTAGTTGCAAGATCAAGATCGAACTCCATCTGTGAGTCAGGTGATCTTGATAAAAAGAAAAACCGACAGGCATCAACACCAACGTCATCAAGCAATTCAGTTAGAGTCACAAGTTGTCCGGATCTTTTGGATGCCCGAACTAAGTCACCACTTTGCCGAATCGTAACCATCTGAGAAAGGATCACATTCAATTTAGCCTCATCTATTCCCAAAGCAGCTATAACACTTTTTAATCTGCTTACGTGACCTTGATGATCTGCACCCCAAATATTAGTTACTTTTTCATATTCCGCAATTTTAAATTTATAATAGTGATATGCAGCATCTGAAGCAAAATAAGTTGGTGTACCATTTGTTCGCACTAATACATTGTCTTTATCTTCTCCAAACCTCGTGGATTCAAACCAGATAGCCCCTTCCCGTTCAAGAAGGTAATTATTATCCTTTAAAATCTCCATAGTCTTTTTATAGTGACCATTTTCAAATAAACTTTTTTCACTGAACCAAGAATCAAATTCAACCCCCAAACGATCAAGATCAGATTTTATGGATTCAATCATTAAAGGAAGTCCTATATTTCCAATAGCTGAAACAGCTTCTTCTTCAGGCAAGTTTGAAAATTTTTCACCATACTCCTTTGAAATATTTTCACCCAATGTAACTAGATATTCCCCTTGATAACCATTCTCAGGAATTTCTTTAGCAAAGCCTAAAGACTGCATATATCTAACGTATAAACATTGATAAAAAAGATCCATCTGATTACCTGCATCATTGATATAATATTCTTCAGTAACTAAGTAGCCAGCACATCTAAGTATAGAAGATAGTGCACTTCCTAAAACTGCTCCTCTAGCATGACCAACATGAATTGGGCCTGTAGGATTCACACTCACATATTCCACTTGAACTCGTTTGTTTTGCCCAAAAGTACTTTCCCCGAATTTGTTACCGTGGTTCAGGATCATTTCAACTTGTGATAACAACCAGTTTTGATTTAAAAATAAATTAATAAACCCTGGTTCAGCTATTTCTATCCGTTCAAGTTCAGGTTTAAGATCAATGCTAGTTTCCAAAATATGAGCAATGTCTAATGGTTTCATTTTCATAAATCGTGCCAATTTAAGCGGAAGAGTCGTCGCAAAATCACCACGGCCAGTTTTTTGGGGACGTTCTAAAAACCCATCCGGAATATTCCCTTCAGGTAACAATCCCCTACTTTGTGCATCACTAAAAGCCAAAGAAATTTTGTTTGCAATTACACTATGAATATTCATAGATATTTATATGCTCCTAATTTAATCATAGATACAATCCTATACTAGTAAAGAAAGTTCAGCTATCTTTGAAAAAAGATTCCACTCTTCTTCTAAGATCTTGATTTTCATGACTACTCAATCTTGGATCATCATTTATAATTTTCCCAGCTTCATCTCTAGCAACACGAATAAGACCAATATCATTTAGATTAGCAAATTGAAAAATTGGAAGTCCACTCTGTTTTGTTCCAAAAAATTCTCCAGGACCTCGAAGCCTTAAGTCTTCTTCAGAAACTTTAAATCCATCGGATTCTTTTTCTAAAACAGTAAGTCGTTCTTTTGATTCGGCAGATGGATCATCTGCCTGCAGTAGGCAAAAACTTTGAGCTTCTCCTCTCCCAACCCTACCTCTAAATTGATGTAACTCTGCTAATCCAAAACGATCAGCTCCCTCAATCAATATGACATTTGCATTTGGAACATCTACTCCTACTTCAATAACTGGAGTGGCTACAAGTATATCTATTCGCCCTATACGAAAATCATCCATAATTTTCCTTTTTTCATCCAAATTCATGCGACCATGTAAAAGACCAACATTAAATTGCGGATATATATCTTCAGATAGAATTCGATGCTCTTCTATTGCTGCTCTAGTTTGAATAACTTCAGATTCATTTATGATTGGACAAACAATAAATGCTTGATATCCTAGGTTGACTTGAGATTGGATAAATACATATCCCTCTTTTCTTTGATCGGGTCTCAATAATCGAGTTCGAACTGGCAATCTTCCTTTTGGCATCTCGTTTATTACTGATACATCCAAATCACCATAGAGGGTCAAGGCTAAGCTTCTTGGAATTGGTGTTGCAGACATATTCAAAGTGTGTGTATGCGCACCTTTACCCACAAGAGTTTGTCGTTGATCTACACCAAAACGATGTTGTTCATCCACTACAGCCAATGCTAATCTTGGAATGCGAACGCTCTCTTGTATAAGGGAATGAGTACCAACAACAATATCAATATCCCCTGAAGCAATTTTACTTTTCATGGAATTTTTTTCAGAAAGACTGTGACTTCCTAATAATAATCCAACAGAATAATTATTTGTTTCCCCCTCCAAACTAAATGAAAAACTATTGACATTATTGTTTTGGTCCACCCTACTCAACAACATGTTATTGAGAGTTAAAAAATGTTGTTCAGCAAGTACTTCTGTTGGAGCCATTAACGCTGACTGAAGTCCATTAACAGCACATAGTAACATTGAAGAAAGAGCAACTACGGTTTTACCACTTCCAACGTCACCTTGTAGCAATCTTGACATAGGATTACCACGATTCATGTCGACAAATATGTCATTTATTACTTTTTGTTGTGCTAGCGTTAATGTAAATGGAAGTTTATTCGTAAGCCAATTCTTCACTAAGTGGTCTTTGTCACTAATTGATACTGAAGCACCTAATTCAATCTTTTCATTTTTTCTGTAGAGCAATGAAAGTTGAAATAAAAACATCTCATCAAATGCTAAACGTTTTAAAGCAGAGCTTTCTTTTTCTTTCGACGTAGGGTAGTGAATTTCTATAATTGCTTTAGAAAGCTGGAGGAATTTAAACTTTGCCATAGTTTTTGTTGGTAAAAAATCCTTTAAATTAGGAATCAACATTTTAAGAGCGTCTTTAATCAAATTTCGAAGAATCTTCTGGGATACTCCTGCTGCTGCTGGATATACGGGAATTAATGAACCAATTTTATATTCAAAATTCTTAGGGTCAACAATTTCGTTAATGTTCGAGGTTGGTTCAAAAGTCCGCTCATGTCTAAACACTCGTAAATGTCCAGAAATCATTAACGTACTGCCACTTTTCAAATTTCTAGAAAGAAATGGCTGATTAAACCATAAAACACGAATCGATCCTGTTTTATCTGTTAAAATGCACTCAGTAGAACGAATACGTCTTGCTCCAATAATTACCGATCGAACATTACTAACCGCACCTAAAATCGAAACCTCTTCTTCATAACTTATAAGGGAAATATTCTGAATTTCAATATGGCGTCGAGGAAAATGATTTATCACATCCCACATAAAATTTAGCCCTAGATCCGATAATTTATTGCTAAGTTTCACACCAACTCCTTTAATATGCTTAGCAGGTGGATCATACATAATAGAATCGCTGAATTCATTACTATCGTGCTTAATTGGATTAGTGGTTTCAAAATTTGAAAATTTGATAAGTTTCTTATCAGATTTAGATATGCCGTCTATCAAAACTAAAATTTCGTTGGCCCAAATTGAACGTTCATTGGGTGTGTGTTTTGAGTAATTAAAAGAAAACACTTCAATAGCCCTAAGTGAAGTTAGTGTATTTTCATCAATTCCTCCGAGATCACTGATCCAATTATTGATAAATTTGTCGAGCCCACCAAGTACAGCCTTATCAGTAAAACCTAATTGATGTTCGAGTCGAAGAATATTAGAAAAAACATTCAATTTATTTGGAAATAATTGCTTATTATTTTGCATGAGAATTTCCTTTTTAACGATTATTATTATTACACAATTAAGAAACTTCGATAAGTTAGATATATCTTTGAAATACAATCGTTGACATTATCAATCCCAACATGCAAAATTTAGTAACTGGCATTGAAGGAGACAAGTACACTTGAAAATCCATCTAGCGAGTCTGGTACGGTGAAAGCAGGCATGGCAAATTTAAGTGGAATATCACTCCCGAGCTTTGTACTGAGCACACTATCTATGGGTGTTAGGATACAACGTTGAATGTCCTACGTTAGTGGGCAAAGATGTTGGAAGATAATTCTCTCATCTTACCGAGAGGTCTGTGAATAACAGACAAGAAGGGTGGTACCGCGGGCAAAATTACCCCGTCCCTTTGTGGACGGGTTTTTTTATTTAATTTCAGAATTAGCAAGAGCAAAAATGAATATGAAAAATAATAATATTGAACTATATGATACAACTTTAAGAGATGGCACTCAGCAAGAAGGCATATCACTATCAGTACAAGATAAATTATTAATCACAAAAAGATTGGATGATTTTGGTGTTCATTATATTGAAGGAGGTTGGCCAGGTTCGAATCCAAAAGATGCAGAATTTTTTGCACAAGCAAAGAAACTTTCTTTAAAAAATTCTCAACTTGCAGCTTTTAGTAGCACGAGAAGATCAAATACTCAAGTAGAAAAAGACATTAATATGCAAACTCTACTAGAAGCAGAAACACCTGTCGTAACACTTGTAGGAAAATCTTGGGATTTACATGTAACAGAAGTTTTAGAAACAACCTTGAAAGAAAACCTTTTGATGATATCTGATAGTGTCTCTTTTCTAGAAAAAAGGGGAAGAAAAGTAGTCTTTGATGCAGAACATTTTTTTGACGGATATAAAGCAAATAAGGAATATGCACTTGAATGTCTATTAGCTGCACAAGATTCTGGAGTATCGTGTTTAACCCTATGTGACACTAATGGTGGAACTTTACCAAATGAAATTGGTGAAATCGTTAGTGAAATACGTTCTAAAACCAAGTGTCAAATTGGTATTCATACCCATAATGACACAGAGACTGCCGTCGCCAGTTCATTAGTAGCCCTTTATTCTGGTGCTACACAAATACAAGGCACTGTAAATGGATATGGAGAGCGATGTGGTAATGCAAATTTATTAACAATCATAGGTAATCTCCAGCTCAAATTGGGAATTAAAGTTATCGATCCTCATCAAATCGAATTACTTTCTGACCTTTCAAATTTTGTAAGTGAAATTGCCAACCTGCCACATAACCAATATCAACCTTATGTGGGTAAAAGTGCATTCGTGCACAAAGCAGGATTACATGCCTCTGCAGTTTCTAAAGTTAGACACAGTTATCAACATATAGAACCGAATGACGTTGGCAATTCTACCAGAGTAGTTATATCTGAATTAGCGGGGAGAAGTAATATAAGAGAAAAATTAAAGGAAATAGGACTTAAAGCTTCTACTGAAATAGAAAAAACATTGATAGAAACAATCAAGAACAAAGAGAACATTGGATTTCAATATGATGGAGCTGAAGCTTCATTTGAAATGCTTTTTCATAAATCACAATCTCAATACAAGCAACCTTTTGAAATTATAGACTTCTTATTAGTAGCTGAAAAAAATCGTAGGACTAATGATTTAGATGATGCAAATTTAATATCGGAAGTTACCGTTAAAGTAAAGGTTGGAGAAAAGGTTATGCACACTGCTGCAAGTGGTAATGGTCCAGTAAATGCTCTGGATGCAGCTCTAAGAAAAGGCCTAATTGAATTTTTTCCTTCTTTAACTCAAATTAAACTGACTGACTACAAGGTAAGAGTAATTGATCAAGGCGGTGGATCTGATGCCACTGTAAGAGTATTAGTTGAGTCCACCGATGGAAAAGAAACGTGGAGAACAGTGGGATGTTCTCCAAATATCATAGAAGCAAGCAGACAAGCATTAGTCGACAGTTTGGAATGGTGGTTAATAAAGAATAAATAACTAATTTGAATTATTTAAAAGCCTTCGAATTTCTGATATTTCCACCAATGCATCTTTGCTATCTGCCTCCTTACTGAATTTCTCCCAAGCTGAATGGACAGTACTATGATCTCGTCCATCGAATATATTCCCGATACTTTTGAAAGACATATGTTTATCTTCACGCAATAGATATATTGCGGCATTTCTAGCACGTGAAACTTCTTTTCCACCACCTCGACCTACAACAGCTTGATTCTGAGTATGATAATATTTTGCAACAACACGACAAACTTGTTCAGGAGTAAGCGATGTCCTATCAGTAAATATCATATCCCTTAGCAAGGATTTGACATTTGTTTCATCAATACTCTTGTTATTAAATTTCTGAAATGCAATCACACGATTTAATAGACCTTCTAACTGTCTTACGTTAGTTGAAAATTCATTAGCAATAATTTGAAGAACTTTATCCGGAATTTCAACCGCTTTATTATGAGATTTCATACGCAAGATTTCAACTGCTGTATTCAATTCAGGACGTTGGATATTCGTAACAAGGCCCCATTCGAATCTTGATTTTAAATTTGAATTAAAAGCAATAAGATTGCTTGGATGGCAATTAGAAGTTAATACGATCAGTTTGCCTCTTTGATACATACTATTAAATATATGATAGATGATATCTTGCGTCTGATCTTTGCCGCTTAAAAATTGGACATCATCTATAAGTAATGAATCAAGTACTTCATATCGATTTCTAAATGATTCAACATCATTGTTTCGAACAGAATTCACAAAATTACGCATAAATTGCTCACTTGTAATATATAAACAATTTAAACCATCACTAATCATCTTTTTACGAGCAGATAATAATAAATGAGTCTTGCCTAATCCAACATCTGAATATATCAATAACGGATTAAAAGATATATCACCATTAACAGCGTTAGATATCGCAGAATATGCAAACTCATTTGAAGGACCTATCGCAAAAGAGTCCAAAGTGTAATCAAGCGTTAATTCAGAGGAATATGGAGTTTTAACGTTTTGATAATTATTATTCCGAAAAGTATGATGAGAGTCATAATTAGAATCAGAAAATTCAATGGATTCATTAATTGGGCCTACGTGGAATTTAATTGAGAATTTATGGTTCGAAACATTTTCAACAGCCTCTTCAATAATATGTAAGAGTCGTTGTTCCAAAAATTCTGCAGCAAATGAACTCGATGCTCTTACCAGCAATATATTTGATTCAATTGAAGTGCCTTCTGTGTCTCTAAGAAAAGTATCAAATGATGCTTTAGCAACCTTCATTTCAAGTCGTCCTAAAGCAGATTTCCATATCCAATCAGGTGTCATTTAACCTATCCCAACAATAAAAAATAAAAGTATTCTAAAGTAAAATATCGAAAGTAAAACGTCATGGAATCTACTTCTTGAAATTATCAATTCATTGTGTGAAACGCAACGATTTTTTAGAGTAATTATCACGAAAATATTTATACATTTTGTCTTGACAAAATGAAAATTGGCTCTGTATACGGACATTACCGCAAAAAAATAAAAAGCCAAAATGTTGAAAAAAATTGCCTCAAAAATACTTGACAAAACTTAAAAAAAACCCCCCTGCGACAACCACGCCACGGAGAGCTTTTTTAGAAAAAATATAAAATATATGACAATAATATTATCTAAATTTATTTTCGGATATTTAAAAAGAATTATGTATAAGTTACCATTAATATCCACTTGAACATTCATAAAAATTAACGTTTGATGGAGAGAATTATTGAACCTTTTGCTAATGGGAAACCCCATATATAGTGCATTAGTAGCCGATGTTTTTTTACAAGAAAATCTATCCATTAACTACATTGCTACCTCACAAGACAGAAAAGAAGGAAGAGGTCAGAAACTTATACCCCCACCTCTTAAAGAATGGGGCATCAAGTACGATATACCCGTTTTTCAATTCCAATCGCTAAAAAACAAAGCTTCTATCGATGCTATCAGAGATATTAATCCTGAATTAATTATTGTTGCAGCATATGGAAAAATGTTACCAAAAGAAATACTAGAAATCCCTAAATACGGATGTTTAAATATTCATCCTTCTCTACTTCCTAAATATCGAGGCCCCTCCCCAGTTATATCAACCTTAGTAGACGGTGTTCAGGAAACAGGCGTTTCAGTGATTCTTATGAATGAAGAAATGGATGCCGGTCCAATATTGACTCAAAAGAATGTCACAATTTTAAAAAATGAAAATTCCGAAAAATTAACATCACGTCTTTTTCAAAAAGGTGCTTATGAGTTATCAAAGATTTTGGATCAATGGGTAAAAAATGAATTGATTCCAATTCCTCAAAATGAGACTGATGCAACTTTCACTAAATTAATTACAAAATCCGACGGAGAAATAAACTGGAAATTCCCTGCACATAAAATTTCCTTGCTAATTCGAGCTTATCATCCATGGCCCGGCACTTATACAACCTGGAAAGGATTGAATCTTAAGATTTTAGATGCGGAATTCATAGACTCTTATGAATTTAATGGAACAATTCATAATAATATAGGTAAGGTAATAAGAAGAACCGATACAGATTCACCTTTGGGAGTAATTACTGGTGAACAGATATTATTACCTACATTGCTACAATTGGCTGGAAAAACCATAGTGAACGCTAAAGAATTTTTAAAAAGAAATAGTGATTTCATTGGCTCAACGCTCGGTTAGTTAAGTGAATATTAAGCGTTGTTTGTAAATTGATTATTTAAGCAAATTGGCTGCAATGCATTTGCATGTATTTCATTTCTTAACAACTCTAAATCAAATATGTCTTCAGTTATAATTTTTATAGTTTTTAATAATACTACTGGTTCCATTATTAATCCTTGATTACGAATCAGATCAAATAAAATTTCTTTTGCTGTTTCATCATTAGATTCTTTTATTTTAACCCATAAGGCATCATATCCATCACCGATTATTGGGAACGTCAAATACGTTAATACTGGACCTCTATCCATATCAGAGGTGGCAATATGCACCATTAGTCCATGTTCTTCGGAGCGGTCTTCAATAAGACTATTTATAACTTGTTGCCAAGTTCCAACAGGCCCGGAAGGAGCTGCTGGATGCAAGTTAAGAACAAGCATTCCTTCGACTACTTGGTCGGAAAAAATCAATCCATATCCAGCAGAAACTGAAAAATCAACAGAAAAACTATTAATTTTTTCTAGCATGAGGTTATCATACATGTTCCGTATTTCAGAGAAACTCTTGGCATTTTGTAATTTCCTAAATTTCCGCGAGGATATCGTTATTATTGGAATCTTGTATGTCTCAACTAGATTAAGAAAACGATCGGTATTTTCATCTTCGCCATATTCACGATTGCAAAAAAGAAATTCTATACTTGCATCAATCCTACCACTAGAAATTGCTTCAGCAGTTTCTATGAATAATCCTCTAGAGCCACTGCCTCCTCCTGATGAAAACCAACCTATTTTCTTGTGAGACATTTTTTTCCCTGCTTACTAAAATAAAATTTGACGGTAGGTTATGCTATCATACCTTAATAATGGAAAAAATAACTCAATCAGATGTTTTAATAATAGGTGCGGGAATAAGCGGTTGTTCTACAGCATATTATCTTGCAAAAAAAGGTATCCAATCAACAATTATAGACCCAATGGGTGTAGGGGAAGAGGCATCGGGTTGGGCCCTAGGGGACCTAAATATTTTAACAGGACAAGGTCTTGATGGTCCATTATTTGAATTTGCAAAAAATAGCCTCGATATGCATAGACTGCTCCATGAAGAATTTTTAAGCACCTTAGGAATTGATACTCAATTAAAATTTCTTGATACTTCATTCATTGCCATGGATGAATTAGACATTAAAGATTTGGAAATATTGGCAAATCAATTCAAAAAAAGGAAATTCAATTTCAAATGGATGAATTCTAGTGAATTGCTTAATTCCGAACCTGAAATCAATCCAAATGTTGTTGGAGGAATTATTGCAGAAGGCATGGGTTTGTTAAACCCATGGTCATTAACAAAGGCTTTTATGGAAGATGTAGAAAAAAATGGTGGGCATTTTGTTAAAGATAAAGTAAACGAATTAATTTTCGATAATGAAAAAATAGTTGCAGTTAAAACAACTACTAAAACTATTTCATGCAAGATAATTGTATTTGCAATGGGTCCTTGGGCAATAAAAATTCAAGACTGGGTAAAAAATAAATTTCTACTCCCAGTTCGTCCTGTTAAAGGACAAATTATTCGACTAGAAACTAACTCAACCCCATATTCCTATGTGGACTGGCAAGATACATACTTGGTAAAGAAAAGTGATGGATTAACATGGGTTGGCACAACAATGGAAGAAACAGGTTTTGATAAGGCTATTACAGAAGAAGCAAAAAAAGATATCATCTCTCGAGCAGCATTCTTATCCCCAATTCTAAAAAATGCTAAGCAAATTCTTCAAACAGCCTGTCTTCGACCTGTTACAGACGACTGGCTTCCTATTTTAGATATTCTACCTGAAATTGATAATGCATATGTTATTACTGGGGGAGGTAGAAAAGGAATTTTACTTGCACCAGCTATGGGCAGCTTCATGGCTAATATGATCAATGATGGGAAACCACTTCCCGAAAACCCTTATGGCCTTAAAAGATTTACCATAAATTGATCCTTTTTCATTTTTAAAATCTTCACATATGACTTTTTATTACTTAAATAATAAAATATGCATATTAATAATTTATAGGAGTAATCGTGAATATACTCATTATTAATGGTCCGAACCTAAATAATTTGGGCTTAAGAGATACTTCAATGTATGGAACAACGACCCTCAAAGACATTGAGTCTATGCTATTAGATCAGGCAAAATCTTTGAATGTTGATCTTCAATTTTTTCAATCAAACACCGAAGGATCAATTGTAGATAAAATTCAGGAATTATCTAAGGGAATTGATGGAGTAATTATTAATCCTGGAGCTCTTACTCATTATGGATATAGCTTGAGAGACGCATTAGAGGATACAAAATTGCCAGTAATCGAAGTACATATTTCCAACATTTACGCTAGAGAAGAATGGAGATCAAAATCGGTTATATCAAGTATTGCAGTTGGACAAATTTCTGGTTTAGGATATAGAGGATATGAAATGGCTCTTCAAGAAATGACAAGAAGAATAAGTGGAAAGTAACATGATTGAAAGAATAACCCAACTTAGAGAAAAAATAAGTAGTGCAGGTTTAGATGGTTTGATTATATCGAATCCTGATAATCGTCGGTATATTTCTGGTTTCACTGGTTCTGCAGGCTATCTTCTGATCACGCTTGATGAAACAATTTTAGCTACTGACTTTCGCTACATTGAACAATCTACTCAACAAGCTCCCAATTTTGAAATTTATAGAATATCCGGTGCGGTTAATTGGATAAGCGATTTATTAAATAGGGTTAGTATTTCCAAATTAGGCTTCGAAGCTGCTGACCTGTCAGTTAATCTACATGCGTCAATGTTAGATGAAATCGTTAAAGTAAAACCGCAACACCCTGATTTTATTCCTACCACTGACTTAATAGAACCCCTTAGAATGGTAAAGGACTCAGAAGAGATAGCATTAGTATCTAAGGCAGTTGACTTAGCCGACGACGCTTTTCTTGAAGTATCTAAAAAAATACAAATAGGCCACTCGGAACTCTCAATAGCGTGGGAAATTGAAAAAACCATGAAAGAAATGGGAGCTGATTCGATTTCATTTGACACAATAGTAGCTTCAGGTCCTAATGGAGCAAAACCACATCATCGACCTTCAGAAAGGAAAATTCAGTCTGGGGAACCTATTGTAATAGACATGGGAGCAAAATTCCAAGGTTATTGTAGTGATATGACTAGAACTATTTGCATAGGAGAACCCGAACCAAAATTAAAAGAAATATACGATATAGTTTTGGGAGCACAATTAACTGCAATTGCAACAGTGAATTCAGAAATGACTAGTGGTGATGCCGATAAAATTTCCAGAGATATAATAAACGAAGCTGGATATGGCGATTTATTTGGACATAGCCTAGGACATGGAATTGGCCTTGAAGTACATGAAAACCCTCGAGTAGGCCCAGGAGGAAATGATAATTTGGTAAATGGTACGATTTTCACTATAGAACCCGGAATTTATATAACAGGCTGGGGTGGAGTACGTATAGAGGATACTGTAATAATGGAAAACGGTTCAGTTCGTACACTTAACAAATCTCATAAGTTGCAAAATCCTCAATAAATTTATTAGATAATAAAAAATTTTCACAAATAACTTGGAGGGCACGATGGCAGAATCTATAAGTTTTAGTGATCTAAAAAAAGGTTTTACGTTAGAATTCGACGGTGAAGCTTATCAGGTAGTTGACTTCAAACATGTATATATGCAGCAACGTGCACCAACTTTAACGTTGAAATTAAAACAACTTCGAAATGGCAAAACTTTTGAAAGAAAAGTTCCTGGTACTCAAAAATTAACATTAGCTGAAGTAGATCCTCGAGAGGCCCAGTATCTTTATGACGATGGAAGTTCATACATTTTCATGGATAACGAAACTTATGATCAATTTCCTTTAACATATGACCAATTAGAAGATCAAATTAAATTTCTTACCGAAGGTGATGTATTACAAATCCTTTTCTACAAAGGAGATGCAGTTAATATAGATCTTCCTACAACTGTAGACTTGGAAATTGTCGATACCCCTCCAGCACATAGAGGAGACACTGCAACATCAGGAAATAAGCCCGCCACTTTATCAACTGGTTTAATTGTAAAAGTTCCAATGCATGTAAATACAGGGCAAACAATTAGAGTTGATACACGCAATGGCGAGTATGTAGCAACAATATAAATGAACATGAAAGTTTTCTCAGTTTCTGAAATTACCGGGCACATAAAATTATTATTAAAAAGTGAACCATTATTATCAGATGTTTGGATATCCGGTGAAGTTACAAACGCTTCTAAAGTTAGAGGGAATACTTATTTCACGCTAAGAGATGAAACAAATCAGATTCAATGTGTAAAATTCCAAGATAATCAGTCTCATATTTTGTCAGATGGTGCCTTGGTTTTACTTCACGGACGAATCGATATATATGAAATTCGAGGTAGTGTGCAATGTTATGTAGATATGGTTCAAGAACAAGGGCTTGGAGAACAACAACTTGAATTTGAGAAACTTAAATTAAAATTAGAATCAGAAGGGTTATTTGAGGAAAGTAGAAAAAGGTTAATCCCTTCCTTTCCCAAAAATATTTTGGCTATCACATCTCCTACAGGAGCAGTCTGGCAAGACATACAAAATGTTGTTACCCGTAGATATCCACTTGTCGAATTAACTCTTATCCAATGCCAAGTACAGGGTGATTATGCCGTTCCATCCATACTCCATGCTTTTGAAGCTGTTAAACTCATCGAAAATGTAGACACTATAATACTTGCTAGAGGTGGTGGTTCAGCTGACGACCTTAAAGCTTTTAACGACGAATCTCTTGTCCGAGCAATATATTCATGTAAAATTCCCGTAATAAGTGCTATAGGGCATGAAACAGATACTACTTTATCTGACTTGGTAGCAGACCTGCGTGCATCTACTCCATCTGTTGCTGCTGAACGAGCAGTTCCAAATATTAATGATATATTTAAAAACATTATTACTACCAGAAGGTCTTTGAACAGAATAATGAATGAAAAAATAAACCATATGATTGAACAAATTAAGCGTTCCTCCAGACAACTAAATTATTTAACTCCAAATATTAATATGTTTCGTCAACAAGTTGATGAAATAATCAGTAGAAATAACCGTAATATTTTAGGGCAAATTCAAATTCAACAAGAAAAAATAAATGGAGTCGAATCTCAATTGTCTGCATTAAATCCAATTTCAGTTCTTAACCGAGGTTATTCAATTATTACAAAAAATAACGATAATTCCTTAGTAAAGAAAATAAATGATATTGAATTACTTGATGACATAAACATCCACATATCTGATGGAATACTAAGAGGAAAAATTACAAAGAAACCAAGCTAAATCATACTTGTAAAATTAACAATATTGTTTACACTTGCTCGTGAAAACTGTAACATATGGTTAATACGTAATATGAGGGAATTTTCAATGATCCGTTTATTATCTATGTTTATGTTTTTCATTCTTGTATTTTCTATCGGTTGTTTATCTTCAGGAGAGGAAACAGTCGTTCCAGCAGTAACTCCAACTTTCGTGCCAACAGCTGTTGAGAAAAGTTCTGGAACAGGACATGGTGATAGTCACTCAAGTGGTGCTACGCAATCAGATAAAAGTCCAGAGGAAATGTTTGCAGGTACAATTTGTGCTAGCTGCCATAAAATTGAAGGTACTGGAGCTCAAGGCATTACAGGACCTGAACTAACAAATATAGGTACCATCGGTGCTTCGAGAATAAGTGGATACAGTGCAGAAGAGTACATCCGAGAATCCATCATTGAACCTGATGCTTACTTAGTTGAAGGCTATGGTAATCTTATGCCTGCAGGTTTGAAGGACTTACTTGGTGCTGATTACGAACCCATAATTACCTACCTTGTTAGCCTTAAGTAGATATAAAATAATTTCCTCGTTGTTCTGTAAATTATCATCTCCTCAACAGGAGGGGCAGAGTGACCACTGAACCCGAAAATGAGGATTCTTCAAAAGACACCCTCGAATTCGAAGATGCTTATAAACAACTTGAAAAGATTCTTGAGGAATTAGAATCAGGTACTTTAACTTTAGAGCAGTCCACTGCTCTATATGAAAAAGGTATCGCTCTGGCAAACTTATGCAACAAGATCCTTTCAACTGCAGAAATACGTATTAACACTCTTCAGGTAGACTTAGGAAAACAAATAGAGATGTTAGAAGACCTTTCAACAGAAAATTGAATGATTATTTGAGAATTCCATCGTTGTTGATGCAAAATCTCCTTATATAATGCTTACTAAAATACAAAAACAATTCCAATATTCAATTATTTTTCCAATTAGGAATGAGCCGATTATTTTATTATTGGTGCTCCCAACCATGTTAATAACCATGGGAATGGGTATGGCAGCCCCTCTGCTACCACTTCTTGTGAAAAGTTATGGACTCTCAACAGTAATGGTTGGAACTGTCATAAGCTCATTCGCACTGGCTCGTGTTTTTTCAAATATTCCTGCAGGTTTCCTTACGCAATCAAAGGGAGCTAAATTAGCACTGATTCTAGGAGGAATTTTTGCAGGTCTAGGGAATCTTTTCATAGCATTTACAGACAACTATTGGTCATTAATTGTTTGCAGGTTTATTGCTGGTATAGGAACAGCAATGTATATAACTTCTGTTTTAACTTTTGTGTCACAAATAGGGGAAGATGCATTCCGGGGAAGACTGATGACAATCTATCAAGCCTCATTTCTTTTTGGCATGGCTTTGGGACCTCTTTCAGGTGGCTTCATAACAAATATCTTCAATCTTAAAGCACCATTTATATTTATAGCAGTAATATCTATTTGTTCATCAATATGGTGCGTATTACGTATTCCATCATATGTAGGAAAAATTAACAATATTCAAAATTCTGAAAACAAGAAACCCACTAGAAAACTGGATTATCTAAAGTTATTGAAAAATCAAAGTTTTCTAGCAATATCTACAATTCAAATATCAGTTTTCTTTACCCGAGGTTCTGCACTGTTTTTACTTTTTCCTATACTCGCTTCTGAAAAATTTTTATTAAAACCAGGATATGTAGGAATGCTTTTCACTATCCCACAATTAAGTAATTTCTCTACGCAACCATTCGTAGCAATGTTAGTAGATAGACTAGGAAGAAAATCATTGCTTATTCCAGCTATGGCATTATTTTGCTCATCACTTTTCATATCTGCAATAAGTTTTCATATATATATATTCATCATAGCATTAATTTTTTATGGAATTGCTCAAGCAATTGTGGCTCCTGTCGCGAATGCTTATATTGCTGACATGTCAGCTCCTGAAGAAAGAGCAGTGACATATGGTGCCTTCAGAACATTCGCAGATTTAGGGATTGTATTCGGAGCCCCTATTATTGGAAAAATAACCGATATTTTCACCGTGGAAACTGCACTGCTTGGCAATTCAATCTTTTTAGCAATTGCAGCATTACTTTTTGCTATCATAGCAAAAGAAAAAAAGATCATGCAAACAAATAATCTTTTGAAGGATACAACGAATGACAAATAGACTTGCAAATGAAACAAGTCCCTACCTTCTCCAACATAGCGAAAATCCTGTAGATTGGTTTCCTTGGGGAGAGGAGGCACTCTCAAAATCAAAAGAAGAAGATAAACCTATTTTACTTAGTATAGGATATGCGGCATGTCATTGGTGCCATGTGATGGAAAAAGAATGTTTTGAAAATCCTAAAATTGCTGCAATCATGAATGAACTTTTTATCAATATAAAAGTTGATAGAGAAGAACGTCCAGATATAGATTCTATATACATGCAAGCACTTCAGGCAGTTACTGGTCAAGGAGGATGGCCCATGACAATGTTTTTAACTCCTGAACTAAATCCATTCTATGCTGGAACATATTTCCCTCCGTATGACACACAACATATGCCAGGTTTTCAACGAGTTCTACTTTCTGTATCTAACGCATTTATAACCGATCGAGATAAAGTCAACAAGAACTCCATTCAAATCACCCAACATCTACAAAAAGAAATTAATATACAGCCAGAAAAACAAGATGATACTAATATCTTGGAAAAAGCATCGGAAATTCTAGGTAATTACTTCGATCCTATAAATGGAGGGTTTGGATCTGCCCCAAAATTTCCTAAACCTTTATCACTAGAATTCCTTCTAAGAAAATCAATCCTAAATGATGATCTGAAAGCCCAAGAAATAGTAATTCTAACACTAAATAAAATGGCTGATGGAGGAATTCATGATCATATCGATGGTGGATTTGCAAGATATTGCACGGATGCTATTTGGCTAACACCACATTTTGAAAAGATGCTCTATGATAATGCTCTTCTGGCAAAAGTATTCCTTTACGCTTATCAACTTACAAATAATCCTCATTTTCTTGAAATAAGTGAAAAAATTATCTCCTATGTTACTAATGATCTTACTGATGAACTTGGTGGATTTTATACTTCTAGAGATGCAGATAGCGAAGGTGGAGAAGGAACATATTATTTATGGACATTCGATGAGGTAATGAATCTACTCGGTCAAGAAACAGGACATTTGATTACTCAATATTTTGGAATAACTTCAAAAGGGAATTTTGAAAATGCTAATATTCTGCACATTGAAAAATCCATCGCTCAACTTTCGTATGAGCAAAATCTAAGTACGGAAATAATTGAAAACAAAATAAATAATGGCATTAAAAAAATGCACTTTGAGAGAAAACGACGTGTAAAACCTCCTCTAGATGATAAAGTTTTGACTTCTTGGAATGGAATGATGCTCACAACTCTTGCGGAAGCAGGCAATATTTTAAACAAACAGGAATACATAGATAAAGCTGAAAAAAATGCTAACTTTCTTTGGGACAACCTAATGAAAAACGGCAGACTTTTGAGAACATGGCGTCAAGGTCAATCAAAATTATTGGGGTACTTAGAAGATTATTCCAATTTTGCTCAAGGATTGATTGCTCTATATGAGGCAACTTTCAATCCAATTTGGATTCAACGATCAATATACCTATGCGATCAAATCCTTCAACTATTTTATGATCCTTCAAATAGAACCCTTTACGACACTGGAAATGATCATGAAGAACTCATAATTCGACCTTCAGAATTCTTTGATGGAGCAATACCATGCGGTGCTTCAGTTGCAACAATGGTACTTCTCAAATTAGCAAGACTAACTGGTTCAAGTAATTACCAAAATGCAGCGAATAATGTCCTGGAAAAACTGTCGCCCATTATTAGCTCTCAGCCAGAACCTTTCGCAAACTGGCTTTGTGCTATTGACTTTGCAACTTCTTCTCCAAAAGAAATTGCAATAATAGGAGATAGGAATAACTCATCAACACAAGAATTATTAAACCAATTAAGATCTAAATTCATTCCTAATAAAGTTTTAGCTGGATTCAATAACTTACTTGAAGAACCTCCATTACCCTTGTTAGAAGATAAGATAATGGTTAATAACCAACCAACTGCATACATATGTCAGAATTTTACATGCAATAGACCAACAAATTCATCCGATGAATTTAAAAAACAGCTCGAAGAGATTAATGAAGGACTATCAAGTAGTGGATTCTTCCAAATAGATTAAGTGTTTTTACACTTGGGAATATTTAGCGCCCCGTAAGCCACCTGGAAAGGTTACTATCATTTCTAGGTGCAAATATTGAATCGCCTGTATGCAAAGGAGTCTTTCTAATTCGTGTCATATTTGAATTTCTGGAACGAATTATCGGAAGGGTAAGAACAGTTGCACCAAAGAGAGCAACTAATCCACCAACTACTTGTCTTCGAGTATATTTTGCATTTGCTATCAAATTCATATAAGTCATTTCTCCATAAATAGTACAGTCTGAGTATACACCTTCTTTTTGTCATGTGACAAGATTAAAAATATTCTAGCCAATTCGTACTTGACAGAATTCCTTCTTTTGCGATACTCTTCACAAAGATTTATTGACTATATGGATGCTGATCAGGGTTCATATTGTGATTGAAATCACTAGTTATATACCACATTTTCAGACGGAGCGACAATGGATCCGAATAGAATTGATCCAAATTACATAGGATCTGTAGAGTGGCACAATCTAGACCAGTTAGCTATGTGGCTGGTTTTTTTACCCTTGTCAATGATAGTTTTTGCATTTTCCATGGCTATCGCACATGCGATAATTCCTTCCGCAGTATCATCGGGACATATCCCAACAATCGCGAATAAGTTGAGGCCTCTATTTTACGGTGCTTCAGCAGTTGGTGCTGTGCTAGTTGTTATTGTTGTAATAAATATATTCACTAGTGTAGACGCCATTTGGGACGTTTATCCAGATTGGTGGATTTAAGGAGATTTGGTGAAAGAAGCAGTAATTTTCCCTTTGTTTTCAGTGGCAATCACTGCACTACTAATTTCTTTAGTGGGAGTGACCCTTGTTAATATCGGAAATGAAGGAGCAGTTGCTTTTGGATTTGCAGTGGTTTTCATAATAGCTTTAATTGCTACAATATTTAAATTCACAACAAAGGCATTGAAAGTTAATAAATGATAATATTTTTACTACCACTAGCTGCAATACTTGTCACTGCCAGTCTCCTTATAGGAATGGGCATAGGCTTTATTCAACTCGGACCCGAAATAACTATTGTAATATCTGTATTGATAATTCTCTGGGTCTGTATTGCAGGAGCTGCACTAGCTTACAAAGCTCCAGGCATTCCGTCAGGCAATAATGGATGGATAGTAGCCTTAATGGGCACTTTTGCGTTTATACTAGTAGTTACTGGAGGAACTCTCGTAGGAACAAAACTTTTAGGCCATTATGTTTGGGCTTTTGATAAGTTTTATCTACCTACTGTTGAGCAACCTATAGACTTCCCACACACTTCACATGTTCAAAAAGGTCAGATTGATTGTGTGTTTTGTCACAGCACTGTAGACTCTGAAGCAATGGCTAGCGTTCCCCCCGTTGAACAGTGTATGTTCTGCCATCAAGTAGTTGGCAAAGACCTGCCAGGTGTTAAAAAAGTCCTGGATGCATGGGAAAATAATCAAACCATCCAGTGGGTAAGAGTACACAGGATGCCAGATCATGTAAGGTTCGTTCACGAAGCTCACATAAGCTATTTTAGCGAGAAAGATAACGTTCCAGCATCTGCAGTATGTACATTATGTCACGGAGAAGTTGGAACAATGGAACGTGTTGAACAGGTAAAAGAACTAAAAATGGGATTTTGCGTAGAGTGTCACAGGGACAACGGTGCTCCTACTGACTGTACTACTTGTCATTACTAGCTTAGGAATTTCAATTATATGGATCTAAGTAGAAGAAAATTATTAAAAATGTCGGGAATGGGCTTAGGAGCCATACTCTTTGCTGGGTGTGCAGTTCCTGAAGAAGAGTTCATTATTGAAAGTCCCCATGACTTACCTGAAGATTTAGTAGAAGGAACAGAAGCCCACTATGCAACTTTCGTAAATACAAGTAGTGGATACGAATCCGTTCTCGTAAGAGTCATGCAGGGACGAGCCAAGAAAGTTGAAGGTAATCCTGCCCATCCAACGAGCAGAGGCAAACATAGCGCTCGGGCTGAAGCATCGCTACAATCACTTTATCACCCCGACAGAATTAATGGACCAATGAAAAAGACAGGGGGCTCTTTCCAAAGTATTACTTGGGACGAGGCAATAGAAACACTTTCAACTCAAGTCAAAAATGCTTCCGGGAACGCAGCTATAATAACTGGTCCTGACGCTAGTATTAGACATAAGGTAGTCAATCAGTTTGCTAAAGACCACAAACTTGATCATCACATTTTTGAATCTCTTGAAAACACGAACTTAATGCTTGCTATTAATAATGTATTCGGTCAAAATCAACTACCCAATTTCGACTTTCAAAATTCGAACTATATACTTTCATTTGGTGCAGATTTCTTAGGCACATGGAGCAACTCTGTTTTTAATAGTTGGCAATATGGGAATTTCAGACAAGGACATTCTCGAGACAAAAGAGGAACATTAGTACATATTGAACCTCGCCTTTCCCTAACTGCAGCAAATGCTGATGAATGGTTCTACAATAAACCTGGAAGTGAAGGTGTAATTGCCCTGACAATCGCTTCTATTATTATTGATGAAGGAAGTGGAGATCCTGAGGCATCTTCAGCTGTATCAAAGGTTCTTACTTCTAGCGTTCGTTCAAGTCTTATCGAGAATGTAGAACAAAAAACAGGAATTAGCCTTTCGCACATTAAAGATATAGCACACTCTATTACAAATAATTCGCCTGCAATTATTGTCGGAGCTGGACTAGCTGGTGCACATACAAACGGTGAAGAAAACCTTACTGCTATTTACCTTCTTAATGCACTCGCTGGTAATATTGGGAAGTCAGGGGGAATTCAATTCAATCCTGAAGCACCTTTAACAGACTTAATCACTCAAAGTAATACTACCACCATATCTGAGTGGGGAGATATTTCAAATGCAATGAAAAATGGACAGGTTAAACTTGCCCTTATACATAATGCAAATCCAGTTTATGGATTACCTGAAAGCTTAAATTTTAAAAATGCTTTGGAATCTGTCTCGTATGTTGTCAGTTTCTCAACTTTTATGGATGAAACTACTGCACAAGCAGATCTAATACTGCCAGATCATACTTCATTGGAATCATGGAATTTAAATGTGAGCAAACCAGGCCCAGGATACCAAACAATTGGCGTGCAACAACCCATAGTGATGCCAGAAACGAATTCAGCTGATTTCGGAGATGTATTACTTACAATTACTGATCGTCTAGGCAAAAAACCCATCTGGGATTCAGTAAAATCTGGTGTAATTGAAAACGCTAAGACTTTACAATCAATTTCGTTAAATGAAAATCGAGGTAACTTGGTAACGAAAGACGATGGAAGTTTTGATTTATTCTGGGTTAGTCTCCTTCAAAATGGTGGCTGGTGGGACATTCAGAACAAAGCAAGTGTAGAATTTTCCTTAAACTCTGATGTGATTAACAAATTAGGTGCTATTAGCGATCCTGAATTTTCTGGCTCATCACAAAACTATCCTTTCCACCTTCTACCATTTGAATCTCAGGGAATTGGTGAAGGAAGTGGAGCACACCTACCTTGGCTTCAAGGAATTCCTGATCCAATATCTACAGCAGTTTGGGATACTTGGGTTGAAATTAACCCATCAAAGGCTTCCGAACTTGGTTTAAGAGAAGGAGATATAGTTACCATTGAATCTTCTCATGGTTCAATAGATGCAAAAATATATATACATCCTGCAACTTCTCCTGAGGTATTAAGCATTCCAATCGGACAGGGACACAAGGGATATGGTCGATATGCAACAGATAGAGGATCGAACGTGCTTTCCATCCTTTCTCCAATTGAAGAAAAGAATTCCGGTGCATTGGCTTGGGGAGCTACAAGAGTTCGTCTGACACCCACCGGTTCAAGAAAACGTTTACCGAAGAGTGAAGGTGCTGTGGAAGCACGAGCACTACCGGGATTTCCTGTAGTACAAGTTACAAATCATTAAAGGTATAGTAGAAATGAGTCATGATGAAGCTGAAGAGGAAGTAATGGTACTTAAAACAAGAACTGAAAAAAAATATGGGATGGTGGTCGATATTGATCGTTGTAGTGGTTGCCAGGCATGTGTTGTCGCATGTCAGTCAGAAAACAATGTTCGAATAAACGATGATCGAGACTTCCTTCAAAGGCGTGCAGTTCAATGGATAAGGATTGAGCGCTACTGGGAAGGAGAATTCCCAAATGCCAAAGCAAGGTTCATTCCCATGTTCTGTCAACACTGTGACAGTGCACCATGTGAACCGGTATGTCCTGTATATGCAACATATCACAATAATGAAGGTTTAAACGTACAAGTTTACAATCGATGTATTGGTACTCGTTTTTGTGCTAACAACGACCCTTATAACGTTCGTTTCTTCAATTATTGGGAACCAGTATGGCCAGAATCACTTCGAAACCAATTGAACCCTGACGTGAGTATCCGAAGTAGAGGCATCATGGAAAAGTGCACCTTCTGTGTGCAAAGAATACGAAGAGCAGGACGGGATGCTGCCAAGTCTGGTATTCCACTTGCTGACGGTGACATCAATCCAGCATGTGTACAAGCTTGCCCTACTGATGCTCTAGTATTTGGGGATCTTAAAGACGAAGATAGTAAGGTTCATGCAATGAAAAATGATGAAAGAAGCTATCAAGTTCTGGAGCATGTGGGCACATTCCCAAGTGTATATTACCTAAAAAAGGTTGATAAACACGCAACAGAGGAAGGACATGGTAAACATTAATGTCAAATAGCCACCATGTAGTAGAAATAACCGTAAAAACACCCTCAGAAGTTAACAATGAGGTGCTAGGATGGTCTGCCACACTAGGCAGTAAATATCGTCTTGCAGTAGGAATAACAGGTCTTCTATTTTTACTAGGTATTGTTGGTTTTTTCATAAAGGTCCAGGATGGTTTTGATGATTACGTTCCTTGGGCGTACTTAACTGCAGCCTTTGGATTTGTAATGCTTTTCGCCATGTCAGCTCCAATGCTTGCTATCGTTCCAAGGTTAGCACGAGGACATTGGGGAAGACCTATTAGCAGGATAGCTGAATTGTGGGCTCTAGTTGGAGTTCTCCTATTAATTGTTATGATCCCATTACTTCTTGCTTTACCAGAAGCAGATGGAAGAAACACTTTCTGGTTTGTTGATAAATACAGGGAAGGTTGGCCTCCTGGGGCACCACATATTTGGCTTGCATTACTTATGATAGGTCTTGTTGTTAATGGAATAGCTTTATTATGGGCTGCTGCAATTCCTGATTTTGCAGCAATTCGAGACAAAAATATCGTAAATGGAAAAAGTGCTAACTTATACGGAAAATTGTCATTGGGCTGGAGAGGCTCAAAGCGACAATGGAGAGGCTTACGAGCTTCACATGGTGTACTTGGTGCTCTTTATTTTGCAACGTTGATATGGTCGCACACAATGGTCAGTTTTGACTTCAGTCAAAGTCTTGTCCCTGGCATGCGAGACTCAATATATCCAACTTGGTATGCTCTTTCTGGATTGCAATCGGGATTGGGCTTAGTGCTAGTAACAGCATTTATTGCCAGAAGATTTGGTAATTTGAAAGACTATATTCATATAAATCAATTCTGGAGTGCTGCTAAAATATTACTTGCTCTCTCATTACTTTGGGCCTATTTCTGGTGGTCTGGATTCATTATCTACTGGTATGGGAAAAACGAAACCGAAATGAACATCATTCAACTTTTCTGGTTTGGTGCTTATAGACCACTTTTCATACTAAATATCGTATTAAGTTTCTTCATACCTTTTATATTTCTAATTTGGAATCGGATACGAAAGAGTGATTGGGGTCCATCACTTGTTGGTTTCGTGGTAATTGTAGGCTCATTAGTTAATTGTATACGTATATATACGGCTTCATTCTCACTCCCTGACGGAGCAAAAGGACATGCCTTACATCACGTACCTGATTCAATAATGAAGCCCGATCTTCCAGATGTTCTAATGGTTACTGGCTTAGTATCAGGAGCAATATTATTATACTTAATTGCAATCAGATATATCCCTATTATTAGCACTTGGGAAATTCGCGAAGGAATGCTTTACCAAACAGTAAGAAACTTACACAAGCTTCCATTAAAAGTTATTGGAAAACCAGATTAATTTACATAGTTAAGGAGCAACGATGCAACAAAGAGTAGAACTGACAGAAAGAGAGATAAATAGGGACTTACTGCGTCCGAATCTCACTCTTCAGCTACGATTTTTTGTAGTTGTCGCTGTATGCGGTGCAATAGTTGCTATGGCTGGTGGTGCATTAGCATATGCAATCATTAAAGGTGTAGGTGTCTATGGTGTAAACCGTCCTGTCATGTGGGGCTTTATCATAGTCAACTTCGTTTTCTGGGTTGGAATTAGTCACGCTGGAGTTATGCTATCTGCTATTTTGAGGTTAGCTCAGGCGGAATGGCGCCGACCAGCAACTCGTGCTGCTGAAGTACTTACTATGTTTGCACTTGGAACTGCTGCTCTTCATCCTGTTCTTCATACAGGAAGACAATGGCGAACACTTTACTGGGTATTCCCTTACGACTTTGGAAGGGGCATTTGGCCAGACATTCGATCCCCTTTTGTATGGGATCCTAGTGCAATTTTCACCTACTTATCTGGAACAATTATGTTTGTATTTATTTTATTAGTACCAGATATAGCAGTATTACGCGACAGAACAACTGGCATTATGAATAAAGTTTATACTTTCGCTGCTCTTGGATGGCGAGGAAATGCTAGGCAATGGCAATTTCAAATAATAGCAGGAATATTACTATCTGCTCTTATTTTACCAGTTTTCGTATCTGTCCATAGCATAGTTTCTTGGGACTTTGCTGTAGCTATAGCTGTCGAAGGTTGGCATGCTACTATATTCGCACCGTACTTTGTTATTGGAGCAGTTCACTCAGGAGTAGCATCAGTTATAACTTTCCTTGCCGTATTACGGTGGGTTTTCAGATGGGAATCATATATCAGACCAGAACACTTTGATGCATTAGCGAGATTAATGGTAGTTGTCGCAACCGCATGGTTCTATTTCCTCGTTGTTGACTTTGCAATGGGCTTCTACACTGGTGAACCAGCTGAAATTGCACTCAGATACGCGCAAATGGGAGAATGGCCAGGAAATATGTTATTCATTATCTTCATGGCTACTGGGTATGTCTTGCCTATTCCTCTTTGGCTTTTGAAAAATGTACGTCAAAGCCCCATGATGATGTTTTGGTCATCACTTTTTGTAAATATTGGAATGTGGCTAGAGAGATATATTTTAATCATTCCTAGTTTGGCAAAAAAACAATCACTTACTTTCGCCTGGGGGCATTATGCTCCAAGTCCGATTGAGGTAATGTTAGTTATTGGCAGTTTCGCTTTGGTAACTTTGGGATTAGTAACATTCTGTAAATTCTTCCCTATAATCCCTATATATGACGTTAAGGAAGGTAGAGCATTTGAACAACACATCCGGATTGGGAAAGTCAATGTTCCTGCTGTTTTCCGTGAAGAATAGTAAATGTGAGGGAAATTATGGCAAATAAAAGCATATTAGGTGTTTTCCAAGAAGTTGATGAGGCAGTTACAGCTGCTGACTCGCTAAAAGACAATGGGATTGAGGATTTTGAAGTTCTTACCAGTACTCCATATCCAGAAGGTGCTTTCGGAGAAAAACCTTCTCATCATAGACTTTATGTATTTCCTTTCATTGGTGCATGTTTAGGTTTTTCAGCTGCAATTCTTATTACTGCTGGTACTCAAATGGCATACCCATTAGTAACAGGCGGAAAGCCACTTCTTGCATTACCTTCAATGTTCATAATCTGCTATGAAGGAACAATGCTAGGAGCAATTCTTTTCACAATCATTGGTGTTGTATTTGAGTCTAGATTACCGAGAACAGGAAAGCTTGCTCCATACGATACAAGAATTACTGAGGGATATGTAGGAATAGGAGTCGATGTACCAGAAGATGATGTAGAAAAAATATCTAACATTTTTAAAGAAGCTAATGCTGCTGATGTGCACTTGGAGGCAACCTAGATATCATGCACTTAAGAACTCACGACTACTTATATAATAATCGCTCGAAACTTCTATTAATATTAGTTTTGCTTGGCATCTCATTATTAACAACAGGATGTATAGCAAAATCAGGAAGTAATGCTCCAATTGACTGGGCTGCAGAAATGCACTATACGCAATCTATTAAATCACAAGAACCTCCAAGGCTTTACAGTCCTGAAGGAGCTGTACCCACAACCGGTCGTGAACTCATAAGATCTAAAGAAGAATACGCATCATTGAAAAATCCAGTTTCCGAAACTGAAGAAAATGCTGTGGTCGGTGCTGAATTATATAGAATAAACTGCTCTATGTGTCACGGAAGTCTAGCTCAAGGAGATGGTAGGGTCGGAGAATACTTGAAACTTTATGGATATATTGCACCCCCTAATCTTACTGAACAAGCAACAGTAGATAAGACGGATGGAGAACTAGCAGACATTCTGGCTAACGGCATCAATGTAATGCCAAAGTTCAGGCAACTGTTAACTGAAGATGAGCGATGGTTAATAATCAACCACGTGAGGAATCTCCAAGGAAAATAATTCGAGAATCCACACAATTTAGGCAGTAATTTAAATTGCACTTTTTTTTAGTATCAAATTCTTTGTATCATAAAATTATATTCCTTGCATTTTGCTTTGTCTCACTTGCTGCTTTGGCTTGTTCAACATCGCAAGTTATACAAACTGATGAACAGAGAGCCCAGGCCATCGATAAAAATCTGATTTGTCCTATCTGCCCTGGTGAAACAATTGACCAATCTCAAGTTGAATTAGCAAAACAGATGAAATATGCAGTAAGGGAAATGATAGACAAAGGTCAATCAGATGAAGAAATATTGAACTTCTTCACTGAAAGGTATGGGGTGAGTGTTCTTGCTGCCCCTCCTAAAGAAGGATTTCACCTTTTTGCTTGGTGGACACCAATAGGAATAGTTCTCGTAGGAATAACATTAACATTTATTTTTATCCGATCAAAAACAATTTTGAAATTTAATAATCAACAAATACACATCTCAAAAGATTTTATGTCAAGTCAAGAATTTCAGGAAAGCTTAGAAGCTATTGAAAAAACTACCCATGAATTTAATAGTGATATTACGAAAGAGAAGGAATAATGGGCAACTTAGGGTTTATGACTCTTATGTTAGCAGGTGTACTTGCCTTCTATAGTATTATTTCAAGTATTGCTGGTGGAAAATTTCAGTCTGCAGCATTAACACGAAGTGCAACAAATGCCTCATATATAACCTCATTAATATTATCAATTAGTACAATATGTTTAATCTACGCATTTGTAACACATGATTTTAGCCTGAGTTATGTTGCCAATAATAGCAGTCTTAGTCTTGACCCAAAACTAACTTGGGTAGCTTTATATGCTGGGAATGCAGGATCTTTATTATTTTTAGCATGGGTCTTTTCAGTATTGTCTTCTATCGCTATTTGGAAATGCCCGAATCTTGCCAAACCAGGATTACCATATACAACTGCAACTCTTATGTTCATATTGTTGTTTTACATTGTAGTTATGAGCACTATGGCTAATCCGTTTGAGAAACTAGCTATCACACCCGCTGATGGGCGGGGCATGAATCCTCTTCTTACCCATCCTGGAATGTTTTTTCATCCACCTATGCTTATGACAGGCTTAATAGGAGTTGGCATTCCATTTTCATTTGCAATTGGACAGCTATTATCAGGAGAACAAGGTAATGAGTGGCTAATAGCTGCACGTTATTGGGGTTTAATAATATGGTGCATTTTAACTATCGGATTGATGCTTGGTTCTTGGTGGGCATATACAATTCTCGGCTGGGGAGGCTACTGGGCTTGGGATCCTGTGGAAAATGCAGGTTTACTACCTTGGTTACCATTAACTGCATTTATTCATTCTATAATAGTTCAGCAAAGAAGAAATATGTTCAAGTCATGGAACATTGCCCTCATAATTTTTGCATGGGGATTTGCAATGTATGGAATGTTTATGAATCGCGGAGGGCCAGTACCTTCAGTGCATTCTTTTGGTCAATCCACGATGGGATGGATCTTCTTAATATTTCTCGGATTCAATCTGATTGTAGCGTTGACTTTATTCTATAATAAACACAAAAAACTTAAAGATGCCTCCCAAATTGATTCTTTCCTTTCAAGAGAAGCATCATTCTTGGTAAATAATTTGTTATTCCTTCTCATTGCATTCGTTACTCTTTGGGGGGTCCTCTATCCATTAATATCCGATGTATTTAAGGGTGTTGTAGTGACTGTTGGTCAACCATACTATGATACCCTAACTGGACCAATTTTCCTCAGCTTGGTAGTGCTTATGGGAATTGGCCCATTATTACCATGGAAAAACCTTAATAACAAGATAATCATGAAAAGGTTTATAGCTCCATTAATAATTAGCATAGTAACTCTAATTATTTGTATTATTCTAGAAATAAATAATATTGCTGCTCTTATTTCATTCTCTACTTGCACATTTGTTCTTACTGGAATTCTAAGAGAATGGGCTACAGGAACAATTGTGCGATCAAAAAGAAATAATGAAATCTTTCCGATAGCATTTATTAAACTGCTTTTATCTAACAAACCAAGATACGGAGGGTATATTGCCCATTTCGGAGTCGTAATACTAGCATTCTCGGTTACGGGTTCTTCTTTTTTCAGCTTACAACAAGATTTTTCTTTATCCATAGGTCAACAAGCTAAATTAGGCGAATATAATATCCAATATATTTCAAATGAAACTATTACAAATTCAGACAGCGTAGAAACTAAAGCAATTATTGATCTGTATAAAAACGGATCTTTTGTCAGTAAATTAGAACCCGGTTATGTATTCTATCCAGGCTTTAATATGGCATCAGCACGAGCTGGTATAATATCAACACCAATTGAAGATTTTTATTTAATAGCTAGTGAATTTAGAGATGATCAAGCCATGTTTAGAATCCATATAAATCCACTTGTTTTTTGGATGTGGGTTTCCGGTCCAATATTTATATTAGGAACCGTTATTGCATTGTTGCCAACTAAAACAAAGTACTCAAATGACATTGATGACCAAAAAAAATTATAAATTAAAGAAAAAACCATGGAATATTTAATAATAAGCTTACTATCAGCACTTGCATTCTACATAGTAATAAGACCGTTTACAAATTCATCGGAAGAAGAAACCATTAAAGACTTAAACAAGAATTTATCTAACTTACGTTCCTCAATTTATCAAGAAATGGAACTATTAAGATTAGATTTTGAATTAGGATTAATAGAAGCAGATCAATACGAACTACAAATACAACAGTGCAGGATACAACTAGCATCAACTTTAATTGCCGAAAAAAACACATAGTTAAACATATATTTAAAAGATTGTTCCATTTAAATGTATGTTGGAATTGTAAATGAAGCATACAAAATTATTTATTCAAATCTTTTCAATAATTACAATAATATTTGTATCATTTTCCCTGCCACGCATATACGCTCAACATAGTATTGAGCATAACATTTCAGGAACAATCTTTAACGGAACAACAAATTCCCTTGTAGGATCTGATATCCCTGTTACTTTAATTCAATACTTCAAGGACAAACCAGAAGTAATAATTCAAAAAATTTCTAGTAAGGGAAGGTTTAAATTTACAGATTTAGAAAATAATCATACTAAAATGTCAATTCTAATTACGTATAAAAAAGTAAGTTATGAAAAAACTATTTCAGCAAACTATAATTTTAATGAGCCTATTCAAATTCATATTTACGAAACAACTAGTGAATTAAATAATATTAGCATTGTAGATGAAACAATGGTGATAACTGGAATAAATCGTAGATACAGTACAATGGGAGTTTTACAATCAATTAAAGTTTCGAATACTAATGACATGACATTCTTGCCATCTCCAGAAGAGACAGGACCAATGGGGCTTTTTAGAGTATCACTTTTACCAGGGGCAAAAGACTTGGAAGTTCAGACTTCTATCCCTCAAGGAGGCCACATTATCCAAGTAGACAGAGGTGTTGCACTCACTTTACCAATCCCACCTGGAAATCATGAATTTATTATTGTGTACAAAGTTTCATATGTCGATGAATCCTTATCTTATGATCGTAGATTTTCTTTACCAACTTCGATATTTAGAATTTTGCTACCTATAAACCTTGGCGGAATAATATCCGAAGAAATGGTAAATGAGCCTGCAATAACGATTGGAAATACCAATTATCTTAATTTTAGTGCTTCGGAAAACCAAGCCAATGAACGATTGCAGGTAGTTTTTTTTGATCTACCCCAAAAAACTTTATCACAAAAGTTTTTAAATTTTACAGAAAAAGAAAATGTTCGTTTAATATCAATCCCAATTCTGACTGGAATGATCATGATTGGATTTCTTGGAATTAAATTAAGGAAATCTTTAAAAGCTGGAAGGTTTCAATTAGGAAGAATTAAAGATAAATCTTTAGAGCATTCTCTTTTGTCACTTGATAACGAGTATGTAAAAGGATCCTTATCGCATGAAGAATATATTAAAATGAGAAAAGAAATCACCGAAAAATTAAACAGGTTGAATCAAGAGGAAAATTAAAGATCTCTACCGTTAAACACTTTAACCGCTGCAAAAGGAAGTGCTATTAACCCTACAATTCCTGCTCCCAAAATAGTCCATATCTCAGAAAATAACGCCTTCCCTTGAAGAACCAAAGGTAAATTTCCAAGGACTCCAAAATGATCCCATGATGGTGCATAGATAAAAATAAGCCCCCCCATTCCGCCATACCATACAACTGCCAAAACGACTACTCCCACCAAAGTGTTAGAAAAAACAACACTAAAGGTAATACCTAAAAATACTAAGACCATAAGCATGAAAGACCAATATAACAAAGCTACAGTTATCCCAAAAACTGTCATATCATTATTTATTGCATTGGTCTGCATTATAAATGCAGTAGGAGCAACTATTGCATTGAACATTATAAATATAACAATAGCACGAGCAAATAGTTTAGCAAGCACATAAGGGGTTGGAGCAATACCACGACTAATAAGAGTGTCACCAAGAAATGGAAATTCTACAGATATAGCACTAGTACTGATTACAAGAACTACAAAGCCACCAAGAGCAGCATAAAGTAACAAGGCCCAAGATAGTAAAAAGGAAGTATCGTCAGCATAATAACTAGAAACAACAATTGCTACTATACCTGCAACGAATGTTACCGAGAACCAAAAACGAATGATCCATGATCTCACCAGTATACCTATATCATATTGAAGTAATACAAGAAAAGTACTTAGATTTGGATTCATTACTTCTTTGGCCATAAATTACTTCTCGCTTTCAACGGGTTCGTTTATATCAATTCCCTCTACTTCATCTTCCTGCTCAGGAACTGGACCTGTTTCAAATGCTCGAGCAAAACCCTTTAGTCTGTCCTCTGCCAATCTTTTCAGAAAAGCGTCCTCTAATTCACCAGCTGAATCAATACCTATAAGCTTAACCTCAAATTGAGAAAATGCTTCCAGTATTCTTCCTAGTTGAATTCCAAAGTCGGCCTTTTCATCAAATGAAACTTTTAACCGATTTGGGGCAGGTCTATCAAAATGAACCATCCCATTATAAATCTGACTTAAGTTGTCAATTACTGGAGTAATATCTCCAGAAACTGACAATTCAACTGTATTTAAATAAGTTAGCTGTTTCATTTCTTGCACACTGCCACTATAGATTAATTTTCCATGATTGATGACGCCTACATAATCACACGCCTGATCTGCATCTGGAAGTATATGTGTAGATACAATCACTGATTTTCCTTGACTTCGTAATTCTCGCAAGAGTGCAATAGAATAATTTCTACCTTCAGGATCTAATCCTATGGTAGGTTCATCAAGAAGTAATAAATCAGGATCATTCATTAATGCTGCAGCAAGCCCTAACCTTGTTCGTTGGCCACTAGATAAATGTTCAATTCGTTGTGAAGAGGCCTGAAGAAGATCTACTGCATGCAGCAAAGCAGAGAGTCGTGGTTTTCGTTCTCCCGAAGAAACACCAAGGAGTCGACCAGTTAAATCAAGATATGAAATAGGTGTCATTTCCGGAGGAAAGCGTCCTGTTTGAGGGAGAAACCCAATCCTTTTCCTCAAATGTCCAGCGTGAATATCCATTTCCTCGCCAAATACTTTAACAATTCCAGCAGTAGGTTTCTGTAAACCTAGAACAAGTCGCAAGGCGGTACTTTTACCTGCACCGTTAGGTCCAATTAATCCATAAATTGAGCCTTGAGGAACTATTAAATTTACACCGTTGAGAGCAATCTGCCTCGATTCATATATCTTGGTAAGATTTTGAGTCTCGATTACATTCACTCTTAACACCACTCATTAAATCAAATCGTTTAAAATAAGAACTACTACCATCAATTATATCTCCTAATTATGAATTGTCGCCAGTTTAGTAAAAATAGATCTACTTGACTGAGTACTTTTAAGCATCTAAACTCCCGATAAATTACTATTTATTGGGGATAGGTACTATGTCTGCAGATGTAAATTCCGAAAGCTTCCTAGGGCCTTATAGAGTGCTTGATTTAACAACTGAATATGGATTCATTGGTGGCAAACTTATGGGGGATTTAGGAGCAGATGTTATAAAAATTGAACCTCTTGGGGGAGATAAAGCTCGTAATCTCGGACCATTCTATAAAGGTGAAAAAAACCCTGAAAAAAGTCTATATTGGACCTCATTCAACTTAAATAAACGAGGGATAACTTTAAACTTAGAAACTTCAGATGGGCAAAATTTGTTTAAACGATTAGTTGAGTCTGCTGACTTTATACTTGAATCTCAAGATCTTGGCTACCTTGATTCTCTTGGTATCGGTTATGAAGAACTATCTAAAATTAACCCAAGAATAATCATGTCTTCAATTTCTCCTTTTGGACAAACCGGACCTTATAAAGATTTTGAATCTACTGACCTAGTAAGTATGGCTATGGGCGGATATCTGTTCACTACTGGAGATGAAGACAGACCGCCTGTTCGAATAAGTTTTCCTGTGAGTTATTGCCACGCTGGATCCGAAGCCGCTGCGTCTGCAATGATGGCTCATTGGTATCGAGAACGGACAGGAGAAGGTCAACACATTGACATTTCAATGCAAGAATGTGTTGTATGGACATTAATGAATACCACAGCTCATTGGAATCTTAATGAAAATAATATATCCCGAGCTGGATCAACTAGAGTTAATCCAACAACAGGTGTAGCAACAAAAGGTATGTGGCCAACAAAGGATGGATACATAACATTCAATATAGTTGGAGGACCAGCTCGTGCAGCTGGAATGCGTTATCTTGTCAATTGGATGGATGAATATGGCATGGCTAGCGATTCCATCAAAGAAGTAAAGTGGGAAGATTTGTTCATCCCTGATATGACCCAAGAAAAGTACGATAGCTTTGCAAGGGAAATAGGGCCCTTCCTTGAAACTCAGACAACAAACGAACTCTACAAGAGAGCTGTTGAAGGCAAAATGCTACTCGCCCCTGTAACAACTCCGCCAATTTCACTAGAAAGCCCTCAATTAATAGATAGAGAATCCTTTGTGGAAATAGAATATCCTGAATTTGATGGAAAAATAACTTATCCAGGACCATTCGTTAAAATGTCATCATGGGCACCAGTAATATCTCGAAAAGCACCACTCATTGGTGAACATAATAAGGAAATCTATTGTGATGAATTGGGACTAAGTAATGAGGAATTCTTAAACTTAAAGAACAATGGTGTCATCTAACTAGATAAGGTTATGCTCAATGCAAAAAAAGATTTTTGAAGGAATAAAAATTCTAGACTTTACTTGGGTGGGTGTGGGTCCAGTAACAATTAAGTACTTTGCTGACCACGGTGCAACAGTGGTACATGTTGAATCAACCACAAGACCTGATGTTTTACGATTAGCAGGACCATTCCGAGATAATGAACCAGGCAATGACCGATGTGGATTTTTTGCCAATTTTAACAGTGGTAAATACGGAATAACGTTAAATCTTGCAACTGACGAAGGGAAAAATATTGCGAAAGAGTTAGTTGCATGGGCAGATATTGTAGCTAACAGTTATACCCCAAGAGTAATGGAAAGATGGGGTCTTGATTATGAAAATATTTGCAAAATAAAACCTGATATTATTAATTTTGCTACATGCCAACAAGGCCAAACAGGTCCTTATAAGGAATATGCAGGATTTGGAATGCAAGGTGCCGCATTAGCAGGTGTCTATCATCTTACTGGTTGGCCGGACAGGCAACCTGCAGGACCATATGGAGCATATACTGACTTCATCAATCCTAGAATGGGAGCTTTAGCCATTGCATCTGCTCTAGACTTCAAAAGACGTACAGGAAAAGGTACAAATATCGATCTTTCTCAAACAGAAGGAGGACTACAATTCGTTGCTCCAACAATATTACAGTACAGTGCAAACAAAGAATCAGCAAACCGTTCTGGAAATCAATCTGATTATCAATCACCTCACGGAATATTTCCTTGCAAAGGTGAAGAACGATGGATAGCAATTGCCGTTTCTAGTGACAAAGAATGGCAAAACTTGATACATTCAATTGGAAACCCTGATTGGGCACATGAAGAAAAATTTAGCACTATGTCTTCAAGAATTTCAAATAATGGAGAGCTAGAATGCCATCTATGGGCTACTACCATCGAATGGGAAGCATATGAATTAATGAATACTTTGCAAGAGCGAGAGGTGCCGGCAGGAGTTGTTCAAAAAACTTCTGATCTCTTTGAAGACCCTCAATTAACTCACAGAAAACATTTTTGGTTCTTGGATCATCCTGAAATCGGCAATCATTCTTATGATGGACCTAGTTTTCGCTTATCGAAAACCCCAGGTGAGATCTCTATGCCTGCACCACTAATGGGTCAACATAACGAATATGTATTTAAAGACCTTTTAGGTATGTCAGAGGAAAGATTTGTAGAAAATCTCATCAACGAAGTCTTTGAGTAAATTATTTACTATTTCTTGGTTCTATCCATTTATAAACAACTTCATCAGATACAGACTATAGCTTTTATTTGAAGCCATTTGCACCTTGAATTAGAATATATATTAAAGTGAATTGATAAGCCATTCCAATCTGGGAAGTGAAACTTGAAATCTAAGCAAACAAAAATACTTAAAGGCATGACAGATCTTGATGAAAAGGAATTAAAAAAGCTTCGTTATAACTTAACTCAACTAGAAGATGTTCTCAGTTCAAACGGATATTCCTTAATTGAAACACCGATACTTGAACCAACAAGTATTTTCATACGAAAATCTGGGGGCAAATTAGGTTCTCAAATATACTCATTCATTGATTCAGGTGGTAATCAAGTATCTTTACGACCCGAATTTACAGCCTCAACAATAAGAATGTTTATAGACAAAGGAACAAATACTCCAGTTCCAATCCGTTGGCAATATTCTGGCCCAGTTTTTCGATTCTCTGACTCGCATAATCAACTAAGACAGTTTAATCAAGTTGGTGCAGAATTAATCGGAGCAAGCGGTCCAGATGCTGACGCAGAAATACTATCTGTCGCATGCCAAAGCCTACAAAAAGTAGGAATTGAAAAAATCATTTTGACCATAGGGCATATTGGAGTTGTTACTGAACTAATTAAACAATTCGATTTATCAAGTAGATCCTTAGATTTTTTAATTAGAAGTATTGCTGACAATAATTTAAGAGATGCATTCGTAATCAAAGAAAGAGCAGAAAAATTTGGAATTATTAAGGATCCGCAACAAAATGAAGATTCTCAGATTCTAATTAATAAATCTCAGATTCAATCGCTTCGGGCTAATTTAATAACTAACGAAGTTGATTCCTATATTGGAAGGAGATCAACTAAAGAGATTTTAGATCGTCTAAATAAGAAAGTTAACGAACGAGAAGATTATTCAAGTTTTGAAGAAGCCATTGATTTTGTATTATCTCTTATAAAAATTAAAGGTAATCCTAAAGAAGCATTTTCAAAATTAGAAAAACTAATAATAAAACATAAATTAGAAAAATCATCTTTGGAATTACTCAAAAAAAGTATAGATGCATTTGATTTATTTGATCATAAAAATATCTCAGTAAATGTGGATTTTAGTCTAGTTCGTGACATCTCATATTACAGTGGTATTGTTTTTGAATTAAGTTCGGAATCTGATGAGAATTCTTCCAATCTTGCAGGTGGAGGAAGATATGATGGATTGGTTAGGTTAATGGGAGGAGGAAAAGATATTTGTGCAATGGGATTTGCATGCTCTATAGAACCGATCATTAATATCATCAAAAGTGCACCTGCAAATGCTAAAGCTAAAGAGGATAAAAGTGATGAATGAATTAAAATTAAATAATATGGATTCTTCTAATCATCTTAGAATAGCATTGCCAAGTGATGGAGCCCTATATGAATCAACGATTGATTTTATGAAATCCATTGACACCTCAATTGAAAGAGCTAGTAGAAGGCGTTATGTAGGTTCACTTAATAATCTTAAGGAAACAATTGTCCTATTTCAAAGAGCTTCTGATATCCCTCTGAAGATTGAAGATACAACTGCAGATATTGGTATTGTTGGAAAAGATCGATTTTTAGAATCTAATAATGAATCTAAATCGGTTGAAATGATAATTGAGGATCTTGGCTATGGGAAGTGCGAACTTGTATTTGCTGTTCCAGAACAATGGATTGATGTAACATCCCTAGAAGATATAGCCGAATTAGCTCTAGAGTTCAAACAAAATGGATTAGAACTAACAGTAGTTACAAAATATCCTAAACTTGTTCAAGAAGCTCTATCAAAAAACGGAATCCAGTACATTACACTTGTACATTCAAGTGGAACACTTGAAGCCGCACCTGCTATTGGATCAGCTGATTTTATAGCTGACCTTTCTGAAACAGGAACTACTTTGAGGGAAAATCAACTAAAACTAATCGAAGGTGGTTCGATACTAAATTCACAAGCATGTTTAATTGCAAATATCGATTCTTTAAAAAAGAACCAATTAAAACTCAAGTCTCTTAAAGCACTTTTAGAGAGAATTGAAGCTTATATTCGTGCTCAATCTTTCGTTAATATAAATACATCAATAAAACTTATCAATGAAAGTAAATTAATTTCTGCAATAATAGATAGTGAACTAATAAGAAAAGAAGATATCACAGAAGGATTTAATTATTCTGAAAAACTTAAATCTATTGACGTTTCAATTATAATTCATAAATCTAACATTGTAGAAATGGTAGATTTATTAAGATCTTATAACAGCACATCAATTACAATTAATAAGCCTGTTTATTTATTTACAGGAAAGTGTGAGTCGTATGAGTCTCTCATAAAATCCATGGGAGTCAAATAATATGCCTAATCCTCCCGTACATACTTTTTTTGCACTCAAATTGATTGGTGAACTTAATGATCCTGTACTAAATGAATTCTCTGCTCAAATGATTTTAGGTTCTACTGCACCAGATATCAGAGCAATCACCAATATGAATAGAGACCAAACTCATTTTGCACCATTATCAAGTGAAAAAATTGATGAAGGGGTAAAAAGTCTTTTTGCTAGCCAACCAAATTTTTTACCTCTACGTTCAGTTCCAGAACCTACACAGGCATTTATAGTCGGATATATGTCACACCTAATAATGGATCAAATTTGGATATCTAAAATGTACCGGAGATTTTTTTCAAATTCAGACCTTTTTCCTAATCAAGTAACTGCAAATGTTATGGACAGAGCTCTACAAATGTGTATGGATCAAGAAGCAAACCCTTATGCAGAAGAAACTCTTACTCTATTGGAAAACTCAGAAAAAGACATTGATATCCCATTCATCCCTAAAGAATCACTTGAAACTTGGCGAGAATGGATGCAAAACAGATTTTCAAGAGGCTTTTCTTGGGATAGATTAAATTTTATGGCACAACGAAGACAAGATGATGATTCAAAGGTTTCTGCAGAAAGTGTAGCTACAGAATTTTTAAATTCATTACCAGATAGCTTGAACAAATTATATGCAATAATCCCATGGGATCACGTTGAAGAATATCAAAATTTCACAATGGAGGAATCAAAAAGAATAATCAAGGAATACTTAGAAATATGAAAACTATTACCGGATTTGAAAAGGGCAAAGAGCACCTGTTAAGAAAAAATCAAAGAACCTTAGATGATATAGAATCACTGAACAGGGTGCTAGATATTCTTAAAGAAGTGAAAAAATCTGGAGATCAAGCATTATTTGATATAACTCTTGAAATAGACAAAGTTAAATTATCTACGTTGGAAATACCTGCTAAAACTATGGCCCATGCATACAATAATCTTGATTCCTCACTTCGAAACAGTCTGGAATCAATGGCTAAAAGGATACAAGATTTCCATTTCAAGTGTCTTCCAGAAAGTTGGTTCTTAGAAGAAGAAGGCTACGGGGAAAAATTTGAACCTGTGGAACGTGCAGGAATATACATACCTGGTGGAAGAGGTGCTTATCCATCAACAGTATTAATGACCGTCATACCTGCAAAAGTAGCAGGAGTTGAAAATATTATCTTAGCAACCCCTCCTCAATCTGACGGTTTGCCGAGTCAAGTCACATTAGCTGCAAGCCACATAGCGGGAGTAAATAAAGTCTTGTCAATTGGAGGAGCACAAGCAATCGCTGCTATGGCATATGGTACAGAATCAATTACGAAATGCGATATCGTATGTGGCCCAGGAAATATCTATGTCACCCAAGCAAAAAAAATGGTATTTGGAGATGTTGCTCTAGATGGTCTCTATGGTCCTACAGAAACTATTGTTATAGCTGACGAAAGCACCAATCCAATGTACTGTGCTGCTGACCTGATCGCTCAAGCTGAACATGACCCCTTAGCGTCTCCAATTTTAATAACAAATTCTGAAGAGTTAATAAAAACTGTAATTGATGAGATAGAAATTCAACTTGAAAACCTTCCAACAAAATCCGTAGCAATTCAAGCTTTAAAAAATCAGGGAACTGCAATATTAATTGAAAATATAGATCAGGCAATTGAATTAGCAAATATTTATGCTCCAGAACATCTATGTTTATTAATTGAAAATCCCTTAGGCATTTTAAAAAGTATAAAAAACGCAGGTGGGGTTTTTTTGGGTGATTATTCACCAGAAGTTATTGGTGATTATCTTGCAGGCCCAAGTCATGTAATGCCTACTGGAGGAACAGCAAAGTTTAGTAGCCCATTAGGGGTTCATCAATTCTTAAAAGTTACTTCTGTAGTAGGATTAAATCATACTACATTCAATTCACTAGTTGATGACGGTATTAAATTAGCCTTAGCTGAAGGATTTTTTGCTCATGCACGAGCAATGGAAATTAGAAACAATAAATCAGCAAATAGGAATAATTAATCCATGCCAAAAATAAATATTCGTAAACACATTGAGAAACTGAGACCTTATAAGGGTGTTGAACCTGTAGATCATATCGCAAAAAAAATTAATCAAGAATCTTCCGCTTTAATAAAACTAGACGCTAATGAAAACCCTTATGGAGCTTCTTCAAAAGTGAAAAGTCTCCTTTCAGATTCCGATATTAGCGTCTATCCTGATCCTAACCAAATAGAAGTTAGAGCAATTTTAGAGGCTTATACTGGTCTTCCCGCAGATAACATAGTTGCTGGAGCAGGAGCTGACGAACTTATTGACCTTATTGCACGACTTACAATTGAACCAGGTGATAATGTAATTAATTTACCTCCCACTTTTGGCATGTACTCAGTTGTAACTGATATAAATGCTGGTAAAACTATAGATGTCCCAAGAAATAATAATTTTGAAGTTTCAGTATCTGAAATCAAAAATGCTATCACCAACAACACAAAGATTATTTTCATATGCAATCCAAATAATCCTTCAGGAACTCTATCATCTGAAGCAACCCTAAAAGAAATACTAGAACTTGGCCCTTTAGTAGTTATCGATGAAACTTATCATGAATTTTCAGGTTACACTGCAGCACAATTGGTTTTAGAACATGAAAATGCAGTCGTTCTTCGATCTCTAAGTAAATGGGCTGGGTTAGCTGGATTAAGAATTGGTTATTGCATTGCACCAAAATATTTAGCGGAATATCTCTTGGCAATCAAATCACCATATAATGTGAGCATTGCCGCACAACAAGCACTTATTGCAACTATGGATGATACTGACTACTTACTTGCAAATGTAAGATCCTTAGTAAGAGAACGAGAAAGAATGAAACAAGCACTTGAAAAGATTTCAGGTATAATATGTTATCCATCCAAAGGTAATTTCTTATTATGTCGATTTCCAGAAAAATTTGGAGATGCTATAAATGCTCATTTATTAGAAAACGGTATTATAGTTAGAAAATTTGATGATCCCAGCTTAAAAGATTGCTTAAGAATAAGCTCAGGAATGCCATCACAAACTAATGCAGTTATAGAAACCATAGAAGTGTTCATGAAAAATAGAGGATCAAAATGAAACAAAGAAAAGCACAAATAAAACGTAAAACAAAAGAAACTGACATCTCCATAAAAATCAACTTAGACGGAAAGGGTCTTTCTTCTATCTCAACCGGAAATGGCTTTCTTGATCATCTTCTCAATCAAATCCCTCGACATGGGTTGATTGATCTTGAGATTAAAGCTGTAGGAGATATAGAAACAGGATGGCACCATACTGTTGAAGACGTAGGAATCTCCTTAGGAAAAGCATTCAAGGATGCCATAGGAGAAGCAAGAGGAATAGTCAGAATGGGTCACGCATTAGTACCATTAGACGAAGCATTAGCACAAGTAGCTATAGATATTAGCGGAAGAGGTCACGGTGAAATAGATGCTAAATTTGCCCATGCTTCCGTAGAAGGATTACCGAGTGATCTAATAAAACATTTTCTAGAAGCTTTCGCTACAGAAGCTAAAATTACTCTCCATGCTAATATACTTACAGGATTAAATGATCATCATAAAGCTGAAGCAATTTTCAAAGCTTTTGCCAAAGCCTTGATGAATGCTATAACTATTGATCAAAGAAGAAAGAATGAAATTCCTAGCACTAAAGGCACTTTAACTTAATTCAAAATAATACAATCACGCTTTCATGAAAGTAAAAGAAAAGAAATTGGAGCGGGAGACCGGAATCGAACCGGCGACAGCTTGCTTGGAAGGCAAGAGCTCTACCGCTGAGCTACTCCCGCAATTACAAATACGAATCTTTAGTATATCATGACTATAACAATCTATTGAATAGATTGTTATAATTGTACACTTCTTTCGGAGTTAATGAACCATTATGGATATATTCTTTGAAATAGGGAATCAGTCAGCACCCAAAGGACACGCTATTCTTTATTTTTGGGGTACAAATGAACCTGCAGAATTATATGCTACTTATATAATAATTCTTCCAGTAGAATTGGACCTTATTAAATACATGCCACCTTTCTTAGCAAATCAAATTCCTGCTGCTGCTGATCAAGACGCTTCTGCTTTTGCTATCCCTCCAGTACCTGAAAAGATGGAAAGTTACGAACAAATAGAGCACATAGCTCGGAGTAGAAGAGATGACTTAATTTTTGGTGGTACACTGGATGCTTCTCAATTGAATAACATGATTCACCTAGTAAATGATATCGTTCAAACATATTCAAAGGGATATCGTGAAAATATGTCAAAAACTATTGGTGACATAAATACAAACAATCCCCAATTACAGAATGAAAAAAGCTCAAGAGTTAATGATGTCCTCTACGAATTGATGAGCACCCAAGACAAACTTACTGAACTAACAAAGTTAATTGGAATGCTAAAATTTGCAATTGATGGAAACGATAATTTCCAAATTAATGAAATACAAGATGAAATCACAATGCTTGCGAGACGTTTACCTGAAAGCTACCATATAAATGAATTAGTAGAAATCATTAAAGATCCCACCATGCATAATACCGGATTAGCTGAATTATACATGGAAAGATGTTATAAATTATCAACAGAGGACTATCTTTTAGTAGAAGAAATAGAAAATAAAATAAGAAATATACAAGCTCAATCTCAGTAAAGAAATTCTTAGAATTCGCATAAAATTGGACCCGTAGCTCAGTGGTCAGAGCAGTCGGCTCATAACCGATCGGTCCCAGGTTCGAGTCCTGGCGGGTCCACCAAATTTATGTAATTAAATCCTAAAATTATCATTGATCAAAATTCAGAATCTTATAGAACATAATTTATGATGCAAATCCATAGGAAGGTAAATTTATGTCACTAACAATAGGAATGCACACTGGTCAACAAAACATAAGCATTGATGAATTAAGAAAACTATGGAAATTTGCTGATTCTAACGGCTTCGATTTTATTTCAGTATGGGATCACTTTTACGAAGCACCTTCTATCGATGGCAATACTCCCGTATTTGAAGCAATATCACTGATGTCTGCATTAGCAGTTGAAACAAAAAATGCAAATATTGGATGCCATGTTTTTTGCGCTACATACAGAAATGTTGGACTCTTAGCTAAATCAATTATGACAATTGATCATTTAAGTAATGGAAGAGTTGAATTAGGAATTGGTGCTGGATGGCATGAACCTGAGCATTTAGCATTCGGATTTCCGTTCTCTAGTGCTAAAGATCGTTCAGATCGTCTAGAGGAAACGATACAGAGTCTACGTCTTTTGCTAACTCAAACAAATTCAACATTTTCCGGAAGATTTGTATCGCTTTCGAATGCAATCATTCTTCCACAACCAATTCAATCAAGAATACCTATCATCGTTGGAGGACGAGGAGAACAACGAACGTTAAGAACTGCAGCACGTCATGCCGATGGTTGGAATGTTCCATATGTTGAAAAAGATGAGTTTGAAAGACTAACTAAGATATTAGATCATTGGTGCGAAATAGAACAAAGAGACCCAACAATTCTACATAAAAGTGTGAACTTGCATATGCGAATGGGAATAACTACAAAAGATGTTGAAAGAATAAACAATGAAAGAGGTCAAATACAAGGATCTCTTACTGGAACAAAACAGCAGGTAATTGATACGATAAATCAATATTCTGAATTAGGAGCAGCGAGGATAAGTATCGCTATCCGACCCCCTATTGAATGGGATGCATTGCACTTATTTGTAGAAGAAGTTATTCCTCAAGTCAAAAAATAGGAACCACAAAATGAAAATTCTAAGTTGGAACGTAAACGGAATTAGAGCAATGCAAAAAAAAGGATTCCTAGATTGGTTATACAAGGAATCACCAGATATTCTATGTATTCAGGAAACAAAGGCACAAAAAGAACAATTAACTACAGATCTTATTAATCCTACTGATTATTATACATACTGGAATTCAGCTGAAAGAAAGGGATACAGTGGAGTTGCCATTTTCTCTAAAACTAAACCTCTTCTTGTGGAAAATAATTTAGGAATCAATAGATTTGATGTTGAGGGAAGAGTAATTATAGCTCATTATCCTGAATTTACATTATATAATATCTATTTTCCAAATGGTCGGGCACGTGAGGAAAGATTGGAATATAAAATGGATTTTAATGAAGAACTTCTTTCTCATTTTCAAAATATTTCCGATGAAAAAAAAATTATCTTATGTGGTGATTTAAATACAGCTCATAAAGAAATTGATCTTGCTCGTCCAAAAGAAAATTCAAAAGTATCAGGATTTCTTCCAATGGAACGAAATTGGATTGATCGATTAGAATCTGAAAACTTTGTAGATGTTTTCAGATTCTATAACTCAGAACCTGAGAATTATACTTACTGGGATACCATAACTAGAGCAAGAGAAAGAAATGTAGGGTGGAGAATAGATTATTTTTTTGTTAAAGCTAACTTTTTATCAGAAATATCAAATGCTTCAATAATGGCAGATGTGATGGGTTCTGATCATTGTCCAATAAGTATTAATATCGAGTAACATTAGAGAAGATTTATTATGATTAAAATGAATAAATATTCGGCTACAATTCGCAATCTTGAAACAGATATTGGCATTGAATTTAATGATAAAACTATTCTAATGATGTCAATTGCTCATAGTTCATTCGTTAATGAAAACCCTCATGATATCAATTACTCTAACGAAAGGCTCGAGTTTTTGGGCGATGCTCTTCTTGGAGCTATTATAGCCTCAGAATTATATACTAATTATGATGAAATGGACGAGGGTGATTTAACTGAATTAAGAGCTTCTTTAGTTAGGGCTGAAACTTTGGCTGAAATAGCACAAGAAATTAACCTTGGCAAACATCTTTTATTAGGTCAAGGTGAAGAACAAACAGGTGGAAGAAGCCGTACTTCCACCTTATCCAGAGCTTTTGAAGCTATACTCGGTGCTATTTTTCTTGATCAAGGATACAAAAAAGTTAATGAATTTGTTTCTGAGATATTCCAGAAACGATTGAACAACAGTAGTACTAATCTCCTTCAGGATCCAAAATCTAAATTACAAGAATTAATTCAAAAAGAAAAAAAAACTGCCCCAGTATATCAGTTGGTTAAAGAAACAGGGCCAGATCATCATAAGCTTTTTACTGTAGAAGTTTGTGTAGATGAAAAAATAATAGGTTATGGTAATGGCAAAAGAAAACTCGAAGCTGAAAGAAATGCTGCTAAAGACGCTTTAAAAAAATTCACCCATTAATTTACTTCAATAAAATTGGACATATAATTCATGTTTTCAAATACAAAAAAATCATCTAAAACCTTCATGAGCCTGAACCCAACACGCAATACTTGGTTTAAAAATATTTCCCGCTTGTTACGAAAGGAGCGTATTAGCCCTGATAGTTGGGATGAAGCAATTGAATTACTAGTAGCTTCAGACATAAGTTATTCAACGGCTTCAAATCTTGTTGAGGAAGCGCAAGAAGCTTACGAAAAAAAAGCAGATACTAACTTTATTACAGCTTCTGATTATCTTAAGAAAGCTATATTTCAACATTTAAATAATAGTAAATCTCCTATCAAAACCCAAAAGCATAAAGACCTTTTGGTTATTCTTGTAGTTGGAGTTAATGGTGTTGGAAAAACAACCACTATTGCAAAATTAGCAAAAACTTACATGAATGATGGAAATTCAGTCCTATTAGGAGCAGGTGATACCTTCAGGGCTGCAGCTACTGAACAATTAAAAATTCTAGCAGACAAAATAGGTTGCGAGGTAATAAGCCAACAGCCAGGTGCTGATCCAGCAGCAGTTGCTTATGACTCAGTCAAAGCTGCAAAAGCCCGCAAATTTGACGTTTTAATTATTGATACTGCAGGAAGACTCCATACTAAATCTAATTTAATGGAAGAATTAAAGAAAATAAAACGTGTTATCAGTGATGCTGTATCAGAATCAGCAATAGAAACATTTTTAATTATCGATGCTACCACTGGGCAAAATGGATTAATCCAAGCCGAAGCATTTTCAAATGCTGTAGATTGCGATGGAATAATTCTGACAAAATTAGATGGCACTGCCAAAGGTGGGATTGTAATAAGTATAATAGACAAAATTCACGTCCCTGTACTTTATATTGGCACAGGAGAATCTATAGATGATTTATCGGAGTTTGACGCAAATGAATTTACAGAAGCTCTTTTTGAATCTAATGCTACAGACAATTATTAAGTAAAACTATTGTTTCGGTAACTATTATGGATATTTTACTTTGGCTCTTTATATTAGAACTATTTGGCATCATTGGAATGCCACTATCATCACTATTATTAAATCAAACTTTTGACAGGGGCATTGTTTCAGCAAAAATAATTGGGTTACTAATTTTTGCTTTTACAATATGGACTTTAGGGTATCTAGCAATAATACCTACTAATAGATCATTTGGAATTATTCTTTTTTTAATTCTATTGTCGACTGCACTATTTGTAATTTTATTAAAAAGAAAATTCTTTAAATTAATACTCAAGGATTCATATAAAAACATAGCAATTTGCGAAATATTATTTGTTATTACTTTTCTATGCTTTGCGCTTATTAAGTCCATGAATAGTCAAATATCTCATACTGAGCAACCTATGGACTTTGCTTTTTTAAATTCTGTTTTCTATTCATTGTCTTACCCGCCAATTGACCCGTGGTTTTCAGGACACACAATTCAATATTACTATTTAGGGTACTTAATATTTGCATGGCCAGCTAAGCTTATAGGAATTTCACCTCAAATTTCATATAACCTTGCTCTGATAAGCATTCCTGCACTATCTGCGTGCATAACTTTTTCAATCATTGCAACCATATCAATTATGCTTGGAATAACAAGAAAATTTACTATTTTATTAAGTTTTTTAGGTGTACTCATTCAAAATATTCTTGGAAACATGCAAGGTGTTCTTGAAATAATACGAGGATGGGGTTATGGAAGTGTCAATTTTTGGAGTAATTTTGATATAAAAGGTTTTGAGGAACCCATTTCGAATGTATCGTTAATTCCTAATCAACATTGGTGGTGGTGGAAAGCTTCAAGAATTATAGATACAATCCATTTTGGAGAAAGTTTAGATTATACGATTCAGGAATTTCCATTCTTTAGTTTTTTCTTGGGTGATTTGCATCCGCATTTTATGAGCATGCCATTCATGCTTTTGTTTTTAGCATTATTCCTAAATTTTCTCACAACAAAAAATAATCACGTTGTCAACCGATATGAAAAATACATCTATGTTATTTGTATTGGTCTAATTGTTGGAGCTATAGGATTTATTAATACTTGGAATCTACCTACATGCATTGGAATGGGAATCTTAATGATAATTTTCAGGGAAATTAATTCACGAAAATTAGATATGTATGTTCTAAAAAATATTGTTTTTTTATTATGCCTGTTTATATTTAGCATTTTTGCTCCATTTGCAAATTTTTATCTAACAACAATAAATAATTCATATAAAATATCACCTTATTTAGGTGAGGGAACAAGTAGTTTGCACTTTGTTATAGTTTGGGGATTTTTTCTGATTACAGCATTCCCAATAACCTTACTTGGGTTACCAAAAAATAAATCTTCTTATTTTACTAAACTTTGCGTCTCATCAATAATTATTTCAATATTACCTGTAGCTATATGGCTTTTGATGACGCCTGAAATAGATCCATTATTATTACGTTTTAAATCTACTAATATGATTGTGATTTTATTACTATTTATTACATTAATCTTCGGATTAATTAACTCATTCCATCATAACTTCAAAAACTCCTCGACACATGGAATCGTTTTATTATTTACAACTACAGGAATATTATTAATCTTTGGTACAGAATTTTTCTTTGTTTTGGATTCATTTGGTTCGAGAATGAACACCATATTTAAGGCTTATTATCAAATTTGGATTTTGTTTTCAATATCTTCCCCTATAGGAATTTATTTAATCATAAAACATTTACATTCTTTTTTTCCAAAATGGAAATTTATATATTCCACACTTTTAGCTATAACATTTATTTCGGCTATTTCATATCCAACGGCAGTGTTAATTTCAACAAGTCAAAACACATTTACATTAGATGGAATGTTTGATTTAAAAATTAATAACCCTGAAGAGTATGAAGCAATAAAATGGTTGCAATCTCACCGTAAACCTGAAGATGTAATCTTAGAAACTTGGGGGCAAGATTATACAGAGCATTCAAGGTTTTCGGCTTTTACTGGCATGGCTACTATTATGGGATGGCCTGGCCATCAATTACAATGGAGAGGAAATTCCATTGAACATCAATCCCGTCTTAAAAACATAGATAAAATCTATCTTGGCAAAGACAAAAATGTATTAAATAAACTAATTAACAAATATAAAATAAACTATATCATTTTGGGGAATAGAGAGAAAAACAAATACAACATTAAAAATCTAGAGAATCTTAGCGGATCAATAAAACTAGTTTATTCGAATAATACTACACAAATATACAAAACAATAACAATTCAAGAAAAAAACTTTATTAATTAAGTACATTTAATTAGTATTTCAAGCATAAACAGAGCAAATAATCATGAACAAATATTCAGCTTCTAATAAAAGAAATTCTTCTTTCCTACAAAGAGATATTCATATCACAAACGAAATATTAATCTATTTTTTTGTGATCTTTTCTGGAGTAATTTTCAGACTGTGGCAACTGGATTTCAACGCTATGCACCATGACGAAAGTTTACATGCTGTTTATAGTTGGTATTTATCATCGGGACAAGGATATTTTCATGACCCCATGATGCACGGACCCTTTCAATACCACATGAACACATTAATTTTCTTTTTCTTTGGTGATAACGATTTTACAGCACGATTGGGTTATTCAATATTTGGGTCGGTAATGATTGGAATGCCCTTACTATTAAGAAAATGGATCGGCAAAGAAGGTGCATTAATAGCTTCGTTACTGATAGCATTTTCACCAAGCTTGATTTATTTTAGCAGGTTCGCGAGAAATGATATCCTTATGGCCGTATGGATACTTGGTCTTTTGATATTTATACTAAAGCATATTCGTGAACCTAGGGAAAAATATCTATATCTAATTGCTGCATTTCTTTCACTATCTTTTACTACCAAAGAAACTGCTTATTTAAGTGCATTTGCGCTATGTGTTTCTTTATTTTTTTTATGCTCAACTGAAATAAAAAACCTATTGCTAAGAAAAATATCTATAAATCAAATATCTCCCCCTTTTTCTGTATTAATACTTATAACAACTCTCTCTTTACCACTTTGTTCAGCAGCTATAGCAATAGTATTAAATTCACCAGAACTAACACTCGCAAACACTAATCCTCTAAAAGGTCCAATAGGATTACCCTTAGGAAATGGCATCCCATTTTCATGGTCATTTTCATTAATACTTATGTGTACAAGTATACTAATTGGCATTAAATGGAACCTTAGAATTTGGATTCCTTGTGCACTAATTTTTTTACTTATATTTATTCTTTTACACACTACTTTTCTTACTAATCCAACAGGTCTAGTAACAGGAACTTGGCAAAGTTTAGGTTACTGGGTAGCTCAACAGGATGTTCAAAGAGGAAACCAACCCTTTTATTACTATTTAATTCTATTACTTACATATGAATATACGATTTTTATTATTGGGTTTTTTGCTTTTTTTTATTTCATCAGGAAAGGTGACATCATTGATAAGGCAATATTATTATGGGCTATAACGACAACCATACTTTTCATCATTGCATCTGAAAAAATGCCATGGTTGATTGTTCATATAACACTCCCATGGATCCTCATAGTAAGTAAATTCTTGGGTGTTTGCTTTAAGGCCATACCCTTCAAAGCTCATTTGGTGAAAAATTACATGATTATTTTTGGTTTAGGTTTAATAACTATGTTTATTCTTTACAAAACAGCAACTTATAATCCTTATCCCTTCACAATTATTAGCTTTATAAAATTATGGATATTAATCATGTCTATGGCTTTTGTTACTCTAGCTTGTTACAAGATACTCACAAATAGTAATTTGCTATTCGCTCGGGTAGCACTTATTCTAACGATTTTTTCATTATCATTGATATTACAAATAAGAACAGGTTATCTGGTCACATTTGTTCATCGAGATATTCCAAAAGAAATGTTAATTTACACTCAAACATCACAAGATGTACGAAGAATAAGTGCTGAAATTGAAAATATAAATAAACAAAAGCATCCTGACAAAAATCTTTCTATCATTATAGACAACACAGATGGATTTGCTTGGCCATGGGTATGGTATTTGAGAAATATACCCAACAAAATATTCTATAATTATGATGAAATCGAGAGGGTTACATCGGAAAATAATTCTATTTTGTTGATTAATACAAGAAATAATCCATTAAGTAACAATAATATCGCCAATAATTTTACAATTAAAGAAAAATATCAACATCGAGCATGGTTTCCTGAAAATTACAAAGGCACTTCGCCAATGGACTTTGTAAAAATAATAACCGATGTTAATAAAAGAAAAGAACTCTTTGATTACTGGGTTTACAGAAATTTCAAAACACCAATTGGTCATGTCGATGCATACCTCTTATACTCAAAGGAACTAGAACAATAATTGGAGTCATAAAGAAGAAATGGTAAAATCAAAACGTTTCTGGATTGCAGTTATTATCACTCTAGTTTTTATGATAATTTTTTTTCAGCGGTCAAACTTATTCAAAACCTTTGAAAGTCTTTCAAATGCAAATTACTTATACGTTCTTTATGGATCATTAATATATCTTGGATCAATGATCTGGAGAGCGATCAGATGGAAAATCATATTAACTCCATGTGGTAATTTTTCAATACTACGACTGTCACCGGTTATACTAGTTGGATATGCAACTAATAATATTCTTCCTATCCGAATTGGAGAATTTATAAGAGCGTATTATTTACACAAACGAGAAGCGATTAATCCATCTAGTGTTCTCGCTACCATATTGATCGAAAGAATTTTTGATGGACTTACATTAATTTTTCTAATAGGAATTGTCTCTTTATCCTTACCGATAATAGACTTGTTTCAAACTTTAGCTAATCAAACTAATATGAATTGGGTAGTATTAACTTTAGGCTTAAGCATACCCTTCATAGCAGCAATCGTTTTACTAACAATTATTTCATTTTATCCAAAATTTCTAACTACCATACTTAATTACTTTTTGAGAATATTACCCAGCAACTGGCAAGAAAAAATAAACTCGTTTTCTTCATACTTTTTTGAAGGATTATCTGCCTTAAAAAGTCCTTCAAAACTCTTATTGATTTTTGCTTGTTCTCTATTAATATGGTTATCCGAGGCTTTAGTATATCTTGTTATTGGAATAGGTTTTGATTTTCAAGATTTAATCCCAAATATTAATACATTTGCAAGTATAATGATTTTGACAACTGCAACTTCCAATCTTGGGACTTCAATACCTTCTACTGGGGGTGGGATTGGACCTTTTGAATTCTTCTCTCAAACTACTCTGATGTTCTTTAATATCCCTGCACATCTTGCTTCAGCTTTCACTTTGGTTCTTCATGGAGCACTATTAGTTCCAATAACTATTATAGGTATAATCTATATGTGGTTTAATAGTATTTCATTACGCCACCTTACGACTACAAGTCAGGAATTTCATATAAAAGAGGAAAAGATTTGAAGATTGCAGTAATTGGAGGAGGTATAGCCGGATTAAGTGCAGGATATGAATTATTACTCCAAAACCATCAAGTCACAATATTTGAAGCCTCAGGGTATTTAGGAGGCCAAGCCTCAACATTTGAAGTAGGAAACCAGTTTTTAGAAAAAGGATATCATCATCTATTTACCAGTGATAAAGATATCATTCAATTAATGAATGAATTGGGCATAGAAAATAATTTACAGTGGATTCCTTCCAAAGTAGGAATATATAAATCTAATAAAATATGGAATTTTGCAACGCCATTGGATCTCCTTAAGTTCAAACCTCTTAGTTTTATATCAAGAATTCGACTTGGTTTGGTAGCTTTATATCTTCAACGCCAAAAAAACTGGAAAAAATATGAGAATGTAACTGCACACAAATGGTTGCAAAAAATGGTAGGTAAAAATGCTTACCAGGCAGTTTGGGAACCCTTGCTGAGAGGTAAATTTGGTTCTCAGTATAAAAACATTGGCATGACCTGGTTTTGGGGGAAAATTGCCCTTCGATTTGCATCAAGAGAAAAAGGAATGTCAAAAGAATTATTAGGGTATCCTATGGGAAGTTTTAGAATAATATCCGATAGACTCAGCGAAAAAATATTAGATTTGGGAGGAAATATTCATACTAATACAAATATTCATGAAGTAATTGTAGATAAAAATATTTGTAAAGGAATAAGAATTTTAAATAGTGACAATTCATATGAAGATAGTGAATTTGATGCCGTTTTAAGCACAGCACCTTCTCATGTGCTTCCAAAAATAGCTAAACTACCTGAACATTATGCTAAGAATCTCAATAAAATGGATTATCTAACTGCAGTGTTAGTTGTCCTTTCATTAAATAAACCTCTATCTGGAATTTATTGGTTAAACGTTGCCGATGAAGACATCCCTTTTGTGGGAGTAATAGAACATACCAATTTTATTTCGCCAAAACATTACGATGGAAACCATATAGTTTATTTTTCAAACTACCTTTCAAAAGACCATCATTTATACTCTAAAAATCTCAATGAATTACTTGAAATATTTATACCTGCTATCAAAAAAATTAATCCCGAATTTGACGAAAACTGGATTAATGATGCACATTATTTCAGAGTAGAAGCTGCACAACCGATTATTACAAAAAACTATTCTGAACTAATACCGAATCATCGGACACCTATTCAAAATCTCTATCTAGCAAATACTACTCAGATATATCCAGAAGATAGAGGAACAAATTATAGTGTGAGGATAGGAAGAAAAATAGCGCATATGATTCTTGAGGATCACAACCATAAAATAATTGACCGTTTACCTGCACCAGTTATCGCGAACTCTTTTACAAATTCTAAGAATTTTTGAGTTTTGCAACTTACAAACACCCCACACAAAAATTTATCATTTGTACTTAAAACATAATCTTTTATCGTTGTATCCTAACACTGGCCTGTGGTATCATTCTGTTGATTAGAAAAAAAATTCACATGGATTAACATGCAGCTATGGCCGAAGATATAAAAAGCCAGATCCAACGAGCCATAAATTCTCAGCCTCAAAAGACTGTCACCATGTTATCGTGTCTCTTGGCAGTTCATGACGAATGTGGCTTTATCCCTACGGAAGCAATTGAAATTATCGCATCAAAAAATGATACTTCAATTAATGATGTTTGGGCTGTAGCATCATTTTATACAAATTTCAGATTTACGCCTCCAGCAAAAAATATCATTGAAATTTGCTGGGGTCCTACTTGTCACCTTATGGGAGCACAACAAATACTCTCAGCTGTTCAGGATAACCTTTCTCTTGAATCAGAGGGTGACACAGAAGATGGATTTGTTTCTCTTAAATATAATACTTGTATAGGAGCGTGCTCTCAGGCACCAGTTATAACAATAAATCATCACCCAGTGCATTCAATATCTACTGACAAAATATTAGAAAAAATAAATAAAGAACTTAAAAGAAAAAATGATTAGGACCCTTTAAGTGAATAAACAATTTGAAATCCTGAGACAAAAAGCAACAAAAAGAAACGAAGATTTGAAATCAACTGTTCAAATTCGCGTAGGATTGGGAATTTGTGGTGAATCGGTTGGAGCCTTAGAAATTTTAAACCAACTAAAAGATAGAATAAAGAGTCATGATCTTTCTGCTGTTGCGTATGAAGTTGGCTGTATAGGATTGTGTTATGCGGAACCTCTTGTTGACATCCAAAAACCTGGAGAGCCTAGGATATTTTTTCAAAATGTAACCGAAGATAACATAGATGAGATAATAAAATTAATTTCCGAAAACTCGAATAATTTTACTGGATCTGTGCTTGGAACCCTTGGAGGTCCAAGCATAAATGGTCTACCTCAAATAGAGGAAATGACTCAATGGAAATATCAAACAAGAATTGCCACAAGAAATTGTGGAACAAACAATCCAAACGAAATCCTTGACTATATTTCAACTGGAGGATATGAAGGATTATCAAAAGCAATTTCAACAATGTCCCCAGAAGAAGTGCGAAATGAAGTTGCAACCTCAGGACTTAGAGGACGCGGAGGAGCAGCATTTCCTACTGCTATCAAATGGGGTTTTCTTGTTAATTCACCAGGACCTGATAAATATATATTAGTAAATTGTGAAGAAGGCGATCCTGGAGCATATAATGACAAAGGAATTTTGGAAAGTGATCCTCATACTCTGATTGAGGGAGCAGCGATTGCAGGTTTTGCTACTGGAGCAAATAAAGGTTATGTGTTTATTCGACATGGACATAATGGACCAATTGAAAGAACGAGAGAAGGAATCAAACAAGCATATGAAGCCAACTTGTTAGGTGATAATATTCTTGGTTCAGATTTTTCGTTTGAGCTTGAAGTAGCATTGGTAGGAGAATCTTATGTATCTGGTGAAGAAACTGCTCTTATGGAAGCTATAGAGGGCAAAAGGGCTATGCCTCGATCTCGACCACCATTTCCTGCTGCAGTTGGAGTATTCGGAAAACCAAGTAATATCAATAATGTAAAAACCCTTTCATATGCACCAGAAATTATTAGAAAGGGTGGGGAATGGTTTTCAGGTATTGGATATGGCAGAAGTACAGGAACAGCAATTTTATGTTTAAATGGAAATGTAAAATTCCCTGGAATGTACGAAGTGGCATTTGGGATAACCATAGGTCAAGTAGTTGAAAAAATATCAGGTGGAGCACCAGAAAAATGGAATGGTGCAACTTTACATCGAACTGTCAAATTACTTCAAACAGGTGGTCCTCTAGGTGGAGTTTTAGGAAGAGAAAGCCTTGAAACCCTATTGGATTTTGAAAGTATGGCTGCTGCAGGAGCTATTCTAGGGTCAGGAGGAATCATAGTCGGTGATGATACCGTTTGTGCAGTAGACTTAGTAAGAAACTTAGTAGCATTCTGTCAATTTGAATCATGTGGAAAATGCTTCCCGTGTCGTCTAGGAATGACACACTTAGTAGAAGTTTTAGAACGAATTTCATCTGGTAATGGATCACCAAATGATTTCAAGTTAATGCCTATAGTAGGAAATGCTATGGCTCAAGGCTCTCTCTGTGGACATGGCCAATTGGGGTTCAATCCTATAAGCTCAGCACTACGATATTTTGGTGAGGATTTTAGAATTCATATTGAAGAGAATCGATGCCCAACGGGAAGCTGTATTGCAACATTTCATAGACCAACTAGGACAAGACCTATTGCATCAAGTGGATGGTATCCAGGATCATAATTATTCCAGCAATAATAGCGAGGACAAAAATGCAGGAAAATCAGGAAATAAAACTTACAATAGACGGTAAAGAAGTCACTGCACAACCAGGACAAACAGTAATTCAAGCAGCAATGGATGCTGGTATCTATATACCCTATCTTTGCTACTGGCCAGGAATGAAACCATACGGGGCATGCAGGATGTGTGTAGTAGAAGTAGAAGGTCAACGAGGAACTCCTGCTTCATGCACCTTGCCTGCAGCAAATGGCATGGTGGTAAATACTTCTCCAAGTGAAGTTGAAGGTTTACGCAATAATATTCTAGAACTATTACTCTCAGAGCATCCTCATGGGTGTTTGACTTGTCATAGAATTGAACTCTGTGGTCCTCAAGATATATGTCTTAGACATGTAAGAGTTACAGACAGATGTGTAGTTTGCCCGAAAAATGAGCGATGTGAGTTAAAGGATACAGTTCGATACTCAAATATGAATATGGAAACACCCCTAACTTATAATTACAGGAATCTTCCTATTCATACCAACGATCCTTTTTATGACCGAGATTATAATCTATGTATAGTATGTGCACGCTGTGTTCGTGTATGTGATGAAATTCGTGGTGATAGTGCTATAAGCCTTATCGAACGATCAGGGACTGTTTTGGTTGGGACTTCTCATGGTAGTTCCCTTTTAGAATCAGGATGCGAATTCTGTGGCGCATGCGTAGATGTATGCCCAGTAGGAGCACTTGTTGAACGTGAACACAAATGGGACAAAGCATTAAAAACAATTCCTACAACCTGTACTCATTGTTCCGTAGGGTGTCAAGTAAATCTTGAGGTAGATTCAAAAGGAGAAGTTATTCGATCCATAGGAAATTGGGAAGCAAAAGCTAATATAGGCCAACTATGCTTCAAAGGAAAATTTGGAATGGAATTTATTAACTCGAAGGAGAGAATTAAATCCCCTTTATTAAAAGATGAAAATGGATACAAGGAAATTTCATGGGACGAAGCTACCAATATTATTGGAAAAAAATTAAAAAATTATTCTGGTGATAAGTTTTCTTTGCTTCTGGGCCCTAAAGTTACCAATGAGGATGCATATATCGCTCAAAAATTTTCAAGAATAATTATGCAATCAAATAATATTGATATGGCAACTCCTTATGGTGATTCCCTGGTGCGAAAATTAGAAGAAAGCATAGGGAATATGGCTGGAAGTGGATCACTACAAGAACTTGAAAATTCAGAATGTGCAATTGTATTTAATGCAAATATCACCGAACAGCATAATGTTGCAGCCATACCATTAAAAAAAGGAAGACAACAACAAACATTGAATCTTATTGTTATCGATCCACGTGAAGTTGAACTAACAAGATATGCAAATATCTGGTTAAGACCAAATCCAGGAACAGAGAATTTATTGCTTAAAGGCATATTAAGTGAAATTATTTCAAACAATTGGCAAGATGACGAATTTATAAATAAAAATGTTACTGGATTTGAAGAATTAAAAGATTCAATAAACAATATCAATATAGATGATATTTCTGTTCTAACTGGCGTGCCACTTGAAGACATTTCAAAGACTGCAGAAAGCTTTGCAAGTAGCTTTTCCAGTGCAATACTTTACTCTTTAGACAATATTCCAAGCACTCAAACTACTAACACTGTAGAACTAATTTCCAATTTAACACTTGTAGCTGGAAATTTGGGCAAACCTTATTCTGGAATATTTCCCCTACGTAGTGGAACAAATGAACAAGGAGGAATGGATGTAGGATGTCACCCAGAATTCTTACCTGGTTATAAATCAGTTTCCAACAAAGAAAATATCGAGTACTTTGAAAATGCGTGGGGTACAGATAATCTTCCAGCCCATCCTGGTTTTAAAGCAAGTGATGCACTTACTGCAATGCAATCTAATACAATTCAGGCTGCCATTCTAATAGGGGATAGCCCTTTATATAATGACGATGCCATACATGCATTATCGCATTTAGATTTTCTCGTAGTACAAGAAATGTTCTTAACAGATCTAGCAAGTACGGCTGATATTATTCTTCCTATGACGTCATTTGCAGAACAAAACGGTACTTATACTAACCTTGAGAGAAGGATCCAAAAAATTAACTTGGCCGTCTCTCCAAGAGGCGAGTCAAGAACTCCTAGCCAATTCATAAATGAACTAGCAAACGAGATGCAATCGTCCATTCAATTTTCCAATGAAAATCCTATTGATATTTTTGATGAAATAAAAAATATTATGGATATTTACTCTCAGATAAACATAGCAGATTTAGGAAATGACGGCATTCAGTGGCCTTGTAATGAAGAATCTCCTAACGGAACTTCAATAATGTATGAAAAAGGTTTCACCAATAAAAAGGGAATTCTATTTTCTATCGACCCAGAAAAAGCGCCATTACAATCAAAGGAGTTTCCATTTCTTCATATACCAGGTCGAATTCTCTTTGATCCAAACACCGATATTGAAATTGTATTAAGTGGCCGCAAGAACGCAATAAGCAGAGAAGAGGCAATAGAATTTCATCCAGATGATGCCAAAAGTTTATCAATTGCACCTGGTGATTCAGTTGAAATTTCAACTCCTTACTCAGTAAAATATGGAAAGGCAAGATTAACAGGAACGTTGAAAGGAGCAGTAAGCTCAACAGCATTATTCGGGGAATTGGTTACAGAAATGGACAAAAGCTCGGATCTCGAACCAACTCTTAGACTATCTACCTTAGATATCATGCCAGCTCGAATCAAAAAAATTACTTAATATAGACAATTCAAACACCAAAACAATCTGTTAAGTAGGGAGCAGAATGGATGCAGGAAAGAAAGAGAAAAGCACTGCCTCAAGCAACTATTATTGAACGTAAAGAAATCACATCTGATCTCTGGATTATGTGGTTGAAACCAGACCAACAATTTAAATTTAAGCCAGGACAATATTGTACTATTGGATCTGGGGGAGTAGAACGGGCTTATTCAATAGCATCAGCCCCCCATGAGGAAAACCTTGAATTATTTGTTGAATTAGTACCCTTGGAAGAAGGAGGGGTTCTTACTCCACTCCTATATGAACTATTTAAAGGGGAAAGAGTAACTATTCGACCAACTTCAAAAGGAGTATTCACTTTCTCCCCAAAGTTCAAAAATCATATCATGGTAGCAACCGTAACGGGAATTGCACCGTACATCAGTATAATTAGAGATTTTATTCAAAATGGAACAGATGATTACAAATTCTACATATTATATGGAGCGAGCTACGTTGACGAGTTAACATATGATTCTGAATTATATGAGATAGCAGAAAAACACAATAATTCAATAAAATTCATCCCTACAATTAGTCGTCCTCACGATCCAAGAAATATTAATTGGACAGGCGAAAATGGTAGAGTTAACTCTATAGTAGAAAAATATATCGGAGAATTTGGCTTGAAAAATGATAATAGTACTATTTACGTTTGTGGGCATCCAGGAATGATCGAGTCAGTAAAGGAAGAATTTCAACCACAAGGTTTCAGCGTTCTTGAGGAACGATTCTGGAAAGAATAATTAATCTAAATTAACGTTTCCATATCTAAATTTTTAGTATGGGAATTGTCATTAACTCACCAAAGAGTTAGAATGAACTTTCGAAAACTATACTAATTAGGGATTATTTATGGACGCCCACCATTTAGTACAAAACCAACCAAATGAAAATATACCTGATTTCGGCCCTGGGGACACAGTTAAAGTAAACTATAGGGTCAAAGAAGGTGAACGTACTCGTGTACAACCTTTTCAAGGAATAGTTCTACTTAAAAGTGGCGGCAAGAGCCCTTCAGCATCCTTCACAGTAAGAAGAATTGCCCAAGGTATAGGAATCGAAAGAAAATTCCCACTTTATTCACCAAACGTTGAATCTGTTGATGTACTAAGATATGGCAAAGTAAGACGAGCTAGACTCTATTACTTTCGTGAAAGATCAGGTCGTGCTGCAAGGATTAAGGAACGAATGGTTAACGGTAGACCATTAAGGCCTCAGGTGAAAAATCGATAGTTTCTTGTTTAAAAAAAGCTAGTCTTTATCAAACTACTTAGAAATGAATATAGATAACGAACGGCCTCGGACTCATTACCCATTCGCAGATATTGCTGTAGATACTCCAAAACAAGGTATTCAGACTTTCACATATTCTACTGCAACTTTCCCATCAGTTCTTCCAGGTCAAGTTGTAGTAGTTCCATTTGGACCAAGGCAAACAACTGGAATAGTTATGTCTTTAGAAACAATATCTCCAGTTGAAAACGTTAGACCCATTCTGGAAGTCTTAGGTGAAAAACCTGCATTAACTAATAAACAAATTCAATTAGCAAAATGGCTGAGTGATGAAACATGGTGTTCTTTATATGATGCTGCTTCACTAATGCTTCCTACAGATTACCGAAGAAAAATGAATGCTGTTTACGAATATAATAATTTATTGTCTTCGGAATCATTACCTGAAGCTCACACTGAAATCATCACATATTTAAAAGAAAACCCTAAATCTGATTTTTCATCAATTAAGAAATTTATCCCAGCTATAACTCAAAAAACTTTGAGGAATTTAATTTTAAAAGGGTATATTTATAAAGAATGGATATGGGCTAAACCAGTATCAAAACCAGTGTACGATAATGTTTTGGTTTTAGATAAACCATCTGGATCCGTGAACCTGTCGGAGAAACAGCTAGCACTTGTAAACTACTTAATTCAAAACCCTTATCCTAAACTATCCTGGGCAAATAAATATTTTGGTTCCTATACAGTAAAATCACTACGGGAAAAAGAAATAATTAATTTACGTCAAGTACGACGAATTCGAGACCCTTTAGAAAACAAAGTAACTTATAAAGAAAATGTGGTTACACTTAACTCAGATCAATCTAATGCCATAGATAAAATTTTTCCTACATTAAACTCTCACACATCCAATATATTCCTACTTCATGGTCCTACAGGAAGTGGAAAGACGGAAGTCTACCTGCAATCAATAGAAAAATGTCTTGAATTAGGTAAAAAAGTTTTATTTCTTGTTCCGGAAATATCTCAAACCCCACAAATGTTATCAAGGTTAGAAAATAGATTCCCAAACAGAATAGGCATATTTCATAGTGGAATAAGCAAAGGTCAACACTATGACACTTGGTGGAGAACCTCCGAAGGAGAATTTGATGTTTTACTTGGTTCAAGAAGCGCAATTTTTGCTCCTATTCCTGATCTTGGTTTAATAATTATTGATGAGGAGCATCAATGGACATACAAACAAACAGATATTTCTCCTCATTATGACGCTCGTGAAACCGCAAAAAAGATTGCTGACCTCCACGGCATAACATTAATTATTGGAAGTGCAACTCCAGATCTGGCAACTTACCAGCAAGCATTAACTGGAAAAATATCATTACTGAATTTACCAACAAGAATACGAAGAGGATATAGTGGAATCTCTGAATCAATACCTATGCCCGAATCAACAATCATTGATATGCGAAATGAATTAAAGGCTGGTGTAAGAAGTATATTCAGTAGGGAGTTAGAAAGTGAAATACAAAAAAATATTCATGAGGGTAATCAAACTATTCTATTTCTTAACAGAAGAGGGTCGGCAGGTATAGTCCAATGTAGGAATTGTGGGAATATAGCAAGATGTTCATCATGTATACGACCATTAACATATCACAGTAGTACATCACAGTTAATATGTCATGTATGTGGTAAAAAACATCGCAATAGAAGTGAATGTTCACTATGCAAAAGCAAACATATTCGTTATCTAGGATTAGGAACTCAGAGAGTTGCCCAGGAAGTAGAAAATACATTTGGAATACAACCATTAAGATGGGATAGTGATATTACTCATAACCAATTAAATCATTCAGAGTTACTTCACAGTTTTTCAACTGGTAATTACCCTGTGCTTATCGGCACACAAATGATTTCACAAGGTCTTCATCTTCCCAATGTTGCCCTTGTAGGCATTATTCTTGCTGATCTTGGATTACATCTTCCTGACTTTAAAGCTAGTGAACGAGTGTTTCAGATAATTTGCCAGGTCGGAGGAAGAGCTGGTAGAGAAAACATTGCTGGAAAAGTATTGATTCAAACCTATACTCCTGAACATTACGCTATTCAATATGGTGCTCGTCAAGATTATCTGTCTTTTTTTGAACATGAACTTAATCTGAGAAAAATTACAAATAATCCACCCTATACAAGACTCGTTAAATTGTCATATCGTCATACTGACAACAATTATGCAGAGAAATCTGCAAATGATTTGAAAAGACATATTCAAAAAGTCTGTAAAAATGAGGGAATTAGTGAATTGCAGATAATAGGACCTGCACCAGCATTCAATTCCCCTCAAAGAGGACGTTATGGTTGGCAAATTATACTAAGATGTTTCTATTCACCTATTAATGATATCGTTTCAATTTTGAAAAAAATTACAATACCGGGAAATTGGGTAATAGAAATTGATCCTGTAAATATTGTATAGCAATTAATAAGAGGAATTTCATAAGGTAAACCATATGTACGTAGTTGGCACAGCTGGACATATTGATCACGGCAAATCGAGTCTTGTGCAAGCCTTAACTGGCATAGATCCTGATCGACTGCAAGAAGAAAAAGAACGTGAAATGACTTTAGATCTAGGATTTGCATGGCTTGAACTTCCTAGTAAAACTACAATTAGTATCATCGATGTCCCAGGGCACGAAAAATTTATAAAAAATATGATTGCAGGTACAGGAGGAATTGACAGCGTAATCCTTGTTATATCTGCAGAAGAATCCCTAATGCCTCAAACATACGAACATTTAGCAATAATTGACCTCTTAGAGATACCTACAGGATTGATCGCAATCACAAAATCAGACTTGGTTGACGAGGAATGGATAAATCTAATTAAAGAGGATATTAGTGATGTTATAGACGGAACAGTATTATCTAATTGCCCGATAATTCCAGTATCTTCCAAAACTAAATCTGGACTTCAAACTCTATTGGAAATGGTTGATACTTCACTCAATCTAATATCTAGAAAAAGAAATCTTTCACGACCAAGACTTGCCATTGATAGATCGTTTACAATGACTGGTTTCGGAACAGTAGTAACAGGAACACTAATCGAGGGAAATTTGCATGTTGGACAAGATATTCAAATATTACCTACGAATCTTAGGGCAAAAATTCGTGGAATTCAAACACATAAAGAAGTTGTTGAACAAGGAAATCCTGGGCAAAGAGTAGCTATTAATTTGTCTGGAATCCATCACAGAGAAATTAATAGAGGACATGTATTAACATCAATAGGATGGTTAACAACAACCAACACAATCGATGTTGAATTAAGAAGTGCAAAATTCACTAAAAATTCTATTAAACATAATACTGGGATTATTTTCCTTAGTGGTACGTCAGAAACCACTGGAAGAATAAAGTTATATGATTCTCAAAGTTTATCCACTGGAGAAACCGGTCTAGCACAAATACACCTTAATAAACCTTTACCTTTGGTAAATGGAGATCGCTTTATAATCAGATCTTCTGAATGGACTATCGGTGGGGGTCAAATAATTGATAATAACCCGAATACACGTGTAAGAAAAAATAAGAATAGATTAGAAAGACTAACTATACTTTCTCAAGGTTCCACTATTGAAAAAATTATTAACGAACTGAATTTTAATGAAACACTTGATTTAAATACAATTAGTAACCATTTAGAAATCCCGGAAAATGATCTTAAGGATATAATAAATGACCTCAAAGTAGATAGGGAATTAATCGAAATACATATGGATGGTGAAAATGACGTTTATATAAGTGATAATAATTGGAAGAAAATAGTTAAACATACTACTGAAGTTCTCAAAAAGTTTCATTTGGAAAATCCATTAAAATCTGGAATGCCAAAAGAAGAATTTAAACAAAAACTTTCAATAACAGAAAACCATTATAAAAACGTATTAAATCAACTGATTAGTGAGTTTATTATCAAAGAAAAAGAATCAACTTTCAGTCAATTAGAACATCAGACTACACCAACAAAGGAGCAAAAATCCTTGATGGAGAGTTACCTCAAATATCTTTCTTCGAACAGGTTTTCTCCTCCAACAGATAAACAAATTGATACAGATTTATTAAATTATCTTTCCACGAAGGAGATAGTAATCAAAATCGGAGAAAATATAATCTTTCCAAAAGAAAATCTTAAGGCAGCAACTGATGTTATCATTAACTATTTAAAGAACAATGGATCTGTTTCAGTTGCACAGACTAGAGATCTATTAAATACATCCAGAAAATATGCACTTGCAATACTCGAACATCTCGATAATAACCAAATTACTCGAAGAAAAGATGACGAAAGGATATTAATAAAAACTCAATAAATCTATATGGAGAGGTGGCAGAGTGGACGAATGCGCCGCACTCGAAATGCGGTAAGGGGCAACTCTTCGGGAGTTCGAATCTCCCC